>JABAHQ010001410.1_pt1 | contig 104057 bp, 98 predicted proteins | sample 7062091 | NCBI WGS metagenome assembly JABAHQ01 (sample SAMN14534359, study PRJNA622989) | marine sediment metagenome | biome: marine biome [ENVO:00000428]; feature: marine pelagic biome [ENVO:01000023]; material: deep marine sediment [ENVO:00002113] | place: India: Gulf of Kutch | collected...
AGTTCCATAATTCCTTTCAGTTTACCTTCATCCCCGGTGATTTCGATGGTATAGGTGGAGGGGCTGACATCGACGACTTTGGCCCGGAAGATTTCCACGATACGCAGAATTTCCTCCCGGTTTTTGGGTTCCGCGTTCATTTTGATCAGAACCATCTCCCGGTCAATGAAATTTTCCTCCGTCAGGTCGATGACTTTGATGATATCCACCAGTTTGTTCAGCTGTTTGGTGATCTGCTCGATCTTTTTGTCATCCCCCCGGGTGACGATGGTCATGCGGGAGACATTCGGATCGTAGGTTTCGGCCACGTTCAGGCTTTCGATATTGAACCCGCGGCCGCTGAACAAACCCGAAATCCGGGACAGGACCCCGAACTTATTAGCCATCAAAACGGATATAGTATGTTGCATGAATTATAACTTAAATGATTGGGTGCCCAATCGAGTGGAGTATTTGAAAATTGAATCGTGTATATTATCAAAAACTTAACCCGATTTCTACATTTTGCCTCTGAATATTCATGAATAATCGCCTTCTGGGACGGGTTCTTCGGCGGGTGGAAGCTTACCGCGACGGGCGGCCGGCTCCCGCCATGGTCAAGATCAGCCGGAGGACGGAGCCGTTTCAAATCCTGGTGGGGTGCCTGATCAGCTCCCGGACGCGGGACGAGGTTACCGGTGCCGTCTGCAACCGTTTGTTTGGCGGGATTCAAGGGCCCCGGGATATGCTCCGAATGACCCTCCGCCAACTGGAAAAGGCCCTTTATCCGGCGGCTTTTTACCGCAATAAGGCCAAAACCCTGAAGCGGCTGTGCAGGGATTTGATGAACCGTTTCGAAGGTCGTGTGCCGGATACCCTGGAGGAATTGCTGACCCTTGAGGGAGTGGGACGCAAAACGGCGAACCTGACCCTGATTCTGGCGTTTGACCGGCCGGGAATCTGTGTGGACACTCATGTTCACCGGATCGTCAACCGCTGGGGATACGTCGAAACCGCCAATCCCGATCAAACGGAACAGGCCCTGAGACAAAAGCTGCCGGCTCACTACTGGAAAAAGATCAACGACCTGTTAGTGGTTCTGGGGCAAAACTGTTGCCGGCCGGTATCCCCCTTTTGTACGGAGTGTGTGATCCGGGAAGAGTGTCCGAGAATAGGGGTCCGGAAACACCGCTGAATATTTGCTGGGCTAAAGCCTTGGACAGTGAACCGCATCAAGTCAGACTGCCGATGGCTTTTTTCTGAAGGGCGACCAACTCCTTGATCCCCTTGTGAGCGAGGCTCAAGAGGGCGGCCAGATCCTTGTCGCTGAAAGGATCGCGCTCCGCTGTTCCCTGGACTTCCACAAACCCTCCGCTTCCGGTTTTGACGATGTTCATGTCCACTTCCGCGACAGAATCTTCACTGTAATCGAGATCCAGTATTTTCTTGCCCTGGAGGATGCCGACACTGGTGGCGGCCACAAAATCCTTGACGGGAATCGTCTCGATCAGTTTGTCTTTCTTCAATTGCTTCATGGCCAGGCACATGGCGACAAACGCGCCGGTGATGGACGTGGTTCGGGTGCCTCCATCCGCCTGGATGACATCGCAATCGATCCAGAGGGTGCGTTCTCCCAGTTTTTCCATATCGACCACGGAACGAAGGGAACGGCCGATCAACCGCTGGATCTCCTGGGTCCGGCCGGAGACTTTTCCGCGGGAAGATTCCCGGGGCGTGCGGGTATGCGTCGAGCGGGGCAACATGGAGTATTCGGCGGTGACCCATCCCTGGTTTTTATCCCTCAGGAAAGGGGGTACCTTTTCCTCCACACTGGCGTTGCAGATGACCTTGGTATTTCCCGCCTGAATCAGGACGGACCCCTCGGCATGTTTGATGAAATTCTTTTTGATTGAGATGGTTCTTAACTGATTTAGGCTGCGGCCATCGGCTCTTACCATGAAAGTCTCCGGATCGTTAAAAGGGGGGATACCCGTTATCTTGAATTGAGGCGGTAAAATATCAGGAATTGCGTATGAATTCAAATAGGAGAAACGGCCGGATTATGTTAACTCGTGGATTTACAAGAAACTTGGTTTCGCGGGACCGGTACCCCGCCGGGGTAGGGCCGGCCGCTATTTTTATCAGGGTAACTTATTAAATTAATTGATTTTAGAACCAAAAGACTTTAACCTGAGATAGACCAACCTGAAATTTTTTTACCCTTATCAATTTAACCACTGGAAAATTTATGGATTCATATTTTCAAGACGGAGTGAAGCTCAAAGGAGTTTTGCACAGCAAGGGAGTCCTTCATGTAGGAGGAGAGTTTGAGGGAGAGGTTTTTTCGACGGATCACTTGATTATTGGTAAGGGAGGGTGTGTAAAAGGCAATATCAAAACTTTCGATATCACCAATATGGGAACGGTTCACGGCAATATTGAAGCTTCGAACAAGGTCAATTTAAAAGAAGAAAGCCATTTGAAGGGTGATGTTCTGACCTATCACCTTGTGGTTGAAGAGGGATCCGATTTTGACGGGCGCTGCAAGATGACCCACAACCCGCCGGAATCCAAGTCCACCTCCAAACCCAAAAAGAAAAAAGTGGTCGAACCGGAAGTTCCTTTGACCGAGGACATGGCGGTTTCATTAAAAGAAGCGGAAGACATTTCTTTTGAGGTGACCAAGGAAAAAACTAAAAAGTCGTTCGCGGGTTTGTTCTCCAAATTTCCCAGGCCGGGAAAAGCCGCCGTGGGCGTGGTGGCGGTCATAGCCGTCGGGGCTTTGGTGGCTCTGAATTTTCCGAGGCCCGTCAAAAGCAATGTCAGCGAATTCCTGACCAAGGGAACGGCGCTGCTGGAAGAAAAGAAATACTCCGATGCGGAAGGAGAATTTCTGAAGGCCTTGAAGGTTTCCCGCAACAACCCCCATGTGTATGCGGGCCTGGGCGAAGTCTACCTGCAGAAAAAAGACTGGAATCAGGCGCTGGCCCAGTTTCAACGGTCGATCGATTTGCAGCCCTCGGACAATTCTTACCGCATCAAACTGGCCAGGGTTTATTCCGGTAAAGGTCAGCATAAGGAAGCCGCGGAAATTTATAAATCCGTAATCGATATTGACCCCAAGAATTCACAGGCGCTTTACGAGTTTGGATTGTTGAAGCTCAAGGAAGGCAAGCGTGAAGACGGCATCGCCAGCCTGAAAATGGCCAGCCGCATGGATCCGGATTTTTATAAGCCCCACCGCAAGCTGGCGGACTTGTTCATCGAGGAAAATAAAATTCCGGAAGCGATCCGGGAAATGAAGCAGGCGGTCCGGCTTCAGACGGATGAGCCGGAGCTCCATCTGGTTCTGGCGGAGCTGCTGGTTAAAAATAACCAGGAGAAAGAAGCGATCGAGGAATTCGAGCGAGTCGTCGAATTGTTTCCCGAAAATTTAAAAGCGCAAATGAAAGTTGCGGGATGGTACGTGAACAAGGGGGATTATTCGAAGGCCCTGTCCGCCTATCAGGCGGCCGAAAAACTGGATCCCCAAAACTCAGAAATTCACACCCAGCTGGGGAAAGTTTATTTAAAGATTAATGATAAGGAGAAAGCCGATCTGGCCCTGCGGAAATCCATTCAGTTGAACGACCAGAACGGTGAAGGTTTTTACCTGCTGGGCAAACTGCAGGCGGCGGATCATAAGCTGGACGAGGCGCAAACCAATCTGGAGTCCGCGGTCCACCTCGACAAAAAGCTGGCCGATGCCCACTATGAACTGGGAAATATTTTTTCCGAACTGGAGCAGATCTCCAAGGCGGCGCAATCCTTTGAAAGAGCTTACGGGGCGGATCCGGAAAATCTGCAATACATGATCTCCCTCGGAGTGGCGCAGACCGAAAATAAAAATCCCAACCGCGCCGTGGAAGTCCTGTTAAAAGCCGCCAAAAAAGAGCCGGGCAACGGGAAAATTTCTCAGGGTTTGTGTGAGGCTTATAAAAAGAAGGGATATTACACGGTGGGAATCAAATATTGTGAAAAGGCACTGAAAGTGATGCCTAAATCGTTTTCCGTGATGAACCGGCTGGCCTGGCTGTATGCCAAGAAAAAAAACAGTCTGGATCGGGCGTTGAAACTATCCCGGAAAGCCGTCAAATCGGATTCTCAAAGTCACCAATATCTGGATACGCTGGCGGAGGTGTATTACGCCAAGGGCGATCAGCAAAAATCCGTCGAAATCATTCAAAAGGCGCTGGACCTGGCGCCTGATAATAAATTTTACAAACAGCAGGCATGGCGCTTTAAGCATATCAAACCCACCCCCCCGGAAGGCGCAGAACCTAAACAGCAAACCGCGTCTGCGGAAACATCCAGCCCGCCGGAAGAAGAGGAAACCGTTTCGGATTCGGAAAATTCAGCGGATCAGGAAGCCGGCGAGGATAACTTTGAGAGTTCCGAGAGTGGTATGGAAAATACCGAAGAAGTCGTGCCTTAATCGCCTCACAGTATCCCCATCGCTTTAATTCCGATATACGTGAAATAACATACCAGTAGAACCATCCCCCCCAATGAGTCCAATGGGTGCCGGACTCGAATAAGAATCAACAGCAAACCCGTCAAACCCGTGGTGATCAGCAGGTCCGGGTGTATATTATCAAGGATTTTGAGCGGCTTTATAGCGGCGCTCAGCCCCAGGACCATGAAGATATTAAATATATTGCTGCCGAAAATATTTCCCAGCGCCATTTCGCCGTGTCCGCGCCGGGCGGCCAGGAGGGAAGAGACGATCTCCGGGAGACTGGTGCCCACGGCAACGATGGATATCCCAATGATCCATTCACTGACCCCGATCTCACGCGCCAGATGGACGGCGCCCAAAACCATCCAATGGGCCCCACCGACCAGCAATCCCAGCCCGGCGGCGGCCAAAGCGAATTGAAACCCGATAGGCCTGCCCGCAAACAGGGAGACCTCGTCCTCAAATTCCTGCGTGGTTTCACTGTCGTCTTTCAAGGCCCGCCAGATATACCAGGCGAGGCCCGCCAGCAACAGTAATCCCTCCCAGCGCACCAGAAGCCGGTCCCAGGCCAGATACAGAATCAGAAAGGTCGCGATTAGAAGGGGAGGGATTTCCTTTCGGAATCGTTCGCGGCTCAGCGTCAGGGGGATCAACAGGGCCGTGAGTCCCAAAACCAGCCCCACATTGGCAATGTTGCTTCCTATAACATTGCCCACCGCGACTTCCGCTTCGTCCTTCAGTCCGGCCAGCAAACTCACGGCCAGCTCCGGAGAGGAGGTGCCGAAACCCATGATGGTCGCTCCAATCACAAAGGGACTGATTTGGTAACGGCGGGCGATTCTCAAGCTGGCGGTGATCAGGATTTCACCTCCAAAGTAAAGGCAAGCGAGTCCCGCCAAAAGGTATGAAATATCCAGTAACATTGGCCTGACCTTATAAACGTTTAATGACTCTGCTCGAGTCTAAAATTACGGGATTATGAAGGTTGGAAGTCTATTGGACGGAAATGTTGATCATCAAAATTCATGATCGCAGGGAAATGATACAAAATTTGAGGACAGATTTCATGGGAAAAAATAAAAAACCAGGGATTCCGGAGAACCCCTGGCTGGTTTTGGATCGGAATCAACTTCCTTCACTTTTTCGTTCGGAGGCTTTTTGCGGCTGACCGGTACCACTGCCTTCTTCCTTCGGATACTCTTTTTCAGCGTCGTGGGTTTGTTGACCGCCGCTGCCTTCTTCCATGTGGCCGGCTTTGGTTTTATGTTCCTTATCCTTGTATTTTTTTTCGTCATGCCCGGTAGAAGAAGAACTGCCTTCACTCTTCCTCTCCTGGGTTTTTGTTCCGGACCCTTCTTCCATATCGTCCGAAAAGGACAGGTTGGGAATGGTTAACGCCAAGGCGATCAGGAAGGGAAGGGCAATCATCTTTTTCATAAAATCTCCTGTAAGTGAGCGATACCGTTCAATGGATCAAACCCCGGGCCGGGTCCATCAGAGACAGGCCGACGCGTTTTAGTTACCGGTTAGTCGTAACCTCCGGTTCTAAATTACAGGAAATTGAACGTTTCCTGGAAGATTTTGTATCCCCCTCAATGGAAAGGGGAGGGTTGAGCGGTCAAGATTTTTTTCGGATAAAGGCCCCTTTAAAGCCTAAGTCCTCAATTTTCCTCTGATTTTTGGCGGCGCTGCCATTGCTGGGAAACGCTCCAACACGAACGATAAACATACGGGATTTTATTTTCATCTGTTTCAGGCTGGTAAAAATCCCCATTTTAGTGAGCTTCTGCTGGAGAAGTTCGGCCCGGGCCTTGGATTTCGCCTTGCCCAGAATAATGGAGTAACTGCCGTTGTCATTTTTTCGCAAACTCGGATTTAATCCCTTCGCTTTCAAGTCATTAAGAATATTTTGCGGACTTTTTTCATCGGCGAATCCCCCGATGAATACGGTATACATCATCGCTTTCTGAGTGCGGGTTTGTACCAGCGGCGAATAGCCGTTGGACATCAGTTTTTTAATCACCTGATCGGCGTTGGATTTGACCGAAAAAGCGCCGACTTGAACAAAATAATTGGCCCCGGATCCCATCGGGGTGGAAGACGGGACTTTTAACTTCCGGCCCGGCTCCAGAGTCTGGGAAAGTTTCCTGGGCTCCTGGGTGGTTGGTGCGGCCGCCTGGTCCGGCGGGGGGGTGAACGGGGATTTTTTGCCTCCCGCGGCGGGTTTTGGGGGCAGAGATTGAAGCCCTTCACCACCGGCCGGTGCCGGGGATTTGGAGGGTTGATCATCCAGGTTGCTCTGCAACATGGACAACACCTCATTTTCCAGAGGCGATATGTTCTCCTTCATCTCATCATTGGAAGCCGAGTCAGAAGGTTCCTCCTCTGTCGCGGGTTCACCGGATTCGTTGACCGGAAAAGGAATCGGTTTGGGAGTGGGTTTTCTGATCGAGGGAGCTTTAGCGACTTGCGGTTCCTCCGGCAAAAAGGACGGGAATGGAATGGTTTTATCCTGAATTCCCTGATTTACCATATAAATCAACCCTGCGCCGATCGCTATGATCAGAACCAACCGGATATTGCTGGAGCGGATTCGCCGGTTGATCTCGGATTCCGCTTCTTTTTCCGCATCCAGAATCAAGTCATCTATTTTTCTTATTTGTTTTTGCTTGGTGCTCTGGTTTTGTTTGGGGTCGGTAAATAGTTTCGCTGACATGGCTATGTGAGAAGTGAAAGGTTATTGGGAGAAAAGAAATCGCCAGGCGGCTTTTTCTTTTAATGGGGAAGAGGAATACTCTGGCGGATCAAATTCAGGCGAAATGGGAAAAAATCTGTTAAATTATGGTGCGTGTTATTTATAAGGTACGGTTCGGTCTTCCCCCCTGCTTGTACGCTGGCAATATTATATAAACCCCCAACAGGGGTGTCAAGCTAAAGTCATTGATCTTTAAACCGTTATGGGTTCCATGGAGACACCGTTTCCGGCCCGCTTTTTCAGATAAACCATTGAATTCTATGTCTTCCGAAATTGACATTTCCGTCCGCTTGGGCGATCTGGTTTTTAAAAACCCGGTGATCGCCGCGTCCGGCACTTTTGGGTATGGATTGGAATTTTTACCTTTCCTCGATCTCAATCGTCTGGGAGGTTTCGCCACCAAGGGCCTGTCCCTCAAACCCAGGATGGGGAACCCGGTGCCTCGTGTGTTCGAAACCCCTTCGGGAATGCTGAACGCGATCGGACTGGAAAACGTCGGTCTCGATAAATTTCGTGAAGAGAAACTCCCTCTCCTCGACAAATACCAGACCCGAATTATCTGTAATTTTTTTGGGGAGACCGTTCAGGAATACGCGGATATGGCGGCCGGGCTTTCCGCCCTGGAACGGGTGGACGCCCTGGAAATGAATATTTCCTGTCCCAATGTCGAGGAAGGAGGGCTGGCCTTCAGCTCCAATCCTCAAATTGTGGAGCAGGTGGTGAAAGCCGTCCGTCCCGTTACCCGGAAATTTTTGATCGTCAAATTATCTCCCAACGTGACCGATATTGTTGAGATCGCCCAGGCGGCGGAGGCGGCAGGGGCGGATGCGCTTTCTGTGACCAACACCCACGTCGGCATGGCGTTCGATATTGAAACCCGTCAACCTTACCTGGCCAATATCACGGGCGGTCTGTCCGGGCCCGCCATCAAACCCATTGCTCTCAACATGGTGTACCAGGTGTCCAGAGCGGCCGGCATCCCGGTGATCGGGATTGGCGGCATTCGGACGGCCGGGGATGCGTTGGAATTCATCATGGCGGGTGCAGCCGCGGTTCAGGTGGGTACCGCCAACTTTTTCGATCCGGCCGTCACCCTAAAAATCATCGACGGTATTCAGCAATGGTGTCGACGGAAGGGGGTCCAAAATTTGGATGAAATCCGGGGAACCTCGCCTTAGGAAACATCAGGGCAGGTAATACCGGGGAACGCGTTTTCCCACTCCACACAGGATTTCATAAGAAATCGTTTGAGCTTGAGCCGCCATTTCGTCCACCGTGAGGGTGGCCCCGTCCTGCTCACCAAACAGGACGACTTCATCTCCTTCCACGGCCTCCGGGATATCGGTCACATCGATCATGCACATGTCCATACAGATAGTTCCCACCTGGGTGGCCTTTTTCCCCCGCACCAGAACCTGCACCCGATTGGTCAGGATTCGTTCCAGACCGTCGGCATAACCGACCGGGAGGGTGGCGATGCGGCTGTCCCGCGGAGTGACAAACTTCTGGCCGTAACTGACGGGTGAACCCTTGGGCAGATTGTTGATGTATAAAATTTTCGTTTTCCATTGCATGACGGGGAGCAGGGAAAAGTTTTCATGCTCGCTCGAAAGTGAATCCACGGTAGCGCTCAAAGAAGCGGCGGGCAAAGCGCCGTAAAGCGCAATTCCGGGCCGGACGAGGTCGCATTGGCTTTCGCGAAACTGGAGCAGGGCGGCGCTGTTGGCGCAATGCGCCAGGGGAACCGTTAACTGCGCCTTTTCCAGTTGGGCCAGTGAGGTTTTGAAGCGTTCCAGTTGCAGCCGGGTGAATTCCGGGTCCTCCTGGTCGGCTGAGGAAAAATGGGTAAAGACGGACTCGATCCGGATATGTTTCAATCCATAAATATATTCCACCAGTTCCGGCAGTTTTTCCGGCGCCACGCCCAACCTTCCCATGCCGGTATCGACTTTGATATGAACCCCCACTTCTTTTCCAAAATGCGCGGCGCGTTTGGAGATTTGATCGGCCAGGCCATGGGTGTGCAGGGTGGTCGTCAGGTTATGTTGGATCAGTTCGTCCACCTCATCAGGGAATATTCCGACCAGAATCTGTATGGGGGCGATGATGCCGGCCTCCCTCAATTCTATGCCTTCGGCGAGAATACCGACCCCGAGGGATTCCGCGCCTCCCTCCTGGACTGCCCGGGCACAAGGCAAGGCTCCGTGGCCGTAGGCGTCCGCTTTGATCACCGCCATCATTCGCACATCGGGTTTCAGCAGGGAGTGCAGGGCCTCTACATTATGGCGCAGGTGAGCCAGATGAATCTCCGCCCGGGTGGCCCGGTGCAGGGCCGGTGTATTGGAAATGTCCGTGGTGCGGCTGATGTCGGGCCTCCGTTGGCAGCAGGCTCAAAAAAGGATTTTTGGAGTTACCCCGCGCGCGGGCGGGCTCAAGGGCTTATTCTCTTCGCGTTCTTCCGGTGGCGGAGACTCTTCCGGAGATGGTCGCTTTGCCGGCGGTGCGAACCGGCCGACAGGACATAAAAGCTTCGTCTTTGGTGTTTTTTCGGACCTGATAACCCCGGTCACTGTAAAAATTGTAGGCCATGGCATGGATGCCGTTTTCCTCCGAACACCAGTAGGTGTAGCCGCATCCTTCGGGAAATTTATAGTCGATGTGGACAATTTCCCCGTCGAAATCTGAATTTTTGCTGTCATGGTCGTAAAGGTTGCGGCATTCCTGGCTTTTTGGAAGACGCCAGTCATCGTAGCCCGCGAATTTTTTTTCATTGAGACGGGCGACAAATTTATTGGCTCCTTTCCAGGTACACCATTTGCCCCGCTTCTGGTAACTGTCCACTTTCAGCCACATCAGTTTGTATTTGGTGTCGGTAACGGTTCCGTCACCATTATCCACAAAACGCTCTTCTTCAGACATACCTCTGATCCTAAATCCGGTTCAAAATTTCAGTGCATTCTGCCGCCTGGGCGCACTGTTTCCTAATGATTGAAGTATTATAATTCAAGAGTTTCCATTGAACAAAAATTATTGCACGGCGGATCGCAAGAGTGCCGTGGGTTCCCGGAGCGTTGCGTTGGGAACCGGAAAACAAAATTATAGATAAACGGTTGCAATAATACGTCTTTGGAGTAATATTTTGAGTTCACCTGCAGGAGGAGAGGCTGAAACAGCCGTTTGATGAACGTGAAAAGGGAAGGTTATGGCTAAGATTGAAATACAACCGTTTTTTTACGATCTGATTCATTGCAAAGATAAAATCACCACTATTTTTGACAAGTTTGATGAGAAATACGTGGATGACGAACGAGGCTCTCTGGTTGCCGGCTTGCGCGAAATGGAGGATGCCGACCTGGTAAACCTTCTCATCAATATCCAGCAACTGGCCCAGGGATTCGAGCAGATCAGAGAACTGGTGGAGACGGCGGAAGAGGAAGAGGTCCAAAGGGCTTTGGAAGAAGATGATGACGATGACTATGATGACGACGATGACGACGACNNCCGCGGCCGTATTCTCCTCTATGGGCGGGTCTTGAATGTTGCGATCGACTCGGATTTTACGATTTGGAATCCTTTTCCTGCTTTCCCTTTTGGCTGGCTGCCAGGAAACTTTTTGCGAATGCGGGGAGGGGCGGGGGCCATTGCCGCCGACCCGGGTTTCCGAAGCTGACGGCAAAACGATGGTTCTGGTGCCCGCCGGGGAATTCATCATGGGAACCAATTTGACCGATCCCGACAACACCCACCTCAAGATTGGAACGGTTAAGCCTCTTTACCGGGATCAGCATCCGGAACGTAAAATTCATCTGCCCGCCTTTTATATCGATCAATATGAAGTAACCAACCGGGAGTACCAGCGGTTTCTGGAGGAATCCGGCTATCCGGATCTGCCCGGTCATTGGGATGCGGCCCAATTTCCGGAAGGTACGGGGGATTTGCCGGTTACCAATATTACCTGGCGGGAGGCGCTGACTTATGCTTTGTGGGCGGGGAAGCGCCTGCCTACCGAAGCGCAATGGGAAAAAGCCTCGCGCGGCTCCGACGGCCGTTTGTATCCCTGGGGCAATGAGTACCAGAAAGGTTGGGCCAATATCGGTATCGACGGGGCCAAGGCCCTCATGGCCGGCGGCAGCTACCCGAAAGATGTCAGCTCTTACCAGGTGTATGACATGGCCGGCAACGTCATGGAATGGACTTTAGACTGGTACCAGGCCTACCCGGGAAACGATTACCGGTTTTCAAAATTCGGCGACCAGTTCAAGGTGATCCGGGGAAACGGTTTTCAGAAAGGCGGCCATTATTTTCTGGAGGCCTACCGGTATGCCTTTTACCGGACCGAGGCACAGCCGGATGAATATTTTGAAAATGTCGGTTTTCGATGTGCCACGCCCTTCATTGCTCGGAATTGACCGATTCCCCTTTGCCGGGATTTTTTTTCAGGGGCCACCACCAGAACGAAGAAAAAACCAGCGCCGCAAAAATCATATCGATAATAAATACCGTCCGCGGAGTGAACCAGGTCATGTAAATGACACGGTTCAACCAGGTGGCGAGGAATGAGCCTTCGTAGGATTCTCCGCTCAGGGTTTCTTCCAGAATCGTCAGAGGGCAGGGAATCCCCATGATCATGAGCAGGGTGACGAAACCCAGCAGTCCGGCGTGAATGAGACGGAACCGGGTGTTGCGGGTGATCAGGCCGACGGGAAACCCGATGACCATATAGAGCACGAAGAGCAGGTGAAGGATGAGAATAAAGGTGGCCATGGGCGATTTCCCTCCTGGACCGGCCCGGATGGATTATTCCAGAATGGTGTTTTCCAAAATGGCTTCCTTCAACAAAGCCTTGGACGTATTGGCGTCGATCAGGTACGCATCCTTCAGGTTGGCCTTGCTGAAATTGGCGCCATGCAGATTGGCTTCCAGCAGAAAAGCGTTCTTGAGGTTGGCCCCTTCCAGATTGGCGTAGGTCAGGTCGGCGCCCTCCAGGTTGGTTTCCTCCAACTCCAGGCCTTTGCAGAAGGCATCTTTCAATTCACTGCCCACCATTTCGGCGAAGGACAGTTTGACTCCCTTGAAAGTGCAGGAACTGAAGTCGGAATACTTTAAAACGGAGCCGCGCAGGTCGACATTGTTGATTTTAGCGAACCCGAAATCCGCTCCCCGCGCGTTGATGCCGTTCAGCCGGCAGCCGGAGACATCGATGGATTTGGCGTAGACGTACATCAAACGCGCGAAACTCAGGTCGCTGTTCTGGATTTTCGCCGAGGACCAGTTGCTGTGATTCAAGTTGCCTCCTCTCAACTGGCACCCTTTGATCTGCGCCGAGGAAAAAATGGAGTTCGAGAGCTTGGCGTTTTTAAAGTCACAATTGATCAGCGTGGCGTCTTCGAAGTCGGCATGGGTCAGGTTGGCTGAAGTGAAATTCACATTTTTGATCCGGGCCTTTTTAAAACTCGCGTTTTTAAGGTTGGCCTGGGAAAAATTGATTTCCACCAGTTCGGATTTATCCAGGTTGGCGTCCGCAAAAACGGAAAAGATAAAAGAAATTCCGTTCAAGCTGATGCCTTTGAGCTTGTAGGAACTGAAATTGGCTCCATCCTGAACATTGTTGTTCAGAGTGAGAGACAGGATTTCTTCAATATTTGACATGCTTCAGGACGTTAAGTTTGTCGGATTCATGCAACTCTTAAACGGAGGTGGCAGAGGATTGCATCTTGCCGGCCCCATGCTCCAGAGTTTTTAAAATGTAAGTCTGGAGCCATTTGAATTTTGCCAGCTCTCGATGCCCGCCGGGTATAAAAACTTTCAGGAAGTCCGGGTTGCCCATTTCCCGCCGGGGCACCTGGGGAATCAGGTCTCTGAGGCCTCTTTCCATGCAGTTTATACCCGAATACGTTTTGCAGAACAACTCCCCCCAGGAAGTAATATAAATATTCACCACCGACTTGATGCGTTCGAGTCTTTTTTTAATATAGGCGGAATATTCTTTTTGGGTTTTGCAGTCGTGAATATTCCCCAGAGTGATTTCCCTCGGAACCGGATTTCCAAAGTCCACGATGGTAAAAACCTGTCGGATGTAATCCCTGCCCAGTAAGGCCTCGTTGGAGATGTCGGCAATATTCACCTGGGCGAGGAAGCTGGACAATTGATCCAGTAAAGCTCTCAAATCATGATCTTTGATGGACTGTTTTTCCGACCGCAATAATAACAGAGTGTCCTTGTTGTAAAGATTGTTAAAGCAGGTAAACGCGATCAGGAATGGCAGGGTGGAGGCTTTTTTAATGATATTTTCCCGGGGAATCAAATCGATCTTGGCCAGGGTTTTTCCTCGAATCAGGTACCATTTTCCCTTGTCCGTCGGGTTGCTCTGGCGAAGATAAAAGGTGAGTTCTTTTTCGCTGGTTTCTCCATCCACCAGGGCAAACAGGTTTTCCACTTTGTTGACGGCTTTGCGATAAAAGCTGAACAGTTTGCGTCCCAACAGATGGGTATCCCGTTCGGTAATCAGGCTCTGGCCGGGCTCAAGCTGGGAATTGGCCTCGGATATTTTTTTGTAGGAATTCATCAGAATCTGATTCATGTGATTTCCCATCGCCACCTTTTCCATCATTTGCCAATCGAGGTAGGAGTTCAACTTCATTACTCGTTCCGTACTCCAATTCCAGGAGTGGATCATTTCGATCAAGGTTCTTTTGTTGAAGTCGGAACTGCCGTGATGCAATTCGTAGTCGTTGACTCTTGAGCCGACTTTCAGGTAGAAGGCGGTTCGCAGGGCCTCCACTTCCTGTTCGGATTTGGTCTCCAGAAAATATTTTTCGACCCGTTCAAAAAGGATTTTATAGGTATCGATTTTTTCATGATTCACGCCCCCAAACACCTTCTTCTTGATTTCATGGCATAGGAGGTTGGATTTGGTCTTGTTGAACATGTATTCTTCGAGCAATCCCATTTTGATCAGGGTTTTGAAGGGGGCCTTGAAGGATTTGATCAGGGTCCAGATCGACCCGCCGAAAAACTCTCCCTGGGAAATATCGTCCACATTGCCGATATCGATAAAATCGTCCGGCGACAGCAGGGTTTGATTGGATTGGAGGAGATACCATAAATTTTCGTAAAGCTTGTCATCGGTATTGAGGGGGACGATCCACCAAAAAGGAACTTTCCCTCCCATGATGACGGCCGTGCGGTACATTTCCTCTTTGAGAAGTTTGGCCTGCGCGGACCCGGTGCTTTCCGAATCACTTTCGCCGAAAATATTATTTTGGACGTCGGTGATGTCGTTGGAGAAAAAGTGAATTTCCAGATTGAAAGTATCCCACGTCCATTGTTCGATCAATTTGAGTTTTTGATTGAATAACGCAAGCTGTTCGGGGGAAACCTGATGCTTTTTGACAAAAAGGGTGAAATCGAGATCCGATTTCTGACTTTGCGCCATGGACCCGGTACTGCCCATGAGCAGAACCGTATCAATGAAGGGCCTGGAATATTCGCTCCCGGTCAGGAGGGAATCGGGAAACAGGCGCTCCGCGGCAAACTGGCATTCCGGATTGATGGAGAAATTGTGGATTCCGGAGGGGACATCTCCCTGGATAAAACCCGGCATCCCTTTTTGATGGATATGAAGCAGACGGGGAATCACCGTAAAAACCAGCCGGTCCATGGGAGACAGGGTTTCCAGAATCCGGTTGATTTTGTACTGGTTGAACCGTAGAAACAGCTGTCGATTGTTAAACAGCGTATTTGAAATTTTGGTTTTAGCGTCGTTCATCACTTGACATCCGGCCACCGTCATTCATTTTTAAGCCCTTCTTTTAATTATAAGGGTTTGTTCCGCGAATACCCATGTTTTTGCAATAAATTCACAGGCGGGAATTTTCCCTCCGAGTCCATTTTATTATCGGCAAAGACCGTGTTTAAGTTATATAATCTTAAAGTCGATAATTTATTTGCAGGCCCGAGGGCTCTGCTCCCGCCTTGCCTTGATGAGGAAGAAATCAGCGGGGTTCCCCTCATCATCGATCTGAAACCCTCAACTCACGTAATTCTGTTGGATCAAAAAAAGAGTCTCTTAAAGTCAAAACTGTATTGGGTGGGGATCCTTTATTTCGCGGAAGGGTTTCCGCTGGGCGTTTTTTACGACGTGTTCCCGGTTCATTTCCGGCAACAGGGGGTGGACCTGTGGCAAATCGGATTCATGAGTTTGCTGGGGCTGGCCTGGACATTGAAATTTCTCTGGGCTCCCGCCGTGGACTATTACCGGCATCATCGCCGCTGGATATTTCTGATGGATTTTCTGATGGGCGGCATCATGCTCGTGTTTGCCGTGTTCCTGGACTTCGGCCCCTGGGTATGGGTCGCCATAGGCCTGTTTACCGTTTTTTCCGCCACCAGTGATATCGCCATCGACGGCTACACCATCGAAATGCTGGAAAAAAATGAGCTGGGGTTGGCCAACGGGATTCGTAACGGCATGTACCGCGTGGGGATGCTGGCTTCGGGTTTGATTTTGATTCTCAGCGATATATTTTCCTGGTCCGCCACCTACCTGGCGGGAATGGCGATCCTGTTGTTGTGCGGAACCGTCTGCCTGATGGCTCCAAAGGAGCAGCCGCTTCAAACCCGTTCCACCCAGTCGGTCAAAGGGGAATGGCTGATCCTCGTTCAGCATCCCTATGCCCTGGCCTTGGTGTATCTATTCATATTAGGAGCGGTGCGGTTGATCGATTGGAAGCTGGGGTTTTCCGACGGGCACCCCTATCTCTGGCCCGGTCTGTTTTTGGGTACCGGTGTGGTGCTGGGTATCAGCCGCCTTCTGGGCCATCCGGCCAGAGAAGACAATGACTCCTGGCGCAAAAAACTGAACGAGGGACCCGTTTTCGGCGCACTGTTTGAACTGGTTCAGAGGCCTTATATCATCCCCATCATCATTTTTGTTCTTATTTATAAACTGGCAGACTCCTCCATGGGATTCATGGTGAAACCGTTTTGGGTGGATACCGGTTTCACCGCCACGGAAATCGGACTGGTCTCCGTCAATATCGGACTGGGGCTTTCCATTGCCGGCGGGTTGGCGGGAGGGTGGTTTACCGACCGTTATGGAATTTTCAAAGGCATCTGGATCCTGGGTTTGGCGCAGGCGGTTTCCAACCTGGGTTATGCCGCAGTGGCGTTTATCATTCCTCCGGAAGTGGGGGGTGCCTCCCTGACGGTGGATTACAAGATGATGATGTACAGCGCCAGCGTGGTGGAATCCTTTACCGGCGGGCTGGGGTCCGCCGCTTTCCTGGCGTTTTTGATGGCCATCGTTAACAAAAAGCGCTCCGCATCCGAATACGCCCTGTTGTCCTCCGTGTTTGCCCTCAGCCGGTCGGTAGCGGGCTGGGCGGGAGGCTTTGGGGCGGAAGCCATGGGATACGGACCCTATTTCACTTTGACCTTTTTCCTGGCTTTCCCGGCCTATCTGTTTTTGCCCTGGGTCAAGCGAATGCTGGAACACACCAAAGGTTGGGATTGAAGGGGCGATGGAAATCCGGTTTATATATTTGCACGGCTTCGCATCCAGCCCGCAATCCCAAAAGGCGACAGCTTTTAAAAAGCGGTTTGATGAACTGGGTCTGCCTCTCACCGTGCCCGATCTGGAAGGCGGGGATTTCAAACACCTGACCCTTTCCAGCCAGATGAAGATCATAGAAAACACTCTGGACACTTTTCCCTCTGCCGCATTTGCCTTGATCGGCAGCAGCATGGGCGGATACCTCGCCGCACTGACCGCGCAGACGCGAAAAGAGGTGAAAGGTTTGTATCTGATGTGTCCCGGTTTTAATTTTCTGAAACGCTGGGAAGCTCTGCTTTCCTGTGAGAATGAGGCCGTGAAATCCGGGAAAAAGTTGATCCGGGTTTTTAATTACCGTTACAATAAAACCATGGACCTGAATATCGGCTTGTTCGAGGATGCAAGGCAATGGCAGAACATCCGTTTTGAGAGGCCGGTGCCGACTCGAATTGTCCATGGAATTCATGATGAAACCGTGGACCCTGCGGAATCCCGGAATTTTGTCAACGATCATCCCTGGGCCACTCTCTGGGAAGTGGATTCCGATCATGGGCTGATATCCCATATGGATTTGATTCTGGAGGATTGTCTGGTCTTTTTTAAAAAAGAAAATTTGTTGCCCGCCTGAATCAGTCAAATCAGGTTGAATCGATTTTCCAGACAGGAAAAATAACTTATGACCCCTGACCCCGACTCGCATTCCCGCCCCTATAGTTTACTGCTGGTGGACGACGACCCGGAAATTCTGGCTTTGCTTCAGGCCAAGCTCGGAAAGGAACAATATAAGATTTTTACCGCTTCCGAGGGTGAGGAGGCCATTCGTATTGTTAACACCAAAAAACCGGACCTGATTGTTCTGGATGTCAACCTTCCCGGGTTGAGTGGTCTGGAAATTTGCCGATCCCTGAGAGGGGACAAGAATACCCGCGATATACCCATCCTGATCCTTTCCGGACGCAGTGATGAAATCGACCGTATCCTGGGCTTGGAGTTCGGGGCGGACGATTATGTCACCAAACCGTTTAATTCCCAGGAATTGATTTTAAGGATCAATAATATTCTGAGGCGGGTTTATAGAGAAGAGCGATCCTCTGATGTTTTTAAATACGGCGATTTAACCGTCGACTTTTCCAAACATGAAGTCAGGGTCAAAGATCAGTTGATTCAGTTGACCCTGACGGAATTCAAGCTCTTGACCCGGCTTCTCGAACACCGGGGGCAGGTGAAAACCCGGGAATATCTTTTGGAAAATATCTGGGAACATGGCGACGGGGTGTACTCCCGGACGATCGACACCCATATCCAAAGGTTGCGAACCAAACTGAAAGGGATGGGGAGCCACATCGAAACGGTCCGAGGGGTGGGTTACCGCTTTCAGGATTAGCCGTTTTCAGGATTAGCCATATGATTTTATTGCTCCCGGGATATCAGTTTGGCGTAACCTACCTCAATGTAGTACCTTTTACCGAAATTTGTTACACAAATGTAGCATTGTCTTGATCTATTATTGACGGGCCTATTCTATCTTAATAGCATGTAACCATAAACTTAACCAAGAGGTTATCATGCAAAGTCAAATCACGAACCCGTCGGATTTTCCGGCAACCGTGGGAGGGAGGCTGAAATATTGGAGAAAGGTTTCTTCGTTAAGATTGGTGGATGTCGCCGCATTGATCAACGTGTCGCAAGGTTCTTTATCGGATTTGGAAAATGACAAATCCCTGCCTTCCGCGACCACTCTTACCGGTTTGTGTCAAAAAAGCGATATGAATATCTGCTGGCTTTTGACCGGGGAAGGCTCGATGGCTTCCAAAGAAGACCGGTATAAACTGGAATCTGCCGCTGTCCTTAATTTGATGCAATGGATGCAGGATAAGGATTTTCGAAAAGTCATCACCAAAATCACCAATATTTTCGAAAAAGGGACGGCGGCTCAAAAAGCTCAAATCCGGGGTTTTATAGCGGGAATCGACAGCTAGATCCCGGTTTCAATCAATCACGCTGGATTGCAGGGCCCATCCCCGGCTTTTGTCGGGGAGTTCTATCAGGACCCATTCGTTCTTTTCTTTTTGGATATCAATTACCGCTCCGCTATTCAGTTTAAACAGCGTTACGGAATCACGGTTCCAATCTGAGTGAATATCAACCTGATTGTCCAGAATCACTCCGGTCCGGCGGGTTTCATGGGTCCAGCGCCAACCGGTGGATAACAGAATCAAAACCAGGAGCCCCAGCAGGAATTTGACCGACGTTTGCAGGGCCGGGGTCCGGCGGTGCAAACGGTAAGCCAGGGTTATCCAGAAAATCAGGTTGACCCAAAGCAGGGCGATCCAGTGCTCTTCGAGGGTGAAATCCTGAGCCCAGAAAAAAACCGAATCGAGGGGTCGCGGGTTTCGCCAATCCAGCTGGTCAACCGTCTGACGAACGGCGTATTCCAGGTTGGCCTCCACATCTTCATCCCGAGGCAGATACTTCCTTGCCTTTAGATAGTTTAAAATCGCTCTCGGCAGATCACCCATTCTGAAAAAGGCATTTCCCAGATTGAAATACAAATGCCCGTTTTCCACTCCGCGGGCGATCTCTTTCTCATAAAGCTTCACCGCTTTCTCAAATTCATTCTGATGGTAAAACCGGTTGGCCTCGGTGATGCCGGAGGTCCGGACGGCTTCTCCCATGGCCGGAACGGCCCACAGAAAGATCCAGAGCAATAAAAAGATTGCATCCCGCCGGCCCCGCTTCATGGTTTTTTCTCCAGTCGCTCCAGTAGATTGCGTGAATCCTTTACCAGGGTTTCCGTGGCTTCCCCTCGCGAAGGCGAGTATTGCAGGGATTCACATTGTTCCAGTAAATCCCGGGCGGCCCGGATATCTTCTGATGAAAAATTACCCGCTTTTAACTTTTCCTCCACCTCCGCTGGTGTAAAGGCGGTTCCCTGCAGGTTGAGCACGTTGCCAAGATATTCCCGGATGATCAACGAAAGTTCCTTCGCCCTTTCCCGTGGGTCCTGTTCGCCGGACAACTTTTCCAATTGCGAGAGGGCCCGCGGGTAGGCTCCGTGGCTTCGGGCATAAGCGATGTCGTGTTTCAATCGCTGACGCTTTTGATGAATGCCGCTATAGATAAAAAACAGAACCGCGGGCAGGACCATTCCCGCACCGTATAACCACCCGGTACGCGTATGCCAGCGGTGATTCTCATAAATTGCCGGCCCGGTATGGATCGGCAGGATATCCTCCCCCAGTTTGCGAACGGAAGGCCGGGTGGCGAAAGGTTCATCCGAAGGGGATTTCTTGATTTCCAGTTGACCGCTTTCCTTTCCCGGTTGAACCTGAAGGACCTGAGCGGGAGTTCGAAGGGTCAGATAATCCTTTTGGGCCGGATTGAAATAGGTCAACTCGACAGGAGGGACTTGAAGAGCGCCTGCTCGAAGCGGGACCAGCGCGAAGGTATATACTTTACTTCCCGAGTGGGCTTCGCCTCCGGTCGGTGGAATAAAGCGGGACCGGTCTTCATACGTCTTGAAATCGCCGCCCCAGTCGGGCAGGGTCAGCGCCAGATCATTGAGGTTGCCGCGCCCGGTGACCGTAACCGTCAACGTCACCGTATCTCCCGCTTCCATTTCCTTCCGGCTCAGTTCGCTGGATATTTTGAATTCCCCCACCAGATTGGAAAAGTGTTGAGGCCTGTTCCGGTCCGGCAGGGGTTGAACTTTCAATGTCACCGTTTGGTTGTGCCGGGTCTTGAAAAAGTTGTCGAAGATCGAGCCCTGTCCAAAGGGGTTGCGGGGATCGAAAGGCGTTACGCCTTTGGGACCTTCCACAATATCGAGATCCACAATCCCCGGAGAAATTTTAACCTTTCCCGGACGCATGGGAAACAGCGCCGTATGGAATTCCATCACCTGATACCGATATCCGTTTCTTTGCCGCGTGATCCTTTGCGGTCCCTTGCGCTTTTCCTCTCGGAAGCCGGAAAATTCGAAGTCGATTCCCAGGTTGCGGATGTCCACCCGGTGATAAACGCGAAGGGTGAAGATCACTTGCTCCTGCACATAAGGTTCGGTGTTGGAGATTTCCGCCTCCACGAAAACCGGGGCCGGCGCATCCCCGGACGAAACCTGCTTTTTCACGGTAAGGGGGATGGGTTCGGTCCGGTAGATTTTTCCATTCACCGTCACCCGAACGGCGCCCAGGGTAAACGTTCCGGTGGACTTTGGAAGCAACAAATAATTGTAGGTGGTCGAGGCGGTTTTCACACCGTTGACAATCTGGAGGGAGGAGGAAGCGCCGCGGGAACGAATTTTAAAATCCTTGAGCGGGGGAAGCTCCGGGGACGATGATGGCTGGGATCCCTCCACCGTCACTGAAAGGGGAAGGCTGTCTTCCAGGCTGATTTCGTTTTGTGGAACGGAGGCGTAGACCCGGATATCATCCGCGCGCCCCTCGCCGGCCGCCGCTGACCCTGACAGGAGGATGATCCAGATGAGACGGCTGAACCACCGCGTTCCAGGGAGCGGGGGACTGAGGTTACCAATCTTTATCATGGTCGACAAACATATCCTTCATCCGGCCCTGCATCTGCCGCCGGGTTATTTTTTTCAGATCTTCCGAGAGCGATCCCAACCACCGCTCCGCCTCTTCCGGAGACATCCGGGTCATTTCTTCCAGAGCGTGGCGCACGCTCTCGTCCTCCTCTTTCTCCGGTTCCCGGGTGACGAACCCTGGTGCGGTCTGGGGTTTCGAAGTCGAATCTTTTTGGGCGGTTTCATTTTCCCCGTCCGGGCTCTCCGGCGATTGCTCGCCGGAAGGATCCTCGCTTTCCGGTTTTTTCTCGGGAGAAGCCGGGGGATTGGGTGCCTGAGGATGGGTTTTATCCTTGCCCTGAAGGTTTTGATCGCGCGGACCCACCCGGTTGGCTTTGAGGTTCTGCTCGTGCTGTTGCCGCGCGTATTCCAGGTTGAACTTGCTGTCCATATCCGCGGGATTCAACTCCAGCGCTTTTTGATAGGACTCAATCGCCTTGTCCAGATAACCTATCCGGTAATAAGCGTTGCCCATGTTGTAAAAGGATTTTTGCTTAAGTTCGGGCGAGGCGTTTTCGGATAATACTTTCTGATAGGATTCCACCGCCGCTTCGTAACGGCCCAGGCGGAATTGGCTGTTGGCCAGATTGTAAGTGACTTGCGGGTTGTCCGGCTGGTTGTCCTGCGATTCCTGAAACTTGGAAACCGCCTGTTTGTACTCCTCCTGCTGGTAATGGGTGATGCCTTCCCGCGCCTGGGTGTTAAAAGTTTCAGCCCATATCCGCGAAGGTAGAAATGTAAGGGCCGGTATAAAAAAAAACAAAAGTAATCTGGAGGCGGAAAGATTCATTGAAAAAAATTCCTTCATGAAATCAGGCTATGGGTTAAGTGTAACACTTTCTCGCAGCGGGATAAAAGGAGCCGGTCTCTCCGATTTCGGAGCCCGAAACGGGCCGAAATCGCGAAAAGACCGGCCGGGGAGCCCGTTGAAATCAATCTTCGGATTTAATTTCAATGGATTTTCTTTCTTTGACAGCCTTCTCCGACTTGGGAATCACCACGGTCAGAATGCCTTTTTTAAATGTGGCTTGAATCTGATCCTTCTCAATCTCCGCCGGAAGAGGGATAGATCGCTGAAAGGTTCCATACGAACGTTCCATACGATAATAATTGGATTTTTTCTCTTCCTTTTCCGCCTTCTTTTCCCCTTTAAGGGTCAATACATCGTTGGAAACGGAAACATCAATATCTTTTTCATCCATTCCCGGAAGTTCAGCTGTAATTTTGAACTCCTTGTCCGTTTCACTGATATCCATTTTGGGATACGTGGCGGAAATTTCCGGAAGATTCCATTTCGTAGGAGTGAGACTGAACATGGATCGTGAAAAATTGTCCATCAGTTGATTCATTTCTTTTTGAAACTCCTCAAAAGGATTTCCACGGTCTCCTCTCAGAAGTTCGTCTTCTTTTTTCCAGTTCCACGGTATCAGGCTATTGAGATTCATAACAACACCCCCTTTCCTGGATTACAAACCTCATTATGTTGCCTCCCTATAATTAAAATAAAACGCAAACACAGGAAGTCAAGGCCGGGCCTGAAAATATAAGACTGGATATTATAAGGGGTTATCAGGGCTGATGGAGAAGGAGGATTTTAGAAGATGCCGAAAGAGGAAAAAAAATCAGGTGTTTTCATAAGTAAAAAGGGAATTCCCCGCAGGGAATTCCCTCCTTAAAATCTGAACCAGGGTTAACCCATTTACCGGCGGTCCCCCATGACCCGCAGGAGCATCAGGAACAGGTTGATGAAGTCCAGGTAAAGGGACAACGCCCCGCGAATGGCCTCCTTGGTGTCTTCCTCGGTGCCTTCGTTGCCCAGGATATTCATTTCCTTGATCTTCTGGGTATCGTAAGCGGTGAGGCCGACGAAGATCAGAATGCCCGCATAAGTGACAATCCAGTAAATCGTCGAGTTGTTCAAAAACATGTTCACGACCGAAGCGATGATGATCCCGATCAGTCCCATAAACAGGAAACTGCCCCATGAGGTCAGGTCCTTTTTAGTGGTGTACCCGTACACGCTCATGGCACCGAACATCCCGGCCGTCACCAGGAAAGTGGACGCCAGAGAAGCGGCCGTGTAAAGCAGGAACAACGGAGCCAGAGTAATCCCGTTCAATCCGGCGTACAGGAAAAAGACTCCCATCGCCTGACTGGCGGACATGGTCATAACGCGGGCGGCGAGATAAAACACCAGGCCCACCTCTGCAATCAACAGAATAAAAAACACCATCGGGTTGGACACCAGGATGTTCAGAATAAATTCGCTGTTGGCGGCATACCAGGACATGCCTCCGGTCAACGCCAGCCCGGCGCCCATCCAATTGTATACGCGGACCATGAACCGCTGTTGTTCCGCCGCGACGGCGTCCTGGCTCATGTGTCTCGATGTGGAATAATCTTCCATATGTCAGGCTCCTGAAATAATAAGATTGGAGAAGGGATTCAATTTTAAAAGCATCTTGTAATCCATAAGACCGCCGGCCCTCCCGGTCAAGGTTCCCGATCCCTGTTTCAGGGAGGCCGTTCCCTATGCTCTATAGTTTACCAAAAATTGGCGCGCAGCAGGCTTATTTTTCCCGCACCCAGGCTTCCCCGGCCAGGCAGAGCAGCGCCGCCAAAATCAACCATTGAAAGCGCTCCGTCCAGCGTTTGCGGCGGGAGGTTTTGAGGTCTTTTTTTTCGAGCGACTGTTGAATGTGGTCCCGGTAAATGGCGGTCAGGTCCATATCTCCATGAACCGAGCGCACATACGCGCCGCCGGTTTCGACCGCGATCTTTTCCAGGAGCGGTTCGTTGATTCTGGACATGACGATTTCACCGGAGCGGTTGCGTTTAAAACCTCCGCCCCGCTCGGGATTTGGCACCGGAGCGCCGCCCTCCCGGCCGATGCCGATGACGAAAATCTTCACCTCCTCCTTCCGCGCCAGCTCAATCGCCTTATCCAGGTTTCCCGCATGGTCCTCTCCGTCGGTGATCAAAAGGAGGGCCCGGGATTTTCTTTCCTGTTTGCTGAAGGCCCCGATGGATGTCTGGATGGCGTGGCCGAGCGCCGTGCCCTGCAGAGGGATCAGGTCCGTATCCAGCGCGCCCAGAAACATTTCCGCCGCCTGGTAATCCAGCGTCAGCGGGCAGTGCAGAAAACTGGTCCCCGCGAAAGCGACCAGGCCGATGCGGTCCCCTTCCAGCATGCGCAACAGATCCGCTATCTTGTGCCGGGCGCGTTCCAGCCGGCTGGGTTTGATATCCGTGGCCCGCATACTGTTGGAGACATCCAGCGCCACCACAATATCCACCCCGCGCTGTTGTAAATCCTCCCATTGGAATCCCCAGCGGGGTTGGCTCAAGGCCAGAATCAAAAACAGCAGACCGGCGATCGACAGTTTGGATTTTGACCGGCGTTGTTCCCGGACGGTGGGGCTCACCAACCGGGGTAGCAGGGCAGGGGAAACCCATTGAGACGCCAGCGCGGTGCGCTTTTTTTCCGCCCAAATGAAAAAGCCCATCAAAAACGGAAGCAAAGCCAGCAAATAGAGGAAGGACGGTTCGCCGAATCGCATCAGGGCAGCCTCCGCAGCCGGGTGTGGGTCAGAATTTTTTCCGAGAGTATCAGCACCAGCGCCGGCAGAGCAAAAGCCGGAAACAGTTCCTTGTATTCCGAGTGATCGATCCATTTGACTTCCGATTTTTCCAGAGAATCGATCTGCGCGTAGATTTTTTTCAGTGAATCGGTGTCGGTGGCGCGGAAATATTGACCGCCGGTTTTCTGTGCGATTTTTTTCAGAGTGTCTTCATCCATTTCCACCTGCTGATAGGTCATTTGCGGTCCCAAGATGGAGTTCGACGCAAACGGCGCTTTGCCTCGGGTACCCACGCCGACGGTATAGATTTTGATTCCCAGGGTGTCGGCGATTTCCGCCGCCTGCAACGGGGTCAGGTGCCCGGCATTGTTGCGGCCGTCGGTCAACAGAATGATGACTTTGGACTTGGATTTGAGATCTTTCAACCGTTTTGCCGAAATCCCGATAGCGGAACCGATGGCGGTGGAATCGCCGGCGACGCCGATCTGGAGTTTGTCGACAAACGCGTGCAGAATATCGTGATCCAGCGTCAGCGGACATTGGGTAAACGCTTCATTGCCGAAAACCACCATGCCGATGCGGTCGTATTCCCGGCTGTCGATGAATTCGCTGACCACATCTTTGACCACCGTCAACCGGTCCACCGGCTGGTGTTTTTTTTCGAAGTCCTGCGCCTGCATGCTTCCCGAAGTATCGATGGCCAGAATGATGTCGACCCCAGCGGAAAGGATTTCCGTGCTCTTGCGGCCCTGCTGCGGCCGGGCCAGCGCCACCACCAGAAAAGCGACCGCCAGGCAACGGAGGATCAGGGGGATCGCCGCCAGCCAGTCCACCTGCCTGCGGCGCACGGTTTTCAGCGTCTTCAGGGATGAATAATGCAGGGCGGCCGGACGGTTTTTGAGGGCCGCGTAAATGATCAGCGGAATCAGAACAAGCAGTAGAAACAGCCAGGGATTTTGAAACTGAAAATAACTCATAAAATCTTCTTCACGCCGCCTGAACCGCTTTCGCGGGTGTGGATTCCTTCGGCGCGGTTTCCCGCACCAGCTGCCGGACCGAAGCCACATGATCGATGGCGGTGGGGTTGTCCACCGGAGCCTTGGCGAATTTAACCCGGTCGGTTTCCATCAGGAGGGAAAGAATCCGGTTTTTAAGGCCGGAGTCCAAAGCCGCGCGGGTGGACAGATGCGCCCGGATTTCCTCCGAGGTCCAGTCCAGAGCGGGGATGTTCAGCCAGGCTCCCAGGTATCGCCGGAAAATTTCAGACAGCTCGAAATAGTGCAGGCGATACTGGCCGGAGCCGATTAGATTTTTGGACATGAGCCGGTCCAGCTCCATCCGCGCGATCTGGTCAGGGCGCAGGGGCGGTGCCTTGGGTGCCGGCGGCGAAACCTGCTTGCTGTTAAAAAACCACCTAAAAAAACCGAATAAGGCCAGGAGGCCCGCCAATCCCGCGATCAGCCATTGCAGATAACGCTGCCACGCCGGGTCCGCGCCGATGATCGGTTTGATATCTTTAATATCCAGCGGTTCCCCGTCCTGGTAAAGAACGGAGTGAATTTCGATAACCGTTGCGGGAGCTTGAATCGTTCCCGGGATGGTTTGCGAAGGGTCGTCCGGCAAGGGAGACGTAAACCGGACGGGAATTTTGGGAATATTATAGAAACCGGTCCGGTCCGCCCGGTATTTGAACCAGAATATGTCCTCGGTTTGTCCGTTCAGAGTTCGGGAAGGGCCGGTTCCCTGGTCCACATATTGGAATCCTTTTGCAAATTGAGCCGGCGGCACCGGGGGCGAGACGCGAATCTCCGGATCGTGCCGGACAATGATGGAATAGGTCACCAGGTCGCCAATCGTGACATGCCGTTCGTTCACCCGGGTTTCGGTGGAGATCGGGGACGTTACGGGTTCTTCGGCGAACGCCGGTACCGGAAGGATAAACCCGGCCACTACCGTCATCAGTCCGATCCACCTCCAACGATGGCATCGCGAGCCTGACAGGCGGTACATAGATTTTACTGCTAAGGTTTTTTCTGTTTTTGGCATTGCTGTAACAACGTTTCCGATTCTTTCACCCACAGGGCGGTGGGCTGGGCGGTTTTGGAATGCAGATGCCAGACCGCCGCTTCATCACACTGGCCCAGTTCCACGTGGAGTTTCAGGATTTCATTGGAGATGTGGGAGCGGGTGGTCAGGCTGACTTCCTGGGTGTCGAGATATTTTTGGTATTGCTCAATCGCCTGGACCTTGAGTCCCGAGTTTTTCAGTTCTTCCGCGATGGTGACCAGTTGCGGTCCCCAGGTGACCTGTTCCGCCGGCGAGATGAAAAATCTCTTGACCACCAGGGCGGCGAAGAGCCCGAACGCCATGATGGTAAAAAACGTCAACCCGATCACAAAATATTTCAATTTCGGGCTCACAGCTTCCGCGGGAGATTGAGCCGCATCTGTCTGGCCCGTTTCCTGCTTCAGCGGAGGGAGTTTCGGGTCATGCGGGTCATCGTTTTGATGTTCAGAAGGGGGAACCATAAGCGTTAACGGATCAGTGCCGCTTTTCTCTCATTTTGAAGAATTGGATCAGTGGGGTGGTCAGGGACCGGTCGGTGCGAATATCGATCATGTCCACTCCATAAGTATGAAACTGTTTTTTGCGTTCCTGCCGCTCCCGGTACTTCAGTCGAGTCCACGATTTTTTCATGGCCCGGTCGCCGGTGTCGACCAGCAGGGTTTCACCGGATTCGGCATCTTCCAGATCCACCCAGCCCACGTCGGGAAGTTCCAGTTCCCGGGGATCGGTGATGGCAATGGCGATCAGATCGTGCTTTTGCCGGGCCAGGCGCAAACTTTGCGCATAGCCTTCCGCCTGGAAGTCCGAAATCAAAAACGCCACCGACTTTCGTTTCTGCACCTTCAATAAAAACTCCAGCGGCAGATTCAGATCCGTGCGCTTTCCCTCCGGCACAAAATTCAAAATGGTGCGAATGAGGTTCCAGATATGCGCCCGGCCTTTTTGCGGCAGAATATAATGTTCGATTTTATCCGAGAAAACGATCAACCNNATCAACCCGACCTTATCGTTATTTTTGATTGCCGAGAAAGCCAGGACCGAAGCGATTTCCGCCGCCACTTCGTTCTTGAATTTTTCGATTGAGCCGAACTGGCCTGAGGAGCTGACATCCACCAGCAGCATGACCGTCAACTCCCGCTCTTCCCGGAATTCCTTGATGTAGGGATGCCCCATGCGCGCGGTCACGTTCCAGTCGATCAGCCGGACGTCGTCGCCCGGTTCATATTCACGCACTTCGCTGAACTCCATACCCCGGCCCTTGAACGCCGATACATATTCCCCCGCCATCATGTGATTGACCAGATGGTTGGTTTTCACCTGAATATCCCGGATTTTTTTGATCAGCTCCGGGGAAATGGATTTTTCAAACTCATCCGGCGGGGGAGGCGGCGGATGTTTCGAGCCGGTTAAATTTTGAATCCAGGGAAACATAATGAGTTTTACGGAACCTCCACGGTATCGAAAACTTTCTTGAGGACATCGTCCGGGGTCACGTTTTCCGCTTCCGCTTCGTACGACAGGATAATGCGGTGGCGAAGGATGTCGAACCCGAGGGTTTTGATATCGTGCGGCACCACGTATCCCCGTCCCTGCATGAAGGCATACGCCTGGGACACCCGGTTGAGAAAGATGGAGGCGCGCGGCGACGCGCCGTACTGGATCATGCCTTGCAGGGATTGCATCCCGTACTCCCCGGGGGAGCGGGTGGCGGACACCAGATTGACGATGTAATCCTGAAGATTCTCGTCAATATAAATAGATTCGTAAACTTCCCGCGCTTTGCCGATGTCTTCCGGGTGGATGACCGCCTGGACTTTGGAATGGTTGTTGGAAGGCGACACCCTTTGAATAATCTTTTTTTCCTCTTCCCTGGTGGGGTAGCCGATTTTCAGTTTGAAGACAAACCGGTCGACCTGCGCCTCCGGCAGCGGATAAGTCCCTTCCTGTTCGATGGGATTCTGGGTGGCCAGGACCATGAACGGGTCCGGCAGAGCAAAGGTTTCCCCGCCGATGGTGATTTGCCGTTCTTCCATGGCTTCCAGCAGGGCGCTCTGCACCTTGGCGGGGGCCCGGTTGATTTCATCCGCCAGAAGGATGTTGGCGAACAGGGGCCCTTTCTTCACCAGGAATTCTTCGGTCTTGGGCTGGTAAATCTGGGTGCCGATCAAATCCGCCGGAAGCAGGTCCGGGGTAAACTGAATCCGCTTGAAGCTGGCTTCGATGGTTTGGGCCAGGGTTTTAACCGCGGTGGTTTTGGCCAGCCCGGGTACCCCCTCCACCAGAATATGCTCGCCGGTCAAAAGGCCCAGAATCAGACGGTCGATCAGGTAACGCTGGCCCACCACCACGCGCCCCATCTCCTCGATCATTTTTGGGATAAAGGCCCCGGCCTCCTGGACCTTAGCCGTTGTTTCTTCGATGTTTCGGGTCATTCGCCTCTATTGTTAAATAAGGGTTTATTGCTTGCTGAGCGCCTGAAATCCTGTCTTCCGCCGGGGGTTTTTCCCGGGAGAAGTCTGGCTATCATATCAACCAACCCCCGGTCCGACAAGATATGCCTGCAATCTTTTAAAATTAACCCTTTACAAACCTCTTCGTTTTTTTAAAATAGCTCCTTATATCCAAATTCAGTTTTAGAATACCGAGGAGTGATATGGCGGACACGGCAGAATTGGTCAAGGAAGGCCTCAATATCGAGAACAGCGAACTCGATTTACGCGAAAAAGAACTGGGCGACGAAGACATCATTGCCATCATGAAAAATGAGGAGATCAAAGGGGTCACCGCCCTGTTTCTCGAATTCAACGAAATCGGTGATGATGGTTTGCGGGCGATTCTGGAATGCCCGGCCATGAAGAACCTGACCGTCCTCAACATGTTTAAAAATGAAGTGACGGATGAAGGCGTGAAGGCCATGGCCAAATCCAAGTCCATGCTGAATCTTTCCGAACTGATCCTCAGCGACAACAAAGTCACCGCCGAAGGCGCCAGGGCTTTGGCGTCATCGAATATTCTGGGCAGCCTGGTTTCGTTGTGGGTCGGCGACGGGCTTGGCGACGAAGGCGCGGCGGCGATTGCCGGCTCGGAGAGCCTGATGCGGCTCAATCAGCTTTCCCTGTACCGCAACAATATCGGCGATGAAGGCGCCCTGGCGATTGCCCGCTCTAAAAACCTTTCGCATTTGACCGAGCTGAATCTGAACTGGAATTATGTGGAGCCGGAAGGGGCGGTGGCGTTGGCCAACTCCGACACGCTCAAAAATCTGGAACAGTTGACCATGACGTATAACCCCATTGGGAACCGGGGGATCCAGGCGATCGCCGGCTCGGAAAAAATGCAGAATCTGGCTCTGCTCGATTTGTATGAGACGGAAATCACCGACGACGGCGCTCGTGCCATTGCCGAATCCAAAAACCTGAAAAATCTGAAAAGCCTGGTGCTGATTCATAATGATATCAGCGAAGAGGTTCAGGAACTCATCAAAAACTCACCCAACCTGCCCAATCTGGAAAATGTCGTTTTCCGCCTGGGAGCCGAAAGCCCCAATGCCTGAAACCGGTGCGTCTTCCATTTCTCCGTTTTCGAATTTCGATCCCGCCCCCGGTCCTTTTCATTGAGTCTCTCCCCGTATTGGTTACAATGAGGCACACTTGCCGGATGGCGTCCGGAATTTATCCGTCTCTTGGTTTTAGGAAAGGAAGTTGAGTTTATGTTTGTAGGGGATCAACCGGATTTGCTGGATATCATGCCTTTCCGGGAAGACAGTATTTACGTTGTTGGAAAAGATGGCATTCCCCAGCATTGGGACGGGGAAGACTGGACGCCCGTACGCACCGAAAACACCAATCCGCTGATGGGCGTCTGGGGGCCGCGGGAAGATGATATCTACGCCGTCGGCATCGGCGGGGTGGTGATTCATTATGACGGCAAGAGCTGGAAGCAGATCGATACCGGCAATTACGACTCGCTCAACTCCATTTTCGGGTTCGATGCCGACAATTTCTTCATCTTTGGGGTGGGAGGACGAGTGTTGTTCTGGAACGGGAAATCCTGGGAATACCGGGAACCCGGAACCATCCACGATCTGTTCGGGTTCTGGGGAGAGGATATCGAACACATTTACGCCGTGGGAGGCGAGGGCATCAACCGGTTTTATAATGGAAAGACCTTTGAACGCCGGGAAGAACTCACGGAGGAAACCATCTCTCTGTATGATATCTGGGGGACCCGGACGGACGACGTCTATGTCGTCGGATCGGAAGGCACCATCCTCCATTTCAACGGCGAGGAATGGCAAACCATGGCATCGGGAACCGAGGAATACCTCCTCAGCATATGGGGCACGGCCGAGGACGATATCTTCGCGGTGGGGGATAATGCCACGATTCTGCATTACGACGGCAAGCAGTGGAGCCCCATGGAATCGGGCAATGAAAACTACCTGACCAAGGTGCGCGGGCTGGGGCCCGGACAGGTGTATACCTGCGGGGAAAACGGTACCGTTCTGCGCTTCGACGGCAAACAATGGCACGACATGTCGCTTTCGGAATAACGGTCTTGTTTTTTTTAACAAGGGAAATGAAATAGAAAACCTCCCCTGGATCCTCCCTGGAGGGGAGGGGGATTGTGTCTTCATCTTTGACAGGAGTATGTAATGAGCAGTCTGACCACCAGCCACCTGCTATCCATATTCGGGTTTGGCAAGGATAATATATTTGTCGGAGGAGCGGAAGGAACCATCCTGCATTTTGACGGTAACAACTGGTCCAAGATGGAATCGCACGGACGCTGGACCGTGAAACGATTGTGGGGAACCGCGCCGGATAATTTATACGGCGTTTGCACCGACGGCAAAATCCTGCGTTACGACGGCAAGGAATGGCAACCGGAAGATACCGAAAACTTTCCGCCCATGTCCGGCATCTGGGGCCGCGGCCCGAACGAAATATACGTCTGTACCCGCCTCGGGAAAATCGCCCGCTACAATGGCTCGCGCTGGAAATTCATGCAGACCGAGACCAATAACGATATCGCCGCCATGTGGGGATGCGAGGAAGCCGTGTATGCCGTCGGGTTCGATGGCCTGGTCCTGAGGTTGGAGGGCGACCAGTGGCGGAGGCTGACCTTCAATTCCAACGCCGAGCTGTACGGTATCTGCGGGTTCGGCCCGGATAACATATACTTTTGCGGATCCGACGGCGCGCTGATTCACTTCAACGGCGCCGAGTTCAAGGCCATGCCCTCGCAGACCATGGAATTTTTTCTCGATATCTGGGGACCCAGTGCGGAGTTCGTGTTTGCCGTCGGGGACATGGGTATGATCATGTATCTCGACGGTGATCAATGGACCCGTATCGAATCCAACACCGAGGAATACCTCACCGCCATCTGGGGCACCTCGGAGGAAAATATGTACGCCGTCGGCGACAACGGCCTCATCCTCCACTGGAACGGCGAAGACTGGACCCCGGTGGAATAGGCCTTAGTGATTGAAAATTAAAATGTTCGGGTTTCCTTTCCCGGCCTGCCCGGCCGCTCTTCAAACTCCTTGACACTCTCTTAGCTTAAATGATAAGGTTTGGAAACTAACCTATTGAAATTGTGACGACTTTTGGCGGTCGTGGAGCATCCGGGCACAGTTTCGCTGTGCTTTTTTTATTGAGCCTTTATGGGATATAAACCGACATTCGAAGAATTTCAGGAGAGCGCCCGGCGGGGTAACCTGATTCCGGTATACAAGGAAATCCTCGCCGATCTCGACACACCGGTTTCCGCTTACATGAAAATCGGCGCGGACTCATATTCCTTTCTGCTGGAAAGTGTGGAGGGCGGGGATAAATGGGCGCGTTACTGTTTTCTGGGATGCGGTCCTTCCACCATCATTCAATCGAAGGGATCAACGGTCACGGTCCGCACCCATGACAGGCAAGAAAAGAAAGAAACCGGCGGCGAAATTCCCCTCACCGTGTTGAAAGATATCCTGTCGCAATACCAGCCGGTGGAGATGCCGGACCTGCCACGGTTTTCCGGCGGAGCGGTCGGATTCATCAGCTACGACATGGTGCGCTATTTTGAAAACCTGCCGGACCAGGCCGAGGACGATCTCCAGATTCCCGATTCGACTTTTATCATCACCGATACCCTGCTGGTGTTTGACAATGTGACGCAAACCATCAAGATTGTGTCCAATGCCCACACTACCGGACGCGATCTGGAGGAGGTGTATAAGGAGACCACGGAAAAAATAGACGCGCTCGAAAAAAAATTACGTCAACCGACGCCGAACTCTTCCGACGGCGCTTCCACTTCTTCGGCGGTGGAGGAACTCCGTATTGAATCCAATTTCGCGCGGGAGCAGTTCAAGGAAGCGGTGCTCAAGGCCAAGCGGTATATTCTGGAAGGCGACGCCATTCAGATCGTTCTCGCCCAGCGCCTCAAGTTCGATATCGAACAGGACCCGTTCACCATTTACCGCGCTCTCCGGACCATCAACCCTTCGCCTTACATGTACTATCTGAATTTTGGAGAGATTCAGGTGGTGGGTTCGTCACCGGAAGTGCTGGTACGCCTGGAAGGTGAACAGGTGGAAGTGCGCCCCATTGCCGGCACCCGCAAACGGGGCCAAAACGAGGACGAAGATCAAATTCTGGAAAAAGACCTGCTCTCGGATGAAAAGGAGTTGGCGGAGCACATCATGCTGGTGGACCTCGGCCGCAATGATCTGGGACGCGTGTCTCAAATCCATTCCGTCAACGTGAACGAAAAATTCACCATCGAGCGATATTCCCACGTCATGCATATTGTTTCCAACGTGCGCGGCCGGTTGAAGGAGGGGTTGGACTGTTTCGATGTGCTGAAAGCGGCTTTCCCGGCGGGCACGGTTTCCGGGGCGCCTAAAATCCGCGCCATGGAAATCATCGACGAACTGGAACCCAACCGCCGCGGCATCTATGCGGGAGCCGTGGGATACATCAGTTTTTCCGGTAATATGGACACCGCCATCGCCATTCGCACCCTGGTGGTGAAAGATCAGGTCGGTTACCTCGGCGTGGGCGCGGGGATCGTCGCCGACTCGGTCCCGGACAACGAATTTGAAGAAACCATGAACAAGGGACGGGCCATGCTGAAAGCCATCGGGCTGGCCGGCCGGGGGTTGTTGCCATGATCCTGATGATCGACAATTACGATTCCTTCACCTACAACCTCGTCCAATACCTGGGCGAGTTGGGGGCGGATATGGAAGTGCACCGCAACGATCAAATCAGTATTGCCGGGATCGAACGGCGGCACCCGGAGAAAATCGTCATTTCTCCCGGACCCTGCACCCCGGCGAAAGCCGGTATTTCCAAAGAGGTCATCCGTCATTTCGCCGGCAAGGTTCCCCTGCTGGGGGTGTGTCTCGGACATCAATCCGTGGTGGAGGCGTTCGGCGGAGAAATCATTAAAGCCCGGAAACTCATGCACGGCAAAACCTCGATGATTCATCATGACGGCAAAACGGTGTTCAGGGATTTGCCCAACCCGTTTGAGGCCACGCGTTATCATTCGCTGGTGGTCAACCGCGCCCATTTGCCCGCCTGCTTTGAAATTTCCGCGGAATCCGACGATAAGGAAATCATGGGGGTCCGCCACAAGGAACTGCCGATCGAAGGGGTGCAGTTTCATCCGGAATCCATACTGACCGTGCATGGCAAAGATCTTTTGAAAAACTTTCTCAATCTTTCGTTGGAAACGGTGATCTGAAATGAAGGCACAGGATATCCTCCATAAAGTGGTCGACGGCAACGATCTCCTGGAAGATGAAATGATCCATATCATGACGGAGATCATGGAAGGCAAGGTGGACCGCTCTCTCCTGGGAGCCTTCCTGACCGCTCTGCGCATGAAGGGTGAAACCGTGGCGGAAATTTCCGGCGCGGCGCGGGTCATGCGGGAAAAAGCCGAAAAGCTCGATATTCCCATCGAAGGCGTGGTGGATACCTGTGGGACGGGTGGCGACGGCGCGGACACCTTTAATATTTCGACCACGGCGGCCTTTGTGGTGGCCGGGGCGGGGATTCCCGTCGCCAAACACGGCAACCGGGCGGTTTCCAGCCGGTCGGGAAGCGCCGATGTCCTTAAAAGCCTGGGAGTCAATATTGAGGCGGACAAGACAGTGGTCGAGCGTTGTATTCAGATGGCGGGCATAGGTTTCTTATTCGCCCCGACCATGCACCGGGCCATGAAGCACGCCGCCGATGTGCGGCGGGAACTGGGATTCCGAACCATTTTTAATCTGCTTGGACCGCTGACCAATCCCGCGGGAGTGCAGGCGCAGGTGGTGGGGGTCTTCGATGCCAAGTGGACCTCACCGCTGGCCAGCGTTCTCAAAAACCTGGGAACCAAACACGCCTTCGTGGTGCATGGCGGCGACGGGCTGGATGAGATCACCCTCACAGCCAACACGAAGGTTTCTGAGTTAAAGCATGGAAAAATCAGTGATTATTATTTGGATCCGACCGAGTTGGGACTGGCCTACTGCACCGAAAAGGACATCAAGGGCGGCTCCGCGGATGACAATGCCGTCATTCTCCGTGAATTGCTGGAGGGGGCCGACGGACCGAAACGAGATATCGTATTGTTGAATGCCTCCGCCGCGATCGTCGCCGCGGGCAAAGCCGCCGACCTGAACGTGGGACTGGAGGTGGCCCGGAAATCCATCGACTCCGGTGAAGCGAAGCAAAAATTAAAGGATCTGTGCCGCCTCAGTCACTCTTAGGACGAGATCGATCATGGCCAATATACTCGACAAGATTTTTGACGCCAAAAGGAAAGAGGTGGCAAGCATCCAGGCCCGGCGTCCTTTGTCCGAGGTCAAGGCGCGGATGGGTGACCCACGCCCGGTGAAGGATATCCTGGCCGCCATCCGGGCTGAGCGGGAGGGCAGTAAAATCATTGCGGAAATCAAGCGGCGCACTCCGTTCAAGGGCGATCTCGTGGACGATTTCGATCCGATGCGGATCGCCCGCACCTACGCCGGCCACGGGGCCACGGCTTTGTCGATTCTAACGGAAAGCCGGTTCTTCGGTGGCCGTCTCGAGTACGTTGAGCAAGCTTCCCAAGAGGTTTCCGTTCCTCTGTTGCGCAAGGATTTTATCTTTTGCGAGTATCAGGTGTACGAATCGCGGGCCTGCGGCGCCGATTTTTTTCTGCTGATCGCCACCTCCCTCGATAAAAACCAGTTGAAGGATTTGCTGGAGCTGGGCCGGGAGCTGGGGATGACCGCTCTGGTGGAGACGCACCACGAGCAGGATATGGAAAAAGCGTTGTACGCCGGGGCCGAATTATTGGGCATCAACAACCGGGATTTGACCAGCGGCAAGACCGATCTTGCCATTTCGCGCCGACTGCTCCGGGAAACCCGGAGCCTGGACGATCTCATCGTGGTCTGCGAAAGCGGTATTCACAACCGTGCGGAGATTGAGGAGCTGGAGCCCCTGGGGGCCCATGCGTTTCTCATCGGGGAAAGCCTGATGAAGGCGCGGAATATTCCGGATAAATTGCAGGAATTGACAGGCTATGGCAAAATCCAATCCACCGGTTAAAATCAAGATCTGCGGCATGACGAATCTGGACGACGCCCGGTTGGCGGTGGAGAACGGCGCCGACGCGGTGGGTTTTATTTTTTATAAAAAAAGTCCGCGCTGTGTAACGGAAAAAACCGTAAAGGAAATAAACGCGCAACTGCCGCCCTTTATCCACCGGGTGGGCGTGTTCGTGAACGAAACGGCGGAACGTATCAACCGCATCGCCGCGTCGTGCGGTTTGAGCGCGGTACAACTGCACGGCGACGAGTCGCCGGCGTTCTGCCGGAAAATCAAATCCCGGGTGATCAAGGCGGTGCGGGTGGAAAATGCCGCGTCGCTGAAAAATTTATCCCGGTATCCGGTCGACGGGTTTTTGCTGGATACCTTCAAAAAGGGGCAGTGGGGAGGTACCGGTCAGGTGTTCGACTGGGCGCTGGCCAAACGCGCGAAACAATACGGCGCGGTGATTGTCGCCGGCGGTCTGAATTCCCGGAATGTGCGGGAGGCCATCCGCCGGGTGCAGCCGTATGGCGTGGATGTCAGCTCCGGGGTGGAGCGGTCTCCCGGTATCAAAGACCCGAAAAAAATTAAAGCGTTTTTAAAAGCGGTGCGCGAGGGTCAATAAGGAGAAACGATGAGTACACCTGCATTGCCGGATCGAAAAGGCCACTTTGGAGAATTCGGCGGAAAATTCGTCATTGAAACGTTGATGCCGGCGCTCGAGGAATTGGAAAAGGTCTACGAGGAAGCCCGGGTCGATCCCGAATTCCAGCAACAGCTCAAGTTTTATCTGGAGCATTATGTCGGGCGGCCGTCGCCGCTGTATTTCGCCGAGAACCTGACGCGTCAACTGGGCGGGGCGAAGATTTACCTCAAGCGCGAAGATCTGAACCATACCGGCGCGCATAAAATCAACAACACCATCGGCAGTGCCCTGCTCACCCAGCGCATGGGTAAGAAGCGGGTGATCGCGGAAACCGGCGCGGGCCAGCACGGTGTGGCTACCGCCACCGCCGCGGCCCTGTTCGATCTGGAATGCGACGTGTTTATGGGGGAGGAAGACATTCGCCGGCAGGCGCTTAACGTGTTCCGCATGAAACTGCTCGGCGCGAAGGTCATCCCGGTGTCCTCCGGCACGCGTACGTTGAAAGACGCCACCAGCGAGGCGATCCGCAACTGGATCACCACCGTGGAGGATACGCATTACATCATCGGTTCGGTGGTGGGACCGCACCCGTTTCCCAAAATCGTGCGGGATTTCCAGCGGGTCATCGGCGACGAAACACGGGAGCAGATTCTGAAGGAAGAAGGCCGTCTGCCGGACACGCTGGTGGCCTGTGTCGGCGGCGGCAGTAACTCCATGGGGCTGTTTTACCCCTTCGCGCCGGATAATTCCGTGCATATGGTGGGCGTCGAAGCCGCCGGACACGGCATTGAAACCGGCAAGCACGGCGCCTCCCTGGGCCATGGCGCGGTGGGTATCCTGCACGGCATGAAGAGTTACCTGCTGTTCGACAGCGACGGCCAGGTTACGGAAGCCCATTCCATCTCCGCCGGGCTGGATTATCCGGGCGTCGGAGCCGAGCACAGTTATTTCAAGGACAGCGACCGCGCCGAATATGTTTCCATCACCGACGAAGAAGCGCTGGAAGGCTTCAAATTGTTGTCGCGGGCGGAGGGCATTATTCCCGCCCTGGAATCTTCGCATGCCATCGCGCAGGTGGCGAAGATCGCACCCGAAATGAAGCAGGATGAGATTATCGTTGTGTGTCTTTCCGGCAGAGGGGACAAGGACGTCAATCAAGTAGCGGATTTTATCGGGGAGGATTTGTGAGTCGTATTCTGAAGCGGTTTGACTGGTTAAAATCGAAAAGCGAAAAGGCGCTGGTGGCGTTTATCACCGCCGGCGATCCGGATCTGGATGCCACCCGCGAACTGTTTGCGGTGATCGAAGAGGGCGGGGCGGATATCATAGAGCTCGGCGTGCCGTTTTCCGATCCCCTGGCGGATGGACCGGTGATCCAGGCTTCATCCCAGCGTTCCCTCAAAAGCGGCACCACGCTGAAGAAAATCGTCCAATTGGTGCGCGACATCCGGCAAAAATCCCAACTGCCCATTGTGCTGATGACCAGCTACAATCCGGTATTCGTCTATGGCCAAGAGGCGTTTGCCAAGGATGCGGCGGAAGCCGGAGTCGATGGGGTGATCATTCCCGATTTGCCGCCGGAAGAGGCGGAAGAATTCGACGCACTGGCGAAGGCCAAGGGACTGGATGTCATCTACCTCCTGGCACCGACCAGCACCCCGGAGCGGATTGAGATGATTGGCGCCAAAAGCCGGGGTTTTATCTATTACGTTTCGCTGACCGGGGTGACCGGCGTGCGGCAATCCCTGGCCCAGGGAGTGGCGGAAAAGGTGGCCCGTATCAAGCAGTCCACTGCTCTTCCAGTGCTGATCGGGTTCGGCATTTCCGGTCCGGAGCAGGCGAAAGCCGCGGCGGACTGCTCCGATGGCGTGATTGTGGGCAGCGCGCTGGTCCGTATGATCGAGGAATGCCGGGATCCCGCGGAGAGAAAAGAAAAACTCGGAACGTTCGTCCGCCATATCAAGCAGGCGCTTCAGGACAGCAAATAGGGGAGACGCATGTCCCCAAAAATTTCCGTCATCATTCCCGCCTATAACGAAGAACAATCCCTTCCGCACGTTCTGAACGACCTCCCGAAAGAAACACTGCATCAAATCATTGTGGTCGACAACGCCTCCACCGACGAAACCTCCCGGGTGGCGCGGGAGAACGGCGCACAGGCCGTGCTGGAAAAACGCCGGGGCTATGGCCAGGCCTGCCTGCGCGGCATGGCGGAACTGGATTCCCCCGACATTGTGGTTTTTTTGGACGGCGATTACAGCGATTACCCCGAGGAAATTACCCGGCTGGTGGAGCCTATCCTCAAGGACGAGGCGGACTTTGTCGTTGGCAGCCGCATGATCCTGAAGGAAAGCCGGCGGGCGCTTCTGCCGCAGGCCCGCTACGGTAATCAATTGGCGGTTTTTCTCATCCGGCTTTTTTTCGGTCAACCTTTTACCGATTTGGGCCCCTTCCGGGCCATTCGTTACGACTCCCTGAAAGTCATCGGCATGCGCGACCGGAATTTCGGCTGGACGGTGGAAATGCAGATCAAAGCTGTAAAAAAAGGGCTTCGTATCCAGGAAATCCCGGTGCATTACCGGGAACGGATAGGAGTTTCCAAGATCACCGGGACCGTTTCCGGCACCCTGAAAGCGGGGTCAAAAATAATCTACACGATCTTCAAATATTTGATAACCTAACCCGGATTATCACGGATCGGCCCCGCGCCTTAACCTTTGGACCTCAAATGCCACGGCTTCGTATAAAACCCGCTTTTGCATGGACTTTGGTTTTCCTTCTGGTTTCAGCCTCTCCCGTTTGGGCTCTGGATTTTGACAGCCTGATTCAAAGCCGCCTGAGCCAGGACGGGAAAACCCTGGATTTGTCGGGTTCCAGGATTAAAACCGCGGGCGCCCGGAAGCTGGCCCAAATGGAGATATTGAAGGGTGTCACCACTCTTTTGCTGGAAGGCAACCAGATTAAGGCGGAGGGTATGGAGGCGCTCGCCCAATCTCCGCATCTGGCCAATTTAAAACACCTGGATTTATGGGGAAATTATCTGGGAGACACCGGTTTGCAGGCGCTGGTGGAGTCCCCTTACCTGAAAAATCTGGAAACCCTGAAAATCTGGAAAAATGAGATCAGCGAGGACGGCGTGGCCTTGATGGCCGAATCCGAACATTTCCTTAACTTAAAGACCTTGCTGATGAACAATAATCTCATTACCCCGGAAGCCGTTCGCTATCTGGCGGCCTCCAAGGGATTTCCCAAGCTGGAAACGCTGAGCCTGTTCAGCAACGAAATCGGGGATGAAGGAGCGGTTTATCTTGCGCAGTCGACCCACTTCCCCAATCTGGCCAAACTGTATGTAGGTCAGAACGGCATAACGGACAAGGGAGCGGTGGCCCTGATCCAGTCCGGAAATTTTCCCAAGCTGGTTCTGCTGGATATGATTATGAATTCCCTGGGAAAAGAAACGTTTAAGGCCATGTTAAAATTCAACCCGGATAAAAAGGTCCAGATCATTACCCGGTAGCCTATAATTTACTTTAAATATTTTTATTTAGTTGCCTAAATTAATTAAATAAATGAATTTTCGTTATGCTAAAATAATCGGCGTTGTGGGATTCGGTTTGCTGGTCGCAGGAATGACCGCTGCCGCCCAGGCGAAGTCCCTTTCTTATCCTTTTCCCGAAATCGGCGATGGTCAAAAAGCCACCCAGGTTACTTTGACCCTGGTGGATGGCGTTGCGGTGGATGGCGAGGGGAATATTTATTTATCCCACCGATCCAAAAACCGGATTCGAAAAATTGACCGGGATGGAATCATCACTACCGTTGCCGGTAACGGGACGGCCGGGTTCAGCGGCGATCAGGGTCCGGCCCTGAAGGCGGCGCTCAATTTCCCGGCGGGGTTGTGTCTGGATCAGCAGGGAAACCTGTTTGTCGCGGATCGGAATAACCACCGGGTTCGCCGGATCGCTCCCTCGGGAATAATCACCACGGTGGCCGGCACTGGCAAGCCGGATTGGGGCGGAGATGGGGGGTCGGCCGTCCAGGCGAATTTGAATTTTCCCTCGGATCTCGTTTGTGGCAGGGACGACAACCTGTACATCTCCGACCGGTCCAATAACCGGATTCGCAAGGTGGATTCGCAGGGAATAATTTCCACGATCGTCGGGCTGGGTCCGGCGGATTTTGGAGGAGATTTCGGTCCGGCGACGGATGCTTTTTTGAAATATCCGTTCGGGATCGATCTGGACAGTCACGGGAATTTGTATATCGCGGACCGGGGCAACAACCGCATCCGCAAAGTGGATACTCATGGGATGATCTCCACCGTGGCGGGCGAGGGGACACATTTTTTTTCCGGCGACTATGGGCCGGCGACCCGCGCGAGTCTGGCTTACCCCACCGACGTGGTGGTGGATCCGCAGGGAAATCTGTTTATCGCCGACCGCAATAACAACCGCATTCGCAAAGTGGACCCTCTGGGGATTATCACCACGGTTATGGGGGTCGGTAAGTATGAATATAATGGTGACAATGAGATCGCCTCGGAAACGACTCTGCATTTACCCTTTGCCCTGGCCCTGGCGCCGAAAAACAAATTGATAATTGTGGACCGGAACCACTTTCGCGTTCGAAGCGTGGGCCTGAAGAATTTTGCGGTGGAAACTGTTGCGGGCAATGGGGAATCCTGGTTTCGGGGAGATGGGGGACCGGGCACCGGGGCGACTTTGGATTCGCCTTCGGGCATTGTCGCGGACAGCCGGGGAAATGTTATTTTTTCGGATAAAATGCATAACCGTTTGCGTATTATCGATCGAAAAGGGTTTATATTCACCTTTGCCGGTACCGGAAAGCAGGGCAATGAAGGCAATGGCGGCCCGGCCGGGAAGGCGGCCCTTTTTCTGCCGGAATCCATGGTGAGGGATGGAAAGGATAACCTTTATGTTATTTCCTCCCAGGGGAATAGTAAAATTATCCGGAAAATAGACGCCGGAGGAAAAATCACCCATTTCGCCGGCAATGGAAAGCTGGGAGACATGGGAGACGGCGGCCCGGCCACGCAGGCTTCTTTCGGCATTATCAGCGACCTGGCGGTGGATTCCCGGGGAAACCTTTACCTGGCGGATTTGACCAACCGGAAAATCCGCAAGGTGGACACGGAAGGCATCATTTCCACGGTTGCCTCGGAAAGTTGGAAAAAAATTTCAGATGAAGAAATTCATCCCAACGGTTTGGCCGTCAATGCCGGGGGGGATATATTTGTATCCGATTCCGGAAGCAGTAAAATCAGAAAAATCAGCCGCGATGGCACCGTGATTGATTTCGCGGGAACCGGAGAGTTTAAGGACACCGGCGACGGCGGGCCGATGAAGCAAGCCGGCATTCGTTCGCCGGGGGGCCTGTCGTTTTCGCCTTCCGGGGAATTGTTCATCGCGGAGGAGACCAGTCACCGAATCCGGAAAATAGATGAGCAGGGTAAAATTCATCATGTCGCGGGAACCGGCGTTGCCGGATACAGTGGAGACGGCGGCCCGGCCGCCCGGGCGCAATTGAAGAGTCCCCACCGTCTGGCCTTCGATGCGCAGGGGAACCTGTATTTTTCGGACCGGGATAACAATCGTATCCGTAAAATTGATACGCGAGGAATCATTTCGACGGTGGCGGGCAACAGTAATATCGGCTGGTTACAGGACGGGCTGGAAGTTCGTATAACGGTGCATAATTTTCCATGATGCGATCTGGCATGACTAAAACACGAATGCAATGGCTGGGCGTACTGCTGGTACTCCTGTTCGGGGCGGAGTCCGCCCTGTCGCTGGATATCAATGCCATTATCCTCAAGGAACTGAAGGAAAAAGGCACCTATTTGAAACTGAATTACAGCGGCATGCTGTACGACGAGGGAATCAAACAGCTGGCCAACTCGCGGCTGATTGGAAAGGTCGTGACCCTCGATTTGAACACCCATAATATCGGGGACGAGGGTGCCGAGGCGCTGGCCCAGTCGAAATATCTTCAAAATCTGGAAACGTTGAACCTGTTCAACAACCGGATCGGAAGCGACGGAATCAAGGCCTTGTTCGAATCCAAAGCCTATCCCAAGCTTTCCACCCTCAGCCTGTTTGGAAATAAAATCGGAACCGAGGGCGCCGAGGCCATTGCCCAAACGAAAACGGTGTTGAACCTGGTTTCCCTGGATCTGACCGGCAACCAGATCGGGGATGAGGGGGTGGAGGCGTTATCCAAATCCGAGAGTTTGAGTCATTTGAAAGAACTGAGACTGGCCAATAACGGATTGACCGATAAGGGAATCAAATTCCTGAGCGAATCGAAACTGTTGAGTGGGATCGAGGTGCTGGATCTTGGGGTCAACAAAATAGGTCCGGAAGGAATGAAGTATCTGGCCCAGTCCAAGACTTTGAAAAACTTAAAAACCCTCTTGATCAAAAATAATAAATTGGGTGATGCCGGGGTATTGCCCCTGGCCCAGTCTACGGTGTTCCAAAAGTTGACGGAATTGGACTTGCAATGGAACGGCATCACCACCCAGGGGGCTATCTACCTGGGAGCATCGAAAACCCTGGGTAACCTGCTCTTCCTTCGGATGTGGGGCAATGAGATTGGAGGCAAGGGGGTGGACGCCATTAAAAAGAACTTGAAAAAGGTCAAAAATCCCATTTATCCCTCTGCCGCCAGTGACTGACGTGGAAGAAAAAAACCTCAATGACATAGCCCGGGACGCCCAATCGGCCGCCCTGATTCTGGCCCGCCTGAGTACTGAAACGAAGAACACCGTTTTGAATAAAATGGCGGATCATATTGAAGCCCACTGTGCCGAGATCCTGGCGGCCAACCAGAAGGACCTGGAATTTGCCCGGAAGGAAAACATCGCCGGACCCCTCATAGCCCGATTGGCGGTGGATGAAGCCAAGGTCAAGGGAATGGCACAGGGTATCCGCAGTGTGGCGGGCCTGGCGGACCCTGTCGGAAAACTGGAAGGGTCGATGGAGTTGGACGACGGGCTGGTTTTGACGCGCGTTTCCTGTCCCATCGGTGTCATCGGAGCTATTTTTGAGTCCCGGCCGGATGCCGTTCCCCAGATTTCCTCGCTGTGCTTCAAGTCAGGCAACGCGGTGATATTAAAGGGCGGCACGGAAGCGCAAAACTCCAACCGGATCATCGTGGGCCTTATCCAAAAGGCCCTGTCTGAGGTTTCCGGTGTTCCTCCCGCGGCGGTGCAATTGATCGAAACGCGTTCCGAGGTGGCGGAAATGTTGAGGCAGGACCGGTATATCAACCTGATCGTTCCCCGGGGAAGCAACGCGTTTGTCCGTTACGTTCAGGACCACACCAAGATTCCTGTCCTCGGGCATTCGGAAGGCCTGTGTCATGTCTATATCGATGAACAGGCGGACAAGGATAAGGCCATCCGGATCGCGATGGACGCGAAACTGCAATACCCCGCGGCCTGTAACGCCATGGAAACCCTGCTGATTCATGAAGAAATCGCGCCGGAAATTCTGCCGGCTTTAATGGATCAATTTAAGGCTAAAAAGGTTGAAATCGTCGGTTGCCTGAGAGCCTGCAGTCTGATCCTCGATCTCAAACGGGCGGAGAACGACGATTGGGATATGGAGTATAACGACCTGAAACTGTCGGTCAAAATTGTGGATGACCTGACGGAGGCGATCGAACACATCAATGCCCACGGGTCGGGACATACCGATACCATTGTGACCGAGAACCCGGAGCGGGCGGAGCAATTCCTCAATGAGGTGGATTCCGCCAGCGTGATGGTGAATGCTTCCACCCGTTTTGCCGATGGATTCCGCTTCGGATTGGGGGCGGAGATCGGAATCAGTACCAACAAGACGCATGCCCGGGGGCCCGTGGGTCTGGAGGGTTTGGTCATTTACAAATATAAACTGAGGGGCAGCGGCCAGGTGGTGGAGGATTATTCCGGGGATCAGGGGAAATCCTTCAAACATCAACCCCTGAATACAGATCAGTAAATCCACGGTTGTAACGGATTTTCTGGATCGGCTTGTTTGATCAATAATTCTGAATTATGGACTTGGAACCTCACAACCGGCCTCGGCCCGATTTGGATTCCCTTCCTCCAGATTTTCCCGAGTTCCCGCGCTTCCATGGACCGCGATTTGAGCTCAGCTTCAAAACCGTTGGCATATTTATATTGCTGTTGGCGGGAACGGTGTTTACCACCTGGCTGGTCGGGGGCCCCTGGTTTTCCCTGGGTTTGATTTTGATTCTGGGAACCCATGAGTTCGGCCATTATTGGGCCTGCCGGTTGAATAATGTGAATGCCTCCCTGCCCAATTTTATTCCCGCTCCTCCCATTTTTATCGCGGGTACCATGGGCGCCTTCATTATCATTAAAGAACCCATTCCCAATCGGCGTGCTTTAATGGAAATCGGCGCGTCCGGGCCGATTGCCGGGTTTGTCACCGCCGTTCCCGTATTGATCCTCGGCCTGATGAATTCCCAGGTGATGCTGGGAAGCCAGAGCGCAGATGAATTCGGCCTATTTTTCGGTTCATCGCTGATTCTCTGGGGCATGACGGAACTGGTCTTGGGGGTGAACCCCATGTTAACCGACGTGACCATTACCCTCCATCCCCTGGCCTACGCAGGTTGGCTGGGAATGTTTTTCACCGCCTTGAATCTGTTGCCGATGGGACAACTGGATGGCGGACACGTGGTCTATTCGCTTTTTGAAAAACATCACACCTGGGTGGCGAGACTGTTTTTCATCGCTATGTTTCCGTTGGGATACTTCTGGTCGGGATGGTTTATTTGGGCGGTTCTGGTATTTCTTTTAGGTTTGAAGCATCCCCCGTTAATTGATGAATCCGCGCCGTTGGGACGAAATCACCGCTACATTGGATACGCCTCAATCTTGATTCTGATCCTGACATTTGTGCCGGTTCCCTTCGATCTACTTCGTTAGGGGTACTTATTATAAGTTACTGTAAAATAAGTCATTAGTTGATTTTTGGCATTTTTTGCGTCTGTCCAGAGGTTAAAAATCTCAAAAAATTTGCCCTTTATTATCAATAGCTTAGAGACCAGAAAGAGGAGGGGCGGGCATACCCCTATTGGGTTAATATGATTATAACTCATTATTTTATAATAAGTTATGTGATTTCAGCCCCGTCGGTCGCAGCTTAAAATTCTGTTGACACCATGAGCCTCTCTATGCTAAATTTTCTCTATCAAGGTTCGGGATACTGGACAATATGCCTAATTTTTAGGCAAAAAAGCCTCAAAGAGTCATCGATAACTTCGGTTATCTTCTTGGTTGCCATCAAGGTCTCTTTTCGGTTGTTCAGTATCCCTTTTTTTTGGATCAACTTTTACCCTTATATTTCAATTTAAGCTCTTATGGGGTTTTCTATGGGGCCAGACGGCCTGAGAATCAAGGGTTTCCGCCGGTTTTTTCTTTGGCGGGTCAAAATGATAACCTTGGCGGCGTTTTTCCTGTTCGCGGGGATGTCGGGCCGTTCTGCTGATGCGGGGGAGATATTAAAAAAGATCCCCCCTCTTAAAGAGGCTCTGGGCCGGGCGACCCGCCTTCATCAAGGGAAGTCCCCCCGGTCAACCCATCCTTCCCTGCCGGTAATTCTGTACGAAGTTAAAATTCATCATGACCTCATTCTGGCCCGGAAGGCGCAATTGGACATCTCTCAGGAGGTCAAAGGCCATTTTGAGAAAGCGGTGAAAAAAGCCGAGGAAAAAATGGAAAATGAGGAGGAGGATATCACCCAATCCGCACTCACCAAGCTCAAATTGGGATTGGCGGGAACCCTTAACGATATCTCCCAATTCCAGAGTGATATTGAATTGGCCAAGCTTCATTTGGAGAAGCATTTGGGGGTCCACTGGGCGAAACCGGTGGCCTATCCGGACGGCAGGCTGACCCGTGTGACGTTTCCTTTTAAAACGATAGAGGAGTATTTCAAGAGCCGTTCTGGTGGGTCCGGGAACCCGCAATTCCCGGGACAGGATGGAAACGGGTATTTTGAACTGAAAAAAGCTTTCCTGGAAATCGGCAAAAGCCGCGCTAAATTAGAACTGGCCGCGAAAAATCGAAAAATGACCCGGGCCCTGCTGGTAACGGAGGTCGCCAATTATGATTTTGGCCTCGGTAATGAAGGTGATTTATTTGAAGCGCTGATGATTTATACCCGTGTTCTGGTGGGCTATTATGAAGCGCTCTATGGGTTTAACCGTTCCGTTTATCATTTTGTCAAAATAAACGGCCTGGCCCGTCCCTGAAACTTACTTCCGGGCGGGGAGTTCCGAAAGAGTTCTATCCCCTTGCCGGAATTTCGTTGTACACTTTTCCCCTTAAATTCATGAGTACCGGTTTGAGAAATTTGCCTGCTGAGTTGAGAACCAAGCCTATGGAACAAGATTCCCGAAAATACTGGATGGGATTGAACATGGTTTTGGGGGTGGGAAAGACCCTGTTCCACAGGCTCGTCGGTGCCCTGGGGTCTCCTCAAAAAGTTTTTTCCGCCACCCGGCGGGAATTGATGGCGGTTGAGGGAATAGGGGAGAAGACCGCCCGGCAGATTCTTGATTTTGATCTGGAAAAAAATCTGGAAAGAGAATACCGGCTGCTTGAACGGATGAACGCCCGGGTATGGACTCTTGAAGATGAAGAGTATCCGGAGCTGTTAAAGTCGATCTATGATCCTCCGCCGGTCATTTTTCATAAAGGGCGTCCCTTAAGCGATGTCAAGGTTCCCCTGGCGGTGGTGGGGACCCGGCAGGCTTCCAGTTATGGGAAAATGGTGGCGGAAAAACTTTGTCAGGCCCTGTGCGAGCAGGGAATCGGCATTGTCAGTGGTATGGCCCGGGGGATCGACACCCTGGCGCATCAGGCGGCATTGAAAGCAGGCGCGCCGACCCTCGCGGTTTTCGGGTGCGGGCTGGAATACACCTATCCCCCGGAAAGCGCTTCTCTTCGCAGGCGGATAGAAGAGCAGGGAGCGGTGATTTCGGAGTTCGCCATGTCCGCCAAACCGGACCGGAACAATTTCCCGGCCCGTAACCGGGTGATCAGCGGGCTTTCCCACGGAACTCTGGTGATTGAAGCGGGAGAAAAGAGCGGTGCTTTGATCACCGCTCAATTTGCCCTGGAGCAGGGACGGGAAGTGTTTGCGGTGCCGGGTAATATTTTCTCCAGCCAGAGCCGGGGGACCCATACTCTCATTCAGATGGGGGCCAAACTGGTGGACCGGCCCGGCGCGATTATAGAGGAACTGGCCGAATCCGTCCGAAACCTGCTTCAGAAGGAAACTTCCAACAGGAATTTTCCACAGGAATTGGACTCCCGGGAAAAACATTTAATGTCGCTTTTATCGGTTCAAGAGCAGCATATTGACCGAATAATCGAAAACAGCCATTTGTCAGCCGCAGAAGTTTCCGCTACACTGGTTAAATTGGAACTTAAGGGAATGATCCGTCAAACCGATGGGAAAATGTTCTTAACGAATCCGAATAATATTCATTGAGGTGTTATGGGCAAGTCGTTATTGATTGTGGAATCACCCACAAAAGTGGATACGCTGAAGAAAATTGTAGGCAAGGGGTTTACCATCAAAGCCTCTGTGGGGCACCTCAAGGACCTGCCTAAAAAGAAACTCGGGGTGGATGTTGAAAATGACTTCAAGCCCGATTACATCACCATCCGGGGCAAGGGTAAAATTCTGGCCGCCTTGAAAGCCGCCGCTAAAAAAGCGGATGATGTTTACCTGGCCCCTGATCCGGACCGGGAAGGGGAGGCCATTGCCTATCACATCGCCAATGAAATGGCCAAATTGACCAAGGGGAAAATCTACCGGGTCATGTTCAACGAGTTGACCAAAAAAGCCGTGACCGAAGCCATCAAAAATCCCACCGAACTGAACACCAACAAAGTCAACGCCCAGCAGGCCCGCCGAATCCTGGACCGGCTGGTGGGCTACAAGATCAGCCCGATTCTGTGGAAGAAGGTCCATCGTGGGCTCAGCGCCGGGCGAGTGCAGTCGGTGGCCTTGAAAATGGTGTGCGACCGGGAAAAAGAAATCCAGGACTTCAAGAAAGAAGAGTACTGGACGATTACCGCTGATCTGAAAGGATCCAAGGAACCGGAATTTCAGGCCAAACTTTTTAAGATCGGTGATGAAAAGGCGGAGGTCGGAAAAGAGGATCAGGCGCAGGAAATTGTCAAGTCGGTGGAGGGCGCGGAATGGGTTCTGGAAGCGGTGACCAAAAAGGAGCGCAAGCGCAACCCGGTCGCCCCGTTTATCACCAGCACCCTGCAACAGGAGGCTTCCCGAAAGCTCAATTTTTCTCCCAAGAAAACCATGATGCTCGCCCAGCGCCTGTACGAAGGCGTTCCTTTGGAGGGGAAAGGCACTGTGGGGTTGATCACGTATATGCGAACCGACTCCACCCGGCTGGCGGATGAGGCGGTCGGTAATCTGCGCGATTTTATTCTGGATAAATTCGGCAAGGAGTATCTACCGGACAAGCCCAATACCTATAAGGTGAAGAAATCCGCTCAGGAAGCGCATGAGGCGATCCGGCCGACGGATTTCAGCATTGAGCCGAAACCGCTGAAGGATAAAATTGAAAAGGACATGTACCGGCTTTACGAACTGATCTGGCTGCGGGCCGTGTCCAGCCAGATGGTCCCCGCGGTTCTGGATACCACCCAGTTTGATATTCGTTCCGGTCAATACCTGTTCCGCGCGAACGGTTCGGTGATCAAGTTTATGGGGTGTTTGAAAGTCTATGTCGAGGCGACGGATGAAGACACCGGCGCCGCCGCCCGCACGGATAAAATCCTGCCCGATATACCCAAAGGGGAAACTCTGGAACTGTTAAAAATCCTCCCCGAACAGCACTTTACCCAGCCGCCGCCCAGATATACCGAGGCTCTCCTGGTCAAAGCCCTGGAGGAAAAGGGAATCGGACGGCCCAGTACCTATGCCTCCATTATCAGTGTGATCAAAGACCGGGATTATGTCCGCGCCGAGGAGAAACGCCTGGCCCCCACGGAACTGGGAAATCTGGTTTCCGACCTGTTAATGGAAAACTTTCCGGATATCATGACCGAAGAATTCACCGCGCAGATGGAAGACCAGCTCGATCAGATCGAAGAGGGCAAGGCCGAATGGGTGGAAACTCTCAAAGCTTTTTACAAACCCTTTGAAAAGGATTTGTTGGAAGCCGAAAAGAAAATGAGGGATATCAAAAGCCAGATGGAGGAAACCGACGAAGTCTGCGAGAAATGCTCCATGCCGATGATCATCAAATGGGGCCGGTTCGGAAAATTCATGGCGTGTTCGGGTTATCCGGATTGTAAAAACACCAAAGAAATAGGCGGGAAGGATGGCGCGGATGAAGTGAAGGCGGAAGGCAACTGCGACAAATGTCAATCTCCTCTGGTTGTCAAGGTCGGCCGATTCGGAAAATTTCTGGCCTGCTCGGCCTATCCCGACTGCAAGTTCACCAAACCCATCAGCCTGGGCGTGTCCTGCCCGGAAGAGGACTGCAAAGGCTATATCTCCGCCCGGCGCTCCAAAAAAGGACGTACGTTCTACGGATGCAGTGAATACCCCAACTGCACCTTCACCTCCTGGGACAAACCGGTTGCGGAATCCTGCCCGGAATGCAACAATCCCTACATGGTTCAAAAGTGGAAGAAGAACGAGGGAGAGAGCCTGCTTTGTCCCAAATGCAGTTTCAAAAAATCCACGGAAGCCGCTTGAATTTATAAATCCCGAGGACAATGAAAACACACCTGACGGTCATCGGTGCGGGTTTGGCCGGTTCGGAAGCCGCCTGGCAAGCCGCGGAAGCGGGGGTTCCCGTGACCCTTTACGAAATGCGTCCGGAAAAGGCGACCCCCGCCCATAAATCCGGGCATTGTGCGGAACTGGTCTGCAGTAATTCTCTGGGCTCCAATCAGGACCCCTCCGCCTCCTTTTTATTGAAAGAGGAATTGCGCAATCTGGATTCCCTGGTGATTCGTGCCGCGGACCGGCATTCCGTCCCCGCCGGCCAGGCGCTGGCGGTGGACCGGGAGTTGTTTGCCGCGGAAATTACCGAGGCATTGGAGAATCATCCCCAAATCACCCTGAAACGTCAGGAGGTGATGGAGATTCCCACAGAAGGGCCGGTGATTATCGCCACCGGTCCGTTGACCTCTCCCGCGTTTTCGGAACAACTGACCCAGCGGGTGGGCCGTCAATCGCTCTATTTCTACGACGCCCTGTCTCCCATTATCGACGCCCAAACCATTGACTATGAGCAAACGTTTTTCGCTTCCCGCTATGGGAAAGGACAGGCGGATTATTTGAATTGCGGAATGAGTCGCGCTCAGTATGAAGCCTTTGTGGAGCAACTGTTGAAAGGCGAGAAGGTGCCTCTCAAGGAATTTGAAAAGCCGGTATATTTCGAGGGTTGTATGCCCATTGAGGAGCTGGCTTCACGCGGCCTGCAAACCCTCGCTTTCGGACCGCTGAAACCGGTGGGATTGAACCATCCCGAAACCGGCGAGCGCTTTCATGCCGTCGTGCAACTGCGCAGGGAAAATAAGGACGGTACCGCTTATAATATGGTCGGATTTCAGACCAAACTCACTTATCCCGAGCAAAGAAGGATTTTCAGAACGATTCCCGGTCTGGCGAGCGCGGAATTCTTCCGCCTGGGGGCGATCCACCGCAATACCTATCTTAAGGCGCCGGAACTGCTGTCCCGTGACTTGAGCCTTAAAACCCATCCCCATCTATGGTTCGCGGGTCAAATGATCGGCGTGGAGGGTTATGTGGAGTCCTGCGCCACCGGGCTCATGGCCGCTTTAAGCGCCCTGAGCCGTCTTCAGGGCGCGGATTTCGCCGGTCCCCCCATCGAAACGGCTCTGGGTGCTTTGTTGGAGTATGTGACCGGGAAAGACGGCGATTATCAGCCGATGAATATCAATTTTGGTTTGTTTCCGGGATTGGAACCGCGGATTCGGGACAAGAAGAAAAGAAATCAGAAGATTCTACAGCGGGCTCTGGACAAACAGAAAATCTGGCTGAAGGCCCTGGAGGGGGTCAAACAATACAGACGGCCAAAACCTGCTTGAGGTCACAATCTCCTTTGAAGATCTTGAGAATTCCATCCTGCTTCAGGGTGGTCATGCCATCCTGAATGGCCTGATTTCTTAAATCGGCGACCTGGGCTTTTTCCATGATCATGCGTTTGATTTCTTCGGTTCCTTCCAGAACTTCATGGAGGCCGGTCCGGCCGGCGTAACCCGTATCGTTGCAATTACCGCATCCGACGGCTCTTTTCAGACGCAAGTCCGGCGAATACTGAATACCCAGCTTTTTGAAATCTTCCAGGCCGTACTCGCGCACGAGGAGGGCGAATTCCTTTTCGGAAGGCGTGTAATCCTCTTTGCAGTCCTTACACAGGGTTTTAACCAGCCTTTGAGCGACGATGATCAGCATGGCGTCGGCGAAGTTCAGCGGGTTCATGCCCATGTCCAGAAGACGGGTGATGGTTTCCGGAGCGGAGTTGGTGTGCAGGGTGCTGAACACCAGGTGACCGGTCAGGGAGGCTTCCAGGCCGATGGCGCAGGTTTCCACGTCACGCATTTCACCCACCATGATGACATCCGGATCGCCGCGGAGAAAGGAACGCATGGCGCGGGCGAAATCCAGGCCGATCTTCGGCAGCATTTGAACCTGGCGCAAACCCTTTTGAGTGATTTCCACCGGATCCTCCGCCGTCCATATTTTTTTGTCTTTGGTATTGATATGTCCCAGGGCGGAGTGCAGGGTGGTGGTTTTACCGGATCCGGTGGGGCCCACCACCAGGATCAATCCGTAGGGTTTGGTAGCGGCATTTTTAACCAATTCCAGGTTTCTACGGGTCAGGTTCATGTTTTCCAGCGGAATCGGTTTGCTGGCCGCCAGAATACGCAACACCGCGTCTTCGTTGCCGCCCACGGTGGGGCAGGTGGCCAGACGAAACTCAATTTCCTTGCCGCCGTATTTCATCTTGATTTTACCGTCCTGGGGCATCCGTTTCTCCGCGATATCCAGCCGGGCCATAATTTTTAGCCGGGACAGAAATGCCTGCTTGTACACCGGGGGAATGTCCTGATACACATAACAGGAGCCGTCTTTACGGTAACGCACCTCCATACTTTCTTTGCCGATTCCCGGTTCAATGTGAATATCGGAGACTCCCTCGTCATAGGCATCGATCAGGATTTTATTCACCAGTTTAACGATGGTGCTGTCGGTTTCGCTGATGGCGTTGGCATCGTCATCTTCGGCCTCCAGTTCAAAGGAAGCCTCCTCTTTTTCACTTTTCAGGGCGTGCAATAAATCCGACATGTCTTCCACCCGCTCACTGCCGGATTCACTGCTGGTCATGGCGGAATTCAGAAAATCCTTGATATCCACTTTCAGCCCGACTTTCAACTGGATTTCTTTTTTCGGAAAGATCAGTTTTATATTTTGTATTTTGTCCTTGTTGAAAGGGTTGTCGATCAGGACCACGACCTTGTTGTCCACTTTTTCCAGGGGCACCCAATAGTTTTTAGAAAGAAAGCTCAGATTGAGGCCTTCAAAAACGCTGGACGGCAAGACCATGGAATTGTCATACCCGACATACGAGCAATTGTAAAATTGCTCCAAAGATTTTCCCAGGTCCTGTCTTTTGACTTTAAGGTCGTCCAGCAGGATGGTTTCAATATCCTGCTGGCTGCGGCGCGCCTTGCTGATCGCCTCGTACAACTCCAGTTCGTTAATGATCCCGTTGTTGGTGAGGTAGGAAAATTTAGTGGGCTTTTGCTGGACGAATTTCGTCTGATTGAAAAACGCCAGAGCCAGTGTTTCGGAAATCATTTTTGCGTTTTTCTGGTCCGTTGGGGTAAAGCGGCCGGTTTTCTTTTTGTTGACCAGTTGGAGAACCCCCATCATTTTGCCCTGGTGAATCAGGGGGCAGACCAGCATGCCTTTGGTTTTGAATCCGGACCTTTTGTCCCAGGAGCTGTCGAAGGAAAGATTGGAGTGATATTTTTTCAATTGCTTATCATCATGAACATTATCGACCAGCACGGTCTGCTGGGACATTCCGACAAATCCCGCAATACTGGTCGAGGAGAGGGGGACGCGGATTTCATTGATCGCATCACCGGATTTCAATTTGGAGAAGATTTCGTTTTTCTGCGTGTCCACGGCGTAAATGGTGAGGAGGGAGGCCTCAAACAACTCGAGTATGGATGGTTTCAATTCAATTAAAATTTCATCCACGTTCTTGGCGGAATGAATGGAGTTGATGATCTGGAACAGCCTCTGCTGAGGATCGTTGGATGAGGAGACGATTTCCGGTCCTCCGTTTCTGTCATTGAGCTTGGATATCAGCAAGCCCAGCGGTTGCGCCATGTCCTTGGAAAGCTTGAAATCGGAATCGGTAAATTTCATGCCGCCTTTTTTGTTGATGATTTCCACGACACCGATGAGCTTCTGCTCATGAGGGAGCGGGATCACCATCATGGACCGGGTTTTGATTTTAAGCTGTTTTTCTATGCTGGAGCACACCGTCATGCCGGGGTTGTACATGGCCAGTTCGGCCTTGGATATTTTGTCGCTGATGTTGAGGGCTTTGCCGTTGGAAGTGACATAACCCGCGGGGGTTTGCGGCGACAAATCCACTCGCAGGGCCCGGAGCTGGTTGGAAGCGTGATTTAACGAAACCAACTGCCTGCTGTTCCGGTCCACCGAGAACAGGGTGATCGCCTCACAGGCAAACATATTTTTGAGGTCGCTGACAATGGCCGGCAACAGCGAATTCGCGTCCGGGGCGGAAGCGATTTTTTTGCTCAAAGTTTGGGTGTTTCCGTTGGTTGTGGCGTGTAGCATCAGATTCCCAGATGGTTGATGGTGGGGGATGGCATTAAACTGCTGTTGGGTGAAAAGAATTCTAATGAAAGAATCAATATTCCCAGGCGGGGCCTTAAGCATCCGTCAGCAATGGATGAACGGCCCTATCCCTCCCCCGGGTATTAAACAATACAAACAGACATGACCTGTTTTAAGTCACAATCTCCTTTGAAGATTTTATAAATTCCGTCCTGCTTCAAGGTGGTCATTCCGTCGGCCAGCGCCTGGTCCCTCAATTCCTCGACCAGCGCCTGCTTCATGATCATACGCTTGATGGTATCGGTGGCCTCGAGAACTTCGTGCAGGCCGGTCCGGCCGGCGTAACCGGTATCGGTGCAGTTGGAACATCCCACGGCTTTTTTGATCATCAGCCCGTCGGAATAAGCGATGCCCACGTTTTTATTGAATAACTCTTCTCCGCCGTATTCCTCAACCAGTTGGTCATATTCCTCACGGGAAGGATGGTGATCCTCTTTGCACTCCTTACACAGGGTTCGAACCAGTCTCTGCGCCACGATGAGCAACAGGGCATCCGAAAAGTTCAGCGGGTTCATGCCCATGTCCAGAAGACGGGTGATGGTTTCCGGAGCGGAGTTGGTGTGCAGGGTGCTGAACACCAGGTGACCGGTCAGGGAGGCTTCCAGGCCGATGGCGCAGGTTTCCACGTCCCGCATTTCACCCACCATGATGACATCCGGATCGCCGCGCAGAAAGGAACGCATGGCGCGGGCGAAATCCAGGCCGATCTTCGGCAGCATTTGAACCTGACGGAGACCGTCCTGGGTGATTTCCACCGGGTCTTCCGCCGTCCAGATTTTGGTTTCGGGCTTGTTGATGTACCCTAGCGTCGAGTGCAGGGTGGTCGTTTTACCGGAACCGGTGGGACCCACCACCAGGATCAATCCATAGGGCTTGGCGGCGTAGGTTTGAATCATCTGCAGGTTGCGGGGAGAAAAATTCATGCCTTCCAGCGGAATGGGCTTACTGGCCGCCAGGATACGCAGAACCGCATCTTCGTTGCCCCCAACCGTGGGACACGTCGCGACACGATATTCGATCTCTTTTTTTCCGTATTTCATTTTGATCTTGCCGTCCTGGGGAAGTCTGCGTTCCGCGATATCCAGCCGGGACATGATCTTAATGCGGGAGAGGAAAGCCTGTTTGTACATCGCGGGAATTTCCTGGTAAACGCGGCAGGCTCCATCCTTTCGGTATCGAACCCTCATGTTTTTTTTGCCTGTCCCGGGTTCGATATGAATATCCGAAACTCCCATATCATAAGCGTCGATCAGAATTTTATTCACCAGTTTAACGATCGTACTGTCCGTTTCACTGATCGCGTTGGAGTCATCATCTTCCTGAGTTTCAACCACCGAGGCATCTTCCTGCTCGCTCTGCAGCGCATCGAGCAAACTGGAAACTTCCTCCGTTTGAACTTCCCCGTCGTCATCCATTTCTCCGTCATCGGATGGAGTGATTTTGAGGAAGTCATGGATGTCCGCCTTCAAACCCACCTTGAATTCCAGCGCCTTTTTGGAAAAGATCAGTTTGATATTTTGAATTTTGTCCTGATTGGCCGGGTTATCGATCAGAATCGTAACCTTGTGTTCATCCTTTTCGATGGGCAACCAGTTGTTTTTGGCGAGGAAATTGGTGTTTAAACCCGTAAAGAGAGACCCCGGCAGCACTCTGGATTCCGAGTAACCGACATAGGGAACCTTGTAAAATTCCTCCAGAGATTTTCCGTAATCGTTCCGCTTGACCTTGAACTCTTCCAAAAGAATGGTTTCAATATCCTGGCCGCTGGTCCGCGCCAGAGTGATGGCTTTCGTCAATTCCTCCTGGCTCAACAGATCGTTGTTGATCAAATAGCTGAACTTGGTCGGTTTCGTTTTGGCCCGTTTCTGCTGGTTGTGGATCGCCAGAGACAGGGATTGGGAAATGGCCAAAATACATTTTTCGTCATTGACGTTGAACGGCTCTTCATTGGTCTTGTTGATCAGCTGAAGAACTCCCATCATTTCGCCTTCATGAAGCAGGGGGCAAACCAGCATGCTTTTAGCCTGTTCGCCGGATATCGTGTCCCAGGACTTGTCAAACGCCAGCTCCGGGTGATATTTCACCAACTCCACCTGGTCATTCACGTTTTTTATGTTGACGGGCCTTTTTTCCAAAGCCACACAGCCGGCGATGCTTTTGGGGGTGATGGGAAGGCGGATTTCCTCCAGCTTGTCGCCCGGGCGAACTTTGGAGTAAATTTCGTTTTTGGCTTTATCCACCGCATAGATCGTGACCATTTTACATTCGAACAACTGGAGAATCGGAACACGCAATTCGACCAGAATTTCGTCCAGGCTGGCGGCGGTATGAATGGCGTGGGCGGTGGCCTGAATTTTTTCGTCAATGATTTCGGACTGCATTTTGACGATGGAATGCCCCAGGGTGCCGGCTAATTCTTTGGCCAGACGGACGTCCTCGTCCGTGAACTGCGGTGCGGTCTTTTTGTTGATGATTTGCAGGACGCCCATCAGTTTTTTGTTGTAGGGCAGGGGAATGACCAGCATCGACCTGGTGCGGTAACCCAGCTTCTTGTCCCANNTTTGTTGTAGGGCAGGGCGACCACCAGGCAGGATTTGGTTTTGTATCCCAATTTCTGGTCCCAGGAAGTATCCAGACTCAATTCCGGATGGATTTTCTTGAGCTCTTCCTGATCGTAAGCATTGACAATATTGAGGGTTCGGCCGGATGCGGCGACGAAGCCGGCGAGGCTTTTGGGAGAAATATCCGTCCTGATTTCTTCGCCGCTGCCCGAGGCGAAATTCCGGGAAAACAATTGTCGCTTGGGCCGGTCAATGGCGTAAATGGTTACCTGATCCGAGCCAAATAAATTCTGCAAATCCTCCGTCAACTCGAAAAGCGTTTTGGTGATGCTGTCTGCGGACAAAATGCGATTGATGACCGGCTTTAACTTGTCAGAAGCGCGGCGCGTCATTTTTTTGTCCGGCGCAGGAGCTTTGGCGGCGCTTTTAGCCGGTGCGGCGGCAGGCGTGGTTTTTACAGGATTCATAGGTAGACTTTTCCCCCTTGGCGGAGCGCAAGTTTGATCGTTATAGGATAGAAAGATTATATAGACTTTACCTGTAATTCTACTACTAAATGCTTATAATTACAAGGGTAATCCTCATTCAGGAGGGTATGCGGATCGGATAGTGCAAAACGGTTGAATTCTCCGACTTTAGGTTAAAAAAGCAGGGATCCTTTCTGGAAAGGTCAAACATCCAGATTTTGGAAAAAAGGGGCTCTTTCCTTTATGAATTTAAAGCGATGCTGGGCTTCTTTGCCCATTAAGCGGTCAAAGGTCTTGTCCGTTTCCCTGGGATTGGCGATGGCCACTTTAATAAGGGTTCTTTTGGATTTATCCATCGTGGTGGTTTTCAGATCCTCCGAGGGCATTTCCCCGAGCCCTTTAAAGCGGCCCACATCATATTTGGCGCCGTTCAGTGTGCGGACAATTTTATCCTTTTCCTTGTCGTCAACGGCGTAATACAGTTTTTTTCCGGCATCGATCCGGTACAACGGGGGTTGGGCGATGAAAAGATGTCCCTTCAGGATGAGTTGCGGCATAAACCGGTAAAAAAAGGTCAATAACAGCGAGCAAATGTGAGCGCCGTCCACATCCGCATCGGTCATCAGAATGATTTTACCGTACCGTAACTTGTCATAATCGAATTTGGGTTCGATTCCCGTTCCCAATGCGGAGACAATGTTCTTGATTTCCGCGTTGGAGAGAATTTTGTCCTGGGTGGCGGTCTCGACATTCAAAATTTTTCCCCGGATGGGAAGAATGGCCTGGGTCTTCCGGTCCCGGGCCTGTTTGCTGGAGCCGCCCGCGGAATCCCCTTCGCAAATAAACAACTCCGACTCCTCCCGGTCCGTAGAAGCGCAATCGGACAATTTCCCCGGCAGATTCAACCGGTGGGATATATGCGTTTTGCGATGCACCGAATCCTTCGCCTGCCGGGAAGCAATGCGCGCCTGCGCCGCCAGAATCACCCGGTTTGCGACCGTATCCCCGATCGACTGGTGGTCGTGCAGAAAATGTTCCAGAGAGTGCTTCACCACCGCTTCCACTTGTGAGGTGATATCCGAGTTCAAACGGCCTTTGGTTTGGCCCTGGAATTCAACATCGCCTTGAAGGTAAACATTGATGATGGCCACCAGGCCCTCCTTCGCGTCTTCACTGGTGATGCTGGTGATGCCCTTGGGCAGTAATTTCCGGCGGTCGATATACGCTTTCAGCGCTTTGGTGATGCCGTTGCGGAATCCTGTTTCATGGGTTCCGCCGTCGATGGTTTTAATGGCGTTGGCGTAGGAATGCATCACGGTTTCGGTACTGGAGGTCCACAGGAAGGCCGTTTCCATACGGAGTTTTTTGTCTTCTTTCTCGGCGTAGAACGGTTCTTCCATCAGCGTCGACCGGTTGCTGATAATTTTCCGGATAAAATCTTTAATGCCTTCCGGATATTGAAACGTGTGCGTTTGCCGGCCTTCTTTGACGGTGATTTTCAGCCCTTTGTTCAAAAAGGCCTTGGATTCGGCGCGTTCCAGGATCCACTTGAGGTTGAAATCGATCTTGGGAAAAATCTGCGAGTCGGGTTTGAAGCTGATTTCCGTTCCCTTGGTGCGGCAGGCCTTGCCCTTTTTTAATTTGGTCTTGGGCTTGCCGCGCGAATATTCCTGGGACCATTCATAGCCCTCCCGGCGGGAAGTGGCTTTCAGGGTTTCGGACAAGGCACACACCACCGCCATTCCCACTCCGTGCAGGCCTCCGGACACTTTATAAGTCCCCTCCTGGAATTTCCCGCCGGAATGCAGGGTGGTGAACAGGATTTCCATGGCGCTTTTTTTGGTTTTCTGGAATTTATCAACGGGTATTCCCCTGCCGTTGTCCTTTACCGTGATTTCATGGCCGCTTTTGATTTGGATTTCAATGTGGCTGCAGTGGCCGTTCAGCGCTTCGTCCACGGAGTTGTCCAGAATTTCCCAGACCAGATGATGCAGGCCGGTGGGCGAGGTAGACCCAATGTACATGCCGGGCCGCTTGCGGACCGGCTCCAATCCTTCCAGAACTTGAATGTCTTTCGCTTTATAACTGCTCATAAGATTCAGATCAGGTTGATGATGTGTTTGCCCTTGGCGATGAATACCCCCTGGCCTCCACGGTTGTGAGCGGACAGGCTGGAGATTTTGAGTTCCTTGCTTTTGCCGTTCTCAAAGATCATCTGCACCGTTGCTTTGCGGTCGACACAACGGGCCGCGGCGACTTGGCTTTTGGCGGTGTTCATCAGTTTTACCCCCACCCCCGGGCCGCCGAGCTGAGGGACCTGGTCGCGCTTGATCAACAGGCCTTTGCCCGCTTCCGATACGATCAAAACATGTCCACCGGTCACCGGGCTGACCGCTACCATGCGCGCGTCTTTTTTTATCGTCATCACCCGCTTTCCGGCCCGGCTGGTTTCCGCCAGGTTGGCCAGTGGGAAGGTGAAACCGTTGCCCAGGTTGTTGACCAGCAGAAGTTCCTCCGAACCTTCGATGCTGTCCTCGAAATCAAAGGATTGTTGGGCGCCTTCACTGTCTGGTTGGCCGTTCTCCGGACCGGGCAGGTGCAGCATTTTGATCACCCGCTCTCCATCCCCGAATTTGAACAGGTTTTGCACCGGTTCGCCGAAACCGCCCCGCGTGTAAGGCAGGTTGAAAATCTTCTGGATGTAAACCATGCCCGCCGAAGTGAAGATCGCGGCCAGGTCGCGCGTATTCGCCTGGACGATTCCCAGCAACCCGTCATTCTCCTTGTACTTCAAAGCGGAGGGATCGCTGAGGGTTTTGACCTTTCTCAACCAGCCGTTGCGGCTGATCACCAGAACCACGTCTTCATGTTCAATAAAGTCTTCAGCGTTGTACTCCACCGTGTCCGGCGACTTCAGCTGGGTTCGCCGTTTGCTTCCGAACTTTTCGCCGATCTCCTTGAGCTCGGCTTTTACCACGTTCCAGATTTTCTTCCTGGATTTCAGGATGGCCTGGATTTCTTTTTGCTCCTTGAGTTTTTCCTTTTGCTCGGTTTTGATTTTGTCGATTTCCATGGCCACCAGGCGGTATAACGGAATTTCCAGGATGGCGGCAACCTGCTCGTCATCCAGTTTGAACGCTTTCTTCAACTGGGTGGCCGCTTCCTGCCGGGACTTTGAAGAGCGGATCAGTTTCAACGCTTTATCCAGGTTTTTAAAGATGGTGACAAACGCCGCCAGAATGTGAAGACGTTTTTCCAGGACCGCGAGATCGAACTTCAACCGGCGGGTGACCACCCCTTTGCGAAAATCCAGGAAGTGTTTGCATAATTCCTTGAGGGAAAGGCGGGCCGGTTCACCGGTGGGTTTCAGGCAATTGAAGTTCAGCTGAAAATTGGTTTCCAGCTCGGTATGCTTGAACAAATAGGTCATGATCTTTTCCGGATCGGTTCCCGATTTGATTTCCAGCACCACCCGTACCTTTTCATCGCTCTCATCCCGGATATCCTGCAGGGGGGACAGTTTTTTGCTGATGATGATCTCGGCGATTTTTTCGATCAGCCGGGACTTGTTGACGCCGTAGGGGATGGCGGTCAGAATAATTTGCACCTTGCCACGCGGCAGTTTTTCCAGTTTCCATTCCCCGCGTATTTTGACCATGCCCGAACCCTGGTCGTAGGCTTTGCGGAGTTCTGTCTTGGAATTTAATAGGATCCCCGCCGTCGGGAAGTCCGGACCCTTGATGGATTTCATGATCTGGGTGGTGGACTGTTTCGGGTCGTCGACCAGGGAAATCAGCGCATTGATCACTTCGGTCAGGTTGTGACTGGGAAACGAGCAGGCCATGCCCACCGCGATTCCGGAGGCGCCGTTGATCAGAAGATTGGGAATCCGCGAAGGCAGGACTTCCGGTTCCTTCAGCGTGTTGTCGTAGTTCGGTCGGAAATCGACCGTGTCTTTTTTAATGTCGCTCAGGATGTAAGAAGTGATCGGGGTCAGGCGGCCTTCGGTATAACGGTAGGCGGCGGGAGGGTCGCCATCGAGCGAACCGTAATTGCCCTTGCCGTCCACCAGCGGGTATCGCATGGAAAACTCCTGGGCCATGCGCACCATGGACTCGTAGGTGGAGGCGTCGCCATGCGGGTGATATTTCCCCAGCACCTCGCCAATGATTTTGGCGGATTTGACCGGCTTGGAGTCCGCGTTGATTCCCATGCTGTTGATGGCAAATAGAATTCTCCGGTGAATGGGTTTCAACCCGTCCCGTACATCCGGCAGGGAACGCGAAACAATGGTGGAAAGCGCATAGGTCAGGAAACGGCTCTCCAGTTCTTCCGTGATATCGGCTACTTTTTCTTTGGCCATGGATTCAGAAATGACTGATCTGGGACGTTGTGTGGATGCCTTCCCAGGTGTGGAAGCCGGGGAAAGGAGTTTCAGAAATGGTCTGGTTACTGCCGAGGGATTACCCCGGGGGAGGAGTTTTCAATCCCCAGGATATAAATCCTTCAATAATGGGACTTTAATCACTTCAGGCGGATTTGTAAAGAATAAATTGCTCCGTCAGGAATTTCGGGATTACAGCCTTTCATAGTTGGAATTGAACCCGGCAAGAATTTTGTCAACGAATCGCCCCCTCCATCCGCTTGATTGACCGGTTCTTCCGGTGAGCCTGAGAATAATTAAAATCCTTTGCGGAGCTTTGCCATCTTAAGGAAAATCAATCGGAATTGCGGTTAGGAATTTTAACCGATCCGTTTTAAAATTCTTCCAACTTGAAACTTTCCCGCCGGCGGCATTTGGCCGGGGGATTTAAGAATTAAGACCGGTTACCCCGAATGGATTTTTCGGGTTGATGAAATAGGAGAATCAAATGTCTGATCAGGAATTGCAGGTCAAGGTCATGGCGGCGTTGAAAACCGTTAACGATCCGGACCTCCATAAAAATATTGTCGACCTCGGGTTCGTCAAGAACATGAACATCGAAGGGGGAAAGGTAAATTTTGATGTGGAGTTGACCACCCCCGCCTGTCCGGTTAAAGAACAGTTGAAAAACGAATGCCAGACCAAAGTGAGTGAAATCGAAGGGGTGTCGGAAGTCGAGGTCAATATGACCGCCGCGGTCCGGGCCTCGGAACATTCACAGCCGATTCTGACGGAAGTGAAAAATATCATCGCTGTGGCCAGCGGCAAGGGCGGTGTCGGCAAATCCACCGTCAGCACCAACCTGGCGGTGGCGCTCAGCCAGACCGGCGCCAAGGTCGGCCTCATGGACGGGGATATCTACGGTCCCAGCATTCCCAAAATGCTGGGTATACCCATCACGCCACCCAAGGCCGGCGAGAACAATAAATTCTTTCCGCACGAAAAACACGGCCTGAAGGTGGTTTCCGCCGCGTTCCTGACCGAAGAAGGCCAGCCGCTGATGTTGCGCGGACCGATGCTGGGCGGCATCATCCAGCAGTTTCTGCAGAACGTGGAATGGGGTGAACTCGATTACCTGGTGATCGACCTGCCGCCGGGAACCGGAGACGTGCAACTGACCCTCACCCAGCGCGCGCCGCTGTCCGGCGGGGTGATCGTCACCACCCCCCAGCAGATCAGCCTGATCGACGCGGAAAAGGGGGTCAAAATGTTCCAGCAGGTGAAGGTGCCGGTACTCGGAGTGGTGGAAAATATGAGTTACTTTGTCTGTGACGGATGCGACAAAAAGCATAACATCTTCCAAACCGGCGCCGGGAAACAGTTATCGGAACAGTTCACGGTTCCCCTGCTGGGAGAAATTCCGCTGATTCCCGATGTGGTCGCCGGGGGTGATACGGGAACTCCCATTACCCTGAGCCAGCCGGATTCACCGGCCAGCATCGCCTACCGGGAACTGGCCGGGCAGGTGGCGGCGCAAATCAGCATCCACCAGGCGCAAGCTCCCAAGAAAGTGGGGGCCGGGTTTGAACTGGCATGGAAAGGCTGATACCCGAATTCTAACCTCTGATTCTGGAAACGATAATGGCCGAAGAACTCAACGAGGAGCCCAATGGCCCCTCGCCCAGCGATATCAAACAGATCGACGACACCACTCTGGGGATTACCTGGACCGATGGTCATGAGTCGGTCTATCATGTCAAGTTTCTGCGCGAGAAATGTCCCTGCGCCAATTGTATCGATGAGTGGACCGGCGAGAAGAAGATCAAGCCGGGAATGATTCCCGATACCATTCGCCCCCTCAACCTGAAGACGGTGGGGCTGTACGCCATCCAGTTCGAATGGAACGACGGCCACAGTACCGGTTTCTATTCCTATTCATTGCTCAGGGATTTGTGTCAGTGCGAGCAGTGCAAAGCCTGATTCAATACCTAAGGTAATACCTTAGAAAAAAACCTCTATCTGTAGTAAAGAAAAACCCGGCCGCGAGGCCGGGTTTTGTCGTATGGACCTGAGATGAAATCGAAAGGGCAGGGTTACATTCCCACCTTGTCGCGGACTTCATCCATCAGTTCGCCGTCGATCACTTTCACGCCTTTTTCCTTGGCGAAGCTGAGGACGGTCTTTTTAGCCATGCCGCGAACGAAAAACGGAACCTTCTGGATGCGGTCTTTCGCTTCCTGAGTCCATTCGAAATCGCCTTCCGCCGGTGCGGCTTTCTTGAGCTCCTCCTTGCCTTTGGCGAGGGAGGAACCCATCATGGCGAAGGGGGTACCGGCCATCTCGGACGCGCCTCCCGCTTCGACGCCCAGCTTGTTGACGAATTCGGTTTCGAATTTATTGGTCAGCATGGCCATCATATGCCCGCATTTTTTGCATTTGAATTTAAGCGCAATGCTTTCTTTTTCCTCCGGCATGATGCCGTCGGCCTGCGTTTCCATTTGCGCGTCGCAGGGGATACAAAGGAATTTCATTGTTCCTCCTTACTTGGATTTATTTTGAATGAATGTCAGTACATTATCGACCACCTGCGAAATCGCCTGTCCGGTGACCGAGTCGGCGTGCTCTTCGAAAAACAGCTTGCCCGATCCGGTCTGGCGGGACACCCGGGTATCGAACGGGATGCGGCCCAGCAGGGGAATATTTTTATCTTTGGATAATTGCTCGACGTCTTCGCCCTCGAACAGCGTGCCTTCTTCGTGACAGTGAGGGCAGACGTAAGTCGCCATGTTCTCCACCAGTCCAATGATGGAGACTCCCATTAGATTGCTTTTGCTGATCGACTTGGACACTATATGCTGGGAAATAGGTGAGGGGATGGTGATTTCGACCACCCCGTCCAGTTCCGGGATCAGATCGCGGACGTTATCGATCCGGTCGCTTCCCGGCGGCATGTCGATCAAAAGATAATCCAATTCTCCCCAGATCGTATCCTTCAGCAGTTCCTGCAGGGCGTTGGATTCCATCATGCTGATCCAGACGGCGGTGGCGTCCTTGCCTTCGGTCCACATCACCGGCGAATCGGGGTCGGGCAGGAGCATGTCCATGGACATGATTTTAATATCCCTGGCGCCTTTTCCGGGGATAACGCCCTCCGGCGTGATTTCAAGTTTTTCGGATTGCGGGACTCCCAGCATTTTGCCGATGCTGGGGCCGTTGAGATCGGCGTCCAGGATGCCGACTTTATAGCCTTTGGATGCCAGGCACACCGCCATATTGGCGGTCACCGAGCTTTTGCCGACCCCGCCCTTGCCGCTCATCAGGCAAATCTTGTGTTTGATTTTATCGAGACGCTCCCTCAGTTTTTCACGCTGGGAAACAACCTGACCTATGATATTGGACCCGCCGTCGGTAGGCAGATCATCATAAGTTTTCATGATAGAACTCCTTTGATATATAAAAAAACCACCTAATTTACGGGAATATAAGTTGGAGGCATTGTAACACAAGAGAAAAGAGGAGGGCCAAAATATGGCAAATTTTGATGGAAACAGGTTGCGAAATCGTAACTTGGGCCTATATTGGGGTTTGCAGGTATGATTAACCTTTGGAGGAAAAGAGGAGCGTGAATCCACCTGACAATTCAGCTACAGAGTATTTTGGAAACATCCAAAAAATCCGATTATAGGAATCGGACAGACCCTTGAATTTTTCAAGAGAGTCGAATACAAGGAAAAACGCGTCGGTGCAACGCCGGCGCGTTTTTTAGTTTGTGGAAAAGGCTCCCGGTCATGAGAAAACTCAAAATTCTCCTCGAATACGAGGGCACCCGGTACAACGGCTGGCAGATTCAGCCGAACGGGCTCGGTATCCAGGAAATCCTGGAGACAAAACTGGCCAAGATCACCCGCAAACCGACCCGGGTCATCGGCTCCGGGCGGACGGATTCCGGCGTGCATGCCGAAGGGCAGGTGGCGCATTTTATGACCGCGTCGGCCATGAAACCCCGGGAGTTTCTGAAAGCCCTGAACAGTCTTCTACCGCCGGACATCGTGGTCAAAAAGGTGGAGGAGGCGGGTCCGGATTTTCATGCCCAGCGGTCGGCCACCCGCAAAACCTACCGCTATACCATTCTCAACCGGGATTATCCCTCGGCCCTGCGGTGCCGTCAGGCGCACTATATGAACACTCCCTTGAGTGTGACCGCCATGCGCAAGGCGGCCCGCTGTCTGGTGGGGCGCAAGGACTTTAAATCGTTTCAGGGGTCGGGCTGTTCCGCGAAGACCACAGTGCGGGATATCTACCGCCTGTCCATCTCCAAAAAGGATGATTTTATCACCATCACAGTGGACGGCAGCGGATTCCTGAAATTCATGGTGCGCAACATTGTGGGCACGCTGATCGAAATCGGCTGGGGCAAATGGCCGCCGGAGCAGATGAAGGCCATCCTGAAAGCCCGCAACCGCCGGCGGGCGGGCCCCACCGCGCCGGCCCGCGGACTCTGTCTGGTGAAAGTGGTCTACGGCAAAAAATCCTCCCGGAAAAAAGCCAAAAGACGGTAGAGGAGAGTTGGTCCGGATCACTTTTCGGGTATAATGCAGGTTTTTTCCAAACGACCGCTTTCATGCAAAGGACCGCACCATGAGTCAGGAATACAACATCACCGTCTTGCCCGGAGACGGCATCGGACCGGAAGTGATCCGTGAGGCCGTAAAAATCATAAAGATTGTCGAGGCCAAAAAGAACCTCAAGCTGAATCTCACCGAATGTCCGGTGGGAGGCGCCGGGTACGAGGCGACGGGCCACCCCCTGCCGGAGGATACGCTCAAATCCGCTCAATCAGCCGATGCGGTGTTGCTGGGAGCCGTCGGCGGCCCCAAGTGGGAGACGATCGATTTTTCCCTCAGGCCGGAGCGGGCTCTGCTGGGCCTGCGGTCCAATCTCGGATTGTTTGCCAACCTGCGTCCGGCCAAAATCTTCGCGCCTCTGGCGGAGGCCTCCACCCTCAAGCCCGAGGTGGTGGCGGGACTGGACATCATGGTGGTACGGGAATTGACCGGCGGCATTTATTTCGGCGAACCGCGCGGGGTGGAAACCCTGCCGGACGGCACCCGCAAGGGGGTCAACACGCTGGTGTACACCGAAGGAGAGGTTCAGCGCATCGCCAAGGTCGCCTTCGATGTGGCCCGCAAACGGGACAACAAGGTCTGCTCGATCGACAAAGCCAACGTGTTGGAATGCACCGGTTTCTGGCGTGAGGTGGTGATCGAGACGCATAAGGATTATTCCGATATCGAGTTGTCTCACATGTACGTCGATAACTGCGCCATGCAGCTGGTGCGCTGGCCGAAACAGTTCGACGTGATCGTCACCACCAATATGTTCGGCGACATCCTGAGCGATCAGGCCTCGATGCTGACCGGGTCCATCGGCATGTTGCCCTCGGCCAGTCTGGGGGACGGAAAAGCCGCCATGTACGAACCGATCCACGGCAGTGCCCCGGATATCGCCGGGCAGGATATGGCCAACCCGCTGGCGACGATTCTGTCGGTCGGCATGCTATTCAAGTATTCTCTTAATTTAGAGGATGTAAATACTGCATTAGAAAAGGTAATTGATGATGTTCTGGGGCAGGGTCTTCGCACCAGAGACATCATGTCGGAGGGTATGACGGAAGTCGGTTGCGCCGCCATGGGGGACCGTGTGGCCGAGGCATTGGAGAAGCAGTTGGCATGAACAATAAGTCAACATACGATGTAGCCGTGGTGGGCGCCACCGGCGCGGTGGGGCGCACCATGCTCGCCATCCTGGAAGAACGGAAATTTCCCGTCGGGAAACTGGTTCCTCTGGCTTCGGCGCGTTCCGCCGGGAGCGAAGTGGAGTTCAACGGGCAGAAGGTGACCGTTCAGGAACTCAGGGCCGATTCGTTTGAAGGACTGGATATCGCCCTGTTTTCCGCCGGGGGATCGATCAGCAGGGAGTTTTGCCCTGTGGCCGCCAAGGCGGGATGCGTGGTGATCGACAACAGCAGCGCCTTTCGCATGGAAAAGGATATTCCGCTGATAGTGCCGGAGGTCAATGCGGACGCCATTGGGGAGAACCCGGGGATCATCGCCAATCCCAATTGTTCGACGATTCAGATGGTGGTCGCCCTCAAGCCGATTCACGACCGGTATCGCATCCGGCGCGTGGTGGTTTCGACCTATCAGTCCGTTTCCGGGTCGGGCCAGAAAGCCATCGAGGAGCTGAAACTGCAGAGCGGGGAGGTACTGAGCGGCCGGGCTCCGGCTCCCCAGGTGTATCCGCACACCATTGCCTTCAACTGCCTGCCGCACATCGATGTTTTTCTGGACAACGGCTACACCAAGGAAGAAATGAAAATGGTGAACGAGACCCGCAAAATTCTCCAGGACGACTCGATCCAGGTTTCCGCCACCACGGTGCGGGTTCCGGTGTATTACTCGCATTCCGAGGCGGTGAACGTCGAAACCGGAGAGGAAATCGACCTGCAGGAACTCCGCCGAATTTTGAGCGATGCGCCGGGGGTGCGGGTGGTCGATTCCCCGCAAAAGGCAGAGTATCCCCTGGCCGTGGACGCCGCCGGGAAAGATGAGGTCATGGTGGGGCGTATCCGGTCCGATCTCGATAATCCGAAGGCGGTCAATCTGTGGGTGGTGTCCGACAACCTGCGGAAAGGGGCCGCGCTGAACGCCATCCAGATCGCCGAATATCTCATTCAGAAAAAGAATCGTTAAAATGGGTCCTTAGCCCGCCGCTCAAGGGGCGAAGGAGAACCTTTGCTTTACAAAAAGCGCAATTGGTTTAAAATAGATAGTTACTTTCATGGACTTTTAGCCCTTCATATTCAACTATTAAGGAAATGGTTATGAGCCAGGATTCATCCTCCCATAAGCCGGAAAAATCTTTACAAAACCAACAAAATCAACCCCTTAGTTCGTTTGATGCCAATCAGTTCCGCGAATTGGTCATGCTGGCGGGGCAGGAACGGAAAAACCTCCAATTGCTGGTTGAGTATTTTAATAAAAAATCTGAAGAGCTGGACGACAGAAAACTCTTCCTTGAAAAGATCAGCGATCAGATCCCCGATACCCTCAACCGGTTGGATAATCTGAATACCCGGATGGATGATATCAAGGCATTGGATGCCCGGGTGCGCGATTTCCAGCGGGTGGCCAAGGAGATGGACGGCCGCTATAAGGAAATCAAGAAGGAAATCGACAGCCTGCATTTGCTCAGCGAGCATGTCGATCATAAGATCAAGGGTCTCAACCACCAACGGGGTTTGGTGGAAAAAGCCCACGAAGATGCCGGCCGCCTGAATTCCCTGGTCTGGGACATGGATTCCAAGATCAAGAAGATCCGGGAAGAAACGAAGCTGATCAAAAGCACCGACAAAAACGTGAACCGCCTGGAATACATGATGGAAAGTATTTCCCGGCAGATTGACGAGGTGGCCAGTTTCAAGGAAATGATGAAGACCGGGTCAGATCAGGTTCAGCAAATGAACGAAATGATCCGGCAGATCGGCGAAAGATTCGAACAGCTCAAACGGGAAAAGGAATTTGTCGACAGCTACGCCCGGGATACGGATGAACTCCGCGGTCTTCTGGACCGGTCCCATGCCGATACGGAAAAACTGCTGAGCCAAAGCCAATTGATCCGGGAAACCCAGGAAAACGTCAAGCAACTGGTTCGGGAGATCGGCGACCTCAAGATCGAATCCAAAAATATTTCCGTTAAAAATGAGATTATTCGCGGGATCACCGGCAAATTGAGAGATCTCGACAGCTTGGCGGTAGAAGTCGAGAACAAGGTGGAGCGATTGCGGGATGAGAGTTCGCTGATCGATCAAACCGAGGATAAGGTCAACCGGTTGAACGCCTTCCTGACGGAGAACATCAACTCCCGGATGACCGCCCTGAAAGAGGATTTAAAGCTGATCGAATCCGCCAATGACAAAATGAGCCGGTTCACCGTCATGGCCGAGGAGGCCGAGCAGAAGATCAAGCGGTTTGAAGTCGAAATACAGAAAGCGGATCAAATTCAGGGGATCATTTCCAAAAATGAAGAAATGAGCGTGAGCGTGAACCAGTTGATGGAGGAAATCGTACGCAAGAATCAGCTGGTCGACCAGGTCGAGAAAAAAGTCAACGACCTCAGCTCCCTGGTGATCAACCTGGATGTGAAAATGGAAAGCCAGCTTCAAAGGAAGGCTTTGATCGAAAAGCTGGAGAAGAAGGTGGAGGGGCTGGATTTCTTTATCGAAGAGGCCAACCTGAAAATCAACAAGCTCTCGAAAAAGATCGATTTTGTTGAAAAAGTAGATGAAAAACTGGACAGCCTGAAGGACGTTTCGGAGAATATTGAGGGAAAAATTCTGGATTTGACCAAAGAGAAGGCCGGAATCGACGATCAGGAAAAACGGATGAACAACCTCTTTTCGAAAATGAACCAGATGGAGGTGGAATTGCGGTCGCGCTTTAAGGAGATGCAGGATTCCAAAGAGGAAATCGGTAAAGTGGAAGGCCTCCGCGATGATTTGGGGCAGATTTCCAAGAATTTTGAGAACAAACTGATGAACCTGAAAAAGGAATCGGAGTTTGTCGGCAGAATAGAAACCAAGATTCAGGACCTGGAATCCCTGCTCAAGGATCTCAAGACCCGGCAGGAAATCCTGGAAGATAAGGATGATCAGCTTACCGAGGCCGAAAAGAAAATCGATCAGTTCCTCAACACGGTGTCCAACCTTGAAAATCGCCTGCAGCAGATTTCCTCCGGGGAGGAGAAGATTCGCCGGACTCAGGAAGCCCTCAGCGAGCTGGAAGGGTCCATCTCAAAAGTGACGGCCGATCGAAACCGGATCGATAAAGAAAAAGACAGCCTGAAAGATTTGAATTCGAAAGTTGAAAAGCTTCTTTCCCTGTCCCAGGGGGCGGAAGACAAAATCGCTTTGATCTCCGGCAAAGTCGGCGAATTGGAGGAAATGGAACAGCGTCTCCTCGGCCTCAATATCATGTCGGAAGACGTTAAGGTTAAAATTGATAACCTGAGGAAGGAATCGGATTCCATCAACCAGGTTGGCCAGCAGATCGCTGAATTGAAATTCCTGTTGAAAGAAATTGACAAGCGCAGAGAAAGTATGGAATAAATTGAAGTTCTTTTTGGGCCGGCCCTTCTGCCGGCCCTGAACGGCCCCTTTGAAAGACGGAGAGGCCGGTGCGGCCGGTTGCTTTTTACCCCGCCTGTTTTTCCAATCCTGATACAATCCAATCTTCTGTTTCCGGGGGGAACTTAATGGCAGAACAACTACTGGGTGTGATCGGCGGAAGCGGTCTGTATTCCATGAAGGACCTGGAAAACGTCGAAACGGTTTCCGTCGATACGCCGTTTGGGGATCCCTCCGATTCGCTGGTCCTCGGTAACCTGGGGGGCACGCGCATGGCTTTTCTGCCGAGGCACGGTGTAGGCCACCGCATCCCGCCCTCCGAAATCAATTTTCGCGCGCCAATATCTTTGCCATGAAAAAACTGGGCGTGGAACGGATTGTGTCCGTCAGCGCCGTGGGCAGCATGAAGGAAGAGATCGTCCCCGGCCATATCGTGATTCCCGACCAGTTCATCGACCGTACGGTCCACCGGAAGAGCACCTTTTTTGGTGAAGGTATTGTCGGGCATGTCAGCATGGCCGACCCCATCTGCGACGAACTGCACGAGATGGCGCTCGATGCCGGTCAAAAGGCGGGAGCCGCGGTTCATCCCGGCGGCACTTATATCTGCATCGAGGGACCCCAGTTTTCCACCCGGGCGGAATCTTTTTTGTATCGCAGTTGGGGGGTCGATGTGATCGGCATGACCAACGTCACCGAGGCCAAACTCGCCCGGGAAGCCGGACTCTGCTATGTCACCCTGGCTCTGGCGACGGATTACGATTGCTGGCATCAGGAAGAAGAGGCGGTGACTCTGGAAGCGGTTATGGAAATCATGCATAAGAATGTCGAACTGGCCCAGCGCATTCTCAAGGAGCTGATCCGGAATCCCGTGCTGAAAAGAAACTGCTCCTGCAGCGAAGCCCCGAAAACCGCGATTGTCACCGACCGCAAGTTAATCCCGGACTCTCTTAAAAACGACTTTGAAATATTATTCGGAAAATTATGAAACGCACCCAATCAGAATCCCTGTTCGATCAGGCCCGCCAATCCATTCCCGGCGGCGTGAACAGCCCGGTACGCGCCTTCAAGGCGGTGGGCGGGCATCCGTTATTCATCGTCAAAGGCAGCGGATCGAAAATCGTCGATGTCGACGACAATGAGTTTATCGATTACGTTTCCTCCTGGGGTCCTTTGATTTTCGGCCACGCGCATCCCCAAATCGTTGAGGCGATCCGCCGGCAGGCGGCTTTGGGAACCAGTTTTGGCGCGCCCACGGAATTGGAAACGACTCTGGCGGAAAAGGTGGTGGCCTCGGTGCCTTCCATCGAATCGGTGCGGCTGGTCAGCTCCGGCACCGAGGCGGGGTTGAGTGCCCTGCGCCTGGCCCGGGGTTTCACGGGGCGGGACAAAATTGTGAAGTTTGAGGGCTGTTATCACGGTCACGCCGACAGCCTGCTGGTCAAAGCCGGTTCCGGCGTGTTGTCGCTGGGTCTGCCGGACTGCCCGGGCATCGTCGGTGACCTCGCTAAGAATACCCTGACCCTGCCTTACAATGACGCGCCGGCGGTGGAGGAATTGTTCGGCAAGATGGGAAAAGAAATCGCCTGCCTGATCGTGGAACCCGTGGCAGGGAACATGGGAGTGGTGCCGCCGCAGCCGGGATTTCTCGAATTGCTCAGGAAAGTGACCTCCGAAAACGGAGCGCTTCTGATTTTTGACGAGGTGATCACCGGTTTTCGCGTTTCCCTGGGCGGGGCGCAACAACGGTTTGGCGTGACGCCGGACCTGACCTGTCTGGGAAAAATCATCGGCGGAGGCCTGCCGGTCGGGGCCTTTGGCGGGAAAAAGGAGATCATGGATCACATGGCGCCGGTGGGCTCGGTGTATCAGGCCGGTACCCTGTCGGGCAACCCGCTGGCGGTGACCGCCGGCATTGAAATGCTCAACCTGTTGTCCCAGCCTGGAGTGTACGAAGACCTGGAAGAGAAAAGTGATCGCCTGTGCAACGGTTTTAAAGAAAACGTGAAGCAATGGGGAGTGAAGGCCGCGTTTACCCGGGTGGGTTCCATGTTTTCGATGTTTTTCACTGACCGGGAAATCGTCAATTTTGAGTCCGTCCAAAGCTCGGACCTGGATTTATTCAAACGTTATTTCAACGCCATGCTGGAAGAGGGAATTTATATCGCGCCTTCTCAGTTTGAGGCGGGTTTCATGTCGGCCGTTCATACGGACGATGATATTCAGCAAACCATCGAGGCCCAGTCCCGCGCCCTCCAGAAAGCGCTGGGTTAAGGTCCTCTCCTAACCGGAAAATCGAACGCCATGAGTGAAATTATCGGATTGCAAGCGAGACAGATTCTGGATTCCCGCGGAAACCCCACCGTGGAAGTGGATGTCTACCTGGAAGACGGATTGATGGGCCGTGCGGCGGTGCCTTCCGGCGCGTCCACCGGATCGCGGGAAGCGATCGAATTGCGGGACGGCAACGCCAAGGTGTATATGGGGAAGGGGGTTCAAAAGGCGGTTAAAAACGTCAATACCAAAATCGCGCCGGAACTGGTGGGTATCGAAGTCACCGAGCAGGCGCTGATCGATAAACTGCTGATCGAAATCGACGGCACGTCCAATAAATCCAAATTGGGGGCGAACGCCATGCTGGGCGTCTCGTTGGCTGTGGCCAAGGCGGCGGCGAACGACGTGAATCTTCCCCTGTTCAAATACATCGGCGGGACCCATGCCTGTGAAATGCCGGTGCCCATGATGAACGTGCTCAACGGCGGCGCCCATGCGGACAACAATGTCGATATTCAGGAATTCATGATCATGCCGGTCGGCGCGAAAAGCTTCTCCGATGCGTTGCGTATGGGGACGGAGATTTTTCATCATCTCAAGGCCGTCCTCAAAAAGAAAAAATACAACACCGCCGTGGGCGATGAAGGCGGTTTCGCGCCCGATCTCCAATCCAATGCCGAAGCCGTGGAGGTGCTGATTCAGGCCGTTAAGAAGGCCGGCTACAAAATCGAGAAAGACGTTCTGCTGGCCCTGGATGTCGCCGCCAGCGAATTGTATGCCACTAACAAATATACCCTCGCCGCGGAGAACAACGCCAAATTGAGTTCCGCGGCAATGGTGGCTTATCTGGAAAAACTGGTTAAAAAGTATCCGATTGTCAGTGTCGAGGACGGATTGGCCGAAAACGACTGGAAGGCCTGGAAACAGCTCACCGATAAAGTGGGAGATCAAGTCCAGCTGGTGGGAGACGATATCTTTGTCACCAATACCGGAATCCTGGCGAAAGGCATCCAGCAGGGTGTCGGAAACTCTATCCTGATCAAAGTCAATCAGATCGGAACGCTCACGGAGACGCTGGAGGCGGTTGAAATGGCGAAACGCGCCGGTTATACCGCCGTGATCTCTCATCGCTCGGGTGAAACGGAAGACACCACGATCGCCGATATCGCGGTGGCGGTCAATGCCGGCCAGATCAAGACCGGGTCTTTGTGCCGCACCGACCGGGTCGCCAAGTACAATCAACTGCTCCGTATTGAAGAAAACCTGGGCTCCAGTGCGTTGTACAAAGGCAAGGACGTTTTCTATAACTTAAGGTGAAGGGTTAGCGATGGCCGGGGTCAGGGCTTTTAAAGAATCGTTCCTGAAATGGACTAAAGCGCAAAAGACGCTCGCGTTGGGGGTTCTCCTCATGGCGGCCATTGTGCTGGCGGCGGTTTTCAGCGATAAGGGATTCATGAACGTTTATGATTTTACCGAGGAACTGGATTACCTGGAAAAACAAAATGCCGCCCTGGCCCTGGAAAACTCCCGTATCCGAAAAGAAATCATCGCTCTGAAATCCGATCCGTTCGCCGTGGAAATGATCGCCAGAGATAAGTTGAACCTGGTGAAGCCGGGCGAAACGGTCTACCAAATCGTACGCAAAGATTCCTCCCCCCTGGAACCGTGAAAAGGCCGGACCCCGACCGGTAACCCATTAAAATCGTTCTTTTAATTAAATAAAACAGGCTGTTTAGGCAAATTAAGAGGCGCGCCTTTTTGAGCGGAAACTATAGCCCTAATAGTTTTAAAAATAAATACTTGCATGTTTTTAGTTAAAGTAAATTGTCAGTATTTTGGGTTGCGGGCTGAGAATACTTCAAAAAAACCGGGCGGAAATAGAATAACCTATTGAAATTTTTATAATAAATGGTAAATTATTTAGAACCCTTTAGGAAAAAAAGGAGCCGATTTATTTCAGGAAGGTGCAAGGATCTTGCGCTCAATTGAGGGCAGGGTTTTTCACCGCATTTTGCCCGATCCGTCCTTCATTTGGACTGAAAAGCTTTGATTTTATTTTGATTATTTACTTATCTTCAGGAGGGGGCCAACCGATAAGTAAAAGCAATCGAACATAAATTAAAGTTTTGCCGGAATTTCAGGATTCCTCAGGTCTGGGTGGAATGTAATAAGTCTTTTATTTTTAAGGACTTAAGTAATAATTTACCTTTAAGGAGGGAGCATGACCAAGCAGGATATTATCAACCATGTTTCTCAGGAAGCGAGCTTGTCCCGGTCCAAAGCCGAAGAAGCCGTGGAGACGGTTATTAAACTGATCAAGGATTCTCTGGGGCAAGGCGAACCTGTGATTCTCCGCCGGTTCGGTACCTTTCAGGTCAAGCAAAAGGCCAAGCGCATGGGGAGAAATCCCAAGACCGGTGAGGAAGCTGAAATTACAGAACGTAAAGTGGTTCGCTTCAAATCCGGCAAGCATTTTAAGCAGGCGGTGAATGATTCAAACGCGTAGATCTTTCGTCATAAAATCAACATCGCGTCCCCGTAGCTGAAAAATTTGTATTTTTCCCGGATGGCCTCCCCGTAAGCGTGTTCGATTACGGATTGACCGGTAAAAGCGCAAACCAGCATATACAGGGTGGATTTGGGCAGGTGGAAATTGGTCAGCAGATGGTCGGTATTCCTGAACGTCTGCCCCGGATAAATAAACCGGTCCGTCCATCCGGAAATATCTCCCTCCGATACATGGTCAAAAACCACCGATTCCAGAACTCTGGTTGAGGTGGTTCCTACGGCCATTATTTTTCTGTTATTCCTTTTACCCTCTACAATCGTATTCCAGGTTTTTCCGGGAATATGGTAATACTCCTTTTCCATGGTGTGATCCCTGATGAATTCCGACCGGACCGGCTGGAAGGTACCCACCCCCACATGCAGGGTCAAAAACACCGGCTCCGCCGACTCGGATATTTGATCCATCATATTCCCGTTAAAATGCAGGCCGGCGGTGGGGGCGGCAATGGCCCCCGGCTGACGCGCGAAAACCGTCTGGTACCGTTCCCGATCCAGCTGATCCATCTCCTCAGGGTCCCGTGGGCTTCGCCTTATATAAGGGGGCAGAGGCATTTTCCCCAGACAATGGAGCCGCAAATCCAGATCCGGCGTGTTCCCAAACCGGATCAGGGCTGTATCCTCATGGCGTTGGAGAAATTCCGCCACCAGCTCACCTTTTCCAAAAAGAATCCTCTGGCCCGGCTTGAACTTTTTGATCCCTTTCATCAGGACTTCCCAGGTCCCGGGCTCCCGTTCTTTAACCAGAAGAATTTCGATGGATTTTCCATCCTCTTCCATCGTTCCCGGCAGTTTCGCGGGAATCACCCGGGTGTCGTTGAACACCATCACAGGCGAATGACTCATGTAGTCCGGCAGGCGGCTGAAGGTGGTGTGCTCGACGGATGCCCGGGAGCGGTCGAGGACCAGCAGGCGGCTCTCGCCCCGCTCAGGACTGGGTTTCTGGGCGATCAATTCCTCAGGAAGATCAAAATCGAAATCGGATAATTTCATGGATGACAACCGGTTTACCGCCTGAGACAGCCCTCTTCGGGGATATCACTTTTACTTGATATAAGGCTTGATTTTATTGAAGGTTTATTATAATCTTCATCGGTTTCGACAGTGGAAATTTTAATTGTATTGTCCATCAACAATAGGGAAAAACAATGGGTAAAACAATAAAAACAATCAGTTTAATCCTTATTTCCGCCTTTTTTCTGGTGGGCCTGACCGATGATGCGGAGGCCCGGAAAAAGAAGATTCCTAAAAAACCCAAGTACGTGGGCGCCGCGAAATGTAACGGCAGTTGCCACGATCCCTATTACCAGGCCTGGGTTAAGTCTCCCCACGGCAAGGCTTTTGAAAGTTTAAAGCCGGGCAAAGGTGTCGAAGCAAAAAAGAAGGCCAAGCTGGATCCCAAGAAAGATTACACCACGGACCCCAAATGTTTGCGCTGTCACACGACCGGTTATCGCCAAAGAGGCGGGTTCAAAGAAGCAGGGAGAAAAAGTAGAAAAGGGAAAGATATCAGCACCAAGATCGATCCGGATGAGCCCAGCCTGGAGCAGGTGGGTTGCGAAATGTGCCACTCCGCCGCCGGAGGCTCCCAGTTCCGGGTGGTTATGAAAAACACCAAAGGGGATTTCAAGAAAAGCGAGACCGAAAAGTACGGTCAGCGGTGGGATTATGAGAACGTCTGTACCCGCTGTCACGCCCATCCGCAGAGTCCGCACGGCGACGCCAAGCTGAATTACGCCAAGGTCAAGGATACGGTCCACCCCATCGCCAAGTATTTCAATGAGGACAATGCCGATCAGAACATCATAAAAGACGGCAAGGTGAAAGATCGGGCCAAGGTCAAATCACAATCCGAGAAGACTCCCCTGCGGATCGAGGAATGGAAATTCAAAAAGTCCGGCAAGCTCAAATTTAAGAAGAAAACCCGGCCCTATAGCAGTAAGAAGAAAAAGTTTTATTATAAAAAATAGACTTTTTTTGAATAGGGTTTAACATATTAAGGGAGGATGATCCGTAGGGGTTGTCCTCCCTTTTCTATTCCTTAAACCATTCATTTTTTTACGGACAGAGCATGGGAGACAATAAATTCGTCAAAAAAATATTGTGTATTGGAGCGGGTTATGTGGGAGGTCCCACGATGACCGTGATTGCCAATTTTTGTCCCGATTATCACGTCACGGTGGTGGATATTTCCCAGGAGAAGATCGATCGCTGGAACTCGAATGACCTCCCCATTTACGAGCCGGGCTTAAAGGAGCGCCTGCTCAAGGTCCGGGGGCATAACCTGTTTTTTTCCACGGATATTGATAAGGGAATCGCAGAGGCCGATATCATCTTTGTCTCTGTCAATACGCCCACCAAGACCTTTGGCGAAGGGGCCGGCCGGGCGGTGGACCTGCAATACATCGAAAAAACCGCCCGGCGGATCAAAGCCCACGCCAGGTCCGATAAAATCGTCGTGGAAAAAAGTACCATTCCCGTGCGCGCCGCTGAGACGATCGATAAAATCCTGCATTCTGGCAACAATTCCGTTAAATTTGAAATCCTGTCCAACCCGGAATTTATGGCCGAGGGAACGGGAATCAAAGACATGGAAACGCCGGACCGGGTATTGATCGGATCGATGGAAACCCCCTCCGGGATCAAGGCCCGGGAGGAACTGGTGAAACTTTATGAACACTGGGTTCCGCGCGAAAATATTGTGACCTCCAACCTGTGGAGCAGTGAACTCTCCAAGCTGGTATCCAACGCTTTTCTGGCTCAAAGGATATCCTCCATCAACAGTATCGCTTCACTGTGTGAGGAAACCGGGGCGGATGTCCACCAGGTGGCCCGGGCGGTGGGGAAGGACTCCCGGATCGGCCCGAAATTCCTGAAGGCGGGGGTGGGTTTCGGCGGGTCCTGTTTCCGCAAGGATATTCTCAATATGATTTATCTGTGCGAGCATTACGGCCTGCAACCCGTCGCCGATTTCTGGCAGCAGGTGGTGGACCTCAATGATTATCAAATGAGAAGATTTGTACAGCGGATTCTCCGGGCCATGTTCAACTCCGTCGTGGATAAAAAAATCGCCCTGTTCGGGTTTGCCTTCAAGCCGGATACCGGGGATACCCGGGATGCCCCGGCCATTTATATATCCAAAATGCTTTTAAACGAACGCGCCCAATTGTGGATTACCGATCCCCATGCGCTGGAAAACGCCAAGGCGGATTTGGAAGGGGTGGACGGACAGGTGACCTACGAGCCGGACCCCTACAAGGCAGCGGAAGGGGCTCATACGATCGCTTTGATCACCGAGTGGGAGGAGTATCGGAACCTGGATTACGAGCGCATTTTTAAAAGCATGGAAAAACCCGCCTTCTTATTCGACGGCCGCAATCATCTCGACCACGAGGCCCTGTTTCAAATCGGATTCAACGTGTACCCGGTGGGAAAGCCCGCTCGCACCCACGTTTAATTTCCCTTTGCATTTGATCTAAGGTTGAGCAGGCTTGTGACAGAAGTCGCAGGATTCCATCGGCCGATGCGGCATGATGGGGGCGCTTTTGACCTGGGTCATGTGGCAGGTCAGGCATTTTTCCGGCGGGTCGGTGGCCACGTGGAAATCATGCCGGCTCAGCGAAGGAGCCGAACCCAGAAACATGTAAGCCAAAGCCCCGGCCAGGATCAACCCCAGAACGGTCATGGCCTTGTAAAAATTTATTTCCCCGGCCCGGCTGGATTTCTTTTTTTTCTTTGCCATGAACCCTCGCGATCAATCCTCAACCGGCCGCCGTGGCAATGACGTCGATTTCCACCCGGGCGCCCTTCGGCAACGCCGCCGCCTGGACGCAGGCCCGTGCCGGTTTACTGTCCGCGAAGAACTTTTCATACACCTGGTTCATGCGGGCGAAATCCCCCATATCGGCCAGATAAACCGTGGCCTTGACGACATGGTCCAGGCTCAAACCTTCCGCGTTTAAAATGGCCTGAACATTTTTAAGGGTCAATTCGGTTTCCTGCTCGATTTCACCGGACATGAATTCCCCGGTGGCCGGGTCCAGAGCGATCTGGCCGGAGGTAAACACCCAGTCGCCCACCCGGATCCCCTGCTGATAGGGACCAATGGCGGCCGGCGCGTTGGGGGTATGAATGCCTTTTTTATTCATAAGCGATAACTTTCTCTAACGAGTCAAAGGGTTTGAGCCATTTGTTTGATAAAGGGATAGGATTTCAACTCCCGTCCCAGCCGGGCCAGCACCAGTCGATGGGTGATGGATTCAATTTCCGCTTCCACCTCTTTCGGCACCTTCAAGCGGCCGGTATGGCCCAAATCCAATGTTAAAAATTTTCTCAAATAGTTCAGGGTGCCGGACTGGATTCGGGTCTCCACCGCCTCCGTTGCCGTGCAGGACGGGCAGACAATACCATGCTGGCTGTAACTGAACCCCACCCACGACGATTTCGGTTCGGTCCGACAGCCGAGGCACCGGGCCAGGCGAGGCGTGTAACCGGCGCTCGACATGATGCGCAATTCGAACAACCGGCACAGAGTTTCCAGATGGTCGGTTCTCGCCGACTCCTGCAGGGATTGCACCAGAAGCCTGAAGATTTCCGGATCGCGATGGCCCTCGGCGACCATGCTTTCGGTCAATTCCAGAAAATAAACCGCCGTGTAGAATTTGTCGGGATCTTCGCGGATTTCCTGAAAAGAGCGAATGATGTCACTCTGGTTCAGGCGGTAGAGCTCCTGATTTTCCCTTCCGAAATAGATCAGCGAAACCAGAGACATGGGCTCCAGCGTGGCGCCAAAACGGCTCTTGAGCCTTCTGGCGGCCTTAGCGACGCATTTGACCTTGCCGTAGGTTTCGGTGAAAAAGGTGACCAGTTTGTCCTTTTCCGAGAGATTAAAGGTGCGCAGGACCACCGCCCGGGTTTTATAAAGTGGCATGGCCGTTTTCTTCCAGTTCCAGCAGGTATTGTTTGATATGAGGTCCGCTGGTGTACCCGCCCAGGTCCCCGTTGCTCTGAATGATCCGGTGGCAGGGCACGACGATCGGGATCGGGTTTTTACCGTTGGCATTGCCCACCGCCCTGGCCGCCTGGGGATGTTTGACGGCGCGCGCCAGCCAGGCGTAACTCCGGGTTTCCCCATAGGGGATCGACTGCAGTTTTTTCCATACCCGCTTTTGAAAGTCCGTTCCCGGCAGAAAATCCAGCGGCAGATCGAATTGTTGGAGACCGCCTTTAAAGTAAGCGCGCAATTGGTTCATCACCGGTTTTAACTGGGACGGATTTTTTTCAGGGATCCGGGTGAAGGCTTTTTTCAAAAACGCGGCATACGCCTTTTCGGATTTTACCGCTGTTTGAATATGGACCAGACCCTTGCCGGAGACCGCCAGTCCGATCAGGCCCAGGGGACTGTCCATCACGGCGTAATATAATTTATCGGTGTTGTAGGTTTTTTTGGGAATCGTCATCATGGCTTTCGAGCTCTGAATCGGGTGGCTGAATTGTTTTTCCCTCAGGGAGAAAAAAGATGATTCTAGCATATTCCCTTCTAGCGTTGAAAGAAGTCCAGAAGAAGCAGGCTCAGCGCGGGAAAATAGGTGATGAGCATCAGGCCGATCAAACGAAGGCCCAGGAAAGGGAGAGTGGCGCGGTACAGCCGGAAGATCGGTTCCGAAAACCGGGAACTGGCGATGAACAGATTGATTCCCACCGGCGGGGTGGAATACCCGATTTCCAGATTGGTCAGGAAAATGATCCCTAAGTGCACCATATTGACATCAAAACTTTTGGCGATGGGAATGATCAACGGGACGACCACAATAATCGCTGAAAAAATATCCATCATACAGCCGACGATCAGCAGAAGGACATTCAGGACCATCAGAAAAGTCAATTGATCGTCGATATACTCCTTCATGAAGGCCAGCAGCCGCATCGGAATCTGCTCGTCCACCAGGTAGCTGGTATAGCCCATGGCCGTTCCCAGGATAATGAGAATGGAACCCACCAGCACCATGCTGTTGACCATCATTTTCGGCAGGTCCCGCAGGGGATGGATATCTTTATAAACCAGCGATTCGATAAAAATGACATACACCACCGTGACGGCCGCGGCTTCGGTTACGGTAAAAAATCCTGTATAGATCCCGATGAGAATCACGAAGGGGAGGGGAATTTCCCAGATGGATTCCCGAAACGCCGCCCGGGCTTCTTCAAAGGTAAACCGCGTTCTTGGTATTTTGAGACGGAGGTTTATGCCAATACTGAACAGCGCCAGTATCCCGATCATCAACAGACCGGGAATAAGCCCGGCGATAAATAACTGGTCGATATTCACCTGGGCCACCAGGCCATACAGAATGAGTGGCAGGGACGGAGGAAACAGCAGTCCCAGGCTTCCCGAGGAAGTCATGAGTCCCAGAGAAAAATACTTGCCGTACTTTTCCCGCAGCATCAACGGGTACAGCAGACCGCCCAGCGCGATAATTGTTACCCCGGAAGCCCCCGTGAATGCGGTAAAAAATGCACAGGCGACCAGCACCGCCATGGGAACGCCACCGGGAATGCCTCCCAGAAAACTCTGCGAGAGACGGGTCAACCGTTGCGGGGTATTGCTTTCCGCCAGTATAAAACCGGCAAAGGTGAACAGGGGAATGGCGATCAGGGTGGGAGAACTGGCGACCCGGTACAGTTCGATGAAAATAGCCGAGGAATCGATTTCCGCGGAATAAAAAGACAGCAGGCCGGCCAGTCCGATAATAGCGAACAGGGGTACCCCCAGTAACGCCAGAATGATGAGGCCGAGAGCAATGAACCCGGTCATTCTTTGGGTTTCCCAATGAGTGTTAAATTTTCCGCGGTTCGCAGAAAATACCTCAGCGATATCATGGCGAAGCTGAACGGCAGGATGGTCTGGAACAGCCACACGGGAATATCCAGAAAGAGGGTCGAATCGAATTCCATTTCAAATTGGAGAAAACTCCAGGCACCGAGTGTCAGAAAAACGCTGATGATGCCTGTGGCGAGGTCCACCACCAGACGCAGGTAGACCTTTTTCTCCTCGGAAAAAAAATGCGGCAGAAAGTCGATGGCAATATGGCGCCGTTCCCGAACCGCCAGGGAAGCCCCCAGAAAGCCCACCCAGAGGACCAGTTGCCGGAGAAAAACATCGGCCCACAGAATTCCCTGATGCAAAAAATTCCTTAAAAGAACCTGACTGAAGGCCAGAAAAACCATCAGGAATAACAGAAAAATGAGCAGGCCGGTTTCTGTTTTGGCCAGCCAGTCATCCACTTTTTTGATTAAGCGCATGGCAGGTATCGCGGTTTGAGAGGTTTGAGAGCCGTTCCCAAGCGGGCATCACCAACGGACTCAGGAAAAGACCGCTTTGTATAATAAAGACTTTAAATGGTTCCGACAATCTTTTATTATGTCCGCTTTTTAGGGGATGATCCGAAATCATGAAATTCGCGTTTTTACGGCGGTGGTGGTGTCTGGCCGGATTCGGCCTGTTGTGGGCGGTGGCGTTTTCCCCGGCGGTGGTCGCGGGGCAGGATACTGAAAACATGGTCCTTATCCCCGCCGGTGAATTTCTGATGGGAAGTCCTGAAGGATCCGGCAGAAAGGATGAACACCCTCAGCACAAAGTGTATCTGGATGCTTTCTGGATGGACCGCTATGAGGTCACCGGAAAGGATTTTGAGGTTTACCTGTCCCGCAATCCGGACCAGCATCCCACCATCACCGGCTGGTATGACCGGCAGGTTCGCCCCGACATGGCTCAAAAGCCGGTTTTCGGCCTCACCTGGAAGCGCTGCCGGAATTATTGCCTCTGGCGAAACAAGCGTTTACCGACGGAAGCCGAATGGGAACGGGCCGCCGCCGGAACCGAACACCGGCCGTACCCCTGGGGGGATGCGCCGCCCGATTTCACCCGGGCGCATTACGGAAAGTGCTGTTTCATCATGAGAGGGGAAATATTGAAAGAGGTGGGGTCGCTGAAATCCGGCCAAACCCCTGAAGGCATTTTCGAGATGGCCGGAAATATTGCCGAATGGGTGCACGATTGGTATGATGCGGATTATTATCAGTACAGTCCTTACAAAAACCCCACCGGCCCCGAAAAAGGAAAATACCATGTTGTGCGGGGAGGGGCCTGGAACAGTCTGGTGGATTATATGCGGAACGCTCACCGCTATGGGGAAAATGACGGTCAGGATTTTTATGGAATTGGTTGCCGCTGCGCCAAATCCGCGAAGTAACCCCTAATCGGAAAGTAACAGGATATGGATGAATTAGATACCAAAATTGACCGGCTGATGCGGGACAAGCTGTTCTCTCTTATGGGAGAAAATGCCGTTCGCATTAAAAAGGTCAACGTTAAGTACACCAAGGGCAACAAGAAAAACTCTCTGGAAAGATGCCAGGCGCTTTACGACAGCTATGACCGGCTGTTGAGAAGCATTCCCAAGGATCTGTTTCGAGTGGAAAGAGAAGTGCGTGTGAAGTTCACCAGCCCAATGACGAATGAGCGCATGATCCAGGTCAAAAGCATGATCAATCAGGAAGGGGAGGTGCTGTTCCGGAAAATGGAGGATGAATGCCGGGAGGAATTTAAAAAAATCGGCCAGACCGAGGAGTTCGACCGGAGGCAGGAACAGTCCAGAACCAAATTCGGTGAAAATTCCGAATCCCACGCGCAGAAATGCTGGGATGCGGTGAACGGGGACCACGGCCAATCGGAAAAACTCGACATCAAAGACCTTGTGGAGATTTACGGAATCAAGGAATCTCTGCTTCACGAGATCAATATTATCCCGCTGTTGCAGAACATTCATTTAAACCTGGGAAAACTTAAAAATGGGGCCGGTCTGAATCCCGCGCTGGATAGCATCCATAATGGTTTTCGATTTCTTTTTCAATATTTGCAAAAGGGCCATTCGCAGGAGTTTGCTTCTCCCCAGGAACGGAAGGCGAGAAAAATGCAAGTCGCCCGGGACTCCATGGCCGTCCGGGAAGTGGTTCTGAGCGCTCAGCATTTTATCGAACAATTGATTCTTCCGAGAGAAAGGCGGAACCGGGAGATCATCAACAAGGCCTGGCGGAAGATCGTCGATATTCTTGAGGGATCAGGAGAGGGTTGGGAGCAGGTGATCCCCGACTTTAAACCCCTTTACGAGTTGATTGAGGATAAGGAAAATTAATATGAATCCAGTCGGTCGGTTATTTCCTTCACCGGTGAAATCGGGATGGCTCCCGGTTTTATCCCTGTTGCTTCTGATTTTTTGGGTCAACGGGTGCACTCTGTTCAAGATTAATGTCATCCCCGGTGTGACCCCTTTGAAGGAAAAAACGATCGCGGGCGAGGGAGACCATAAAATTCTGGTGGTGGATATCAGTGGAATGATTTCCAATCAGAAAGCGGTGAATACCCTGGGAGTGGAGACGAAGTTGGGCATGGTGGACCGGGTCCGGGAAATTCTGAAAAAAGCGGAGGAGGATGATGAGATCAGGGGGGTTCTTCTGCGTATCAATACGCCCGGCGGCACGGTGACCTCAAGCGATATTATTTATCACGAGATCAAAGCCTTCAAGCGAAGAAGACACATCAAGGTTTTCGCCATGGTTATGGATCTGGCCGCGTCCGGCGGTTACTACATTGCTCAGGCGGCCGACCAGATCATCGCCCATCCCACCTCGCTGACCGGCAGTATAGGCGTGATCGCCCTCAAAATGAATCTCCGGGGATTGATGGATAAGGTCGGCGTTGAATTTGAAGTGGTCAAGTCCGGCGACAAAAAGGATTTTCTTTCCCCTTTCCGGCCGTTGACCGAGGACGAGCGCCAAATTTTCCAGAATACGATCGACACGCTTCATGAAAGATTTGTGGCCACTATTGAGGAAGGTCGCAAAAACCTCAGCCGGGAGGAAATTAAAAAATTGGCCGACGGACGGATCTACACTTCGCGCCAGGCTTTGGACCTGAAACTGATCGACCACATCGGTTATATCGAGGATGTCCAAAGCATTATTAAAAAAAGCCTGGGATTACCCACCCTGCGGCTGATCACTTATCATCGTACCGGACAATATAAAAGCAACGTGTATTCCATGCCGGCAACGCCGCCTGCCGTCCAGTTCAACCTGGTGAATTTGAACTTTATTCCCAAAACTCCCGAACCCAATTTCATGTATTTGTGGATGCCCTGATCTCCCCCGGCAAAACCTAGATAACCCCTTTAAAAGTAGATAATTAGGTTGATGTGTGGTTGACCTCTACAGTGGTTTTCCTTAACATAAAGGGTATGGGAAAATGATCCTCTTATTGCCTAATCTGGCTAAAAACAACAGTTCCGGGTATGGTCGACCACCAAATAAAAATTCTGATTGCCGAGGATGACGAAGACGATCTGTTTCTTTTTAAGGAAATGATCCTCGACGGCGTTTATGACATCATTCCCAAAGTGGTGCATGTTGCGGACAAGGAGGAGATTTCCCGGGCACTGGAAAATGGCACCTTTGACCTTTGCTTTCTGGATTACCGCCTGGGAGAGCTCAATGGTCTGGAAATCCTGATGTGGATGAGAAAAAGGGGGTACCGGATGCCGGTCATTATTTTAACCGGGCAGGGGGACCAGGAGGTTGCCGTGCAGGCAATGAAAGCCGGCGCCCATGATTATCTGGTTAAATCCCACCTTTCACCCGAGAACCTTTCCAAGGCCGTTCGCCAGGCCATCAACTTTTCCAATGAAGAGCAACAGAGGATCAAGGCAGAAAAATCGCTGGAAGCCCAGGGAAGGTTGCTGCAGGGAGTATCGGAAGCGGCCACCCGGTTGCTGACGGTGTACGAGCACAAGGTGGGCGTCAAAGAGGCTTTGGGCATTGTCGGGAAAGCCGGAAATCTCGACAAGGTTTTTTTATTCAAGGATCATCCCCATCCGGAAACCGGGGAAGGAGCGATCAGCCCGAAATTCAACTGGACCCTCAAGGATGAAAAACCTCTCTCTGAACAATGGACGAACAGCTCTTATGCCGAGTTAGGGCTGGCGGAGTGGATCAGGGACCTGGGTATAGGAAAAACCATCCAGCATGTGGTGGATTCCGGCGATCCCCAATTTCACTTTTTCCATTCGCAGGATATCAAATCGTTTGTGTTGGCGCCGATTAAAATCGACTACGTGTATTGGGGATTTATTTTGTTTGCCGACTGTCATTCCTTTCGGACCTGGACGCCCGATGAGGTGTCTATTTTAAAAACCTTCGTTGCCAGTATCGGGGGAGAGATCAAGCGGCACAATGACGACCAGGCCTTTCGGTCGATTGTGGAAGGAACTTCGACCCAAACCGGCAATGAGTTTTTTCGTTCCCTGGTTCGCCATTTGGCTTCCGCGCTCCCCGCCCGGAGCGCCTTTATCAGTGAAATCCAGGAAATGCCGGAAGCCAAAAGCCGCATCATCGCCGGTTGGGATGGAAACCGGTTTGTCGATGATCGTCAATATGAAGAGATTCGGTCTCCTTATGAGGATCTTCTGGGAGGCATGGTCAGTTTCTATTCCGACCAGGTTCAGGAAGCTTTTCCTGATGAATTTTTTCTTCGGGAGATGGGCGCTCAAAGTTTCGCCGGCGTGCCTTTTTTCAGCTCCGGTATGAAAGTGATGGGACATCTGACGGTTTTTGACCGCAGGCCGATGCTGGACAAGCAGAGAACCATTTCTATTCTGAGGGTTTTCGCGGCCCGGGCCGGAGCGGAGCTGGAAAGGAAAAAGGCTGAGGAAACCATCAAGACCATGGCTTATTATGATTCACTCACCGGTTTGCCCAACCGGGTTCTGCTGATTGACCGGTTGACGCTGGCCCTGGCGCATGCCCACCGGATTAAAAAACGGTTGGCCGTGATGTTTCTGGATTTCGACCATTTCAAGGCGGTGAACGATACTTATGGCCATGGGATCGGCGATTTGTTGTTAAAGGAAATGGCTCAGAAAATAATCTCTATTGTTCGCGGCGAAGACACCGTCGCCCGGCTGGGGGGCGATGAGTTTATTCTGATTTTGCCGGAACTCCACGACCGGGACAATGCCGCCACGCTGGCCGAAAAACTGATTCAATTGGGACGGGAACCCTTGAATCTGGATGGCAATGAAATCCAGTCGTCCTTCAGCATCGGGGTTTCTCTTTATCCGGACGACGGCAGGGATTATGAAACCCTTCTGAAAAAGGCCGATGAAGCCTTGTATAGCGCCAAGCGCAAGGGTCGAGACGGCTATCAGTTCGCGAAATAATTTTTACCTTCCCCCCCCTTGAAATAATAGCTAAAATACCTTTCCTGTTTTTGAATTTTACTTGTGGACCATTATGATATCCCTTGTTTCGGTGAATGTCGGCGCTCCGCGGGAAGTTTCCCTGGAAAACGGCCGGAAACTCCTGACCGCGTTTCTCAGAGAACCCGTGGATCGGAAAATTTTTCTGGATTATACGGGTTTGGAGGGGGACCAGGTGGCGGATCCCGTCAACCACGGCGGGCGGGACAAGGCCGTGTGCGCTTATCCGTCGGACCATTTTCCGTATTGGGAGGGAGCGCTTTCCCGGCAAATGGAGCCCGGGGCATTTGGGGAAAACCTGACCCTGCAGGGTTTGACCGAGGACCGGGTGCATGTTGGCGATATCTTCAGGGTGGGCGAAGCCGAGATTCAGTGTTCGCAACCGCGTCAACCCTGCCATAAAATAACTAAAATTTATGGATTTCCTAAAATGGCCGGAAAGATTCAGGAGCAGGGGTATTCCGGATTTTATTTCCGCGTTTTGAAACAGGGGTGGATGCAAGCCGGAATGGAGATTCACCCCGTGCAATCCGATCCGGCCGGCATTTCGATTGATGATATCAATCGTTTGATGTACCGGGATAAAAATAACGTTGAAGAAATTGAACGGCTATTGGCTCACCCCGCATTGTCGCAGAGTTTTGCCCAATTCTTCCAGAAGCGTTTGGCGAATCGATCTTCTTGATTTGAAAGGGAGCGGTCGACCCTATGAAGGATAATCCCAATCCAGCCGGACCGCTGGCTTCGTGGGCGGCTGTCTTAAAAGACGGTATCCTGATTCCTGAATTGGATGACGGCACCTTGGCGGCGCTGGGTCATCATTTGGCGGACCTCGGTTTTTGGGAAAAAGAAGCCGATGACCTGTGGCGTATCTCCCTTCCGGCTATCCCTTCTGAGAGTGACGCTTTGCGGGAGGAGATCCGTCGCCGTCTTCACGCTCTCGCGAAGACGGAGCGGGGGTTTGCGTTGAATTACTTTTTGCCCAATGCATCGATACAGGGTTTGCCGGGAGAACCCGATGTTAAAGTAAAGGAAGACCGGGGCAGGGGAAAACAGCCTGCTTTGCATCGCAAAACCTCGGACCCCAGCAATCTTCAAATTGTCAACAAATACGGCCGCCAGATGGAATCTTTTATTGAATTGGAAAAAAACCTCACTGAAAAACTGGTGGGAAAACACACCGGCGTTAAACAGGCGCGGAAAATTATCAATCATATCTTAAACCGAATGAATGCGGGAGCCGAACCTCGCCCCTGGGAACAGCTCAGCCGGAGACGCCACCGCTGACTAAAGGTTCCCGCTTTATTCTCAGGAATATCCAATATGACCGATAAGAGTTTGTTGATTGTGGGTGGCGGACCGGGGGGTTACGCCGCGGCTTTTCTGGCCTCGGACCTCGGGATGAAGGTCACCCTGATTGATGAGGAAAAACAGTTGGGCGGGGTTTGCCTGTTGCGAGGCTGTATCCCTTCGAAAGCGCTTCTTCACCTGGCTAAATTGATTTCCGAGGTGAAAGATGCCGCTCAATGGGGATTGAGTTACGGGTCCCCGGAAATCGATCTCGACAAAATACGGGATTGGAAGTCCAGGGTCACCGGAAACCTTACTGGAGGTCTGGCGCAACTCTGCAAACAGAGAGGCATTGAGCGGATCGCGGGCCGGGCGGTTTTTAAAAGTTCACAGTCGGTGGAAGTGGCCGGTCATGGATCGATTACTTTTGAACGCGCCGTGATCGCCGTGGGTTCCACGCCGGTTTTTCCCGCCGATTGGGCGGTTGCTGGAGTGATGGATTCCACCCGGGCGCTGGAGCTTGAAAATATTCCGCAGCGGCTGCTGGTGATCGGCGGCGGTTATATCGGCCTCGAAATGGGAACCGTTTATGCCGCGCTTGGCAGTCGGGTGTCGGTGGTGGAAATGACCGATGGAATTCTTCCTGGCGTGGACCGTGATCTGGTCCGTATCTTACAGGCACGGTTGAGAAAAACGTTTGATCGGGTGGACCTGAACACGCGCGTGGTCAGCCTTCAGAGAAACGGGGCTTCCTTGAAGGTGGTTTTGCAAAAGGGAGAGGAGCCGGAAGAGACACAGGAGTTTGACGGGGCTCTGGCGGCGGTGGGGCGTCAACCCAATACCCGCGACCTGGGACTGGAAAATACCCGGGTTCAACTGGACGACCGGGGATTTGTCAAGGTGGATGCAGACGGCCAAACGGACGATTCAGCGATCTATGCGGTTGGGGACGTGATTGGCGGAGCCATGCTGGCCCACAAGGCTTCACACGAGGGGAAGAAAGTGGTGGAAAAGCTGGCCGGAGGGACGGAGGAGCCCATGCATCCGGTGGTTCCGGCGGTGGTTTTTACGGATCCAGAAATCGCCTGGTGCGGGTTAACGGAATCCGAGGCCCGTGCGCAGGGAACAGAAATTGCCATTGCCAAGTTTCCCTGGGGAGCCTCCGGCCGGGCCTCGACGCTGGGCCGGAATGACGGTACCACCAAACTGATTGTCGACCCTCACAGCCGCCGTATCCTGGGTGTGGGTCTGGTGGGCTCCGGTGTGGGAGAATTGATCTCAGAGGCCGCTCTGGCCATTCAAATGAAGGCGCGCGTGGAGGATTTGGCCGGTACGATTCACCCGCATCCCACGCTTTCGGAAACCCTGATGGAAGCCGCGGAGGTTTTCCTCGGCAAATCCACTCACCAGTATAAAAAAACGCGCTGAGCGGCGATCCGTTCAAATATCGATGATATCATCGTCTTTTTTGCGCATGCGGCTTTTGGAAAAAGGCCGCGCGGTGGGGAAAGGATCTTCAGCCGGAGGGGGTGAAACGGGTTTAGTGCGGAACAGGTTGGCGATCAGGGTGACCACACCCCCGATCGCGGCGATCACCAGAAAAGTCACGCCGAACAGAACCAGCAGGGTGATAGCCCCCGCGATGGCGAAAAACAACCCGACTTTGGTCCTCAAGGGCAATTGATTGAATGAAAAACGAATACGGGTATGGACCGGCATGGAAATTCAGGTATGATAGGTTGATAAACATTCCAATAATCGACCAACGATCATGGATATAAATATTCTTATCATAGATTGCCCCGGTTGTGGAGTAAAAAACCGGGTCAAGGCGTATACGGCAGATCGTATTCCCGTATGCGCCAAATGCGGAACCCGGCTGGTGGAAGAGGAAAATAACGAAGCCCACGCCCGCTACGCCGATCATTTAAAGAAATTTTATGATTTACCGGATTTTAATGCCAGGGATCCCGAGTAACCGGGACCTGTCGTCGATTTGAGTCAACCCGTCATGAAAGGCAGAAGAGTTATGGATGAAACGGTTCAATTGATCGATCGGATACTGAAAGATAAGCTGAAGGCGTCTCACGTCGATATCATTGACGAAAGCTATCTCCATCGGGGACACAAAGCCGCCGGGGGAGGAGGGCATTATTCCGTTCGGGTGGTGTCTCCGCAGTTTGAAGGGGTCAACCTGATCGATCAGCGGCGTCTGGTTTACGGGGCTCTGGACGACCAAATCAACGGAAAACCGAAATTGATCCACGCCCTGCAGATCCAAACACTCACTCCAGCGCAATGGGCCGAGCAGTCCGGTTCCGCCGCCTGAAAAGAATCACTCCCGGTAAATTTCCAGTTCCTCGCAATTCTTCAAATTGGGCGATTCCGTCAGGGCTTTGATCCCGGCGGGCGAAAACTGGTTTTTATATAAATCCAGTTTGATGTATTTTTTGCTGTGGGGCGACTCGGCAAAGGCCCGGGCGCCCTCGTCTCCAATGACATTGCCGAACAGTGACAGACTGTTCAGTTTCGGCATATTACCGGCATTGGCCAGAACCACCGCCCCCTCGTCCCCGATTTCGTTATGGTTGAGCGCCAGGGTTTCCAGATTCTGCAGATATGGGCACTCGACGAGGGCTTCCACTCCTTCGTCTCCGGTCTGGTTTCCCGAGTAGGTCAACCGTTTGACGTTTTTCAAGACCTCTTTGGTGAACAGCTCCATGGTTCCCCGTAGCCCGATATATTTGTCGCGCAGGTTCAAAACCGTGCCGTCGTCACTCATATTTTCCTGGATGAGATCGTCAATCCGGCTCATTCTTCACTCCTCGCATAAAAAGCTGGTTTAATTGATGGACCCATCATATCAATTTCCGGGTGCTTGCAAAATAAAAAAACCGGTACGGAAACCCCGTACCGGTTATAAGCAAATAGGGAATTAAAGCCTTACATCAAAGGATCGAGAAACAGGCCTTCCTTTTTCCACCGTTCGATTTCTTCCTTGGTGGGGATTGGCGGTACCGGTTTCTTTTCAGTCCGTTTGTCCAGGGGATCGTGAAATGTGCGAGCGTAGGCTTCCGCTTTCCACAGGTAGAGATGCGGAAACATCGTGCCCCACGCGGCCATTGGGGTGGTGTCGATTCCCCGGGTAACCCGGCGGTAATATAATTCGTCCGGCCAATCCTTGAGCTTGATAGGTTTATGATCCGGCATTTTGTCGGTATCCAGAGCATCCGGATTGCGGAAGTCAAAGGCTCCGGTCATCATGGGGATACCGTCCGCACCATGACAGACGGCGCAGTTGAGGCCTTCGGTGGCCGGCTCTTTACCTTCAAATACCAGTTTGCCCTCCTCAAGGATCTGTTTGTCATCCCACCAGGTCCACTGGTTGGGAAATTTCCCTTCAACCGGAATATGCGTCGGATCGCGCATGGTTTTCAAGTAAGCGATCAGAGCCTGCAGTTCCACCTCGCTCAGGTCTTCTCCATAGTAGGTTGGCATAGCCTTCTTGGATTTTTTATCTTCAAAACCCGGCGACTGCTTTTTACGCGGGTCAATGATTTGTTCCTTAATATAATCCGCGGAATAAAGGCCAATCTGCTTGGTACCGAGATTGGGTCCGCGGTCGGAGTTGCCTTCCCAGAACACCTTGTGGCAGTTGAAGCATTTGTTACTTTCAAAGATTTCGCGGCCGGCGGCAATGGCCTCCGGACCCGGTACAAAAGTCTTGAGCGGGGGCTTATTGAGCTTGGCCAACTCATGTTCGGGATTGAATTGAGGCAATTCGGCGGTAATGGTAATGAATAGCGCCGACGGCAGGGCATACGCAACAAGCAGACGAAAATAGGTTGATCCTGCGGTTTTTTCAGCTTTTAAGGTCTTCAAGTCGAGGATGATGAAAATGATCATCCCAATAACCGCGAAGGCCACAAACTCAATCTGCCACCAGATGGGAAAATTAAAATGACCGGCACCAAACCATAAAATGACGGCTATGACAATGACAATGGGCAACTTGGATACGACGTTTTTAATAATCCCCTTTTCTCTTAAAGAACCGGCCCCCCGGGATAACAGGACACAGTAAACCAACGTGAGAAAGGCCATGGCGCCGGCCATAACCGGGGGATTCATCTTAAAAAATACCCCCACGCCGTAACCGAATATTCCTACCGCTACGATGACAATTATTGAAATAACCAGTTTGTTCATAGTCAATCCAAAATCTTGTGAATAATTATTCGGCCATCTGAGGCGCCGCCTGGGCCGCCTCCGTCTCTTTTAATTTCTTGGTTTTGGGATATTTGATACCCAGCCAGATGATGGCAGTCATAATGATAAAGAAGGTCCACACCACCCCGGTGACGAACACCCCGGACTCCGCCAGTGTGGGGGCGTATTTTTCCGGAGTGACATCTTTAAAAACTTTATAGATGTGCCAGTTCATCCGGGACAATTCTCGAATGGTTCCCATCCAGCTCATCAGCCAGATGTCCGTAAAACCCATGAAAATCAAAATATAGGGTCCCAGGGGATTGATTTTACCCCAGCCGATTTTCCCGGTGCGGGTGGAGATGGTATAGAAAATATAGTTGATCAGAGTCACCGTCACCAGCGCGAAAGCGGCGGTATTCTTGGATACCATGAGTGCCAGAAAAGCCAGGTTATCCGGCAGCACCATATCCGGGTTCATTCCCGGTTCGGGAAGCATGGTGGCGAAGAAACGGCGGGGGGTGAACCAGATGGTCGCGGCGATCACAATCAGGATGAAGCCCAGCTTCATCGCCGGGAAGAACCGCTGGGCGTTCTCGATCCGTTTCATGCTCACCCACATGTAGATGTTACTGGCGGTGAACATGGTGCCGATCAGCAGACCCTGGACCAGCATGAACATGGATTCCCGGTCGGACATGATGTACATGCCGATGGTGGCGTCGTACTGATAAATTTCGCGGACGAAGATGTAGCCCATCGCCGGCAGGGGAATCATAAACAGCACGCCGATGAAGTTCCCCATGTAACCCACCCAGTCGTAATACTCTTTTTCCTTCTCGTCTTTGGACCATAAATACATATAAGCGGAGATGACGCCCACCATGAATCCGCCGAAGGTGCCGTTACCCACCAGCCGGTGGTAATTGAGCGGCATCCAGGTCATGGTGGCGATGCGGTCCCACTCGGTCATGGTGGTAAACAAATCCGCATAAGGCTTGGGTGGTGTTTGCATAAACGTCGCCGGGCCATCCAGCGCGCACAACAAAGTGAGACCCAGGATATTCAGGATGACCCCCAGAACGATATGCCGTCCCTTTTTGTTGGTTTTGTTGAGCGGCTCCCAGGAATAAACGTAAATATAGAGGACGATGGTTTCCAGAATGAACAGCGTCGGATAACCGATCATGAACAGAATGGGATAAGCCGTCACCAGATAGGAGATAAAATCCTTGTACGCCACCATCATGATGAACAGGAACAGACCGCCGGTCAGCGCGGTGAAGCTGTAACAGAATCCGATGACCTTGGTGATTTCGTGCGCCAGACGCTCGAACTTGTAGTCCGCCTCGGCAAACATGATGGAAGTCGATAAAAACGCCCCCACCGCGCCATTGACAAACGCCAGCATAATCGCCGGGATGGTGGTGTGATCCACCGGAACCAGCAGATAAGCGAAGAAGGTTCCGACCACACCCCCCAGAACGCTGGAGACAGTGGTGTTCATGCAGACATGGAAATAATTCAGGAAACTGGCAATGAGAGCGGCAAAGGCGCAGGCCCATAAGCCGTAGAGAACACCATGATGAATGTCGACGATGATTTCGCCGATGATTCCGATGATGACCCCGGTCAGGACGCCCATGAACACATTGGCCAGGATGATTGCCTTGCGCACACCCTGTGTCCGGCGCGCACCCATCACTTCCATGATGACCACGAACATGGGACAGCCCAGAATGAATGAAGCGAACAGGATGTGCAGCTGGGCGGCTCCCCAGGTGGCCTTCCGGTTGCCCAGTCCCGGGAACTGATATCCTCCGCCTTCTCTCAATTCTTTTTGTGGCTTCAGTTCCTTTGCCGGTCCGATGTCGTAGAGATGGGCATCTGGATCCTCTTCCTCCTCGGCGCCTTCTTCCCCTTCCCCTTCCACCTCTTCGAATTCCTCATCCTCGTACTCCTCATCCTCGTACTCCTCATCCTCGTACTCCTCATCTTCTTCGTCCTCTTGCGCCAGCACGATTTGCGGGCCCAGAAAGTTGAAAAATGAGGAGGACGCTACAGGCAAGGCGGGAAGCAGGTGGACCAGGCCATATATCATGAGTGACAGCAGGATCAGCCTGAATGAAAGAGGGTTTTTCTCTGGGACGGTGTTTGCGGACATCGCAGAGTTCCTAGTGGTTAAGAGTCAGAATTATGTGATTTAAGAAACGATTGTTTTCTAAACCGGGTCAGTCACGCGATTGGAAAAAACGATACTTCTGTTCCAAAAAGGTTAGACAAATATCATAGGGGTTTTTTAAAGTCAAGTGAATTATAAATACTGAAAAAACAGGCAATAACGAGTCCTGAAATCGTCCGGTTTCGGGTCGGAAAATGTCCCGCAAAGGGGCCGAATGATGAATCGCGAAAGCAGGGAAATTTCATTCCGCCGGGGAGCAGGACAGGGTTTGGGCGGCCAGTTGACCGCAGGCTCCAAGAATGTCGTTCCCCCGGTTTTTTCGAATAAATACCGAATACTTTTTCTGGATCAGATAATTCTGAAAAGATTTCACCCGTTCCGGAGAGGGCGCCTGATACGGGGAGTCATCAAAACCGTTGAAAGGAATGAGATTGATCTTGCATCGCAAACCCCTCAACAAGCCGGCCAGACGCGCCGAATCCTCATCGGTATCGTTGATCCCCTTAAGCAGGACATACTCAAAAGTAATTCTACGAGTTGGCTTTAAGGGGTATTCCTTGAGGCAATCAATTAAGGTCTTGATGGGGTATTTCCGGTTGATCGGCATGATTTGATCGCGCGTCCCGTCATCGGTCGCGTTCAGGGAAACCGCCAGGTTGACCGGAATGTTTTGCCTCGCGAACTGCCGGATTCGATTCACCAGACCGGCGGTGGACAGGGTGACTTTGCGGTGGGACAGGCGCATGGCTTCCGGGGACACCATCAGCCGGAGCGCCTGGCACACTTCATCGAAATTATCCAGAGGTTCTCCCATACCCATCATCACGACGTTGGTGACCTGATCCTTTTCGGGCAGATCGTCATTGACGGCCAGATATTGTCCGATGATCTCCCCGGCGGTAAGATTACTTTTCAATCCCAGGGTGCCGGTCAGGCAAAACGTGCAGGCCAGCCGGCAACCCACCTGGCTGGAGATGCACAGGGTCTTGCGATCTTCATCCGGCATCCAGACGCTTTCCACCTGCGATCCGTTTACGAGTTCGAACAGGTACTTGATGGAGCCGTCCCGGGAAACGGTTTTCCGTGCGATTTTAGGCAGGGCGATATAAAAATGATTCGCCAGGCGCCTTCGCAGGTCCTTGGAAAGGTTGGTCATTTCCTCAAAATTCCGGATCCGGTGGTGATACACCCAGTTGAATATCTGGTGGACCCGGTAAGCGGGGACCTGCCACTCCTCCAACCGCGCTTGAAGCGCCTCTTCCGACTGTCCTATTAAATTAATCATTGTTCCCATGCTCCCTGAAGAGGTATTATCCAGGGATTCAAAAGACAAAACAAGTGAGGAATGGTCGGCGCCTCCCCGATTGGCAACTTTTTCCGGGTTCGGCAATGTTTTCTCCTTTCGGTTGTTTTTTCTCCGAAAGGCCGAAGCCGTGGCATTGATTTTGTGAGTCTTGGACCGGGACCCCCGGCGAGTAGGGTGGCGCGATTGATGAAAGCCGGTAAAGCGATGGACATTGCAGAGTGTTACCGAATTTTAAATCTGGACGAAGGTGCGGATTGGGAGGATATCCGGAAATCGTTTCATTCGCTGGCGATGAAGCATCATCCTGACCGGAATGACGGCGGCCGGACTTCCGAGGAACACTTTAAAAAAATCTCCCTGGCCTACCGGACTCTTGAGCACCGGCATCAGACCCGGCCCTTTGCCTACCGGGTGTATTCCCCCGTTCAGGGGGACAGCCCATCCACTGCAGTTTCAGAAAGCGTCCCTGGGAGATGGACCGGTCGCTGGTCCCGCTGGAGCGGGCGTGTACTGGATTTCCTGAGGCACTATGAGAGTAAATGGCTGGAGTTGAATGTGGAACGGGTGGTGACGATTGATCCCGGCATCGCCACCCGGGGAGGCACCATTATAGTGAAAAATGCGTCGGGCAGTTTTCATGTCCAGGTGCCGGAGGGAACCGGAGAAGGAGCCATCCTTCGTATTCCCGGAAAAGGGGAAACCGGCCTGTTTCAACGTTTGCCCGGTGATCTTCTATTGAAAATTCAGTTGGATCGCAGTCCGGGTAAACCCCGGCAGAAAGTGGAATGTTTTTACCAGGTCAAAATTTCCCGCGAACAGCTGCAGGCCGGCAGGGTACGGACCCTGCAATCTCATCAGGGGCCGATCAAATACATCCTGCCCCGTATAGTGAAGTCCGGGCAGACCTTTCTTCTAAAGTCCAAACCCCATCCTGAAACCGGGGAGTCGTGCCATCACATTCTTCTGGTTATCCACCTGGTTTGAAATACAGCCTCTGTACTTTTGGCGCGGTGAGGTCGATATAGGAATGGACCAGAGTGGCCGAGGTGAACAGGGCAATCAGAAGGGTGCAGATAGCGAATCCCCGCAGGACATCCCGAATCTCACTTTCAGGGATTTTCGAAAAGCTCACGCCGGCGGCGGCGAGACAAAGCAGACTCACCGCGAAAGAGACCGCCATCAACCCCATCAGGGTGGGGGAGAAAACGGTCTCTTCTCCGATATGATTCAGTTCGGCGACCGCCAAACTGAGGGGGAGAATGCTCAGGAAGTAAGGCCACCAGACCCAGCCGTTACCGTGTTTCCTGTATCGGAGAAACATGCGGAGGCCAAACCAGGCCAGGCAGATCACCATTGCCGCCGACAGGTAATCGACGACCGTTTTTTCCTTCTGTTTTTGGCGGATATGGTTCAGCGATCCCAAAACGTAATGGGAGACTTCTTCCTCACCCATCTCGTAAAACCCGCCGTTTTGAGTGTCATAGGCGAATACGCGCGCGGTGGTGGACTCCGCGGGCAGGGAAATGGCCCGGTATTTGTCTTTTCCGGCGGATTCGATCTCGAGATAAACAATGCCGGTATGGTATTTTAGGTTGTAGGAATCGATTTCGAGCAGATTGCGGGCGTAGCGTTTGTTCTTTTGCCGGTATTTTTCCTGGATGGCCATGAGGTCCAGAAGGGCCTGCTTGGCCTGCACATCAGGATCGACTTCAAACAGACGGCTGCATCCGGTTCCCAACAGAACCAGAATCAGCAGGCTCAAAAGGATCAATTTTTTTATCAGGCTCATAACGCGGCAGTTTATTCAGAAATCAAAAAGGCCAAACTTATAACACAGGAACCGGGGAAGGGGCAAGAAACCCCGAATTCCAAGCCACGGTTCATTGGCAAAGCCTCATTATGAATCAACACGCCATCTGGAAGCAATTGAAGTTTGCCACCGGCAATCCCAACAAATTGCGCGAGGCCCGGGAGATTCTGGGCATCGATCTGGACCAGGTGACGGTGGAGCATCTGCATGAGATCCAGACCCACGATGTGCGGAAGCTGGTCGAACATAAAGCCGTTGAAGCGTGGGAGGAGCTGAATTGTCCGGTTCTGGTGGAGGATTCCGGCCTGATCTTTGAGGCCTGGAACGGCCTCCCCGGGGCCCTGGTCAAGTGGTTCGAACAAAGCGTCGGGTGCGGGGGAATGCTGAAAATGCTGGAACCGTTTGAGAACCGCCAGGCGGTAGCGGTCTGCCTCACCGCGGTCTATGACGGTAAAAATCTGATCGTCGGTGAAGGCCGGGTCGCAGGCACCGTAGCTGCCGAAATTCGGGGAACCCGGGGATTCGGTTGGGATGTGATTTTCATCCCGGAAGGAGAGAGCCGGACCTATGCCGAAATGAGTCCGGAGGAAAAAAACGCCATCTCCCACCGGCGGCGGGCGTTTGAGGACCTCAGGGGGCGGCTATGAGCTTTGCGCGACTATCACCAGACGGTCGAACAGGATTTTAAGAATATTACGGTGACTTTTCAGTCGGTCAAACACCGCGTCCGTCTCCCGCGGTTCCGATTCCGACTTCAGGGCCTGGTGATCCTGAATCAATTTCCGCCACTCCGCTCCCTCAGGAAGCCAGTTCAACGTTTCGGCCAGTTCAAAACATTCCTCTGAAGAGGGGCAACCGCGATTCCGTTGTTCCGCCGCCGCGCGGATGCACTTTACCGCGGAGTCGAAAGCGAATCCGAACCGTTGAAGCGCCGCGTCCCGGTAATAATCGGTCCTCTCGTTTTTTTCCATCTGGTGGAGCCATTGCAGGTTCCAATCCAATTGGGTCAAAAGAACTTTTAAGGGAGGGGTCTCCTCCGATGGTGAGGTCATGGCAGCCGGGTCCCGGGTTTTAAGACAAATGATATTTCCGAAGTTCCCTGTAAAGGGGAAGAACTTTTGAATTGATAATTTTATAATGATATTCTCTACCGTCAATCGGCAACCTGAATTAATTCGAATTTTTAGTAGGTTTTTTTTATGGGCGAAAGCCGGCGTTTCGTGGATAACGGAGATGAAACGGTGACCGATCATAAAACCGGTCTCATGTGGAAAAAATCCGATTCCATGATCGATCTCAAAAAATGGGTCAATTACCAGGAGAGCGTCGATTACGTGCGTTCGCTGAACGATGAAAAATTCGCGGGCTATGAGGATTGGCGTTTGCCGAATAAGGACGAAATGTTTACCCTGTATGATGAAGCCCTTTCGCAGTCGGACCGGTTCGGCAAGACCATCCATATCAGCGACCAATTCGCCAGTGGCGGCGGGTTCTCCATGATCGCTAAATTGGTGGACGGGCGTATCCGGACCTGGGTGCTGAAACTGCGCGACGGTGAATTTGAACACCCCGACGGATTGTGGACCCTGACGGAGTCCGCCCGGGCGGTCCGCGGCATTCAATCCTGACGTACTTTACAAATTGTATTGAGGAGCTTTCTTCATGAATGACATATACCATCCCCCTTCGAATATTTCTGAAAACGCCTGGATCAAAAATATGGACCAGTATAAAGAAATGTACGAACGATCCATCAAAGATCCCGAGGGATTCTGGGCCGAGCAGGCGGAGCAGTTCATCTGGTATAAAAAATGGGACAAGGTCCGGAATTTCAACTACAACGTAAAAAATGGAAACATTTTCATTGAGTGGTTTCGCGGCGCTAAAACCAATATCACCACCAATTGCCTGGATCGCCATATCGAAGGCCGGGGCGACCAGACGGCCATCATTTGGGAAGGCAATGAACCGGGGGAAACCCGCACCCTGACTTATCGCGAAGTGCTCGACCAGGTGTGCCGGTTTGCCAACGTGCTGAAGAAGCATGGAGTGAAAAAGGGCGACCGGGTTTCCATTTATATGCCGATGATTCCCGAACTGGCCGTGGCCATGCTGGCCTGTGCCCGCATCGGGGCGATTCATTCTATTGTGTTCGGAGGATTCTCTCCCACTTCCCTGGCGGAGCGCATTGTCGATTCGTCCTGTTCCATCATGGTGACCGCCGACGGCTCTTACCGGGGAAAGAAGCCGGTCTCCCTGAAAGTCAACGCCGACCAGGCCATCGATCTCGCCAAACAAAATGGGGTAGAGGTGAAAGCCTGTATCGTGGTCAAACGCGTGGGGGAGGGAATCGCCACGGAAATGACCTCGGGACGGGACACCTGGTGGGAGGATGAAATGGCGGAAACGGATTCCACCTGCGAACCGGAGGTGATGGACGCCGAAGACCCGCTGTTTATCCTTTATACCTCCGGGTCCACCGGCAAACCCAAAGGGGTCCAGCACAATGTCGGCGGGTACATGGTTTACACCGCGCTCACCCATAAATATATTTTTGATTACCATGAGGGTGACATCTACTGGTGTACGGCGGATATCGGCTGGGTGACCGGCCATTCCTATATCGTTTACGGTCCCCTCGCCAATGGCGCGACCACGTTGATGTTCGAAGGCATTCCGACTTATCCCGACGCCGGGCGTTTCTGGGACGTGGTCGACCGGCATAAGGTGAATCAATTCTATACCGCTCCCACTGCCATCCGCGCCTTGATGGCGCATGGCGATGAGTTTCCGTCCAAGTACAGTTTATCCACTTTGAAAATTTTAGGTTCGGTCGGCGAACCGATCAACCCGGAAGCCTGGCGGTGGTACTACAAGCATATCGGCCGGGGACGCTGTCCGGTGGTGGACACCTGGTGGCAAACCGAAACCGGGGGTATTCTGATCACCCCTCTGCCCGGCTGCACACCCGCCAAGCCCGGTTCCGCCACCTTTCCTTTTTTCGGAGTCAAGCCGGCGGTCATTGAATCGGAAACCGGTAAGGTGCTTAAAGGGGACGGGGTTACCGGCGTCCTGGCTCTGGAAGAACCGTGGCCGGGCCAGATGCGGACGGTCTATGGCGATCATGAACGGTTCGAAGAAACCTATTTTAAAATGTATCCGGGTTATTATTTCACCGGAGACGGATGCTCCCGGGATGAGGAGGGTTATTACTGGGTGACGGGCAGGGTCGACGACGTCATTAACGTTTCCGGCCATCGCATGGGCACCGCGGAAGTCGAATCCGCCCTCGTCCTTCATGACAAAGTGGCGGAAGCGGCCGTTGTGGGCTTCCCTCACGATATCAAGGGGCAGGGTATTTATGCCTACGTCACTCTGATGGACGGGGTGGAATACGAAGAGGGTCTGAAAAAAGAATTGATCAAGTTTGTGCGGGAACACATCGGGCCGATTGCGGCGCCGGATATCATCCACTGGGCGCCCGGGCTTCCCAAAACCCGCTCCGGAAAAATCATGCGGCGTATTCTTCGAAAAATCGCCGCCAACGAAGCGGATCAGTTGGGTGATATTTCAACTCTGGCGGATCCCTCGGTGGTCGAAAACCTGAAATCCACCTATCAAAAGATATAGCACAGGAGCCGGTCTGGCGCAGGAAAGAACGCAGGAAGAGTCAGGGATCATGGAGTGGATTACCTCCACTCCATGATTCTTCGCTGATCGGCGAAAAAAGGAGAGGTCCCCCTCCCTCCCCAAATGTATTGAGCTAATCGGAAGTCAACACTGTATTGCATCCCACATGGCATGTCAACCCAATATTTTTGAATTTATGGGTCTTAGAGGCTTTTCCAGAGGTTTTTCCACAGAAAATCCACAACTTACCAGCATGCCGCCGGACCCCACCGGGCCAAGCCCGGAATAAATATTTAAATCCTCATGTGCGCCCCGCCAGGGTCAATTGCCGCAATCGGTTGGCAATCGGCCTCCCTCGTAAGGAGAGCTGTGCCTAAGTCGCTCCCCTCCTTCCAAAGGAGAGCTTTGCATAACCCGGTGTTTCCCGGTTCGCCGAAAAACCAAAATCCCTCTCCCCTCATGGGGAGAGGAGAATATTAGAATGACCCCTTGATGTCATGACAAGACGCTTCGTTATGTCATTCCGGCCATCCTGTTATTCGTTCCTCCAGGAGGTTGATGGTTACCACTTGTTGGGAAGGACTGTCGAGGGTTTTCCTCTGTGCGCTCTGTGTCCTCTGTGGTAAAAACCGGGTCCAGCGGCACGCCGGGCGGGCAAGGCCCGCGGCAAATTTACAAATGCGCCCAA
>JABAHQ010000148.1_pt2 | contig 103532 bp, 96 predicted proteins | sample 7062091 | NCBI WGS metagenome assembly JABAHQ01 (sample SAMN14534359, study PRJNA622989) | marine sediment metagenome | biome: marine biome [ENVO:00000428]; feature: marine pelagic biome [ENVO:01000023]; material: deep marine sediment [ENVO:00002113] | place: India: Gulf of Kutch | collected...
CCACAGGCGCCCGCGCGAGCGCGACCAGTAGACCGCGTGACCGGTCTGGGCGGTCAGGGCCAATGACTCGCGGCTCATCCAGGCCACCATCAGCACTGCGCCGCTACCGGCATCCTGGGCGATGGCCGGGACCAGCCCGGCCGCATCCCACCTGATCTGATCGAGCCACTCTTCGCTCATGTCGATCCCCGCCCCCGCCTGCAGAACGCGACGCGCATGGGTTGGCTCGTGCCTATCCGCTCTGCGTTTTGCATTTTGAATTCGGTAGCTCGATGCCGCCCCCCGAGAAGCGACCTCCGCGCGAGGTGCGACCCACCGGCCCGTCGGCTACAGCCGCACCTCCACCCCCTTGGAGGCCATGTACTCCTTGGCCTGGCGCACCGTGTACTCACCGAAGTGAAAGATGCTGGCGGCGAGCACGGCATCGGCGCCGCCCTTGGTCACTCCCTCTACGAGGTGCTCCAGGTTACCCACACCGCCGGAGGCGATCACCGGAATCTGCACAGCCTCGCACACGGCCCGGGTCAGCGCCAGGTCGAATCCCTCGCGCGTGCCGTCGCGGTCCATGCTGGTGAGCAGGATCTCCCCGGCCCCGTAGTCGGCCATGCGCGCCGACCACTCGACGACATCGATGCCCGTGGGCTTGCGGCCCCCGTGAGTGAAGATCTCCCAGCGCGCAGGGGCGGCGCTCATTTGCTTTGCATCGACCGCCACGACGATGGCCTGCGAGCCGACGCGCCCGGCCGCCTCGCGCACAAGCTCCGGGCGCGCCACCGCCGCCGTATTGATCGCCACTTTGTCGGCACCGGCGTTGAGCATGCGGCGAATATCGCCGATCCCGCGTATGCCCCCGCCCACCGTCAGCGGGATGAACACCTCCGCGGCGACCTGCTCCACCACGTGCACCAGGGTCTCGCGGTCCTCGTGGCTGGCGGTGATATCCAGGAAGGTGATCTCGTCGGCTCCCGCCTCGTCGTAGCGGCGCGCCACCTCGACGGGGTCACCGGCGTCCCGGATATCGACGAATCTCACGCCCTTGACCACTCGGCCGCGGTCCACGTCCAGGCAGGGTATGATGCGTTTGGCGAGACCCATGGAAGAAAAGTCAAAAGTGAAAAGTCGAAAGTCGAAAGTACAAGGCCGAAGATCGCACGGGGCGCGTCACGAGACCGCCGAGCTCGGTGAGTCGAGCCTTGACGTTCCTTTCTTGCGTTGCCGGTTCCAACTTTTGACCTTTGCCTTTTGACCTTTGCGTTTTCACCCGTCCGGACACAGCTCATCGGCCAGCCGCTGGCCCTCGGCAAAGTCCAGGGTGCCTTCATAGATGGCGCGGCCGGTAATGGCGCCCATGATGCCCTCGTCGGCCACTGCACACAGGCCCCGTACGTCGTCCAGAGAGGTGATGCCGCCGGAGGCGATCACCGGGATGGTGATGGCACGCGCCAGGGCCACGGTGGATTCGACGTTGACTCCGCTCATCATACCGTCGCGGCCGATGTCGGTATAGATGATAGCCTCCACGCCGTCGCGCTCGAAGCGCTGCGCCATGTCGATGACGTCGTGGTTGGACAGCTTGGACCAGCCGTCGATGGCGACCTTGCCGTTGCGGGCGTCCAGCCCCACGATGATGTGCCCCGGGAACTCAAGGCACAGATCGTTGACGAAGTGAGGGGCATTGACCGCCTTGGTGCCGATGATCACGTATTCGACACCCGCCTCCAGGTACGCCTGCACGGTCTCCTCGTCGCGAATGCCGCCGCCCACCTGTAGCAGCAGATCGGGATGGCTCCCGGCGATGCGGCGGATGACGTCGGCGTTGACCGGCCTGCCTGCGAACGCGCCGTTCAGGTCGACGATGTGCAGCCTGCGCGCGCCGGCGTCCACCCATCGTCGCGCCACCTCCGCGGGATCGTCGGAGAATACGGTCTCGTCTTCCATGCGCCCCTGGCGCAGGCGAACACACTTGCCATCCTTGAGATCAATGGCCGGTATCAACAGCATGGTCTAACCCCCGCGGTTCACCTGTCTTCGATACTTAACTTTCGAAGTGTATTTTAAAGTTCTCGGGCAGCGGGCAGGCGACGGTACGCGGCATCTCGGCGCTCACTCTTGTCCGTCCCAGCGCAGGAAATTTCCCAGCAGCGCGAGCCCGGCGTGCTGGCTCTTCTCCGGATGAAACTGCACGGCGAAGATATTCTCGCGGCACGCCGCAGAGATGAACTCTACACCGTAGTGGGTGGTCCCCGCCGCCACGGTGCCGGCAACCGGCTCCACATAGTAGCTGTGGACGAAGTAGAAGCGGCTGTCATCGGCTATGCCGTGCCACAAGGGATGTCCCCGCGCCTGGTGTACCTGGTTCCAGCCCATGTGCGGCACCTTGAGCCGCTCGCCGGTGTGCGGGTCGATCAAGGGTACGGGGAAGCGCCGCACCGCCCCGGGGAAGACGCCGAAGCCCGGCGTGCCGCCGTCCTCTTCGCTATGCTCTAGCAGCGCCTCCAATCCCAGGCAGATGCCCAGAAAGGGCTTTTCGCTCATCACCTGGCCTAGCACCCGATCCAAGCCCAAGCGGGAGAGCTCGGCCATGGCGTCGCCGATCGCCCCCTGCCCCGGGAATACGACCCGGTCGGCGGCGGCGATGCGCTGCGGTTCGGCCGTCACGCAGACCCGTGCCCCCTCACCGGCGTGCTCCAACGCCTTGGCTACGGAGCGCAGATTGCCCATCCCATAGTCGATCACTGCAACGGTGGTCATGCCGGAAAGCTCGCCTGTGGCCGCTGGATGCCCCCTGCGAAGAACTCCGCTCGGTCAGAGGCTGCCCTTGGTGGAGGGGAGGATGTCCTGCATGCGCGGGTCGAGCTCCGCCGCAGCCCGCATCGCGCGACCAAACGCCTTGAACATCGTCTCCGCGATGTGATGGGCATTGGCGCCGCGCAGGCTGTCCACGTGCAGCGTGGCCTGGGCGTGGTTGACAAAGCCCCGGAAGAACTCATGAAACAGGTCCACGTCGAACTCGCCGATGCGTGCCCGCGGAAACCCTACATGATACTCCAGGCCCGGGCGGCCGGAGAAGTCGACGACCACGCGCGAAAGGGACTCGTCCAGCGGCACATAGGCGTGACCGTAGCGGAGTATGCCCTTCTTGTCCCCCAAGGCGCTCGCGACCGCCTGACCCAGGGCGATGCCGATGTCCTCGACGCTGTGGTGGGCGTCGACATGAAGGTCGCCCTGGGCCTGGACGGTCAGGTCGATAAGGCCGTGGCGTGCAACCTGATCGAGCATGTGCTCGAAAAAAGGGATTCCCGTCTGCAGCAGGGCCTCTCCGGTCCCATCCAGGTCGAGACTAACGCGGACCTTGGTCTCCAGGGTCTCGCGGTCCACGGTTGCGCTACGCTCGGCCATCGCCTCGGTTCTCGAAAAGGGTCACCACCGCTGGGAGTGTTCGTACAGGATAATATAAGATTATCCGGCGTTTATAAACACAGGCCGCGCGTGCCCTGCAGGAGATGGACTCGACCCGGGGTCGGATGGCCACGCCGCCCTGAGTCTGTCCGCAGATCCCTACGAGCGCGGCCTGTCGGCCGCCGAATCTCAGCTCTTGATGTTGCGCAACGACATCGCCGGCTTCCTCGGGCCGGCGGTGGAGACGATGAGCCGCGTGCCCGCCTGCATCCGGGGCCGGAGCCTGCTCAGGGCTTGTGGCGGGAGCATCGGCCTCTTGGGCCGGACGGCCCTCAGGGACGCCGCCGCCCGCGGCTTCGGTGGCCAGCTAGGACCGAACCCATTCCCGCCTCAGACCCCTCAGAGGCGCTCTCATGCGCTCTGGCCGGGGGCGTTGCAGAAAATCGGAAGAAAACGTGCCAGCAATTGACGTGCGTCAATGTTGGCGCCACGACCAATTCCAAGAATCGGGGACTGCTCAGATGTCCTGGGCTATTCATAAGTATTTCAGTCAGTTATTGGCTCGCAAAAGGAGCAGTGTGCCATGCCTAAGCAATTGCGATTTTGCCTCGCGGCCGCCGTCCTTGCCGGCTCCGCTGCCCCGACCAGCAACGCCGCGCTCGCCGCACAGGCGGGCGACTGGTTGATCCGCGTCGGCGCGACCCACGTCTCTCCGGACACCGACAGCGACGAGACCCCGAACGTGCCGGCCGGGTCGGTGGACGTGGACAGCGACACCTCGCTGGGCTTCACGGTCGGCTACATGCTCACCGACCACTGGGGACTCGAGCTGCTCGGGGCGCTGCCCTTCGAGCACGACATCCAGGGGGCGGGGAGCCTGTCGGGGGTGGGGACCGTCGGCACCACCAAGCATCTACCGCCGGTTCTGAGCGTCCAGTATCACTTCCAGCCGAGCGCCAAGGTGCGGCCCTACGCGGGCGTCGGGCTCAACTACACGAGCTTCTTCGACGTGGAGGCCAAGGGCGTCCTCGACGGCCAGTCCCTGGACCTGGAGGATTCCTGGGGACTGGCCGCCCAGGTGGGCGCGGATTTCGACCTCAGCGGGCGTTGGTTCGGCAACGCGGACCTGCGCTACATCGACATCAACACCGAGGCCTCCAACCCCACCACCGGCACCTTTGACGTGGAGATCGACCCCTGGGTGTTCAGCCTGGGTATCGGCACGACTTTTTGACGCCTTGCGGGAACGAAAATTTATCTATGTTAGTTAAGGGAGGGGCGCCCCGCGGGGCGCCCCCGCCACCCGGCGTCCCCTGAGTGCTGAACACCAACCCGTCTCCGAGAAAGGGCCCCGATGGTCAACCAAGATACTTACAACTACAAGGTGGTACGCCAGTTCGCCATCATGACGGTGGTCTGGGGGATTGTGGGCATGCTGGTCGGCGTGGTCATCGCCGCGCAGCTGGTGTGGCCAGAGCTCAACTTCGATGTGCCGTGGCTGACCTACAGCCGGCTGCGCCCCCTGCACACCAATGCGGTGATCTTCGCCTTCGGGGGATCGGCACTGTTCGCCACCTCGTACTATGTGGTGCAGCGCACCTCGCAGACGAGACTCTTCTCCGACCGCCTCGCGGCATTCACCTTCTGGGGATGGACCCTGGTCATCGTGCTCGCCGCCCTGTCCTATCCCCTGGGCGTCACCCAGAGCCGCGAATATGCGGAACCAGAATGGCCCATCGACCTGCTGATCACGGTGGTTTGGGTGGCCTACGCCGTCGTCTTCTTCGGCACCATCGTCAAGCGGCGCGTCAAGCACATCTACGTCGCCAACTGGTTCTACGGGGCCTTTATCCTGACCATCGCCCTGCTGCATGTGGTCAACAACCTGGCCCTTCCTGTGAGCCTGACCAAATCGTATTCGATCTTCCCCGGGGCCATCGACGCCATGGTGCAGTGGTGGTACGGGCACAACGCGGTGGGCTTCTTCCTGACCGCGGGCTTTCTCGGCATGATGTACTATTTCGTGCCCAAGCAGGCCGAGCGGCCGGTCTATTCCTACCGCCTGTCGGTCGTGCACTTCTGGGCGCTGATCTCCATCTACATGTGGGCCGGCCCGCACCACCTGCACTACACCTCCCTGCCCGACTGGGCCCAGTCGCTGGGCATGGTGTTCTCCCTGATCCTGCTGGCCCCCTCCTGGGGCGGCATGATCAACGGCATCATGACCCTGTCGGGGGCCTGGCACAAACTGCGCACCGACCCGATCCTCAAGTTCCTGATCGTGTCGCTGTCGTTCTACGGCATGTCCACGTTCGAAGGGCCGATGATGTCGATCAAGACCGTCAACGCCCTGTCGCACTACACCGACTGGACAATCGGGCACGTACACTCGGGCGCCCTGGGCTGGGTGGCAATGGTGTCCATCGGCTCCCTGTACGCCCTGGTGCCGAGGCTGTTCGGGCGCGACCAGATGTACTCGGTGAAGCTGATCGACATCCACTTCTGGGTCACCACCATCGGCGTGGTGCTCTATATCGCCTCCATGTGGATCGCGGGCATCATGCAGGGGCTGATGTGGCGCGCGGTCAACGAGGACGGCACGCTGACCTACAGCTTCATCGAGAGCCTCAAGGCCATGTACCCGTTTTACACCGTGCGCTTCTTGGGCGGCGCGCTGGTGCTCGCCGGCATGTTCATCATGGCCTACAACGTGTGGAAGACCGTGGCCGGCGGCAGGCCCGCCGAGGCCGCCATTCCCGAGGCCGCGTAGGGGGCAACGCAATGGCGACTCACGAGGCAGTAGAAAAGAACACCGGCCTGCTGGTAATTCTGATCATCCTGGTCGTCAGTGTGGCCGGACTGGTGGAGATCGTTCCGCTGTTCTTCTTGAAGAGCACCACCGAGCCGGTGGACGGGCTGGAGCCCTACTCGGCGCTGGAGCTGGAGGGGCGTGACGTCTACATCCGGGAGGGCTGCTATGTCTGCCACTCCCAGATGATCCGCCCGTTCCGCTCGGAGACGGAGCGCTACGGCCACTACTCGGTGGCCGGCGAGTTCGTCTACGACCACCCCTTCCAGTGGGGCTCCAAGCGCACCGGGCCCGACCTGGCCCGCGTGGGGGGGCGCTACAGCGATGCCTGGCATCGCGTGCATCTGATCAACCCGCGCGACGTGGTGCCCGAGTCGAACATGCCGGGCTTCCCCTGGCTGGCCGAGCGCGAGCTGGACGGCAGGCAGACCACCGAAAAGATGCGCGCCATGAATACGCTGATCGCCATGAGCTGCCCCAAGTGCAAAACCTACACCGAAGAGCAGATCGCCGGCGCCGAGGCCGCGGTCACCGGCATGACCGAGCTCGACGCCGTGGTCGAGTACCTGCAGGGCCTGGGCACCAGCATCAGTGCCAGGAGGTAGGCCAATGGACATCAACGACATTCGCGCGCTGCTTACGGTGGTCTTGCTCGTCGTCTTCATCGGCATCTGGGTCTGGGCGTGGAGCGACAAGCGCAAACCGGCGTTCGAGGAGGCCGCCCGCCTGCCGCTGGAGGACGAAACACCGGCGCCGGGCCAAAAGCCTGAAGAGGTCGAGCCATGAGCGAGTTTCAATTCACGAGCGGCTTCTGGAGCTGGTGGATCGCGATCATCACCGTCGCCAACATCCTGGCCTGCTGGTGGCTGATCTCCTGGGCGACCAAGCGCCGGACGGGCGAGGCGGCGCAGGGCGATGTCACAGGCCACACCTGGGACGAGGACCTCGAGGAATACAACAACCCGCTTCCGCGCTGGTGGCTGTGGCTGTTTCATATCACCCTGGTATTCGGGCTGGTGTATTTGGTGCTCTACCCTGGTCTCGGCGCCTACAAGGGGCTCCTCGGCTGGACCGACGTGAGACAGTACCAGGAGCAGGTAGAGGCGGCCGAACAGAAATACGGCCCGTTGTATGCGCGCTACGCCCAGCAGCCGATTTCGCAATTGGCCGCGAACGACGATGCCCTGAAGACCGGGCGCCGGCTGTTCGTCAACAACTGCGCCACATGCCACGGCACCGATGCCGGCGGCGCCCCGGGACGGGGATTTCCCAGCCTGCGGGACGGGGCCTGGCTCTATGGGAGCGAGCCCGAGGCCATCAAGGACAGCATCTTGAGCGGCCGCCAGGGTCAGATGCCGCCGCTGGGGGCCGCGGTCGGCGGCAGCGAGGGCGCCGAGCAGCTTGCTCACCACGTGTTGAGCCTGGGGGGGCGCCCCCATGACGAGGCCAAGGCCTTGGCGGGCGAAGCGAAGTTCGGTATCTGCGCCGGGTGTCACGGCATGGACGGCAAAGGCAGCGTGGCCAATAACCTCCCCGGCATCGGGGCGCCCGACCTGACGGACGGGTACTGGCTCTACGGGGGCTCCATCGACGCCATCGTCACGAGCATCATGGAGGGACGCCAGGGCAATATGCCGGCCCACGAGGAGCTCCTGGGCGAGGACCGGGTACACCTGCTGGCCGCCTACGTCTACAGCCTGTCCGCGAACGCCCGGTCCGAATAGCGAACGCGGCGGGCCGACTCACCGTGTCGGGGGAAGACGATGGAGATCGTGAGGAATCTATTTGGCACCTGGCCCGGGCTGCTGTCGCTGTTCGTGATCGTGTTCATGATCGGCATGGCCATCTTCCTGGTGCGGATGTTCATGAAGCTCTCCAAGAGGTAGGCGACGCTTTGCTATCATGAATGCGGCGGTCCTCGCCCCGAAGCGGTGAGGCGGGGCCGTCGCGGTCACCTCCGGTCTTTCGCGCATCTCGATGAACTCCAATACGGCTAGCCCGCCGAGAGGCGATACCGGCGTCCAGGAAGAGCTTTACGCCAAGCGCAAGAACATCTATCCGCGGCAGGTCCACGGCATCTTCGCCACCTTCCGCACGCTCGGTGTGATCATCCTGCTGGGTCTGTACTACGGCCTCGCCTGGCTGCAGTGGGGCGGCCATCAGGCGGTGCTGTTCGATCTGCCCGCGCGAAAGTTCTATATCTTTGGTCTCACCTTTTGGCCGCAGGACTTTTTCTACCTCGCGGTGCTGCTGATCATCGCTGCGCTCTCGCTCTTCTTCTTCACCGCGATCGCCGGGCGCATCTGGTGCGGGTACGCGTGCCCACAGACCGTGTGGACCGAGGTGTTCCTGTGGGTCGAGCGCAAGATCGAGGGCGACCGCCCCAAGCAGATCAAGCTCGCGCAGGCACCTTGGGGGCCGCGTAAAATTGCCCTCAAGGGCTCCAAGCACGTGGCGTGGATCGTATTCTCTGCATGGACCGGCTTCACCTTCGTCGGCTATTTCACCCCGATTCGCGAGCTGGGGGTCAATGTGATGACGTTGAGCATGGGTCCATGGGAGACCTTCTGGACGCTCTTCTACGGCTTCGCCACCTATGGCAACGCCGGGTGGCTGCGCGAGCAGGTGTGTATCTACATGTGTCCCTATGCGCGCTTTCAGAGCGCGATGTTCGACCGCGACACGTTGATCATCTCCTACGACGAGGGACGCGGAGAGCCGCGGGGGGCGCGCCGGCGCGGGCCCGCACCCTGGGAGCTCGGCCTGGGCGACTGCATCGACTGCACCATGTGCGTCCAGGTGTGCCCGACGGGCATCGACATACGCGATGGCCTGCAGTACCAGTGCATCAGCTGCGCCGCGTGCGTCGATGCCTGCGACGACGTCATGGACAAGATGGGCTACCCCAGGGGGCTCATTCGCTACACCACGCAAAATGCCCTGGAGGGAAGGCGCACCCGCATCCTGCGCCCGCGCGTCGTGGTCTATGGACTGATCCTGTTGGCGCTGCTCGGCGGATTGATATACGCGATCGTCCAACGGGTGCCGCTGGAGCTGGACATCATGCGCGACCGCAACACCCTCTATCGGGAGACCGGCCTGGGCCTGGTGGAGAACGTCTACACACTGAAGCTCATCAACATGAACGATCGCGCGCACACCTACCGGCTGTCGGCGACCGGGATCGAGGGGCTGGAGCTCATCAACCGGCAAGGCGACGTCACGGTGCCGGCGGGCGAGGCGGTTAACCTCCCGGTGCAGGTGCGCATCGATCCCACGCAGCTGAGACAGGCCGCCAGTGAGATCCGCTTCACGGCCGCCGCCATCGACGCCCCCGCGCTGACCGCAACCGAGGCCGCGCGCTTCATCGGGCCCGCACCCCGGGGAAACCCATGAGCGCACACCACCCCAAACCCTGGTACCGCCAGTTCTGGCCCTGGTTCCTGATCCTGATCCCGGGCTCGGCGGTGCTGGCGAGCATCGCCACGGTCATCCTCGCCATGCGCAACCCCGACGGGCTGGTGGTAGACGACTACTACAGGCAGGGCCTTGCCATCAACCGCGTGCTGGAGCGCGACCGGCGGGCCCGGACCCTGGGGCTTGCCGCCAGGGTGCGGCTGGAACCCGCCGCCCGCGAGGTGCATCTCACCCTTCAAGCCCGCGCCGGCACAAGCCCCCGGGCGCTTCGGCTGCGCCTCATCCACCCCACCCGGGCGAACATGGACCGGGAGATCCGATTGCATTCCACAGGTGAGGACGAGTATGCGGGGCGGATCGACCCGCTGGAGCCGGGAAACTGGCACGTGCAGCTGGAGCCCGGCGACGGGGCCTGGCGTCTCACCGGGCGGCTGCGGGCGCCCGGGCCGGGTCGGCTCCGGCTGATCCCGTAGATGCCGGCTGCCGCAGCCCGTTGACAGCGCCGTTTGTAGCGCGCCTGCACCCCGGCTATGGTTTCCTAGTGAGCACAATGGCTCGTTGGCACCGGGCGCGGCAGCGGTTCTCGCGGCGGCGATGATCCTCTCGCGAGGACGCAGAGCCCGCCAAGCAAACCATTGAGCCGCAGGTGAAGCGGGGCCAGGAAGATAATCGTGTCGCCCCAGGGATGAAAGATGCGATCATCTAGAGCGACGCGGCTACGCTTCCCCAATAGGTGCATAAACAGCCGCGTTGGGCACGGATAAAGACCGCCAGCTGCGGCGTTTGCGCCATGCCGGTCGCCTGCCGGAGGATCGCACCGGCGGTGACATCGAGGGCCGGGGACTTTGCACGCTGCGAGCATAGGCGGCGCAAGGTCCGCGGTCCTCGATCAATTTATGCAATGATTGGGTAAAGGCAGCGTTTCTTTGCGTCCTTTGCGCCTCGGCGAGAGCGATTGTTGTTCCATGGCCGCTGCCAGTTCCACCAAAGGTCACACCATAGACTGCACGAGATACTAAGAACCCAATGAGGCAACCCTGTGAGCGAGGAACAGTCCCATGCACGACATACCCACGGCCCAGAGCGTGGCCGCGGTGCTGTGGCCGTCGTTTCTGGTGGCCGGGCTGGCCACCGTGTTGTTCTTCACCGCGTTCGACCCCGCGGAGATCATGGCCGCCAGCGGTTACGGAGAGATCGATCGAACCACCGGCTACACCGTGGGATTCTTCTTGTTCTGGCTGCTGACCGCCTCTTCATGCCTGCTCACCTGTTACTTCCAACAGCCGTGTGACGGCAATGCAGTAAGGCGACGCGGAGAGCAGCGCCCCACCACCTCCTAGCCCGCCCGTGGATGGCCGCGGCACGGGCGTCGATCGAATCAGGCGGCCGCCGCGCTCGGGGCCGCCCCCGCGGGAGCCTTGAGCGTGACCAGCTCCTCGGCGCTGGTGGGGTGGATCGCAACGGTCTCGTCCAGGTCGGCCTTGCGCGCGCCCATGTTGATCGCCACCGCGAACCCCTGCAGGATCTCGTCCACCCCGTCGCCCACGATGTGCACGCCCACCACTCGTTCCTCCGCCCCCGCACACACCAGCTTGAACGACGTGCTGCCCTTGTGCCCGGCCAGCGCGAAGCGCATGGGCGTGAAGGCGGTCTGGTAGACCGTCACGGCATCGCCGTAGCGCGCGCGGGCCTGGGCCTCGGTGAGGCCCACCGCACCGGCCGGCGGGTGGGCGAACACCACGGTGGGGATGTTCTCGTAGCGCAGGCGCCGCTGCGCCTGCCCGTCGAACAGCCGCTCGGCCAGACGCCGGCCTGCCGCGATCGCCGCCGGCGTCAGGGGCGAGCGCCCGGTCACGTCGCCGACCCCATAGACCCCGGGGGCGTTGGTGTTCTGAAACTCATCGACGACGATAGCCCCGTCGGGCGAGCGCGCCACCCCCACCGCCTCCAGGCCGAGCCCGGCGCTGTTCGGGGTGCGGCCCACCGCCCAAATGACGGCGTCGAGCTCGCCGATCCGCTCCTCTGCCTGCGAGCGCACCGTCAGCCCTCCCGGCCCCGATTCCAGGCCCGCCACCGAAAACGGCAGGTGCAGCGCGATGCCCTGCCCGCGCATCTCGTCCGTGAGCGCATCGCTGATGGTCGAATCGAACGGCTCCAGCACCCGGGGCCCCAGGGCCACCAGCGACACCTCCGACCCCAGGGCCCGCAGGACTCCGGCGATCTCCACTCCGATGTAGCCGCCGCCCACGATGGCCACGCGGGGCGGCTGCGCCTCCAGCGCGAAGAAGCCCTCGGAGGTCAGGCCGAGATCGGCGCCCGGCACCGGCGGCACCATGGGACGACTGCCGGTGGCCACCACCACGTGATCGGCGCTGTAGCGCCTGCCGTCGACCTCGACCAAGTGCCGGTCCACCAGCCGGCCCCATCCCCGGATACGGGCAATGCCCAGCGACTCGGCGTAGCCCTCCCAGTGGCGCTGGATCTCGGCGATATAGCGCCGCCGGCCCTGCACGAGGCGGTGCCAATCCACACCCCGGGGCTCCAGCCGGACGCCGAAGCCGGGGGCGTCGCGCGCGGCCTGGGCGAGCTGGGCGGCATACCACATCACCTTCTTGGGCACGCAGCCTGCGGCAACGCAGGTGCCCCCCAGGGCGTTCGGGTCGATGATGACGGCGCGCCTGCCCAGCTGCGCCGCCCGCTCGGCGACGGCGAGCCCGCCGCTGCCGCCGCCGAGAGCGATGACATCATAGTGTGCATTCGCGCTCATGATCGCGCTCCTTTGGCCCGCCGCTCACGCCGCCCGCGCCTCTTGTCGCGCGAGCCACTCCGCCAGCGCCTCCGATCCGCCGATGCGCTCCCCGTCGATGAATACCTGAGGCACCGCATCCTGGCCGGCGACGGCGCGCACCGAACGCACGCTGACCCCGCGGCCCAGCTGGATCTCCTCGAAGCCGTAGCCGGCCTTGCGGAGCATGTCCTTGGCGCGGGCGCAATAGGGACACCCGGCCTTGGTGAACAAGGTTATTTCCGCCGGCCGCCGGGCCTCAGGGTTGAGGTAGCCCAACATCGTGTCGGCGTCTGACACCTCGTACGGATCACCCGGCGCGTCGGGCTCGATGAACATCTTCTCGATGATCCCGTTGCGCACCAGCATGGAATAGCGCCAGGAGCGCCTGCCGAAGCCCAGCTCGCTCTTATCGACGAGCATGCCCATGGCTTCGGAGAACTCGCCGTTGCCGTCGGGCAGGAAGGTGATCCGGCCGGCACCCTGATCCCGCTGCCACTCGTCCATGACGAAGGCGTCATTGACGGATATGCACACGATCTCGTCCACGCCGTTGGCATGAAACACCAGGGCCAGCTCGTTGTAGCGCGGCACGTGGGCCGACGAGCAGGTCGGGGTGAAGGCCCCGGGCAGGGCGAACACCACCACGGTGCGGCCCTTGAACAGGTCGTCACTGGTCACCTCGGCCCACTCGCCATCGCGACGGATCTTGAAGGTGACGTTGGGGACTGGCTGTCCCTCGCGGTTGGCAAACATGTGCGTACCTCCTATGAGGTGGATGGATTCCAAGCCAAAGCTCGATCCCGCAGCCGGGGATTGGACCCAGGATAGGAGGGCGCGCACTATTTGTGAAATTGATTATAAAAAATAATACGATTTAGATAGGCTATCGTCAGGCCCGGCCCGGGGAGACTCGAAGCCAGAAGGTCACCGGGCCGTCGTTGGTAAGAGTTACCTGCATGTCCGCCCCGAAGCGCCCGGCGGCGACCGGCCGATGCGCGGTGCGGGCGCGCCCGAGGAGGTAGTCGAACAGCCGCGCCCCCTCCTCAGGGACGGCCGCCGGCGTGAAGCTGGGGCACATCCCCTTGCCGGTGTCGGCGGCCAGGGTGAACTGGGGCACCAACAGCAGCCCGCCGCCGATATCGGCCACGCTGCGGTTCATACGCCCGCTCGCATCGGGAAACACGCGGTAGCCAAGCATGCGCTCCAATAGCCGGTCTGCCTCGCGCTCGCTGTCGCCGTGCTCGACCCCGATCAACACCAGCAGGCCGCGGCCGATGTCGCCGACGATCTCGTCGGCTACCACCACCCGGGCGGCGGAGACCCGCTGCAACAGCCCGATCACGCGAGCCGCTCAGCCATCGCCCGCGTGGCGCCAACCAGCGCGTCGACGATCCCTGGCTCGGTGGCCCCATGTCCGGCATCATCGATGATGCGAAGCTCTGCCTCGGGCCACGCCCGGTGCAGCTCCCAGGCCTGGTATAGGGGACAGATCATGTCGTAGCGGCCATGGACGACGATCCCGGGAATGCTCCGCAGACGGGAAACATCCCTCAAAATCTGGTCTGGTGCCAAGAAGCAATCGTGGACGAAATAGTGGCTCTCGATGCGCGCCAGGCTGAGGGCCGTGAACGGGTCCTCGAAATGGCCCACCACCCGGGGGTTCGGCCGCAGCGTAGCGCAGCGGCCCTCCCACAACGACCAGGCCTTTGCCGCCGCCATTCGGCGTACCTCGTCGCCCCCGCTTAGCCGCCGATAGTAGGCGCCCAAGAGGTCGCCGCGCCCCCCGCGCTCGATGGGCTCCACGAACTCCTCCCAGTAGTCGGGGAACAGGCGAGAGGCCCCGTCATGATAGAACCAACGCACGTCACGGGGCCGGCACAAAAAGATCCCGCGCAGGATCAGTCCGCGCGCCCGCTGGGGGTGCGTCTGGGCATACACCAAGCCCAGGGTGGAGCCCCAGGAGCCCCCGAACACCACCCAGCGCTCTATGCCCAAGCGCTCGCGGATGCGCTCCATGTCGTCCACCAGGTCTTGGGTGGTGTTGTTGGCGAGCTCCGCATGGGGCGCCGAGCGCCCGCATCCCCGCTGATCGAACAGTATGATGCGATAAGTCTGAGGGTCGAAGAACTGGCGGTGCCACGGCGTGCAGCCCGCCCCCGGCCCGCCGTGGAGGAACACCACGGGCAACCCCTGCGGGTTTCCGCTCTCCTCCACGTGCAGGGTGTGCACCTCGTCCACTCGAATGCTGTGGGTCACGTAGGGATGGATCGCCGGATAAAGCTCGCGCATAGCACCGTCCTCAACCCGCATATCTCACCGGGATCGCGGCAGCAGGCGTCGCTCCGAAGCGAAAGTCGTACCCGCAGCTACGACTTGGGTGACAAATTCGACGGGATCGAATTTGGGCACCCGAAGGCTGGCCCGTAGGGCGAGGCCCAAGGACGGGCCGAGCAACAGCAAGCCTATGGGAGCGAAGGCAAGCTCGAACCCCGATAGGACAACGGTGCAAACAGGATTCCGTTGCTCGGTTCCTCGGCATTGTGCCCTATCCCTTTCGCGTTTCAGTGCATTGCACCATGGGCGTTGGCCGCCCGGTGAGATGTACGGGCCAGGAGCCGTCTGGCCCCGGGCCGCCGGCCTAGTCGCGTACCGTCTCGCCGCGGAACCAGACGGCCGCCGCCACACCGGCGAGCAACAGCCCGAGCAAGATCAGCAATGGGCCGATCCCGGTGCCAAGCACCGACCCCGCCCAGCCCACGCCGAAGGCGCGCAGATACAGGGCCCCGGAGTGCAGCAGCGCGCCGGCGATGAAGATCCAGCTGATGGCGTGCTTGAGCAAGACGGGGGCAGCCATGAAGCACAGGGCGAAGCCGGCCAGTATGTTTAGCACCGCCTCCAGGTTCCCGTGGGCGTGGGCGCCCTTCATCTCATCGATGGCGGCCCGAGTATTGACTTGACCGCTGAGGCGCAGGATGGCACGGGTGTTGGTCCTCGCGATCTCGTCGGCACCGAGGGGCTCCAGGTCGCGCTCGAAATTGCTCATCTGCAGGCTCTGCAGCTCGCCGACGGCGGACTGGCGCGCCTGTTGGGCCTCGAAGTAATCGGGGAACATGTTGGTAACCATGTACGGGCCCAGCGCCGCGGTCAGCACCAGATAGAGAAAGCCGAAGGCGATGTTCTTAGTACCGATCATTGAGGCCTCCTGGTTGTTGTTGTGGTCTTACGAGTGTACCGGCAACTCTAGCAGGCATCCCAGGGGTATCCATGTAGGAAAATTCCTACAAAAAGTATCGACGTTGGCTGACAGACAGTCCCGGCCGGCCGTGGCATTCTTGGAACCTGGCCGCAGGAATAGGAGTGTGCTGCGCCCTAGGAGCCGGCCACGTCCGGAGACCCACGGACCCGGGCGCGCGGCCCGCCCGCCTGGATGCGGGCGGTACGCGTCAATCACCTCCAGCCACGTTTAGGCAGCACCCCGGCCCGCGGGCCGGGGTATTTTTTTGCCCATCCAGCTGGGAGGACGGTGGGCCCAGGCTGCCCGCGGCCGATGGCGCCCAACGGATGCGAACCACCCGGCTCCGGCGGGTCCGGCGCGCGACCTCCCGGTAGCCCGCATATCTCACCGGGATCGCGGGAGCAGGCGCCGAATTCGGGTCCGTAGGCGCCGCTCTGGAGCGCAGCGTTGGCCCCCGAAGGGGGCGAGGCCCAGGGACGGGCCGAGCAACAGCAAGCCTACGGAGGCGAAGACAAGCCTGAACCGTGATAGGCCAACGGCGAAAACAGTGTGTCATTGCTCCATTCCGTTGAAATATGTCTAATTCCTCTTGCGCTTCAGGATGTTGCAAAGTAGCCGTTGGCCGCCCGGCGAGATATGCGGGCTAGAGTATCTTGCAGGCGTCCTCGAATCTCAGGCGCGGGTGGCGCGGGAAAAGCTTGGCGGGATCCCCGCGGCCGATGGCGCAGATGAAGTTCGACTTGACCTTGCCGGCCGGAAAGAACTCGGCGTCCAGCTTGTCATTGTCGAAACCCGACATCGGCCCACAGTCCAGCCCCAGGCTGCGTGCGGCCATGATCAGATAGGCACCCTGCAGGGTGCTGTTGCGAAAGGCCGTCTCGTAGATCTTTTCCGGCTTGCCCGCGAACCAGGACCGGGCGTCCGTGTGGGGAAACAGCTCCGGGAGGCGCTCGTAGAACTCCAGGTCCATCCCGATGACCGCCACCACCGGCGCGGTCATGGACTTCTCCACGTTGCCCTTGGCCAGGCTCGGCTCCAGGCGCCGCTTGGCCTCGCGGCTCTTGAGAAACAGGATGCGGGCCGGTGTGGAGTTCGCGCTGGTCGGGCCCATTTTCATCAAATCGTAGAGCGCGTGGAGCTGCTCGTCCGATACTTGCTCATCCAGCCATCCGTTGTGACTGCGGGCCTCGTGGAACAACACATCGAGGGCCTGATCGGATAGGGCTCTGTCGGCCATGAGCTTGTCCTGCAATAGTCACCGGTGGAAAGGGCTGGGGCCGCCCCCGCGCCCCGACGAACGCCAGACTACGCAAGCGGGCGCGGGAAATAAACCGGTGCGATATGCGGGAAAGTCACCTCACCGGCCCCGGCTCAGGAGGACCTGTACATTCATCCGAAGGCCTTCGTCCCCGCGCAGGCCTTCGATGCGGCAGAGCTCAATCACCGGCAGGTTGGGCAATGGCCAGCAGGATGGGATGGCTCGGCATCGTGTTCGCCCTACGGGCAAACCCGCGTCTTGACAAGACCTTGCCCTCGCACTTCCGGGGAACTGCGACCTCACCGCAGGGCCTGGCGCGTCTACAAGATATTATGATACGCTAATATATTATTATGGCTGTATGACGAATATCATTGCTTGCGCGCCACGCTGCCCCAAAGGCAGCGTCTCGATAACCGGGAAGCCCGATCGAGCATGGATGTCGGGGGTCGCGCGGACCGGCGCGGTCGGATGCCGGCGCGGCGCCCGTTGCTCGAGGGCGGACTGTTCGGAGGCATTCCAATGAGCGAGAAACAGGACCTGATCAAGCGGATGCTTGAGCTGCAAAAGAAGTTCATCGAATACGAGCACGAGAACGGACTGAGCCCGTTCGATTACTACACCCCTCAGCCGGGACATCCGCTGGAAGGCTACCGAAAGGAATACCGGGAGCTGGCCAACAAGGTCGTCGACCTGGCCCAGGAAGACGTTGGCTCGAACCGCCTGTAGGGACAGAGGCATTACTTACAAACAAACCGCCTGCATTGCGCCGGCGGTTTTTTTTGCGGCCGCCCGATGAGCTAAGCCGCCACGGAATAGTGCAGGAAGAGGCCGGCGAAGACCGAGAAGCCGAACCAATTGTTGTTCAGGAACGCCTGGAAGCAGCGTTCGGGCTCCCGATCCTTGATCAAATATTGCTGGTAGCCGGCGAACCCGGCGGCGACCGCCAAGCCGGCGTAGTAAGCGAGGCCCAGCTCCAGCTCCCGCCCCACCAGCACCAGGGCAAAGAGCACCAAGACCTGAATGGCGCCCACCATGGCTCGGTCCATGTCACCAAACAGTATGGCGGTGGATTTCACCCCGATGCGGATGTCGTCGGGCCTGTCGACCATGGCGTACATAGTGTCGTAGGCGGTGGACCACAGCACGTTGGTGACGAATATCAACCAGGCGATCTTGGACACCTCGCCGGTCTGGGCGGCGAAGGCCATGGGCACGGCCCACCCGAAGGCCGCACCCAACACCACCTGCGGCAGATAGGTGTGGCGCTTCATGAACGGATAGGTGGCCGCGAGAGCGGCTCCGGCGAAGGACAGGGCGACGGTCAGCCAGTTCATCAGCAGCACCAAGGCGAACGCCACCAGGCTCAGCACCGTGAAAAGCGCCAGGGCCTCCCGCGGGGACACCCTCCCCGCCGCAATGGGCCGGTCCGCGGTCCGCCGAACATGGGGATCGATGTTTCGGTCGGCAAAATCGTTGATCACGCATCCCGCTGAGCGCATCAAGATCACCCCGAGCACGAACACCACCAGCACGAGTCCGTTGGGAAATCCCCGTGCTGCGGCCCATAGGGCCCACAGGGTAGGCCACAGCAGCAACAGGATCCCGATCGGGCGGTTCAGCCGGGTGAGCAAGTAGTACTCGTGCAGCCGATCGGCCACGCGCGTCCAGCGCCGGGAGCGACGCAGCCTGTCCAGGCGTGTGGCCATCGATTGAAGCATCTGGCATCACCTGGTTGGTCTATTCGCCGCGACCTTCGCGCCGGCAAGGGCGTATACCGGGGAGGAAGATCTCGCTCACCAACAAGGGGTTGCCCTTCAGGTAGAACACCGAACGCCGCCCCCAGATCTCCAACGGTGCTGGCTGCAGGCCCCGGGTCGCCGCGGCGAACAGCCCCTCCCCGGGACTAATGCGCGCCAGCTGCAGCGCCCCGCGGCGCATGCCGGGATCTGCGAACAATACCGCTCCGAGCGGCTTGTTGCCAAGGCGCGCCAAACGCCTGCGGGCACCACTCAGCGTGGCATTCGGGATTACGGTGCGTGCGAACACACACGGCTCGTTCCGGCAGACGAGACGTACCTGACGCACGAAACCTGCGGTGCCGTGGCGCAGGCTCAACAGCAGGCGCTCATTGAGCATCGGCCGCGCCCAGCCCTGCTCCAACAGCTCAACGCGAAACCGCCCGGTGCAGGCCTGCTCCAGGCGATGGGTGAGGGAGGCCGGATCGAGCAACCAGCAACGCAGACTTGCGGGGATGCGCGTGTAGGCGATCCGTTCGCAGGGCTGCCATCGGGGCTCGCGCCGGGTGCTGGTATTGCGTATGGCTGGCTTCAACGGGATCGGCGGGACTGGTGGAACTGCCAAAGAGTACCATACGAGCCATTTTAGACTTGGCCGTATTGCGTGGAACCACCCAGCCAGCGCTGCACCAAAGGCGCCACCCGCTGCGGGTGCTCGCTCAGGATCTGCTCGGCGGCCTGCTGAATGCCTGGAAACAGCGCCTGATCGCGCAGCACGTCCGCCACGCGAAGGTGCAGCATCCCGGTCTGGCGCGTGCCCAGCACCTCCCCGGGTCCACGCAGCTCGAGATCGCGCTGTGCGATCGCGAAACCGTCGGCGGTATCGCGCAGCACCGAGAGCCGGTCACGCGCAGCCCGCGACAGCCGGCCCTGGTACATGAGCACGCAGGTGCTTTCCGCCCGCCCCCGACCCACGCGGCCGCGCAACTGGTGCAGCTGGGCCAGACCCAGGCGCTCGGCGTTCTCGATGATCATCAAGGAGGCGTTGGGTACGTCTACGCCTACCTCGATGACCGTGGTCGCCACCAGCAGGTCGATGGCGCCCCTCTTGAAAGCGGCCATGGCCTGCTCCTTCTCGGTGGACTTCATGCGCCCGTGCACCAAGCCGACGCGCAAGCCGGGCAGGGCCTCGCCCAGGGCGGCAGCGGTATCCGCCGCGGCACGGGCCTGAAGGGTGTCGGACTCCTCGATCAGGGTGCACACCCAGTAGGCCTGGCGCCCATCTCGGCACGCCCGGGCCACGCGCTCCACGACCTCTGCGCGCCGGCTGTCGGGCACCACGACGGTGGCCACCGGCCGCCGCCCGGGGGGCAGCTCGTCGATCACCGAGACGTCGAGGTCGGCATAGGCGGTCATCGCCAGGGTGCGCGGAATGGGGGTGGCGGTCATGATCAGCTGATGGGGGCTATGCCCGCCGCCGCTGCCTTTCTCCCGCAGGGCCAGGCGCTGGTGCACGCCGAAGCGGTGCTGCTCGTCGACCACCACCAGCCCGAGCCGGGCGAAGCGCACCCCCTCCTGGAACAGGGCGTGGGTGCCCACGACCATGGCCGCGTCGCCCGCCCCGATGGCCTCGAGCACCTGCCCCCGACCCTTGCCCTTGAGTCGGCCCGATAGCCAGGCGACATCAACGTCCAGGGGGGCGAGCCAATTACGAAAGCTGTGATAGTGCTGCTCGGCGAGCAGCTCGGTGGGAGCCATCAAAGCGGTCTGGTAGCCGGCCTCCATGGCCGTCAGCGCGGCGGCGGCGGCAACCACGGTCTTGCCCGAGCCCACGTCCCCTTGCACGAGGCGCAGCATGGGGTGGGGCCGACCCAAGTCATGGCGGATCTCGGCGCCGACCCGCCGCTGGGCGTCCGTGAGCGCGAAAGGCAGCGAGGCCAGAAATGCCTCCTGCAGCCGACCCGGTGGCGCGAGGACGGGGGCCGGGCTGCGCCGGACCCGGGCGCGCAGCTGGCGCAGGCTGAGCCGATGGGCGAGCAGCTCCTCGAACGCCAGGCGTCGAATGGCCGGGTGCGTCCCGCGCTCCAGGTCCACGGTGCGCGTATCCGGCGCCGGCCGGTGCACGGCCCGCAGGGCCTCCTCCAGCGGCAGCAGCCCCGCCTCATCGAGCATGGCCCGGGGCAGCCAATCCGTGAGCAGCCCTGCGCCCCGACTCAGCCAGTCCAGCGCCTGGGCCGCGAGGTCGCGAAGCTTGAGCTGGTGCACGCCCTCGGTGGTGGGGTAGACGGGCGTGAGATGCTCATCAACTGCCTGGGGGTGCTCACCTTCCACCTGCCGGTATTCTGGGTGAACCATCTCCAGGCCGCCACGCCCGGCACGCGCCTCGCCGTAGCAGCGCAGGCGTTTCCCGCGAGCCAGGCCCGCCCGCTGGGCCGGCGAGAAGTGGAAAAAGCGCAGGGTGAGCGCGCCGGTGCCGTCGCTCAACCGGCACAGCAACATGCGCTTGCGTGCGAGCACCACCTCGGCGAGCTCCACCCACCCCTCCACCACGGCCTGATCGCCCGGGCGCAGGCTGCCGAGGGGCACCACCCGTGTACGGTCCTCGTAGCGCAGGGGCAAATGGAACAGCAGGTCCTGGACCGTGCGGATCGCCAGTCTCTGCAGGCGCTCGGCCACCCGAGGGCCGACCCCCCGCAGCGCCGTCACCGGCAGCCGGTCCAGCGCCGGTGGCTCCGCGCCGCCGCGCGCCCTGGGATTCCCGCTGTCCATGCCCGCTATTGTATCCGGCGCCCGCAAGCGCGGGCGAGCAGCGCAGGCCTCCCCCGGGGCCATCCCGGCGATGCGTCTCGGGTGCCCATCGGCCCAATGTTTCATGTGATTAGGCACACCTTAGCCCTTGTCTAGAACCTGTATTGCCGGTATACGTTGGTCCCTAGCGCCCGGAGATTAAGGAGAAAAGCATCATGCCGATTCAGGTGAACGGCCGCACCCTAGAAACCGACGAGGAGGGCTTCCTGGTCGAGCCCTCGGACTGGGATCACGATGTCGCCGATCACATCGCCGGGCTCGAGCTCACGAACGAGCGCTGGGAGATCGTGGAGTTCGTGCGCCATCGCTACGAGGACAACCACTCAGTGCCCGAGGCGCGCACGCTGCTCAAGGCGCTGGGCAAGAGGCACGGCGCGACCACGGGCCGCCCGGAAATACCTCTACACCCTGTTCCCTTACGGCTACGGCCAGCAGGCCTGCAAGATCGCCGGTATGCGCAAGCCGCGCAAGCTGATGCTGGACGTCTAACCCGCATCTCGCACCGGGCCGCAGAGCACGGTGGATGATCCCCGGCGGGGAGCAACAGGGTATGCGCAAACCGTCGCGGCGTCGTTTTGCCGAGCCGGCCCGGGCACGAGATGCACGCCAAACCTCGCCGTTTCCTTCGGCGAGGAAAGGAACCGTCCCGTCCCATCCCGCGGGAAATGCGCGAGCGAGTGTGAGCCTTGCCGCCTATGACGTCCATTTCCACGCCTGCGGCAACACCATGGACGCCCTCGGCCGGGTAACGGACGATCTGTACGACTTCGCACAGCTGGTGCAGATCGGCGTCGACGATCTGATGCAGCTTCAGGAGCAGGGCCTTACGCATGTGGCCTGGTAGGGCCGGGCCTGTCGCGGGATGGCGACTCGCACCATGAACCGGGGCGCGCCCGGCTCAGTCCTCGAGGACCATCACGGCGTCCATCTCCACCTGCGCGGCCTTGGGCAGGGCCGCCACCCCGATCGCCGCACGGGCCGGGTACGGCTGCGCAAAATACTCTTCCATGATTTTGTTGACCACGGCGAACTGACCCAGATCAACCAGGAAGACGTTCAGCTTCACCACATCGGCCAGACCGCCACCGGCCGCCGCGGCCACGGCAGCGAGATTGTCGAGCACGCGCCGCACCTGGTCCTCCGCATCGCCCGCCACCAGCTCCATGGTCTCCGGCTCCAAGGGGATCTGTCCGGAAAGATACACGGTGTCGGCGATCTTGACCGCCTGCGAGTACGGCCCGATCGCCTGGGGCGCCTTGTCGGTGGTGATGATTTCTCGCGTCATATCCGATTGCACCTCTCGATCATTCGGCCTGTGAACAGAATCGGCGGCCGGCCGCGGGCCGGATGGAACGCCCGACACAGACCCGATCGCTGCAAGAACTGATCGAAACCAGGGCATTCCGGCGCCCGCAAAGGTGCAGGCATTGGATAGATAAAGGGTCAGCCCTTCTTGCGGCTGATGCGCATGACCATGTTCAGGCTTCGTATCCGCCGCATGATGCGCGCCAGGTGCCGCCGGTCCCTGACTGCGACTGCAAAGATCATCGAGGTAGTCATCCCGTCGCGCTCCTCGATGTGCACGTTCTCGATGTTCGAGCCCAGATCCGCGATGGCGGCGGCAACGATGGCGAGCACACCGCGCTGGTTGGCGACATCGATGCGCAGCTCGGCAGTGAACTCTTTCGCGATCTCCGGCTCCCATTCCACGTCGATCCACTTGTCGGGCATCTTGCGAAAATCACCCACGTTCTTGCACGACTCGGTATGGATGACGATGCCCCGGCCGGCGCTCACGAAGCCGATGATGGGATCGCCCGGGAGTGGGTGACAGCACTTGGCGAAGTTGACAACCATTCCCTCCGTGCCCCGAATGACCAGCGGCCTCGTGGACTGCTCGGACTTCGAAACGGGGCCACGATCCTCGCCCTCCGACGGGACGAGCTGGCGCGCCACCAACACGGCGATGCGCTGCCCGAGTCCGATATCCTTCAAGAGCTCTTGCAGGTCCGTGTACTGATAGGTATCCAGCAGCTCGCGAATCCGCTTGCGCGTGAAGTCCTCCAGCGAGGCCGAGTACTCGGCGAGGGCCTTGCCCAACAGCCTGCGACCCAGATTGACGGCCTCGTTGCGCCGCAGCTTTTTCAGGTAGGAGCGGATGTTGGTGCGCGCCTTGCCCGTAGCCACGAAGTTCATCCATGCCGGATTCGGTTTGGCGCCAGGGGCAGTGATGATCTCCACTGTTTGCCCGTTGTGCAGCACGGAGCGCAGGGGAACCAGGCGCCGGTCCACGCGGGCGGCAACACAGGTGTTGCCCACATCCGTGTGCACGGCATACGCGAAATCCACCACCGTCGCGCCCCGCGGCAGCTCCAGGATGTCACCGCCGGGGGTGAATACGTAGACCTCGTCGGGGAACAGGTCGATCTTCACGCTCTCGATGAACTCGAGGGAGTTGCCCGCGTTTCGCTGCAGCTCCAACAGGTCGCCCAGCCACTGCCGAGCGCGCAGCTCCGTGCTCTTGCCCGAATCGCCGGTCTTGTACATCCAATGCGCGGCGATGCCCGATTCGGCGACCTTGTGCATCTCTTCGGTACGGATCTGCACCTCTATGGGTACGCCATAGGGCCCGAACAACACGGTATGCAGGGACTGGTAGCCGTTGGCCTTGGGGATAGCGATATAGTCCTTGAACTTGCCGGGTACGGGCTTGTAGAGATTGTGCATGGCGCCGAACGTTCGATAGCAGGTATCGACCGTATCGACGATGATGCGAAAGGCGTAGACGTCGAACACCTCGTGCAGTGACAGCTGCTTGTTGCGCATCTTGCGGTAGATGCTGTAGAGGTGCTTCTCGCGACCCAGCACCTCACCGTTGAGCTCTTCCTGGCGAAGCCGGCGTTTGATTGCCGTCTCTATCTTGCGAAGGATCTCCTTGCGGTTCCCGCGGGCCTTGATGGTGGCCTCGCGCAGCACGCGGTGGCGCATGGGGTACAGCGCCGCGAACCCGAGCTCCTCCAAGTTCAAGCGCATCTGGTTCATGCCCAACCGGTTGGCAAGGGGCACGTAGATGTCCAGCGTCTCGCGCGCGATGCGCCGGCGCTTGTCCGCGGGCATGGCCCCCAGGGTGCGCATGTTGTGGAGGCGGTCGGCGAGCTTGATGAGGATCACCCGGATATCGCGCACCATGGCCAGCATCATCTTGCGCAGGTTTTCCGCCTGGGCCTCGGCGCGGGTATTGAACTTGATCTGTGTGATCTTGCTCACGCCATCGACGAGCTCGGCGATCTCCTTGCCGAACTCCTCGGTCAAGTGGTCCTTGGCCGTGGACGTATCCTCGATAACGTCGTGCAGGATGGCGGCCATGATGCTCTGGTAGTCCATGCGCATGTCCGCAAGGATCTTGGCGACGGCCAAGGGGTGTGTGATGTAGGGTTCGCCGCTGAGGCGCTGCTGCCCGTCGTGGGCCTCGGCGCCGAACAGATAGGCTCGATAGACCTCTTTGACCTGGTTATCCGGGAGGTACTGCTCTAGCAGCGCGCACAGATCGGCGATGCGAAAGACTGCGCCGACGGTGGGTTTTGGCTTGACTGTGGCGCTCAAGACTCGCTGCCGCCGTTGCTGACACCGGTACGTTAGGTAGGCTCAAGCATACCCCAAAGCACGGCGGCGGGTCAGCCGGCGGGGGACTTCGGAATTCCCGAACTCAGAAAGGGCCTTCGGGGCTGGTCTCTTCTCGAACCTCTTCCTCTGGGACGCCGACTGCGGCGTGCTCCTTGGCCGTGACCTCGTCCAGCACCGAGGCGTCGACCAGGCCGTCGGCGACCTCGCGCAGGGCCATCACCGTGGGCTTGTCGTTTTCCCAGGGCAGGCGCGCCTCGGCGCCGGCGCCCAACTGCCGGGCACGCTTGCTGGCCACCAGGACCAGGTGAAAGCGGTTATCCACATTGTCCAGACAATCTTCGACGGTAATCCGGGCCATCAATCTGCTCCTGGCGCCCGCAGCGACGCGGCAAGGTAAAATACAATATTATCGACAATCAGGGCGTTATGACAACAGCTCGGCCAGCAGCGCGCGGTAGCGCCGGCGCTGGCCCGCGAGGCGCAGGCGCCGGGCCTGGACGATGGCGCGCAGCTCGCCCAGCGCAACGGCAAAATCGTCGTTGACGACCAGGTAGTCGTATTCGTCGTAGTGGGCGCTCTCCCGGGCGGCATCGCGCATGCGCCGGGCGATCACCCCCTCGTCGTCCTGTCCCCGGCCTCGCAGGCGCTGCTCCAGCGCCCGGCGCGAAGGCGGCAGGACGAAGATTCCCACCGCCTCGGGCATGGCCGCGCGAACCTGCCGGGCGCCCTGCCAATCGATATCCAGGATCACGTCCACCCCTTCGGACAGGGGCCCGGCGACACTCGCTCGCGCCGTTCCATATTGGTGGTCGAATACCTGCGCGTGCTCGAGGAACTCGTCGCCCCGGACCATGGCCTCGAAGGTCCGGGGGTCCACGAAATGGTAGTCCACCCCGTCGCGCTCGCCCGGGCGCATGGGGCGCGTGGTGTGAGAGACCGAGAACTGGATGACCCCCATGGCCTCCATCAGCGCCCTTACCAAGCTGGTCTTGCCTGCACCGGAGGGCGCCGAGACGATGAACAGGGTGCCCGCGGCGATGTCTGTCGGTTCTTCGGTCATGACGTCCTAAGCGCTGGCCCGCGTTTCTGACCGGGGTCGCGGGAGCAGGCGCGGGGCGAGCGGCGAGATTGGAGCCGCGAACGCCCGGCCAGGGATGGCCGGGCCGGGCCGGACTTCATCGCCGCGCAGGACCGCGCGGCGATGAAGCGGGTCCGCAGGCGCCGCTCGGCAAGGAAAGTGGTAACCGTAACTGCCGCTTGGCCGCTCACGCACACCCCGTGCTTCGCGGCATAAGTGCCTCCCGTACAATACTGGAGAGCAAGCCTGCGGGCGCGAAGACACGCCTGAAGCCTGATACGCCAACGGCGAAAACAGCGTGTCGTTGCTCGATTCCTCTGCACTAGGCAGTGGTCCTTTGCGTTTCAGTGCGTTGCGCCATAGGCGTCGGCCGCCTGGTGAGAAATGCGGGCTGGGCCGCGGCGGTCTGCGGCCGCTCCGCGGGTGGCTGTCACGCGGCTCACTCGATGTTCTGCACCTGCTCGCGCATCTGCTCTATCAGCACCTTGAGCTCCACGGACGCCCGGCTGGTCGCCGCGGCCGCCGATTTGGCGCCCAGGGTATTCGCCTCGCGGTTGAGCTCTTGCATCAAGAAGTCCAATCGCCGCCCCACGGGCTCACCGCGGCCCAGAACCGAGCGTACCTCATCGACATGCGTCTGCAGCCGATCGAGCTCCTCGTCTACATCGATTTTTTGCAGCTGCAGGGCCAATTCCTGCTCCAGACGGCCGGGCTCCGCCTGAACATCGAGCTCGGCCAACCGTTCCTGCAGGCGGCGGCGCAGCGCGGCGCGGATCTCGGGCAGCTGGGCCCTCACGGCCTGGGCCGTCCGGGCCAAGGCCTCACAGCGCTGCTCCAGCATCTGCTGCAGCCGCGCCCCTTCCCGCTCTCGGGTGGCCACCAGCTCGGCCAATGCCTCGTCCAGCAGCAGCGCGGCGGCCTCCGCCACAGGGCCCAGATCGAGCTCGGCCTCGGTCACCACGCCCGGCCAACGCAGCACATCGAGGGGGTCGACGACGCCGCCGCGATCATGCAGCGCGTCGACCTCGCCCGCCATCGCCACCAGGCGCTGGGCCAGCTCGCGGTCCAGGGAAAGGCGCGTATGCGCCGCGACACCGCGCTGCAGGCGCAGGCTGCACTCGACCTTACCGCGGCTCAGGGCCCGGGCCACGCGCTCGCGTACATTGGCCTCCAAGGCGCGCAGCTCCTCGGGCAGCCGCATGCTGACTTCAAGATAGCGGTGGTTCAACGAGCGCAGCTCGCAGCTCAACACGCCCCAATCCCCCTGGCGCTCACGGCGGGCGAACGCGGTCATGCTGCGGATCATGTCAAGTCACCCTCTTTCCTGCCGATATGTTATCAAGTGCCGTGTCGCGGGCGCCGGTCAAGCCCCTGGGCCCCGATCCACCGGCCTTTGACTCGGCGGGCCAGAAGGACGGGGCCGCGGGCCAACCGAGGATTTCGATACCGTTGCCGACCACTCGAGGGTAGTTGCCCGGCCATGCCGAGCGTCAACAACAGCTTGCCCCCCAACACCAAGGTGGATGAGTATATCATCCGCAGCACCCTGGGCGGGGGTGGGTTCAGCGTCGTATACCTGGCCAGCGAATGCCATAGCGATCGTCCTGTGGTGATCAAGGAGTACATGCCCACCAAGCTCGCCCGACGCCATGCCGACCAGTCCATCAGCGCCGTTTCGTCTGAGGCCGGGCGCCGCCTGCAGAGCGGGCGCGCCCTGTTCTTCCAGGAGGCGAGCATACTCGCCACCCTGAAGCACCCCAACATCGTCGAGGTGCTGAATTTTTTTCGCGCCAACGAAACCGTATACATGGTCATGGCGTACGAAGACGGGGAGAACCTGCAGCACTACATCAAGAAACGGCGCGGGAAGCTCAGCGAGCGCTTCCTGCTGACGGTCTTCCCCGCGCTGATCAATGCGCTGAAGCTCATCCACTCCCACGGGTATCTGCACCTGGACGTCAAACCGGGCAATATCCACCTGCGCCGCGGGGGCAGCCCTCTGCTGCTGGACTTCGGCGCGGTGCACCGGCGGATGGAGAGCCGCCAGCGCATGCCGGGGCAGGTCTGCACCACCGCCTTTTCGCCGACCGAGCAGTACGACCACACCGGCTACGTGGGCCCGTGGACCGACCTCTACGCCCTAGGGGCAACGATGCGCGCCTGCGTTGATGGTCGTCCTCCGCCCGACGCCCGCGCACGGCAGGTCAAGGACGAGCTGCGCCCGGCGGCGGTGGCGTTTCGGCGCCAGTATTCGCAGGAGCTGCTGGAGGCCCTCGACTGGGCGCTGGAGGTAGACCCCCTGCTGAGGCCCCAGAGCGCCGACGAGCTGCTCCAGGCCCTTCCACCGCTGGAGCCCTTACCCGACGAAAACAAGGGTACGTTTTTCAACCGCTTCACCGGGACCGGGAAACCGAGGGATTGAGCCCGTGGGATATCAGATCGCCCTCACCAACCGGCTCGGCAACCGATCCAGCAATCAGGATCGGTGCACCGCCGTGCGACGCGACGACACCGTGCTGCTGGTGGTGGCGGACGGCATGGGCGGGCACGCCCGGGGCGAGCTCGCGGCCCAGACTGTCATAGAGAGCATGACACATACCATGGAGCGCGTGCCCATGCCGGTCGCCGAGCCGTCGCGGTTTCTGAAACGGGCAATCGAGCGGGCGCACAGCGACATCATCGCAGCCGGTGAGCGCCAGCGCCCGCCGGTCCACCCGCGCACCACGGTCGTCGCCTGCTTGGTCCATGAGATGAAGGCCTATTGGGCCCATGTGGGCGACAGCCGACTGTATCTCATCCGCGAAGGCAAGGTCCTGGTGCGCACCCGAGACCACACCTACGTCGAGGACCTCTTTCAGAAGCGCGCCATCAGCGAATCCGACATGCTCACCCACCCCCTGCGCAACACCGTCGTCCACTGCCTGGGGGGCGCTCCCAAGCTGCCGCCGGTCACGGTGGGCGAGCCGACCGCGCTGCATCTTGGAGATCTGCTGGTACTGTGCTCCGACGGGTTTTGGGGTGCGCTCACCGAGCGGGGGCTGGTCGAGATGCTGCACGCCGAAGACCTGGAGGCCTCCACCGACAGCGCGGCAGAGGCGGCGGAACGGGCCAGCTACCCTAACGCCGACAACGTCAGCATCGCCGCCCTGTGCGTGCAGCCCGACCTGGAGGTGGACCCGGGGGAGCCGGAGGACCAGCGCGAAGACCCGTCCAGCCAACCCATCGATGACCCCCGATGCGGCGACCCCCTCGATGACGCCATAGCCCGCATCCACGATGCGCTGCGCGAGTACAACGACGAGCTCGACGGCAACTGACTGCAGCCCCCTTCCAGACCGCCTTCGGGGTCAACGCCCCGGCTGGTTGCGTGTATACTCCTGGCCTCTCCGTGGACTTCGAGGCAATCCGCCCATGCGACCCAGCGGCCGCGCGCCCGACCAGCTTCGCGACATACGGATCACGCGCCGATTCACCAAACATGCAGAGGGCTCGGTGCTCGTGGAATTCGGCGACACCCGTGTGGTCTGCACCGCCTCCGTGGAGGACCGGGTACCGGGCTTTCTCAGGGGTACGGGGCAGGGCTGGGTAACCGCCGAATACGGCATGCTGCCGCGGGCCACCGGGACCCGCATGCAGCGAGAGGCCGCCCGCGGCAAACAGGGCGGCCGCACCCTGGAAATCCAGCGTCTGATCGGACGTTCCCTGCGCGCGGTGGTTGACCTCAATGCCCTAGGCGAGTCCACGATCACGATCGACTGTGACGTGATCCAGGCCGACGGGGGGACGCGCACCGCATCGATCACCGGCGGCTATGTTGCGCTGGTCGACGCCGTGCAGCACATGCTCGAGCAGGGCGGGCTGCCGGGCAACCCGATTCACGGCTTCGTGGCGTCGGTGTCGGTGGGCATCTACCAGGGCCAGGCCGTGCTGGACCTGGACTACGGGGAGGACTCCGGCGCCGAGACGGACATGAACGTGGTGATGAACGATGCCGGTGAGTTCATCGAGGTACAGGGCACCGCTGAGGGACACCCTTTCGACATGGACGAGCTCACGACCATGCTGAAGTATGCCGGGCATGGGATCGCCCGGCTCGTGGAAAATCAACGCGCGGCGCTCGAGGGGCGATAGTGGGCGGCATGGACAGCGCGGCGCGCCCCACACTGTCCTCGACACCCGCGAGGCGGGACTGATCCCATGAAGACCGTCGTCCTGGCCAGCAACAACCCCGGCAAGGTGCGGGAGATCAACCAGCTCCTCGAGGGGCTGGAGCTGCGCGTGGTCCCCCAATCGGAGTGCGGGGTGGCCGAGATCGAGGAGACCGGGCTCACCTTCGTCGAAAACGCCATCCTCAAGGCCCGAAACGCCGCGCAGCACGCCGGACTGCCGGCGATCGCCGACGATTCCGGGCTGGAGGTGGACGCCCTGGACGGCGCGCCGGGGATCTATTCGGCACGCTATGCCGGGGCGGGCGCCACCGATCGCCAGAATCTCGAAAAGCTGCTTCATGACCTGCGCCGGATCCCCGAGGCGCAGCGCATGGCACGGTTCCAGTGCCTGATGGTGTATCTGCGCCACGCCCGCGACCCCACTCCGCTGCTCTGCCAGGGGACTTGGGAGGGCAGCATTTTGTTCGAGCCGCGGGGCCAGAGCGGATTCGGCTATGACCCGGTGTTCTACGTACCGCAGCAGGGCTGTTCGGCGGCCGAGCTGGCACCGGAGCTCAAGAATCGCTTGAGCCATCGCGGCCAGGCGCTGCTGAAGCTGCTGCACGCGATGCAGACAGCGCCGCACTAGCCCGGCCTCGAATCACGGGCGGGGCGGCGCCGGGGGCGTCGTCGGTTATACTGCACGATTCCGTGGCAGACACCTCCACCGAGTGCCCGAGACCGATCCGATCCCCCTGGCGTTGTACGTGCATGTTCCCTGGTGCGTGCGCAAGTGCCCGTATTGCGACTTCAACTCCCACGGGCTCTCCGACCCGCTCCCGGAGCGGCGCTACGTCGAGGCGCTGCTCGCCGACCTGGAGGCCGAGGCCGTTCGGGCGGGAGGGCGTGAGGTGACCAGTGTGTTCATCGGAGGAGGCACCCCCAGCCTGCTCTCTGCAGCGGCGCTGCGGCGGCTGCTGGCCGGAATCGATGCACGCCTGCGCCTGGCCCCGGGGGCCGAGGTCACCCTGGAGGCCAATCCCGGCACGGCAGAGCAGGCCCGTTTCTGCGGCTACCGGGCGGCGGGGGTGAACCGGCTGTCCATCGGTGTACAGAGCTTCAGTGACGGCCTGCTGCTGCGGCTGGGGCGCATCCACACCGGGGAGGAGGCGCGCGCGGCCGTAGCCGCCGCCCGGGCGGCGGGATTCGACAACCTGAACCTGGACCTCATGTACGGGTTGCCCGATCAGTCGCAGGACCAGGCCCTTCAGGACCTGGCCGAGGCCTGCGCCCTGAGGCCCGAGCACTTTTCCTGGTATCACCTCACCGTGGAGCCGAACACCCTCTTCTATCGCCGACCGCCGGAGCTACCCTCGGACGAGCAACTGTGGGCCATGCAAGTACAGGGCGAGGGCCTGCTGCGCAGGCACGGCTACGCCCGGTACGAGGTCTCGGCACATGCCCGGGGGGGACGCCAGTGCCGGCACAACAGAAACTATTGGGAATTCGGCGACTATCTCGGCATCGGGGCCGGGGCCCACGGCAAGCTCACCGACCCCGCCGCCGGGCGCATTGTCCGGCGCTGGAAGCACCGCCATCCGCGTGCGTACCTGGCGGGGCTGGACACCGGGCGGTTCACCGCCGGGAGGCGCACCCTCGACAAATCGGATACGCCGCTGGAGTTCATGATGAATGCCATGCGCCTGAGCGATGGCGTCTCAGAGGAGCTGTTTCGAGCACGCACGGGCCTTCCACCGACTTTCCTGGAGCCCGGCCTGAGCCTGGGCGCGGAGCTGGGACTGATCGGCCCGGAGCAGGGGCGGCTGCACGCCACCGCCCTGGGCCATCGCTTTCTGAACGATCTCCTGGCGCTGTTCGTCGACGGCGGGGATCTGGACTACGGGGGGCCGTCCGCCGACGCCGGTTGAGCGCCGGCGGGCGGTCAACGGACAACACGCCGGGCACCCGACCTTGAGCGGCCCGGTCCGTCGGGCCTGCCGCCGGCTCGGCCGGGGACCTCGCCACGGATTTATGCACAAGTGCCTACATCCGAATGCGACGGCCAACACCACGCCCAGGGAGCGGACGAGCGGCCGAAAAGTCGACTGTAACAGTTGATTCATAGAAGAATATTCGGCCCGAGGGGTTCGTGGCTCCGTGAGGGCAGCCGAGGGCATTGAAACGGGAAGGGTCCCGGCCATATGCCTGCGTCCACAGGGTTATCCACAGGAGGCGAGGGGCCAACTCACGGAAGGGGTGCTCGAGGCCGCCGACTTGCCGGCGGCCGCCCAGGGGCGTAGTATGCACGGGTTTACGCGGGCCGAGGCCCGCAATCTTCGCAGCCAAGGTCGCAGAGATGAAAGCGAATATCCACCCCAGCTACAACGAGGTCAAAGTCGTCTGTAGTTGCGGCAACTCGTTCACGACGCGTTCGACGATGGACAAGGAGATCCATATCGACGTGTGCGCCAAGTGCCACCCGTTCTATACGGGCAAGCAGAAGATCGTCGATACCGCCGGGCGCGTGGACAAGTTCCATCGCAAGTACGGCATGAAGAAATAGCCCCCCGCGGGTCGGACAGATCGGGAGATGCAGGGGCGCCACGGGGCGCCCTTTTGCGTTGGCCTCACGAGCCTGGACAACGACTCCACGGAAGGGGCACACGATGCTGCATGTTGTTCTGCGCGTCGCCGTTGGGCTGGCGCTGTTGATCGCACGACCGGCAGCAGCCGATCCGTGCGCCGCGGCCCTGGCCGATGCCCAGGCACATATCCGATTCGTATATGATGGCGATACCGTGCTCGGCGAGCTCACGGGCTCGCAACAAACTCGCATCCGGTTGATCGGTATCGACACCCCGGAGCTGGGCCGTGACGGCGCCTCCTCCGAACCTTTGGCCCGCGAGGCCCGCGCCGCGCTACGCCGGATGCTGGCCCGCAGCGAGCGGCGCGTTGACCTGCGGTTCGGCCGCCGGCGCCGGGACCGCTATGGACGAGCCCTGGCCCACGTCTATCTCGCCGACGGCGCCAGCGTGCAGACGGCGCTGTTGGAACGGGGCCTGGCGGTCCTGCTTGTGCGCCCGCCCAACATCGGGCACCTCGCCTGCTATCGCCGGGCCGAGGCCCGCGCACGCGGGGCGCGGCGCGGCCTCTGGGCCCTGCCTCGCTTCCGGCCGGTGGACGCGGCTCGCCTGCCGGCGGCCGAGCCCGGCTTTCGGGTGGTCCGAGGGCGGGTTCGCGAGATCGGCAACAGCCTCCGGTCAGTGTGGCTGGAGCTCGAGGGCGGGCTTTCGCTTCGGATCGACCGCCAAGATTTGGAGTACTTCGATCTCCCTTGGCTGGCGCGGCTCAAGGGGCGCAGTATCACGGCGCGCGGGTGGCTCTATCGCTATCGGGGCCGGCCGCGCATGCGCATTCACCACCCGGCTGTCCTGGAGCTGGGTCGCTGAGACGAGGATCGTGCAGGCCGCGGCAACGACGTAACACCTCGGACAGGCCCCTATCACCAAGCATCCAAAAGGGATCGCAATGACAAAGCATTTCAAGCAAGCCGCACTCGACTATCACGCCGAGCCGACACCCGGCAAGATCGCCATTCAGGTCACCAAATCGTGCGATACCCAGCGCGAGCTCTCGCTGGCCTATACACCGGGGGTGGCGGAGCCGGTGCGCGCCATCGCGCAAGATCCGAATGCTGCCTATCAATACACCGCCAAGGCAAACCTGGTCGCGGTGATCACCAACGGCAGCGCCGTGCTTGGCCTGGGCAACGTGGGGGCCCTTGCGGGCAAACCGGTGATGGAGGGCAAGGCCGTCTTGTTCAAGTGCTTTGCTGATGTCGACGTCTTCGACATCGAGGTCGACGCCGACGACCCGGCGGATTTCATCGATACCGTCACGCGCATCGCCTCGACCTTCGGCGGCATCAATCTGGAGGATGTCAAGGCGCCCGAGTGCTTCGAGATCGAGCGCACGCTGATCGAGCGGCTCGACATCCCGGTCTTCCACGACGACCAGCACGGCACGGCGATCATCATCGCCGCCGGTCTGCTCAACGCCTTGGATCTGCAGGGCAAATCCCTGGCCGACTGCAAGGTCGTCTGCCTGGGAGCGGGCGCGGCGGGGATCGCCTCCATGCACCTGCTCGGTGCGCTCGGGGCCGACATCGGCTCCAAGGTCTTTTTGATCGACCGCCGCGGCGTCATCCATGCCGGGCGCGACGACCTCAATCCGGAGAAGCGGGCGCTGGCCGTCGAAACCGGCCTGCGGACCCTGGAAGAGGCGATGGACGGCGCCGACGTGTTCGTCGGCGTATCGGGCCCCGACCTGGTGAGTCCGGAGATGGTGGCCTCCATGGCGCCGCGACCCGTCGTGTTCGCCCTGTCCAATCCGGACCCGGAGATCCGACCCGAGCTGGCACGGTCGGTGCGCAATGACCTGATCATGGCCACGGGACGCAGCGACTACCCCAATCAGGTCAATAACGTGCTGGGCTTCCCGTTCATCTTTCGCGGTGCCCTGGACGTCCATGCGCGAGCCATCAATACCGAGATGCAGGTCGCGGCCGTGCAGGCCCTGAAGAACCTGACCCGCGAACCCGTACCCGAGGAGGTGCTGCGCGCCTACGAGCTGGATGCCTTGGCCTTCGGCCCCGACTACATCATCCCCAAGCCCCTGGACCCACGGCTGATCGAGTTCGTGCCCCCGGCGGTGGCGCGCGCCGCCGTGGACAGCGGCGCGGCCCGCAAGGCCTATCCGGCTCACTACCCGCAGCGGGACCCGAGGTAGCCGAAGGCCGACCGCGCCACCCGCAGCCAGGCAGGGAAGGACCCGGCAGCCAATCGCGCAGCGGGCGGGCTCAGCCCTGCGCCAAAAGGGCCTCGACGGCCGCCCGGCCGCCGCGTTGCATCGGCTTGCCGTCGACGGGGCTGCGCGGGGCCTGGCGCAGACCGTCGACCGGGAACACGGTCAGCTCAATGGGTACGCCGCCCGCCAGGAAGCGGTATGCGGGATAGGTTTGATAGCCGTTGCGCGCATAGCGCAGCCGGCGCTCCCCTTCCTCGTAAGGGATATTCCAGTCCATGAGGAAAAAGGCCACGTCCTCGGGGGCGCCGGCGAAGAGGTGCAGCTGGACTTCGGAGTGCTCGCCGGCGGTGCCGGTGAGCACCGGCCCGACCAGACGCGGGTCGAACTGCTGGAGCAGCTCCATGGCCCGCAGGGCCGCCTCGCGCAGCTCACGCAGCCGGACCGGCTGCGTCTCGGCATGGAACAGGCGCTGGTGCTCGGCCAGCGCCTCCTCGATCTCCAAGTTGCTCGGCAGGTTCCGGGTATCCGGAGCGCCCAGGCGCGCCGCCGCCTTGCGCTTGGCTGCCTGATAGTCGGGCAACCCGCTATCCACCAGAATGCGCGCGGCCTCCATCGCGATGCGCTGGCGCATCTGCCGGTCCTTGGTGCTGTGCTGAATGGGCATTGGTCTGGCTCCGGGCTGTGGTGCGGGTTAGAAGATCTGCTCGGGTATGCCGTTGCCGTCCCGCGACGGCCGCTGGGCCTCACCGGGATCGGAGGACGCCTCGGCCACGCGTTTCGGTACCATGTCGGCGCGGAAGGTCTCAAACACCGCGTTGGGCGTATCACCTCCGGCTAGCAGGCCGGTCTCGGGGTCGATGCGCACCGTCACGAGGCCGGGGGGCTGCTGCAGCGCGCGCTCGGGCACCCCCTTGAGCACGTCATCCATGAACCGGATCCACATGGGAAGCGCCGCCCGGCTGCCGGTCTCGCCTCGGCCCAGCGGGCGCACTTGGTCGAAGCCCACCCAGGCGGTGGCCACCACCGCGTGATTGAACCCCGAGAACCAGGCATCGCGCTGATCGTTGGTTGTTCCGGTCTTGCCCGCCAGGTCGTCACGGCCCAGCACCCGCGCGCGGCGTCCGGTACCGCGGCGAATCACGTCGCGCATCATGGTGTTCATCAGGTACGCGATCTGCGGCGAGATCGCCCGCCGGGCCAGCCGCCGCGGCGGGCGGTCTTTCGCCCACAGCGGCCCGGGGCGGCGGCGAGCGGCGCCGCCGGTACCGCGGTCGCATTGCGCGCAGGCAACTGCCGGCTCGGCCCGGTACAGGGTCCTTCCATCGGCCGCGCGGATCTCGCGGATGAAGTGCGGCGCTACCCGAAAACCGAGGTTTGCGAAGACGCTGTAGGCCGAGACAACCTTGAGCGGGGTCACAGTCGCGCTGCCCAGGGCCAGGGACAGGTTGCGGGGCAGCTCGGCACGCTGGAAGCCGAAGCGCTGGATGTACCCGATGGCCGTATCGACGCCAATGGCCCGCAGCAGCCGGATCGACACCAGATTGCGCGAGTGCACCAGGGCCTCGCGCAGACGGGTAGGCCCGTAGAACCGCCCGCTGTAGTTTTCGGGCCGCCAGGTGCTCTCCAGTGCCGGGTCCTCGAATACCACTGGGGCGTCGTTGATCAGCGAGGCGGGGGTGAAACCCGACGAGAGGGCCGCAGAGTAGATGAATGGCTTGAAGTTCGATCCGGGCTGGCGCCGGGCCTGGGTGACGCGATTGAACTTCGATCGGTAGTAGTCGAAGCCGCCCACCAGCGCCGTGACGGCGCCGTCACGTGGTGCCAGCGCCACCAAGGCGCCCGAGACCTCTGGGACCTGCGCCAGGCGCCAACGGCCCTCGCCCAGGTGCTCCACCCGGATCAGCGCCCCGCGACTCAGGACATCACCGGCCGTTTCGGGCTCGGGACCGCGACGGTTGGCGTCGATATAGGGCTGCGCCCAGCTCAGCGCCTCCCAGTCCAGGTGGATTTCCCGACCCCGGCCGAGGTAGACCTGCGCCGCCTGATCCTGCACTTCGACCACCAGCCCGGGCATGAGAGTGCCGACAGCAGGGGTATCATCCAACGCTCGATCCCACACCGTCGGATCCTGTACTTGGTCCAGGTGCCGTTCGGGCCCCCGGTACCCGTGGCGCCGATCGTACTCAAGCAGGGTTTCGCGCAGCGCCTCGTTGGCGGCCTCCTGGTGCCCGGCGCGGATGGTCGTTACTACCTCGTAGCCCGCGGTGTAGGCCTCGGTGCCGAAGCGCTCGACCATCTCGGCCCGCACCATCTCGGCCAAATAGGGGGCGGTGACCTCCACGTTGAGCCCGTGCACCGAGGCGCTGACGGGGGCCTTTGACGCCTCACGGTATGCCTGCGGGCCCAGGTACCTCAGCTCGCGCATGCGCCCGAGCACGTAGTTGCGCCGCTGAACGGCCCGCTCGGGATTGACGATGGGGTTGTAGCGCGAGGGCGCCTTCGGCAGGCCTGCGATCATGGCGGTCTCGGCCACGGTCAGCTCGTCGATGCGCTTGCCATAGTAGACCTGGGCCGCCGCCTGTACCCCGTAGGCCCGGTGACCCAGGTAAATCTTGTTCAGATAGAGCTCCAGGATCTCTTTCTTGGAGAGCTCGCGCTCGATCTTCAGGGCCAGGAAGATCTCGCTGAGCTTGCGGACGTAGGTCTTCTCGCTGCTCAAGAAAAAGTTGCGCGCCACCTGCATAGTGATGGTGCTGCCGCCCTGGCCCTTCTCGCCGGTGCGGATCAGGTGCAACGCGGCGCGCAGCAGCCCCTGGTAATCCACGCCTGGGTGGCTAAAGAAGCGGTCGTCCTCAGCCGCCAAGAACGCATGGAGCATGCGATCGGGCACCTGGTCATAGCGCACCGGGGCGCGGCGCTTCTCGCCGAACTCGGCGATCAGCCGCCGGTCCGCAGTGTAGATCCGCAGGGGCACCTGCAGGCGTACGTCCTTGAGGCTCTCGATGGACGGCAGCTGGGGCGCCAAATACAGGTAGGCGGCGGCCAATGCCAGCACGCCTGCCGTGGCGGCCGCGAATGCCGCGGCCAATGTGACGCGCAGCACGCGGAAAGACTTGGAGGGACCGGAAGACATGCCAGGGCACTATATGGGCTCAAAAAACCGGAGACTGTGACCGATACCCTGGAAAAGATATCGACATTACCAGAGAGTTCCATATAGTATCCGGCGAGAGCCCCAATTCCAAGAAGAAGCTCGTTGGAAGGCATTGGTTGACATAGACTTGTCAATAGCATTTAATCTAACAGGGGATTTTACGCCCCTAACCACGGGTATCAGAAAGGAAAATTACGGTGGCTCTGTTTGGCCGGAAAAAGCCCACCCTGCTCGGTCTCGACATCAGTTCTACCGCCGTCAAGCTGCTCGAGCTCAGCAAGAGCGGCGAGCGCTACCGTGTGGAGAGCTACGCGGTGGAGCCGCTGCCGCCGAGCTCGGTGGTGGAGAAAAACATTGCTGACGTTGAGGCCGTTGGCGAGAGCATCCGCCGGGCCGTAAAGAAATCCGGCACACGCACTCGGGACGCGGCCGTGGCCGTCGCGGGCTCATCGGTGATCACCAAGGTGATCACCATGAGCGCGGCCCTCAAGGACGAGGAGATGGAGAGCCAGATCGAGCTTGAGGCCGATCAATACATCCCCNNAGATCGAAATGGAAGCCGACCACTACATCCCCTATCCCCTGGAGGAGGTCAACCTCGATTTCGAGGTGCTCGGTCCCTCCGAGAAGAATCCCGAGACCGTCGACGTGCTCCTGGCTGCCTCGCGCAGCGAGAACGTCGATATGCGCGTGGCCGCCCTGGAGATCGGCGGGTTGAACCCCAAGATCGTCGACGTCGAGGCATATGCCCTGGAGAGCGCCTTCGCGCTGGTGGCCGAACAGCTGCCCGGGGGCGCCGGCGACCAGACCGTTGCCGTAGTGGACGTGGGCGCCACCATGACCACCCTCAACGTGCTGCACGACTGCAAGATCATCTATACCCGCGAGCAGGTGTTCGGAGGAAAGCAGCTCACCGAGGAGATCATGCGCCGCTACGGCCTGTCCTACGAAGAGGCAGGCATGGCCAAACGCCAGGGCGGACTCCCGGACAACTACGGGCCCGAGGTCCTCGAGCCGTTCAAGGACGCCATGGCCCAGCAGGTCAGCCGCTCGCTGCAGTTCTTCTTCTCCTCCAGCCAGTACAACGGCGTCGACCGCATCGTGCTCGCCGGCGGCAGTGCCTCGATTCAGGGGATCGACGAGCAAATCGAGTCCAAGCTGGGCACCGACACCAGCATCGCCAACCCCTTTGCGAGCATGTCCTTGGCGCCGCGCGTCAAACCGCAGACACTGAGCAATGACGCGCCTGCATTGATGATCGCCTGCGGGCTTGCATTGAGGAGCTTCGACTGAAATGGCCCGCATCAACCTGTTACCGTGGCGCGAGGAACAGCGCCGGCAGAGGCAGCAGCAGTTTTTCGCGATGCTGGGGCTCGCGGCCATCGCCGTGGGTGCGGCCATGGGCGGCGTGCACATGTTCGTGGAGAATCGCATCGGCCATCAGAACGACCGCAACCGCTTTCTCGAGCGCGAGATCGCGAAGCTCGATCAGCAGATCAAAGAGATCAATGAGCTGGAGCGCACCAAGAAGCGGCTGTTGGCCCGCATGCAGATCATCCAGACCCTGCAGGCGAGCCGGCCGGAAATCGTCCATCTGTTCGACGAGCTGGTGCGCACCCTTCCCGAGGGCGTCTACCTGACCTCGGTTGCACAGAAGGGCAGCAAGGTGACCTTGAAGGGAATGGCCCAGTCAAATGCCCGCGTTTCCACCTACATGTGGAACGTAGAGAAATCCGAGTGGGTGGCGAACCCGAACCTGCGAGTGATCGAGACCACGGAGGGCAAGAGCGGGCGCGTGAGCAAGTTCGAGCTCACCGCAGGGCAGGCGCACGAAGAGGGGACCGAGAAGGAGGGCTCCCGATGAATCTGTCGGAGCTCAACGAGCTAGACCTCAGCAATGTCGCCAACTGGCCGGTGGCGGCCAAGGCCGGCCTGATCGTGGTGCTTTGCGGCATGATCGTTTTCGGCGTCTACTGGTTCGACACCCGCCACCAATTCGAGCACCTCGAAAAGCTACAAGCCAAAGAAAAATCGCTCAAGGCCGACGTCAAGGTGCGCGCAGCCAAGGCCGCGAACCTCGACGATTACAAGCGCCAGCTCGACGAGATGCGCCAGTCGTTCGGTGAGATGCGCCGCCAGCTCCCGAGCCAAACCGAGGTGGCCGAGCTGCTGGTGGACATCTCGCAGACGGGCCTGGCCAGCGGGCTGGAGTTCGATCTGTTCCAGCCGCAGGCCGAGATCGCGAAAGACTTCTACGCCGAGCTGCCGATCAAGATCAAGGTCACAGGACAGTTCCACGAGTTCGGCAGCTTTGTCAGCGGGGTGGCGGCGCTGCCCCGCATCGTTACGCTGCACAACATCTCGATCGAGCCCTCCGAGGGCCACCTGGTGATGAACGCCACGGCCAAGACGTACCGCTACGCGGAAGAAGGGGGGGACGGCAGCCCATGATGTCGCCTAGCCGGAGCGCAAGACTTGCGAGGGCGGGCCGCCTTTGCGGGGCGGGCCTGCTGGCCCTGGCACTGGGCGGTTGCGCGCAGGAGATGGGCGACCTGGAGCAGTTCGTTCAGCAGGCGAAGGCCGCCGCGCCGCGGAGGATCGAGCCGCTGCCCGAGATTCAGCCGCACGAGACCTTCAAGTACGAAGCGGCCCATCTGCGCGACCCGTTTGAAGAGATCATGTTCCACCGGCCCGGGGCCGGCAAGAAGAAACAGGTGGCGAACGCCGGGCCGAAGCCCGATCTGAACCGGCCCAAGGAGGCCCTGGAGGCCTTCCCGCTGGATGCGCTGCGCATGGTCGGGATCCTCGAGCAAGATGCAACCCAGTGGGCTCTGATACGCTCCAGCGACGGCACAATCCACCGAGTAACCACCGGCAACCACATGGGGCAGAATTACGGAAAGATTATTCGCATTTCCGAGACCGAGGTCGAGCTCATGGAGATCGTGCCGGACGGTCTGGGCAACTACACGGAGCGGCGCGCCTCTCTTGCAATAAGCGAATAAGAAGCCCAGGGGGAGAGATTGTCATGAACAGTGCAGTCCAGTGCTTGGCGAAGCTCGCGCGCGAGCTGCGGATCTCGCGCCTGCGGCCGGAGCCTCGAACCGCCGCGAATGCAACGGCGCGCAAGAGGCGAGAGGTCCGGATCGGACCCGCGGCGTACGGGCTTTCGTTGCTCGTGCTCTCGACTCTGCTGCTGGGGCCGCAGCCCGCGGCACACGCCGCGCTGGCCAACCAGCTGACCGATGTACAGGTGACCTCATTGCCCGGCGATCGCATCGAGATCACCCTGGTGTTGGAGCAGACCGCCGCAAAACCCCGAAGCTTCACGATCGACGACCCGGCGCGTATAGCGCTGGACCTTGCCGACACCATGAACAAGCTGGAGCAACCCAGCCGCACCATCGGCATCGGCCAGGTGCGTAGCATGACCACCGTGGAAGCCGGGGGCCGCACCCGGGTGGTCATCAATCTGGCGGAGCTGGTGCCCTACGAAACGCGGGTGCGAGACAACAAGATTCACATCCTGCTCGAGGCGGGGAGTACCGCGGTGCGGGCCACGGGGCGGGCCCGGACCGGTCCGGCGGGGGGCGGCGTGCGCAGCGTCGCCGACGTAGACTTTCGGCGCGGCGCCGAAGGCCAGGGGCGCGTAGTCGTTCATCTGTCCGACCCCTCCACGCCAGTGGACATGCGCCAGGAAGACGGCAACATCGTCGTGGAGCTCCTCGGCACCTCGCTTCCCGAGCGCTTGGAGAGGCGGCTGGACGTGATCGACTTTGCCACACCGGTGAAGACCATCGACACCTTCAGCCGCGGCGACGACGTACGCATGGTGATCACACCGACCTCGGAGAGCTACGAGCACCTGGCCTACCAGGCGGATGACGTCTACACCGTGGAGGTCAAACCGATTACCGAACGCGAGAAGGAAGAGCGGGAGAAAAAGAAGGAGCGGTACACGGGCGAAAAGCTTTCGCTCAACTTCCAGGACATCGAGGTGCGTGCTGTGCTGCAGCTGCTGGCCGACTTCACGGGGCTCAACATCGTGGTCAGCGACAGCGTATCCGGCAGCCTCACCCTGCGCCTCAAGAACGTGCCGTGGGACCAGGCCATGGACATCATCCTCAGGACCAAGGGTCTGGACATGCGCCAAACCGGCAACGTGGTGCTGGTGGCACCCGCCGAAGAGATCGCCGCACGCGAGAAGCTCGAGCTGCAGTCCCAGAAACAGATCGAAGAGCTCGCCCCGCTGCGCACCGAATGGTTCCAGATCAACTACGCCAAGGCCAGCGATCTGGCGGCGCTGATCAAGGGACAGCAGAATTCCCTGCTCTCCGAGCGCGGCAACGTCACCATCGACGAGCGGACTAACACGCTCATGATCCAGGACACCTCGGCCAAGCTGGCCGAGATCCGCAGCCTGATCTCGCGGCTGGACATTCCGGTGCGGCAGGTGCTGATCGAATCGCGCATCGTGATCGCCAACAAGGACTTCAGCAGAGACCTGGGCGTCAAGTTCGGCGTCAGCAAGCAGACCAGCTTCGACGGGAACAAGAATGTATATGCCGGGCCGAGCGCCATCACGGGCACCGCCGCCACCTTGTCGGAATCCAATCTCATCGTGGACTTGGGCGTGGAGGCAGCGAGCGCAGGACGCATAGGGCTGGCGGTGGGCCGCATCGGCAACCACCTGCTGCAGCTGGAGCTCTCTGCCCTGCAGGCCGAGCAACGCGGCGAGGTGATCTCCAGCCCGCGGCTGATCACCGCCAACCAAAAAGAAGCACTGATCGAGCAGGGCATCGAGATCCCATACCAGGAGGCCACCTCCAGCGGCGCCACTAGCGTCTCGTTCAAGAAGGCAGTGCTGAGCCTCAAGGTGACCCCGCAGATCACACCGGACGATCGGGTGATCATGGACCTGGCGGTCAACAAGGACTCGGCCAACTTCGACCCGCGCTTCCCCGTACCCGGCGTCGACACCCGGGAGATCACCACACAGGTCCTGGTCAACAACGGCGAGACGGTCGTGCTCGGCGGCATCTACGAGCAGACCAGCGAGCACAACGTCAACCGTATTCCGTTTTTCGGCAATCTTCCGGTTTTCGGGTACCTGTTCCGCGACAAATCCATCACCGACGACAAGTCCGAGCTGCTGATCTTCGTGACGCCCAAGATCGTCAAGGAACAGCTGAGCACGCTGCCCTAGCCCGAATCGCCCCCGGGTCGGCATCCGGCCGCCCCGGGGCGTCTGCTTGATTTCCCGCCTCGCGGCTGGCATATGTTGGATCATGAGCACCCGGGAGAATCTGTTCCTGGTCGGCCCCATGGGCGCCGGCAAATCCACCGTGGGGCGCCGGCTCGCCCAGGCCGTTGGCATGGGCTTCTACGATTGCGACCGCGAGATCGAGCAGCGAACCGGGGCGTCGATCCCGCTGATTTTCGAGCTCGAGGGAGAGGCGGGATTTCGAAGGCGCGAGAAGGACATGCTCGAGCGCCTGACCGCGCTGCAGGGGGTGGTGCTCGCAACCGGCGGCGGCGCGGTACTGGACCCAGAGAGCCGCTCACGCCTGTCCCAACGGGGGCGAGTCATCTATCTGCACACCAGCGTCAAGCAGCAGTTGGCGCGCACATCCCGGGATCAGAACCGGCCGCTGCTGGACACCCCCGACCCGGAGGCCCGCCTCCGGGCCTTGATCGCCGAGCGCGACCCCCTGTATCGCGAAATCGCCGACCTGGTGGTGGACACGAATGGGTGCTCGGTCAGCCAGGTGGTGAATGAGCTGCTGCAGCGGCTCGGGCTGGACCGAGCCCAGGGCACGCGCAAGAAGCACCCCGGCGGCGGGCGGGCCAACGGCGGCAAACGATAGCCCTTGGTGTGCTTCCGGGCCCGAGAACCGATAAAATCGGGTCATGAAGACCCTGACCGTGGCGCTGGATACGCGCAGCTACCCCATCTACATCGGCCGCGGGCTATTGGGCAACAGCCGGTGCTTTACCCCGCACATCCCCGGCACCCAGGTGATGGTGGTGACCAACGATGCGGTCGCGCCACTCTACCTTGAGACGCTTGCCGCGACGCTGAGCGGCCTCGACTGTGAAACGCTGGTGCTGCCGGACGGCGAGCAGTACAAGACGCTGGACACGGTCAATCGAATCTTTACCGTCCTGCTGGAAAAGCACTTCACGCGCACTGCCACCCTGGTGGCGCTGGGCGGCGGCGTCATCGGCGACATCACGGGATTCGCCGCCGCCTGCTATCAGCGCGGCATCCACTTCATCCAAGTACCCACCACCCTGCTGGCCCAGGTCGACTCCTCGGTCGGCGGCAAGACCGGCGTCAATCATCCGCTGGGGAAAAACATGATCGGGGCGTTTCATCAGCCCCGATGTGTTGTGGCAGACACGGCCGTGCTCAGCACCCTGCCCGATCGGGAGCTGAGCGCCGGCATCGCCGAGGTCATCAAGTACGGTTTGATTCGCGACGCCGAGTTTTTCGCCTGGCTCGAGCACAACATGGAGGCCCTGCTCGCCCGTGACGCCGCTGCCCTGGCCTTCGCTATCGAGCGCTCTTGCGGCAACAAGGCGCAGGTGGTCGCCGCGGACGAGCGCGAGAGCGGCCAGCGGGCACTGCTCAACCTGGGCCACACCTTCGGCCATGCCATCGAGACCGGCCTCGGCTACGGTACCTGGCTGCATGGCGAGGCGGTGGGCGCGGGCATGTACATGGCCGCCCATCTCTCGGTTCGGCTGGGCTGGTTGGATGCGGCAGCGCTCGGGCGTATCGAGGCGCTGCTCAAGCGCGCGCGACTGCCTGCAGGGCCGCCCGCAGACCTGTCGGCGCGGCGCATCCTCGAGCTGATGGCGGTGGATAAAAAGGTGCTCGACGGCCGGCTTCGGTTGGTGCTGCTTCGTGGCATCGGCGATGCCGTCGTCACGAGCGAGTTCGACGCGGGCGCGCTGCGGCTCACGCTCGACGAGCTGATCGCCGCGCAAACGACACCGTCGCGCTCCGGATAGTCTATGCGCGAGCCCGCTCCCTATGCTGCCGCCGATAGCCGCTCCAGGGGCAGGCGCCATCCCGAACCTCCCCCTAGCCAGCGCAGCGACTATCAGCGCGATCGCGACCGGATCATCCACAGCGCCGCCTTCCGGCGCCTGGAGTACAAGACCCAGGTGTTCGTGAATCACGAGGGCGACCTGTACCGCACCCGGCTGACCCACTCCATCGAGGTCGCCCAGATCGCACGCTCTGTCGCGCGCGCCCTGAGATTGAACGAGGACCTGACCGAGGCCGTGGCGCTGGCCCACGATCTCGGCCACACCCCTTTCGGCCATGCCGGCCAGGACGCGTTGAATACCTGCATGAGGGACTACGGGGGCTTCGAGCACAACTTCCAGTCCCTGCGAGTGGTGGATGAGCTGGAAGAGAAGTATGCCGCCTTCCGAGGCCTCAACCTGACCTTCGAAAGCCGCGAGGGGATCATCAAGCATTGCTCCACGACTCGAGCGGCGGAGCTCGGCGACGTGGGCCGGCGTTTTATCGAGAAGACGCACCCCAGCCTCGAGGCGCAGCTCACCAACCTGGCCGACGAGATCGCCTACAACAGCCACGACGTAGACGACGGTCTGCGCTCGGGCCTGATCACGATCGATCAGCTCTCTGAGGTGGATCTGTTTCGTAAACACTACGACGAGGTGCTGCGCACCCACCCGGGCCTGCCCCAGCGAACAGCCACACACGAGGTGGTGCGGCGCATGATCAACGAGCAGGCCGTGGACCTAATCAACTCGACCGAGGCCATGCTCCTACGGCACCGGCCGAGCGATATCGATGCGGCGCGCCAGGCGGGCGTGGCGCTCGTTTGCTTCGGTGACGAGATGCAGGCGCAGAACCAGGAGCTGAAGCGCTTCTTGCGCGAGCACCTCTACCGGCACTACCGCGTGCTGCGAATGAGCGCCAAGGCCGCACGGGTCATCAGCACACTGTTCCAGGCCTTTCTCGAGGAGCCACGGCTGCTGCCACCGGAGGCACTTGCCAGTGCCGAGCGCGGGGAACGCGCCTACGGCACGGCCGGTCGCGCGCGCGCGGTTGCGGACTACATCGCGGGCATGACCGACCGCTACGCGCTCACCGAGCATGATCGGTTGCGGGATCCGAAGAAGCTGACTTAAGGATATGATTCGAGTATCGCGGGCTCGATCACCCGCCCCTCGCGCTCGATCGAGACGGCAATGAGGGATTGCTAGACTTTATCCGCTATGCGCATTTACATGCAGATGCCGCCCACGGACGAGACCGCCCCGCGCTTTTTCCACCTGCACCTGCAGGAGGATCTGATCGAGGGCTGGACGCTGGTGAAAGAATCGGGCCATCAGGGTTCTCCGGGGCGCATGCGGAAGGAGCACTACGCGCGGCGCGACGAGGCCGAGGCGGCCCTGATGAAGGCACGGGATTCCCAGCTACGGCGCGGCTACCGGGTGGTGTTTGCCGAGGGCGACACGCCGTGAGCAGCGGGGCTCCATCGCGGTCGCGGCACACACCCCGAGGAAGGTTGGATGAGCTCAGAGCCGTTGAGATCTGACGCCGGGCAGGAGAGGCTGGCCCGACCTAGCCGCCATGCCCGCAGGCGGGCCGATTCGGCCCGAGCCAGCCGGGCTGCCGGCCCCCGAAGCCGCGCTGCCCGGGACTGGTCCGCGACGCGGCCCGGCCGAGACCCGAGGCAGGCTGGGGGGCGCGCGGGAGTCCGCTGTGGACGCGCAGCGGGCCACCCGGTCCCACCGGCGGGCCGCTCGGCAGCGGGCGGGCTCCTGCCGCAAACGACCGAGGAATGCGCCCTCGAGTCCGAGCGCCCGGCCAACGCGCAGCCGCCGCCCACCGCCGCCGGGGACCCATCCGCGCCGGCCACGAATAAGCGGTGGGGCCGCTTGGACGCACCGCGGGTGCCCCGGTATACTGCTGCCGGTCTGCCGCGCAGCGCTTACCCATGACACCCCGTCCCCCCACAACACACCGGCATCGAATATGCAGCCGCTGAAGAACGACCGACTCATCCGGGCATTGCTGCGCGAGCCAGTCGACGTGACACCGATCTGGATCATGCGCCAGGCAGGGCGCTACCTGCCGGAATATCGGGCGACCCGGGAGAAGGCGGGCAGCTTCATGGATCTGTGCCGGAACCCGGAGCTGGCCTGCCAGGTCACATTGCAGCCGGTGGATCGTTTCGGCTTGGATGCGGCCATCCTGTTTTCGGACATTCTCACCATCCCCGATGCCATGGGGCTGGGTCTCTATTTCACCGAGGGCGAAGGGCCCCGGTTCGAACGCCCGGTACGCAGCGCCCGCGAGATCCAGGGTGTGGCCGTGCCGGACATCGAGGAGGACCTCGGCTACGTGCTGGACGCAGTGCGCCTGATCCGCCGCGAGCTGAACGGCCGTGTGCCGTTGATCGGATTTTCCGGAAGCCCGTGGACGCTCGCCACCTACATGGTGGAGGGCGGCAGCGCCAAGGCATTCGCAAACACCAAGGCGTTGATGTTCGACAGGCCCGGGCTCATGCACCAGCTTCTCGATGTGCTGGCCCAGGCCGTCACCGCCTACCTCAATGCCCAGATCACGGCAGGTGCGCAGGCGGTCATGGTGTTCGACACATGGGGCGGCGCGCTCACCGGCCGTGACTACCGGGCGTTCTCCCTGGCCTACATGGAACGCATCGTGGCCGGCCTGATCCGCGAGCGGGAGGGGCAGCGCGTCCCGGTCACACTGTTCACCAAGGGCGGCGCGCTGTGGCTGGAGGATATCGCCGCAACCGGCTGTGACGGGGTCGGGCTGGATTGGACGGTGGACCTCGACCAGGCGCGGCGCTGGGTGGAGGGCCGCGTGGCGCTGCAGGGCAACATGGACCCCTGTGTGCTCTATGCCTCCCCAGAACGCATTCGCGCCGAGGTGGCCACCCTCCTGGAGAGCTACGGGGCCCATCCGGGCCACGTGTTCAACCTGGGCCATGGCGTGCATCCCACTACCGACCCGGAGCATGTGGCGGCCATGGTGGAGGCGGTGCACGAGCTGAGCGCGCCCTACCACGCGGGGCCTTGAGCCCGACCCAGCTCTCGGACGACCGGCCTCAAGCGCGGCGGTGCTGGCGTCGATAACCCTAGTGCGCAACGGAAAAGGCGCCAACCTCGAGTACGCCGGCTTATTCTGCCCACCGATGAGAAAAAAGGTCCATGTCAAAGACTTGCGGCTCGGGATGTACGTCGCGGAACCGGACCGCCCCTGGCTTGAGACCCCGTTTCTGTTTCAGGGCTTTCATCTCGAAAGCGGCGCCGATATCGAGGCCGTGCAGCGTGTTTGCCGCTACGTCTACATCGATGTGGAGCGGGGCGTGGATGTCGACCGGTCGGAAACACCTTCCACGACACCGAGCGCCCAACCCAGCCCTGCCGCTCCTGCAACGGGCCCCTACGGCGTCCTCACCTCCGTGGAGGAGGAGCTGGATCGGGCCCGTGGGATACGCGGGCGCGCCCACACCTTCATCGATGAGGTCTTCGACGACATCCGAGGGGGCCGCAGCCCCAAGCTGGCAGAAGTGCAGGCGGTGGTCAGGGACATGGTGGCGAGCATCGTACGCAATCCTGACGCCCAGCTCTGCCTCTCCCAGCTCAAGGACCGCGACCAGTACACCGCCCAACACAGCGTCAACGTGTGCGTGCTGACCATCGCCTTCGGCCGCCACATGGGACTGCCGGAAAATGAGCTCAACCTCCTGGGTACCGGGGCGCTCCTACACGACATCGGCAAGCTGCGCACGCCTCTGGACATCCTCAACAAGCCGGACCGCCTGACGCCACAGGAGCTGGAAATCATCAAGTCCCACCCGGAGGAGGGCCGCCGCATCCTCGCTCAGAGCCGCAAAATGGCCGGCCCGGTACTGGACATCGCCCACAGCCATCACGAGCGCATGGAGGGCCACGGCTACCCGCGCCGCCTGCACGGCGAGCGCATCAGCGACTGGGGACGTATGGTCGCGATCGTGGACGTCTACGACGCAATCACCAGCGACCGCGCCTATCACCACGGCCTCGGGGCGGGCGATGCGCTCAGCCGCATGTACGAGTGGAAGGGACGCGACTTCGATTCTGACCTGTTGGACGAGTTCATTCGCTGCATTGGGGTCTATCCGGTAGGCAGCCTGGTGGAGATGACCAGCGGCGAGGTCGGCATCGTGCTATCGGCGCAGGAGAAACGCAAGCTGCGCCCGAAGGTGATGTTGATCCGCGACGAGCGCGGCAACCCCTATCAACCCTCGCGCATCTGCGACCTCACGCTCATGGGATCCGGCGGCAGCGGCGCCTACGGCATCAAAAAGGTATTGGGGCCCGGCGCTCGCGGCATCGACGTCCGCGACTATCTTCTGGAGGTGGCCGCCGCACGCGGCGCCTAGCCTGTATCGCTCTTAGGACGTCACGGGGCGTACTCGAAGCTGTCCTCGGCGAGCACCTGCCCGTCGTCGGCCACCACCTCCACGGTCCATTCTCCAGACCAGCCGGGCACGAGGTCCTTGCTGGACCACACGCGCCAGCGCGGGCCGCCCACGTCGAAGCTCACCTCGGCCATCACCTGCCCGCCGTACATCCAGCGGTGGGTGACCGTGTGGCCGCCCAGGTCGCGCAGCTCGGTGAAATAGTAGATCTTGCCCTGCTCGAGGCCCAGGCTGTGCAGCCTATCCACCGGCTCGCGATTGTCGATCGCGGTGGTAAAGGTCGAGCGCGCCACGCTGCCCTTCATGGGCGCCGGCTCGGGCTCGGGCTCCACCGCCTGCGCCGCGGTGGGCTCGTCCGCCTCGGCGGGCTCCGGCGCCTCCATGGGTTCTGCGCCCTCCATCGCCGGGGACGCCTGCACGTCGGGGCTGACATCCGCCGGCACGGGCTCTTCCGCGGCGAGGGCCACCGTCGTCCCGAACACGACCAAACCTGCCACAACCGCTGCCTGTCGCATCATACCGCCTCCTTGTCACCTGATTGCACGGCCGCCCGCGGCGGCGCCGCCATGGTCGCCAATGCCTGAGAGCAAAACCGTGAGCAGCGTCACAATGCCGCCAAGAGCCTGGCGCTCACAGCATCGGTACGAGGTGCGGCCAGAGGTTCTCCAGCATCCGTGGCTGGGCCCGGGCGCGCGGATGGATCCCGTCCTCTTGCATGAGCTGCGGGCGGTCGGCCACCCCCTCGAGAAAGAAGGGCACGAGAGGAACGTCATGGCGCCCGGCCAGGTCGCTGAAGATCTGATGGAAGCGCTGGGTGTAGGCCGGACCGTAGTTCGGGGGAAGGCGCATCCCCACTAGAAGTATCTTGATTCCTCGTTGGCGGACTGTTTTGATAATGGCGGCGAGATTGCGGCGCATCTCGGCCAGGGACAGGCCCTGCAGGCCGTCGTTGCCGCCCAGCTCGACGATCACCAGATCGGGTTGGTGCACCTCCAGGGCGCGTGGCAGGCGCGCCAGCGCGCTGGCGGTGGTATCGCCGCTGATGCTTGCGTTGACCACGCGCCAACCGGGATGCCGCGCCCGAAGCCGTGAGTCCAGCAGGGCCACCCAGCCCCGCTCCAGGTCCACGCCGAAACCGGCGCTCAGACTGTCGCCCAGTACCAGTATGGTGCGGGGGGCGGCCTGCGCCGCGCCGAGGCCCAGCAGCAGAAAGGCAAGCCCGACCCGCGTCCACGCGATCCACGCCGCGGCCATACCACCGGCGCCGCGGCAGGGTCTGTCGCGGCCGGTGCCCGGCGATGTGCTCATCGACAAAGGAGCCTATTGAACATGGGGGAAGCGTCCTCCGACAGCATTGTGCAAGTGCGCCATGTCACCAAGCAAGTGGACAGCCCCGAGGGAGTGCTGGTCATTCTCGACGACGTGAGCCTGGACCTGCGCAGGGCAGAGAAGGCCGCCATCGTCGGCGCCTCGGGCTCGGGCAAGACCACACTGCTGGGACTGATGGCGGGGCTGGATGTCCCCAGCCGCGGCAGCATCGTCTTGGACGGTAGGCCCCTGGAGCGGTTGGACGAGGACGGGCGCGCCCGGCTGCGCGCCGGGCGCGTCGGCTTCGTGTTCCAGTCGTTTCACTTGCTCGCCGGGCTGACCGCCCTGGAGAACGTGATGCTGCCCCTGGAGCTTGCCGGCGGCGAGGGCGCGCGCGAACAGGCCCTGGCGATCCTGGCACAGGTGGGGCTGGAGCGGCGCGTGCACCACTATCCCAACCAGCTCTCCGGCGGCGAGCAGCAACGGGTGGCCCTGGCCCGTGCCTTCGCGGGGCGCCCGCGCATCCTGTTCGCGGACGAGCCCACGGGCAACCTGGACCAGCACACCGGCGCCCACATCATCGACCTGCTGTTCGACCTCAACGAGCGCCATCGCACCACCCTGGTGCTCGTCACCCACGACCCGGCCCTCACCGGCCGGTGCGAGCGCCGCTTTGAGCTGGTGGCCGGGCGCCTCGGGCAGAGGCAATGACGGCGCTGCGCCTGTCGCTGCGGGGTCTCGTGCGCGGCTGGCGCAGCGGAGAGCTGCGCGCCCTGGGCCTGGCCGTGCTCGTCGCGGTCACCGCCATTACCTCGGTGGGCTTCTTCACCAACCGCATCGAGCAGGCCCTGCAGCGCCAGGCGGGCGAGCTGCTGGCCGCCGACCTGCGCGTGCAGTCCAGTGAGCCCATCCCCGCCGCGTGGGCAGCCCGGGCCTGGGAGCTGGGCCTGCGCAGCGCCCGCGTCTTGACCTTCGCCAGCGTCGTGCTGGCCGGCGAGCGCACTCAGCTGGCGGCGGTCAAGGCGGTGAACGAGGCTTACCCGCTACGCGGCACGCTGCAGGTGGCCGATCGTGCCTATGGTGCGGGGCGCCCCGTCCGCCACGGCCCCGCACCAGGGACGGTCTGGCTGGAGTCCCGGCTGCTCAATGCCCTGGGTCTGGAGCCCGGCGATACCCTGGAGGTGGGGGCGGCCACCCTGCACGTGGGGCGGGTGCTCGTCCACGAGCCGGACCGGGGCGGGAAGCTGTTCAACGTGGCCCCGCGCCTGCTCATGCGCCAGGACGACCTGGAGGCCACCGAGCTGCTGCAGCCCGCCAGCCGGGTGAATCACTACCTGCTGGTGGCCGGCGAGGCGGGCGGGCTGCGCCGCTTTCGTGCCTGGCTGGAGCCGAGGCTGGGCCCGGGACAGCAACTCCAGGGGGTACGCGACGCCCGCCCCGAGCTGCGTGCCGCCCTGGATCGCGGACAGCGCTTCCTGGGCCTGGCGGCCCTGGTGGCGGTGCTGCTGGCGGGGGTGGCGGTGGCCATCGCGGCCCGTCGGTTTGCCGCCCGGCACCTGGACGACAGCGCCATCCTGCGCTGCGTGGGGGCCCGGCAGGGCCTGGTCAGCCGCCTGTACCTGCTCCAAACGACCTGGCTGGGGCTGGCCGCCGGAGCGGCCGGGACCGCCCTGGGGTTCGGGGCGCAGTACGGGCTGGCCTACCTTCTGGAGGGCCTGGTGGGCGGCCCGCTGCCGCCGCCGTCGCCCGCGCCCGCGGCTACGGGGCTGGCCGCCGGGTTGGTGACCCTGTACGGCTTTGCCCTGCCGCCCCTCATGCGCTTGGGCCGGGTGCCCCCGATACGGGTGCTGCGCCGCGACGTCGATCCCGTGCCCCCGGGCGTCGTGGCCGCGTACGGCAGCGCCATGGCGGCCATGGCCGCGCTCACCCTCTGGCAGGCGGCGGACCTGGAGCTGGCCTCGGCGGTACTGGCCGGCAGCGTCGCCACCCTGGCGGTGCTCGCGGCGGGCGCCTGGCTGCTGGTGCGCGCCTTCAGCGGCCTGCGCCACGGCGCGGGCGCGACCTGGCGCTTCGGCCTGGCCGGCCTGGCCCGCCGGGCCGGCGGGACCACCGCCCAGGTGCTGGCCTTCGGGCTGGGGATCATGGCCCTGCTGCTGCTCACCCTGATCCGCGGCGACCTGCTGGAGGACTGGCACGGGCGCCTGCCGCCGGGGGCCCCCAACCAGTTCGCCATCAATATCCAGACCCAACAGCTGCCCGGCATCCGGGCATTCTTCCGCGAGCGGGGCCGGGAGGCACCGGGTCTCTATCCCATGGTGCGCGGCCGGCTGGTGGCCATCGACGGACGCCCCGTCGAACCCGAGGGCTACCCGGACGGGCGGGCCAGGCGCCTGGTGGCGCGCGAGTTCAACCTGACCTGGCTGGAGCGGCCCCAGTCCGGCAACCGGGTGGTCGCCGGGCGCTGGTGGTCGAAGGACGCCGGGGAACGCCACGTGTTGTCGGTGGAGCGGGGCATCGCCGAGACCTTGGACATCGGGCTGGGGGACACCCTCACCTATCGCATCGCCGGGCGGGAGCTGCGGGCCAAGGTGACCAGCCTGCGCCACGTGGAGTGGGAGACCTTTCGGCCGAACTTCTTCGTTGCCGCCCCCCCGGGGCTGCTCGATGACTTTCCCGCCACCTGGATCTGCAGCTTTCACCTGCCCGCCCGAGAGAAGGATTTTCTGAGCGACCTGGTGCGCGCCTTCCCCAACGTCACCATCATCGACGTGGAGGCCCTCATGGGCCAGGTGCGCACGATCATGGACCGGGTGAGCCTGGCGGTGGAGTACGTGTTCGGCTTTACCCTGCTGGCGGGGCTGATCGTGCTCTATTCGGCCGTGCAGGCCAGCCACGACGAGCGCCTGCGCGAGGGCGCCATCCTGCGCACCCTTGGGGCCGATCGGCGCCAACTCCTGCTGGGGACGGTGGCCGAGTTCAGCGCCATCGGCCTACTTGCCGGCGTGCTGGGCGCCCTGGGGGCGAGCGCGGCGGCCTATGTTATCGCCGAGCATGTGCTGGGGCTCGCCTTCGACCTGCGTGCCGGCTGGTGGCTGGCCGGGATGCTGGGGGGCGTTGCCGGTGTCGGCCTCGCCGGCACCTTCGGCACCCGCGCCGTGCTCAAGTACCCGCCGCTGCAGACCCTGCGCAACGTGTAGCCCGCATATCTCACCCGGCGGGCGCCCGCCTACGCGTTGACCACGTTACGCGGCGCGCCGCCGCGAAACGCGCGGATGTTCTCCGCCAACTGGTCCACCAGGCGCTGGCGCGACTCGCGGCTGGCCCAGGCGATGTGGGGCGTGACGATCAGGTTGGGGATATCGGCGGCGAGCAGGGGGTTGCCGCGGCGCGGTGGCTCCTCGGTGAGCACGTCCACGCCCGCGCCGCCCGGGTGCCCGGCGCGCAGGGCATCGGCCAGGGCCTGCTCGTCCACGATGCCGCCGCGGGCGGCATTGATCAGCAGGGCGTCGTCCTTCATGGCCGCCAGCTCCGCCGCGCCGATCAGGTTGCGGGTATTGTCCGCCAGCGGGCAGTGCAGGGTGAGCACATCCACCTGGGGCAGCAGATCGGCCAGCGCTACGCGGCCTTCTTGTTGCCCCGCTGTGCCCGGGCGCTGTGCCACCCGCACCTGCATGCCGAATGCCGGCGCCACCTCGGCCACCGCGCGCCCGAGCTCACCGTAGCCGACCACGCCCAACACCTTGCCGCAGAGCTCGCGAATGGGAAAGTCCAGGCGGCAGAAGTGCGGGCTGTCCTGCCAGCCCCGCTCCGCCACCAGGCCACGATAGTCCAGGACGCGGGTGGTGAGGGCGAGGATCAGGCTGTACACGTGCTGCACCACCGAGGGCGTGGCATAGCCGCGCACGTTGCACACGGTGATGCCGCGCTCGCGCGCCGCGGCCAGGTCCACGTTGTTAGTACCCGTGGCGGCCACGCAGATCAGCCGCAACCTCGGGGCCTCCTCCAGGTACTCCCGGTCCAGCACCACCTTGTTGCTGACCGCCACCTCGGCATCGGCCAGGCGCCCGGCCAGCTCCTCCGGCCGGGTCTCGTCGTGGAAGCGCCACGAGGACAGCGACCCCTGCAGCCCGCCCAGATCCAGGTCGCCGCCGTCCACCGAGCCGCGGTCCAGGAATACGCCCTGCATGAATTCACCCCCTGTTCGATACCGCGGGCCAGAATAGCGCAGCCCTGACGCCGCTGCATGGGGCGGGTATACTGCGCCCAGCGCCACTGCCCGGGATGCGCCCGTGCCCCGCTATACGCACCAACGCTCCGACCAACCGCCCTGCCTCGGGGTGCTGCTCACCAACCTCGGGACGCCGGACGCCCCGACGCCCAAGGCGCTGCGCCGCTACCTGGCCGAGTTCCTCTCCGATCCGCGGGTGGTGGAGACCAACCGCCTGCTGTGGTGGCCGGTGCTGCACGGCATCGTCCTGCGCCTGCGCCCGCGGCGCGCCGCCGAGGCCTATGCCTCGGTATGGACCGAGGGCGGCGCCCCCCTGCTCGCCGTTTCCAGACGCCAGGCCGCCGCCTTGCAGCAGGCGCTGGCCGAGCGCATGGACGGCCCGGTGCGGGTGGCGCTGGCCATGCGCTACGGCAAGCCCTCCATCCGTGCGGGGCTGGAGGAGCTGCGCGCCGCCCATGCGCGGCGCATATTGCTCCTGCCCCTGTATCCCCAGTACTCGGCCAGCACCACCGGCTCGACCTTCGACGCCCTGGCCGAAGTGCTCACGCGCTGGCGCGTGGTGCCCGAGCTGCGCACGGTGGCCGACTACCACGACGAGGCGGGCTATATCGGGGCACTGGCCCAGGGCATCCGCCGCCACTGGGAGGAGCACGGGCCGGCCGAGCGCCTGTTGTTCTCCTTCCACGGGCTGCCCAAACGCTACGTGGACGGCGGAGATCCCTACCGCGCCCAGTGCGAACGCACCGCGGCCCTGGTGGCCGAGACGCTGGACCTGGACGAGGGACGCTGGCAGCTCGCCTTTCAATCGCGCTTCGGCCCCGAGGAGTGGCTCAAGCCCTATACGGACAAGACCCTCAAGGGCTGGGGCAAGGAGGGCGTGAAAAGCGTGGAGGTCATCTGCCCGGGCTTCGCCGCGGACTGCCTGGAGACCCTGGAGGAGATCGCCGTACAGAACAAGGAGCTATTCCAGCACGCGGGCGGGGGCGAGTACCGCTATATCGCCTGTCTCAACGACCAGCCCCACCACATCGAGTTTCTCGCGAAGCTCGTGCAGCGCCACTGCCAGGGCTGGGGGACGTGAACGAGCAGCGGCAGACACCCGGTTTCAGCCCTATCCAATGCGGCTGAACTTCACGGACACCCAACCCTTTGAGTGAAGCGGACATAACCGCTCTGAACACAGATAGAGACGGCAGACCGCGGTGTTCGTGCCATGTTGGAGGCGAGCCGCCGAATGGCACCGGCGGTGTGGTCGAGGACCAAGGACCTTGCACGCAGCGAGCGCAGCAGGGACAGCACAGCGAGCGTAAGCGGCGAAAGGCCCCGGTTCTCGACCAGCATATGCATCGATTGAGTTGAAACATGCTCGATAGCATCCGCAGGCTGTTCGACTTTGCGACCTCGGGGCTGGCGGTCTCGCAGGAGCTGTTGCGCCTTGCCCGGACGCGAAAGGGCAAGTCAAAGCTGCTTCTCGAGGAGCTGAAGGAGAATCAGGACCTTTGCACCATGGTCGTGAACGAGCACACCGATCCCATGAAGACCATACCGGCGCTTCGCACCGAGCACTACGATGCGCTGCTGGCGGAGGGCTTCGACTTCGGATCGCTCAAGAAGGAGAAGATACGGAGCAGGCCAGTGCTGCAGAAGAGTGATCTGGCGCCGTTCGCCAGCAAGGGCACCGGCGTCCTCGTCGAGGACATCTACGACAAGATCAAGGAGATCGAACGGCGCTATCGCCTGGACAGGGACAACCCGAAGACCGACTGGCGGCGAAGGATGATCAACGTCTACAAGCGCATCATCTTGTTGATCGATCATCTGCGGGACTAGCCCGGATATCTCACCGGGGGTTCGGCGCCGCAACGCGGAACGCAACGTATCAAGCCAAGATTTGACCCCTTTTTTTCTCATTCTTTGCGTCCTCCGCGCCTCTGCGTGCTCTGCGTCCTTCAACCAACGCGGACGAGGGCTACGGCAGGTCGGTGGAGCCCATGAGGCAGCGGTCGATCTCACGCGCCGCGCCCCGGCCCTCGTTGATGGCCCAGACCACCAGGGACTGGCCCCGGCGACAGTCGCCGGCGGCGAACACACCGGGCACGCTGGTGGCGAACCGGCCGTATTCGGCCTGGTAGTTGCCGCGCTGGTCCAGCTCGATCCCCGCCGCCTCGCTGAGATAGTGCTCGGGGCTGACAAATCCCATGGCGAGCAGCACCAGCTGGGCCGGCCAGGTGCGCTCGGAATCGGGCAGCTCCTGCATCTTCCAGCGCTCTTCGGCGGCATCGTGCACCCACTCCACCTGTACGGTGCGGATGCCGGCCACGTTGCCCTTGCCGTCGTCCACAAAGCCCTTGGTGAGAATGCAGTACTCGCGCGGGTCCTTGCCGAACTTGGCCGAGGTCTCGGCGTGGCCATAGTCCACGCGAAAGATACGCGGCCACTCCGGCCAGGGGTTGTCCAGGGCGCGCTCGGCCGGGGGCCTGGGCAGCAGCTCGAAGTTGGTCATGGACTTGCAGCCGTGGCGCAGGGCGGTTCCGATGCAGTCGGTGCCGGTATCGCCGCCGCCGACGACGATCACGTCCTTGCCCTTGGCCGAGATGTAGTTGTCGTTTTTCAGGTCGGAATCGAGCAGGCTGCGGGTATTCTCGGTCAAAAACTCCATGGCGAAGTGCACGCCGTTGAGCTCGCGGCCCTCCACGGGCAGATCGCGCGGGCGCGTGGCGCCGGTGGCGAACAGCACGGCGTCGAAGTCCGCCTGCAGCTGGGCGGGCTCGACGTTTTGGCCCACGTCCGCGCCGGTGACGAGCTCGATGCCATCCTCGCGCAGCAGGTTCACGCGCCGCTCCACCAAGCCCTTGTCCAGCTTCATGTTGGGGATGCCGTACATGAGCAGCCCGCCGACGCGGTCCTCGCGCTCGTAGACGGTGACATTGTGCCCGGCCTTGTTGAGCTGGGCGGCGGCGGCCAGCCCCGCCGGGCCGGAGCCCACGACCGCCACCTTCTTGCCGGTGCGCGCCTGCGGGGGGGAGGCCTTCACCCAGCCCTGGTCGTAGCCGCGATCGATGATGGCGTGCTCGATGTTCTTGATGGTCACCGGCGGGTCGGTGATGCCCAGCACGCAGGCGCCCTCGCAGGGCGCCGGGCAGACCCGGCCGGTGAACTCGGGGAAGTTGTTGGTCTTGTGCAGGCGGTCCAGGGCCTCGCGCCAGCGGCCCCGGTAGACCAGGTCGTTCCACTCCGGGATCAGGTTGTCGATGGGGCAGCCGTCATCGGACTGGCAGAACGGCACCCCGCAGTCCATGCAGCGCGCGCCCTGGATCTGCAGATGCTCCCAGTCGTGCCCACCGTAGAGCTCCAGGAAGTCCTGCAGCCGCGCGACGGGGTCGCGGTAGGGCTCGGTCTTGCGCGCGTACTCTTTGAATCCCGTTATCTTGCCCATGGTGTCTTCGCTGAGGTTAGACCGCGACAGCGGACTTGGCCTGTCGGCGCCTGCGCTCCTCGAGCACGCGCTTGAAGTCGACCGGCATCACCTTGACGAACTGCGAAAGCGTCATATCCCAATCGCCGAGCAGGCGCTCGGCCACGGTGGAGCCGGTGTAATCGCGGTGGCGCTCGATCAGTCCCTTGAGCTCGGCGATGTCCTCGTCGGCCTCCATGTGCTCGAGCTCCACCATGGCCTGGTTGACCTTGCTGGCGAAGTCGCCGCGGTGGTCCCACACGTAGGCGATGCCGCCGCTCATGCCCGCGGCGAAGTTCCGGCCGGTGTCGCCCAGCACCACCACGCGGCCGCCGGTCATGTACTCGCAGCCGTGGTCGCCCACGCCCTCCACCACCGCGTGGGCGCCGCTGTTGCGCACGGCGAAGCGCTCGCCGGCGGTGCCGCGGAAAAACGCCTCGCCGCCGGTGGCGCCGTAGAGCACGACGTTGCCGACGAGGACGTTCTCCTCGGGCACGAAGGTGCTGGTCTTCGGGGGATAGACCACGATGCGCCCGCCGGACAGGCCCTTGCCCACGTAGTCGTTGGCGTCGCCCTCCACCTCCAGAGTTACGCCCTTGGCCAGGAACGCGCCCAGGCTCTGGCCGGCCGAGCCGGTGAGCTTGATGTGAATGGTGTCGTCGGGGAGCATGTCCTCGCCCCACCGCTTGGCGATCTCGTGGGAGAGGGTCGTGCCTACCACCCGGTTGGTGTTGATAACGGGCAGGTCGATGCGCATCTTCTTGCCCTGCTCGATGGCCGCGTGCGCCCGCTCGATGAGCGTGTTGTCCAGGGCCTTGTCCAGCTCGTGGTCCTGGAGGATGGTCTGGTGCACCTCCACGGCGCCATGGGGCCTGGGCGCCGGCGTGAGGATCGCCGACAAATCCAAGCCGGTGGCCTTCCAGTGCCGCTCGGCCGCCTCCGGGTCCGCCTCCAGCGCGTCCACCCGGCCGATCGTCTCGTTGACGGTGCGAAAACCCAGGTCGGCCATGATCTGGCGCAGCTCCTTGGCCACCATGAACAGATAGTTCACCACGTGCTCGGGCTGGCCGGCGAACTTGGCCCGCAGCTCGGGGTCCTGGGTGGCGATGCCCACCGGGCAGGTGTTGAGGTGGCACTTGCGCATCATGATGCAGCCCAGGGCGATCAGCGGCGCGGTGGCGAAGCCGAACTCCTCGGCCCCGAGCAGGGCGGCGACGGCCACGTCGCGGCCGGTCTTGAGCTGGCCGTCGGTCTGCAGCACCATGCGCGAGCGCAGGTCGTTCATCACCAGGGTCTGGTGGGTCTCGGCCAGGCCCAGCTCCCAGGGCAGGCCGGCGTGCTTGATGGAGGTCAGCGGCGAGGCGCCGGTGCCGCCGTCGTGGCCGGCGATCACGATGTGATCGGCCTTGGCCTTGGTGACGCCGGCGGCGATGGTGCCCACCCCGATCTCCGAGACCAGCTTGACGCTGATGCGCGCCGAGGGGTTGGCGTTCTTGAGGTCGTGGATGAGCTGCGCCAGGTCCTCGATCGAATAGATGTCGTGATGCGGCGGCGGGCTGATCAGGCCCACGCCCGGCGTGGAGTAGCGGATCTTGGCGATGATCTCGTCGACCTTGCGGCCGGGCAGCTGGCCGCCCTCGCCGGGCTTGGCGCCCTGGGCGATCTTGATCTGGATCTCGTCGGCATTGGTCAGGTACCCGATGGTCACGCCGAAGCGCCCCGAAGCCACCTGTTTGATGGCCGAGCGCTTCGAGTCGCCGTCGGGCAGGGGGATGAACCGCACCGGGTCCTCCCCGCCCTCGCCGGTGTTGGATTTGCCGCCCAGGCGGTTCATGGCCACGGCCAGCGCCTCGTGGCTCTCGGCCGAGATCGAGCCGAAGCTCATCGCCCCGGTGGCGAAGCGTTTGACGATCTCGGACTCGGGCTCCACCTCCTCGACGGGGATGGAACCGCCGTTGGCGCCCGCCTTGAAGCGCAGCAGGCCGCGGATGGTGCTGTGACGGCTCTGCTCGTTGGTGTGCTTGGAAAAGCGCCAGTAGGCGTGCTCGTCGTTGCCGCGCGCGGCAAGCTGCAGGTCGGCGATGGAGGCCGGGTCCCACATGTGGCGCTCACCCTCGGCACGCCAGTGGAAGTCTCCCGGGTTGGGCAGCACCGGCAGGCGCACCTCTTCGCGCTCGGGATAGCCCAGGGCGTGGCGGCGCAGGGCCTCCTCGGCCAGCACCTGGAAGGTCGCCCCGTTGATGCGGCTGGTGGTGCCGGCGAAGCAGTGCTCGACCACCTCGTCGGCCAGGCCCACCGCCTCGAAGATCTGCGCGCCCTTGTAAGATTGCAGCGTGGAGATGCCCATCTTGGCCATCACCTTGAGCATGCCCTTGGCCACGCCCTTGCGGTAGGCGGCGACGATCTTGTCATCGTGGTCGTACCTCTCGCCAGGCAGCAGCCCGTCGCGACGGGCCTGCCACAGGGCCTCGAAGGCGAGGTAGGGGTTGATGGCGTCGGCCCCGTAGCCGATCAGCAGGCAGTGGTGGTGCACCTCGCGGGCCTCGCCGGTCTCGACGGCGATGCCGATGCGCGTGCGGGCGTGGTTGCGCACCAGGTGGTGATGCACGGCGCCGGTGGCGAGCAGCGTGCTCACCGGCACGCGCTGGGCGCCGATGTCGCGGTCGGTGAGGACCACCAGGCTGTAGCCCTCGTCGATGGCCGCGTGGGCCTCGGCGCAGATGCGGTCCAGGGTCTTGTCCAGACCGGCCGCGCCGTCGGTGCGCGGGAAGGTGATGTCGATGGTCTTGGCGCGCCAGCCGCGGTGGTCGATGTGCTTGAGCGCGGCCAGCTCCTCGTTGGTGAGGATGGGGTGCGGCAGCTGCAGGCGGTGGGCGTGGGCCTCGGTGGTCTCCAGCAGGTTGCCCTCCGGCCCGATGTAGCACTCCAGCGACATGACGATCTCCTCGCGGATGGAGTCGATGGCCGGGTTGGTGACCTGGGCGAAGAGCTGCTTGAAGTAGTCGTAGATCATGCGCGGCTTGTCGGACAGACAGGCCAGCGCGGTGTCGTTGCCCATGGAGCCCACCGGATCGCGCAGCTGCTGCACGATGGGCAGCAGCATGAACTGCATGGTCTCGACGGTGTAGCCGAAGGCCTGCATGCGCCCCAGCAGGGTCTCGGGGTAGAAGCCGTGGGGGTCGCCGTTGACCTTGAGCAGGGCCGAGACGATGCGCTGGTTCTTCAGCCACTCGCCATAGGGGCGGCGGGTGGCGAACTCGTGCTTGAGCTCATCGTTGGGCACCATGCGCCCCTGCTCGAAATCGATTAGGAACATGCGCCCGGGCTGCAGCCGGCCTTTGGCCTTGACGTTGTCGGGCTCGACCTCGAGCACGCCCACCTCCGAGGCCATGATCACCTTTTCGTCGTGGGTGAGGTAGTAACGGCTGGGGCGCAGCCCGTTGCGGTCCAGCACCGCCCCGATGTAGTGCCCGTCGGTGAAGGCAATGGAGGCCGGCCCGTCCCATGGCTCCATGAGCGCCGAGTGGTATTCGTAGAACGCGTGCTTTTCGTCGGACATGGTCTCGTCGTTCTGCCATGCCTCGGGGATCATCATCATGACGGCCTCTTGCAGCGTGCGGCCGTTCATCAACAGGAACTCCAGCACGTTGTCGAAGGCCCCGGAGTCGGAGCACTCCGGCTCGATCACCGGGAAGAGCTTCTCGAGCTCGCCGCCGAACAGCCTGCTCTCGGCCACGCCCTCGCGGGCCCGCATCCAATTGATGTTGCCCTGGCGGGTATTGATCTCCCCGTTGTGGCTCATGAAGCGGTTGGGCTGGGCCCGGTCCCAGGACGGGAACGTGTTGGTGGCAAAGCGCGAGTGCACCATGGCCAGGTGGGTGGTGTAGTCCGCGTCCGCCAGGTCCGGGTAGAAGGGCATGAGCTGATCGGGGGTGAGCATGCCCTTGTAGACGATGACCTTGGTCGACAGGCTGCAGATATAGAACATCTCGCGCTGGGCCAGGGACTCGTCCTCGCGCAGCAGGTTGCCGCAGCGCTTGCGGATCACATAGAGCTGGCGCTCGAAGTCCTCGCCCTCCAGGTCGTCGGCGGCGGCGACGAAGAGCTGCCCGATGTGCGGCATGCAGGCCCGTGCCGTGGGGCCGATGTCGGCGCCGACGGGGTTGGCGGGCACGTGGCGCCAGCCCACCACCGTCTGGCCCTGCTCGGCGACGATGCGCTCGACGGTTTCCTTGCAGCGCCTGCGTTCCCGGTCATCGGTGGGCAGGAAGACGATGCCGGCGGAGAAACGCCCCGGCTCGGGCAGCTCCACGGCGAGATCCTGGCGGGCGATCTTGCGGAGAAATTCATGGGGCAGGGCGGTAAGCATGCCGGCACCGTCACCCGTGTTGGCCTCGCACCCGCAGGCGCCGCGGTGCTTCATACGCCGCAGAATGTGATCGGCGTCGAGGACGAGCTGGTGGCTGCGCCGACCCTTGATATCGGCCACGAACCCGACGCCGCAACTGTCCCTCTCGTATGCCGGATCGTAGAGGCCCCGGCGGGCCGGCCGACCCTGTGTGTAGACGTCGTCTGTCACTCGGTTACTCATAGGCGCCTCTCAGCGACTGCCGCGTGCAGGGTCTTTCCCGTATGGGTCCGTTGTCGATAGGTAAGCGTCGGGCGTGGCTGCCGGCGACCCCTCCCAAGAGACCCGTGATGCCTGCTGACGGGCTCCGTGGCCCGGGTACCGCAGTGTTCGGTGCGTCCGCGATCCCGCGGGGGCCGGGTGGCGCGCTGCGCCCGCGCCGGTCATTGTCCGGACCGGGCCCTGGCGAAATCGGGCCGGCCATTGTAGCGAATGCCCGGTGGGATGGAAAGCAGCCGCCCTGGCCGCCAGGCCCCTGATTCGCCAGCAAAAGCCGGGGCGTCTCGACGGCCTTTCGGGCGTGGCGCAAGGGCCTCGATGCACCCCATCGGGGCGCGGCCAGCCGCCGAAAATCGTTTGAGAATTAGCGAGCTAGAACGGCGGACTAGGCGCGGAGCTGGTCCAAACAATCCAGCGCGGCGCTCTTGTAGCATTCGGCCAGCGTGGGATAGTTGAACACGTTGCCCGCCAGGAACTCCACATTTTGCCCGGCGCCCATGGCGATCTGCCCGATGTGGATCAGCTCGCTCGCCCCCTCGCCGATAATGTGCACGCCCATGAGTCGGCCCTGCGCGCGATCGCACAGCAGCTTCAGCATGCCCCGGTAGTCGCCGATGATCTGCCCCCGGGCGGCGTCGGCGTAGCCGGCACGACCGACAACGTAGTCGGCGCCGCGCTCGCGCAGCTGGCGCTCGGTCTCACCCACGTAGGACAGCTCGGGGATGGTGTAGACGGCCATGGGCAGCGGCGCGGGCGAGGCGGCCCGCCCCTCGCCAAAGGCGTGGTAGGCCGCGAGCCGCCCCTGCTCCATGGCGGTGGAGGCCAGGGCCGGCGCCCCGGCCAGATCGCCGATGATATAGATATGGGACACCGGCGTCCGGCCATGTGCGTCGATGCGCACCCAGCCGTTGTCGTCGGCCGCCAAACCCGCCTGGTCGATGGCCAGCCCCTCGTAGTTGGGCTGCCGCCCCATGGCGTAGAGCAGGCAGTCGGCCTGGAAGTGCTCGCCGCCCTCGGTGTGCGCATGCACCCGGTCGCCGCGGCGCTCCACCGCGCCCACGCGGGTTTGCATGTGCAGCCGGATGTTCATGTCCAGCATGTGATCCACGAGGCTGTCGGCGATGTCCCCGTCCAGGTACGCCAGCACCTGCTGGTGGGAGTCGATCAGCGTGACCTCGACCCCCAGGGGGGCGAACACGGTGGCGAGCTCGCAGGCGATCACCCCGCCGCCCACCACGAGCAGGCTCTTGGGCAGGCGGCGCATGTTGAGGATCGAGGTGGAGTCCAGCACCCGCTCCTTGTCGAACGGGATGTGCTGCGGGCGCCGGGGGCGTGAGCCTGCGGCGAGCACGATGACCGCGGCGCGGCAGCGCTCGCGCTTGCCGGAAGGGGCGGCAACCGACAGGGTGTGTGCATCCTCGAACGAGGCCTCTCCGGGGATGATGGAGACCCCGTGGCGCAACAGCTGATTGAGCAGCGCCGACTCCTTGTTCGCCACCACGCTGTCCTTGCGCTGGATGGCCTCGGCCAGGAAACCGCCGCCCTCGGCGCGGCGCGGGTAGAAGGCCGCGCGCATCCCCTGGGCGGTGAAGCGCGAGGCCAGAAACGCCGCCTCGCGCAGCGCCTTGCTGGGGATGGTGCCCGTCTGCAGGCTGACCCCGCCCAGGTAGGGCTTGCGCTCGACCACGCCCACCTTCTTGCCGAGCTTGGCCGCGGTCAAGGCGGCGTGCTGACCGCCCGGCCCCGAGCCCACCACGAGTAGATCGAATTCCTGCTGCACGATACGCGCCCTGCCCAGATGCTCAGTCGTTGTGTTCCTGGACCGACGCGCCGCTGAACGGCCCGCCCGCTGCTCCAAGCATAACTACAGTCTTGAGGATATCACCTCACCGGCTCGGGCGAGGCGCCGCAGCGCCCGCGCGCTCGGGCTTCGCCGTCGACTGGGACCTAGAGGGCGGCGATTCCTCTCCACGTGGGCCGATCGACGCAGAGACCGCAAAGATGCAAAGGACGCAGACGATGCTCGAGCACGAGCAAGGGTCGGAGCCGGCAACCCGGCAGCGAGCGACCCAAGGGGCCGCAAAGCTTTGCGCAAAGACGCGGAGTCCGCCAAGGGACGGGTACCGATCGTCCGAGCGAACCCGATCGGCTTGATGAACGCGGTGATCCCTTTGGGTGCTCAGCGTCCTGGCGAGAGTGATAGCCGTCCTGCGCCACCCGCAGACATTGCCAAGGAGCAATGTCTCATTTGCGCCCTCTGCGTCTCTGCGGCCTGTGCGTTCCTCAACCTGCGCGGAAGCGAGCCAATCTCGTGTCCCGGACCGGCTGAACGTCAGCGGAGCTCGCCGAGCAAGCGGTCGATCATGGATTCGGCCTGGCCGCCGTAGCCGCCGCCGAACAGGTTGTAGTGGTTGAGGACGTGATAGAGATTGTAGAGGACCTTGCGCACCGGATAGCCGGGGTCCAGGGGCCAGGCCGCATCATAGGCATCGTGGAAGCCGCGGCCGAAGCCGCCGAACAGCTCGGTCATGGCCAGGTCCGCCTCGCGGTCGCCGTGGTAGGTCGCCGGGTCGAAGATCACCGGGTTGCCCCGGTCATCGCCCGCGGCATTGCCGCCCCACAGGTCGCCGTGCAGCAGCGAGGGCCGCGGCCGGTAGTCGCTGAACAGGGCATCAAAGCGAACCGCGAGTTGCTCGCCGCGGCTGACCGCACGCCGCCCAAGCCCCCGGCGGGCGGCCAGGTCGAGCTGATAGCCCAGGCGGTGCCGGCGCCAGAACTCGACCCAATCGTCGCACGGGGTGTTGATCTGGGGGGTGGAGCCGATGGTGTTGTCCCGATGCCAGCCGAAGCGCTCGCGGGTGACGCGGTGCAGGGCCGCCAGCTGCTCGCCCACGGCCTCGGGCCGGGCGCGCCCGCCCATTGGAATGTACTCCATCGCCACGAACGCCATGCCCCCCGCGGTGCCGGCGGTCACCGGCCGCGGCACGCGGATGGCCCGGGCCTCGGCCATCTCGGCCAGCCCCTCGGCCTCGGCCTCGAACATCGCCAACCCGGAAGTCTCGTTGGTCTTGACGAAATACTCGCGCCCGTCGCCGGAGAGGCGATAGGCCTGGTTGATGCACCCTCCGCCCACGGCGCGCTGAGCCTGCACCGTGAACGGCTCACCGGTGGCGGAGGCGATGGCGCTGGCGATCTCATCCCACAACGACATGGCCCCACCATAGCAAAACTGGCCCGTTGGGGCACAGACGGGGCGCCCAACCGCCTTGCCCCCGGACGGGTTCAGGCGACGAGCTTGGACAGTCGCTGGTGCAGGGGGCTGGTGCGCGGGAAGTGCGCCAGCAGGAACTCCATCTGATCGGCCAGCACGCGCCGGCCCTGCAGATAGATGTACTCGGCGTGGGTCGGGGTGAACGGCACCGCCAGCAGCTGCATCCCCGCCTGCTCGGGCGTGCGGCCCGCCTTGTGGTTGTTGCAGCGCTTGCAGGCGGTGACCACATTGGTCCAGGTATCGGCCCCGCCCCGGCTCAGGGGCGTGACGTGGTCGCGCGAGAGCTCGCGCGCAAGGAAGCGCTCGCCGCAGTACAGGCACAGGCGGGCGTCCCGGTTGAACAGGGCCGAGTTGTTGAGCGGCGGGACGTAGCGGTCGCGGGCCTTGGTGAGGGCGTGATTGTTCCCCACTGTGGCGATGATGGAGTTGACGTTGATGACGCTGCGCAGGCCCGTCTTGGCGTTGACGCCGCCGCGGATCCGATACAGCAGGCTGCCGCAGGCGTAGGCGACCTGCTCCAGGTGGTACAGGCGCACCGCGTCCTGGTAGCCGATCCACTCCAGCGGCATCCCGGATACGTCGGTTCGCAAGACCTGGTGGCTCAGACTGTACACGTATCGCTCCTCAACCGCCGGCCGGGGTCTCCGGCCCCACCGCCCATCCAGCATACTCAGGCAAAGTTACAGTTTGTCCATATTACTGATTGAGTTTAATCGCATTAAGATGCCATCAAGCGCCCCGCCGCGCAACAAAATTGACGCGCTTCGCGTTCGCCGCCGCCAGGGCGGGCACGTGTACAGGGTTGGCGAAAATCCGCTACTATTGCGCGCTTAATATCGGGGTGTCCGCAGCGCCCGACCGCGGGCGCCAGTCAGCCCCGCACAAACGACGACAACAACCCGCGAATCCGAATCGGAGAGTCCCATGCCGATACGTGTTGCTGCACCCAAGGAAACGGTCCCCGGCGAGCGGCGCGTGGCGATCAGCCCCGACGCCGCCGAGCGGTACCGCAGGGCGGGCGCCCAGGTCCTGCTGGAGCGGGGGGCCGGCGAGGGCAGCTTTTTCCCCGACTCCGACTACGGCGACGTCACCTTCGCGGACAGCGCCAAGGAGCTGTTCGCCCAGGCGGACGTGGTCCTCAAGGTGCAGCCCCCCAGCGAGGAGGAGATCGCCATGCTGGCCGAGGGGGCCCTGGTGGTGGGCTTCATGCAGCCCCATCGCTTCCCCGAGCGGGTCGAGGCGCTGCGCCGGGGCAAGGTGACAGCGCTGGCCATGGAGCTGGTGCCGCGCATCACCCGGGCCCAGTCCATGGACGCGCTGTCCTCCCAGGCCAACATCGCCGGCTACAAGGGCGCGCTGATGGCCGCCAACCGCGCCGCCCAGTTCTTCCCCATGCTCACCACCGCCGCCGGCACCATCCGTCCCGCCAAGGTGCTGGTGCTGGGGGCCGGGGTGGCGGGGCTTCAGGCCATCGCCACCGCCCGGCGCCTGGGTGCCATGGTGGAGGCCTACGACGTGCGCGCCGCCACCAAGGAGCAGGTGCAGTCGCTGGGTGCGAAGTTCCTGGAGCTCGTGGGCGAGGCCGAGGCTGAGGGCGGCTACGCGCGCGAGCTCACCGAGGCGGAGAAGAAGCAAGAGTACGAAATGCTGGTCAACCACGTGGCCGCGGCCAACGCGGTGATCACCACCGCGGCCATCCCGGGCAGGCCCTCCCCGCGGCTGATCGATGCGGGGATGGTCGAGCGCATGCGCCCCGGCTCGGTGATCGTCGACCTGGCCTCGGAGGGCGGCGGCAACTGCGAGCTCACCCGCCCGGGCGAGGAGGTCGAGCACAACGGGGTCGTGGTCTACGGGCCGCTCAACGTGCCCAGCATGCTGCCCGTGCATGCCAGTGAGATGTACGCGAAGAATCTGTTCAACCTGCTGCAGCTGATGATCGGCGACGGCGAGCTCAGACCGGACTGGGAGGACGAGGTGCTGGCCGGGGCCACGCTCACGCGCGACGGCGAGATCCGGCACGAGCCCACCCGCAATCTGGTGGAAGGAGGGCAATCATGATCGAGGGCATGACCGCGCTCTACATCTTCATGCTGGCGGCCTTCACGGGCTACGAGGTGATCAGCCGGGTCCCGGTGATCCTGCACACGCCGCTGATGTCCGGCTCGAACTTCATCCATGGCATCGTGCTGGTCGGCGCTATGGTCGCCCTCGGTCACGCCGAGGGCTCGGTGGAGCAGGCCGTGGGCTTCTTCGGCGTGCTGCTGGCGACCATGAACGCGGTGGGCGGATACGTGGTCACCGAGCGCATGCTGGAGATGTTCAAGAGCAGCAAGGAGAACAAGAATGCATAGCCTGATCCAGGTGATCTACTTCGTCGCCGCGGTGCTGTTCATCGTCGGGCTGAAGCGCATGAGCTCGCCCAAGACGGCGCGCGACGGCATCGTCTGGGCGGGCGCGGGCATGCTGGCGGCGACGCTGGTCACCTTCTTCACACCGGGGCTGTCCAATTTCGACCTGATGATCTACGCCATCGCCATCGGCACGGCGATCGCCTGGATATCGGGCAAGCGCGTGGCCATGACGAACATGCCCCAGATGATCGCCCTCTATAACGGCATGGGCGGCGGCGCCGCCGGCGCCATCGCCGCCGTGGAGCTGATCAAGGGCGTGGAGCACGACCTGACTACGCTGGCCCTGGCGGTGCTGGGCGCGCTCATCGGCACGGTGTCGTTCAGCGGCAGCCTCGTCGCCTTCGCCAAGCTTCAGGGCTGGATGAAGGGGACGTTGCGCTTTTCCCTTCAACAGAAGGTCAATCTCGCGGTATTCGCGGGGGCGATGGCCGTCGGCCTGCTCATCGCCTTCACCGACGTACCCCCCGCCTGGACCATCCCGTTCTTCGCCCTTGCCCTGGCCTTCGGCGTGCTCATGACCCTGCCCATCGGCGGCGCCGACATGCCGGTGGTGATCTCGCTCTACAACGCCCTCACCGGCCTTGCGGTGGGCTTCGAGGGGTTCGTGCTGGACAACGCCGCGATGATCATCGCCGGCACGGTGGTGGGCGCCGCCGGCACCCTGCTCACCCAGCTCATGGCCAAGGCCATGAACCGGTCTCTCGCCAACGTGCTGTTCGGGTCGTTCGGCGCGGGGGCGGCCGCCGAGGGCGGCGAGACCGAGGGTGTCCTCAAACCCATCGATGCCGACGACGTGGCGGTGATGATGGCCTTCGCCAACAAGGTCATCATCGTGCCGGGTTACGGCATGGCGGTGGCCCAGGCCCAGCACAAGATCTGGGAGCTGGCCAAGGCGCTCATCGACGGCGACGTCAAGGTGCGCTTCGCCATCCACCCGGTGGCCGGGCGCATGCCCGGTCACATGAACGTGCTGCTGGCCGAGGCCGGCGTGCCCTACGACCTGATCGCCGACTTGGAGGACATCAACCCCGAGTTCGAGAGCACCGACGTGGCCCTGGTGATCGGGGCCAACGACGTGGTGAACCCCGTGGCGCGCACCAACCCCGACAGCCCCATCTACGGCATGCCCATCCTGGATGTGGACAAGGCCAAGAACGTGGTGGTGATCAAGCGCGGCAAGGGCAAGGGCTTCTCCGGGATCGAGAATGCCCTGTTCTACGCCGACAACACCCGCATGCTCTACGGCGACGGGCAGGAGATGGCCGCGAAACTGGTGCAGGGCGTCAAGGCCCTCTAGGAGCCTGTCCGCGTAATCGTGTCGCTACTGCTGCGGTGTCCTTTCGGCCCAAATTTCACTCGCCTCGCTACGCGCAGATTACCCGGACAGGCTCCTAGGCCAAACACTGCAGCTGGCGTCACGGTCAATGCCGCGTTTTTTATGCAGTATAGGCGCCGCCAATACTTGAGAGCTCCCGTCAGGATTCCTATACAGAAGGAGAAGGGCTCGGATCCCACAGGAGGTGATCCCCCATGGTCACCCAACAGACGGCTTCCCCGCTGGAGCTCGACGAGGAGGGCTTTCTCAAGGACCCGCAGCGTTGGAGCCGCGAGCTGGCGCTGCAACTGGCGCGGCGCAGCGGCATTGGTGAGCTCACACCGGAGCACTGGGCGGTGCTGGATGCGCTGCGCGACTTCTACTTTCGTAATGGGGCTCCGCCCAGCGTGCGCTATGCCTGCGACGTCAATCACCTGGACCGCCATTGCATGACCCAGCTCTTCGGCACCGACCTGGTGCAGGCCTGGCGCATCGCCGGCCTGCCCGACCCCGGCGAGGAGGCAAAGGCCTATCTGTGATCGGGCTGTTTCGGCCCGCGACTCGCCTTGGCGCCCCGACGACCCATCTCTCGTCCCCCGGCGTGAAGCCCACCCTGGGGGCGCACCGGCGAGACGAAGGCTCCGTTTCCTGCTCCCCGATCGCCGCCGTGCTGAGCGGGTGGATAAGGAGCCCGGGCGCGGAGGTGACGCCGGGAGGGCGTTCATGCCGTTGTGGCCGGGCTTGTGGAGAAGGACCAGGACCGGGCACCTCGGGCGAGCCCATGGCACAGACGCGTCCCTTCGCCCGCCTGGAACGCTGGGCGCGGCGTCGCCTGGGTACCGGGCGTGCGTACCGGGGCTGCCGGGATTCCTAGGCCCCCCGAGAGGCTCCGGGCGGGCACACCCGCCGGCTGCCTCACATCAAATGAGGTTTATACACAAGGCAGTCAAATCGTAGCACTGGCGCAACAAAGGGATCGTCAAACTCTTGGCGATTCGCGAGCTCTGGCTCAACTCATTGATTTTTAGGAGATCGGACGGCTGATCAAATTTTCACCGATTTGTAACACGACCTACATTTTCGGTACTCCGTGCCCATTTCTCCCACGCAATCCACATAGTTTTCCACAGGTTCTGTGGAAAATCACAGAAACTGTTTGTGGATCTTTGGATTAGGTCCTCCGACTTGAAAAGGCTTCTCAAGTTTAGCGCCTAACGGGACGGCACAAAGGCGCTGCGCCATTTGCGGTAGTGGAATAGTGGTAGAGTAACCGCCATGCCCAGCGCCCGTGTCATCCTGCGCGTCGCAATCCCTTCCCCGCTCTACCGGCTGTTCGACTATCTGACCCCCGCTGGGACGGCCGGCAGCGGCGCGGTGCCCGGGGTTCGCGTGCGGGTGCCCTTTGGCCGGTCCGAGGCGATTGGCGTGGTGCTCGAGATCGTGCCGCACACGGCCATCGATGAGGCCCGCCTCAAACAGGTGCACGAGGTGCTGGATCCCCAGCCCCTGCTGCCGGCCGAGATCGTGGAGCTGGCGTGCTGGGTGAGCCGCTACTATCACCACCCCATCGGCGAGGTGCTGAGCGCTACGCTGCCGGCAGTCCTGCGCCGGGGCGCCCCGGCCCAACCCCGGGGCGAGCCTGTGTGGCGGCTGACCGAGTCGGGCCGCGCGCTGGAGGCCAGCGCCCTGGCGCGGGCCCCGCGCCAGGCGGCGATTCTTGCCCTGCTGCAGGGGGCGCCGGACGGGGTGCGCCGCAATGAGCTCGAGCGACAGGCGGGGGACTGGCGGCGGGCCCTTCGCGCCATGATTCAACAGGGTTGGGTGACCCGGGGCAACGCGCTCGCCGACCCTGGCGATCCGATCCAGGCATCCGAACCGCGGGCAGGCCCCACCCTGAACCGGCCCCAGCGGGAAGCCGTGGCGGCTGTCTCTGGGGCCATGTCCGACTTCGAGGCCTTCCTGTTGTTCGGGGTTACCGGCAGCGGCAAGACCGAGGTCTACCTGCAGATCGTCGCCCGCATTCTGGCCGAGGGGCGCCAAGCCCTGGTGCTGGTGCCCGAGATCGCCCTCACGCCTCAGCTTCTGGAGCGCTTTCGCGGGCGCTTTCGGGAGACGTTGGCGGTTTTTCACTCCGGGCTTTCGGACACCGAACGGCTGAATGCCTGGCTCGCCGCCCGCGAGGGGCGTGCGCGCATCGTCATCGGCACGCGCTCGGCGGTGTTCACACCCCTGGCGCGCCCCGGCGTGGTCATCGTCGATGAGGAGCACGACCTTTCGTACAAGCAGCAGGAGGGACTGCGCTACTCGGCACGCGATCTGGCGGTTGTGCGTGCGCGACAAGGCGGCGTGCCCGTGGTGCTGGCCTCGGCCACACCGTCCTTGGAGAGTCTGCACAACGCCCAGACCGGGCGCTACCGCCTGCTGCGTTTGCCCGAGCGGGCCGGCAGCGCCCTGCAACCGCGCATGGAGCTGCTGGACGTGCGCGGCAAGCCCATGGAGGACGGGCTCTCGGACCCGCTGTCGGCCCGCATCCGCGAGCATCTGGACCGGCAAGGGCAGGTGCTGCTCTTCCTAAACCGGCGCGGCTACGCGCCCACCCTGTTGTGCCACCAGTGCGGCTGGGTGTGCGGCTGCCAGCGCTGCGATGCGCACATGACCCTCCACTACCGGCACCGGCGCCTGCGCTGCCACCACTGCGGGGCCGAACAGGCCGTCGAGGCCGCCTGCCCGGCCTGCGGCAGCGTCGACCTGCGGGCCGTCGGACAGGGCACCGAACGTATGGAGCTGGCGCTCGCTCAGCGCTTCCCGGAAGCCAAGGTGGTACGCATTGACCGGGACACCACACGGCGCAAGGGGGACATGCAGTCCAAGCTGGAAGCCGTGCTGCGCGGCGAGAACCGAATTCTAGTGGGCACCCAGATGCTGGCCAAGGGTCACCACTTCCCCGATGTGACCCTGGTGGCGATCGTCGACGCGGATCAAGGGCTGTTCAGCGCCGACTTCCGCGCGCCAGAGCGCATGGCCCAGCTCGTCCTGCAGGTAGCGGGACGCGCCGGCCGCGCCGAGCGCCCCGGCGAGGTGATCGTCCAGACCCATCACCCGGATCATCCGCTGCTGCGCCTGCTGTCCGAACAAAACTACGAGCGCTTCGCGGAGGCGGCGTTGGCCGAGCGCCGCGAGGCTGCTCTGCCGCCGTTCAGCAGCCTCGCCCTGCTGCGCGCCGAGGCACCGGCCGCGCAGGCACCCCGCGCGTTCCTGCAGGAGGCGCTGGAGCGCGCAAGGAGCCATCCCGGCCGGGAGGTCGATTTTTTCGGGCCGGTGGCCGCACCCATGGAACGGCGCCAAGGCCGCTTTCGAGCGCAGGTGCTGATTCAGGCAGCGAGCCGGGGCGCCCTGCGCGCCCTGCTGGGGCCGTGGGTGGAGGAGCTCGCGACCCTGAGCTCGGCGCGGCGCGTGCGCTGGTCGCTGGACGTCGATCCCATGGACATGCTGTGAGCGGCGCGGGCACGGACCGCCGGCGTCCGGGAGCTTGCATAGGGCGCGCGGTAATGTGTATCGTGCAACGCTTCCCGTACAGCACATCCAACCCCGCATGAAGCACCATTTGGAGCAGCTGGTCGGCAGCGCTCTGGCGGCGCTGGGCGAGCGTGGCGACCTGGCCGCGGCAGTGCCGTTGGACATGCGCGTGGAGCGGACCCGTGACAAGGCCCACGGGGATTTCGCCTGCAACGTGGCCATGGTCCTGGCCAGGGCCGCCCGCCGCAATCCGCGCGAGCTGGCCGAGCGGATCGTCGATGCCCTGCCGGCGTCCGATCGGGTGCGCAAGGTGGAGATCGCGGGTCCCGGCTTCATCAATTTCTTCCTCACGCCGGAAGCCTTCCTGGGTGTGATCGACCAGGTCCTGGAGGAGGCGGGGCGCTATGGCAGCAGCGAATTCGGTGCCGGCCGGCCGGTCCAGGTGGAGTTCGTCTCGGCCAACCCCACGGGCCCGCTGCACGTGGGCCATGGCCGGGGCGCGGCCTATGGGGCGGCCGTGGCCGATCTGCTGGAGGCCGTGGGCTTCAACGTACATCGCGAATACTACGTCAACGACGCGGGGCGCCAGATGGACATCCTGGCGGCCAGCGTGTGGCTGCGCTATCTGGAGCTGTGCGGTGAGGAGCTGGAGTTTCCGGCGAACGGCTACCGGGGGGACTACGTGTGGGACATCGCCGCCGAGCTGCACCGCAGTCACGGCGACGTCCTGCACCAAGGCGCCGAGACCGTGTTCGGCCGCCTGCCGCCGGACGAGCCGGCGGGCGGCGACAAGGAGGCCCACATCGACGCGGTCATCGCTCGGGCCCGCGAGCTGCTCGGTCTCCAGACCTATGGCGAGGTCTTTGACCTGGGGCTGAACATGATCCTGGCCAACATCCGCCAGGACCTCAAGGAATTCGGCGTCGAATACGACGAGTGGTACCCCGAGCGCAGGCTCGCCGAGTCCGGCGCCATCGACCAGGCCATCGAACGCCTGCGCGCGGCCGGGCACACTTATGAACGTGACGGGGCCCTTTGGTTTCGCACCAGTGAGTTCGGCGACGAAAAGGACCGGGTGGTGGTGCGCGAGAACGGGCAGAAGACCTACTTCGCCGCCGATATCGCCTACCACGCGGAAAAGCTCGAGCGCGGCTTCGAGAGGGTGATCGACGTGTGGGGCGCCGATCACCACGGCTATGTGCCGAGGGTACGCGCGGCGCTCAGGGCCCTGGGCGACGACGACAGCCGACTGGACGTGCTTCTGGTGCAGTTTGCCGTCCTCTACCGGGGCGGCGAGAAGGTGCAGATGTCCACGCGCTCCGGGGAGTTCGTGACCCTGCGCGAGCTGCGCCAGGAGGTGGGCAACGACGCGGCCCGGTTCTTCTATGTGATGCGCAAGTGCGAGCAGCACCTGGACTTCGATCTGGACCTGGCCAAGTCTCAGTCCGCCGACAACCCGGTCTATTACATTCAGTACGCCCATGCGAGAGTGTGCAGCGTCATGGATCAACTGCGCCAGAAGGGCCTGGCGCACGACGCGCGGCACGGCAGCGCAAACCTGCACCTGCTGCACGAGCCCCGCGAGCAGGAGCTGATGGTGAGCCTGTCGCGCTTCCCCGAGATCGTGCAGACTGCCGCCGTGTCCCACGAGCCCCACCTGCTCGCGCACTACCTGCGCGGGCTGGCCAACGACTTCCACACCTATTACAACGCCCATCAGTTTCTCGTGGACACGCCGAAGCTTCGCGACGCGCGCTTGAACCTCATCCTGGCAACGCGCCAGGTGATACGCAACGGGCTCTCCCTGCTGGGCGTCTCTGCCCCGGAGTCCATGTAACGCCATGGCGCGCGACTACAAGAACACTGGGTCCCACAGGCGTCCCTCGCACCCGGCGGTCTCGGGCTGGCTGTGGATGACCACGGGACTGACCATAGGGCTGCTGGTAGCGCTGTTGGTGTACCTCAGCGGGCAAGAGCCCCCCGCGGGGACTAAACTGGTCCTCCCCGGCGGCGGGAGCCAGGCCACGGCCACAAAGGACGAAGAGCAGAAAGGCCGGCCGCGCAGCGACCTGCGCTTCGAGTTCTACACCCTGCTGCCGGAAAGCGAGGTGGTGATCCCCGACGACGAGCTTGCGCAGCGAACGCCCGAGGGCAAGCCGCGCCCCATACCGCCGGGGACCTACATGCTCCAGGCCGGGTCCTTTCGCCAGGCACGGGAGGCCGAGGCGCTCAAGGGCGAGCTCGCCCTGCTCGGCATCGTTGCCAACATCCAGGACGTCACGATCAACGGCGACACCTGGCACCGGGTACGCCTCGGCCCGTTCGACACCCTGGAGGAGATCAACCGCGTGCGCAGGCAGCTGCGCGAGCACGAAATCAACGCCATCCCGATCCGCGTGAAAGGCTGAGCACTAATGCAAAACTCAAAATGCAAAATGGCATTCCGGTCCGCGTGGTCTTTCAATTTTGCATTCTGCGTTCTGCATTTTGAATTGAGACTTCAGTCCTCCAGATACGTATAGCCCCGCAGCCCCGCCTCCAGCTCCCCCAGGTACTGGGCGCGGCGACCCTCAGGAAGCTCGGCTGCCGCGATCTTACGCCGGTAGGACTGCAGGAGCTCGTCCAGATTGAAGTGCACATAGGCGAGCACGTCGCTCACCGCGTCCCCCTGCTCGATATGGCTCAGGCGGTGCGCCCCGTCGGGCTGCAGCTCCACATTCACGGAATTGGTATCGCCGAAGAGGTTGTGCATGTCTCCCAGGATCTCCTGATAGGCGCCCACCAGAAAAACCCCGAGCAGGTAAGGCTCCCCGGACCGCAAGGAATGCACCGCAAGCGTGGTCCCAACGCCCTCACGCTCGACATAGTGATCGATGCGCCCGTCCGAGTCGCAGGTCAGGTCCCTGAGCACGGCGCAACGCTCCGGCGACTCGTTCAGCCTGTGAAGCGGGACGATGGGAAAAAGCTGCTCGATGGCCCAGACATCCGGAATGGACTGGAACACGGAGAAGTTGCAGAAATACTTGTCGGCGAGCACCTCGTTCAGCTCGTCCAGCACGTCTCGATGGGCGCGGTTCGCCGCCTGGAGCTGGGGGCGCATCGTGTGGCAGGTGGCGAAGTACAGTCGCTCGGCCTCGGCCCGTTGGGCGAGGCTCATCACCCCGTGGGTGAACATGTCGCGGGCCTCGGCGAGCCAGTGAGCGGCGTCGTGGTAGACCTCCAGGGGCGAGCGTCCCGCGGCGTCCTGCAGGCCCCGCCACAGGTCCTGCAGAATCGGAGGGGCGTCGGCGGCGGGCGGGCGCAGCCCTCGGGTGTCGGGCGCCCGTTCGATGTCGATGACGTTGGTGATCAGGAGGGCATGGTGGGCAGTCATCGCCCGCCCCGACTCGGTGACGAGCTCGGGGTGGGGCAGGCCGTGGTCTGAGCAGGTTTGAGAGAATGCGTGCACCACGTTGCGCGCGTACTCGCGCACACTGTAGTTCATGGAGCAGAAGCTGCGCGAGCGTGTGCCTTCGTAGTCGATACCCAGCCCCCCGCCAACGTCGACGCAGCGCACCGGCACGCCCATGGCGCGTAGCTCGGCATAGTAGCGTCCGGCCTCGCGCAGCCCGCGTTGGATATCACGGATATTCGCGATCTGCGAGCCCATATGGAAATGCAGCAGCTGCAGGCTATCCAGCATATCGGCCGCGCGCAGCCGCTCCACCGCCGCGAGCACCTGCTCGGCTGACAGCCCGAACTTGGCCTTCTCACCGCCGGTGTTTTGCCACTTCCCCGCCCCCAGCGAGGCCAACCGGATCCGGATACCCAGCAGCGGGGAGACCTCCAGCGCGCGTGCCTCGCGGATCACCGTATCCAGCTCCGAGAGCTTTTCGACTACGACGTAGACCTGCTGGCCGAGCTGGCGCCCGATCAGGGCGAGGCGCAGGTATTCCCGGTCCTTGTACCCGTTGCAGATTACCACCGCGTCGCGGCGCTCGGACAGGGCCATGGCCGCCAGCAGCTCGGGCTTGCTGCCTGCCTCCAGGCCGACACGCCCGCCGCCCCGGGAGACGATCTCCTCCACGACGCTGCGCTGCTGATTGACCTTGATGGGGTAGACCGCGGTGTAGCTTCCGCCATATTCGTTCTCGGCCATGGCCTGGTCGAAGGCCCGACACAGCACGTCGACCCGGTCGTGGAGGATGTCGGTGAAGCGCACCAGCACGGGCATAGACAGGCCGATGTCCTGGATCTCGCCCGCCAGCTCAGCCAGATCCACGCCGGGGTGCTCGTGGCCCCGGTCGGGCCGGGCCACCAGGTTGCCGCTGGGCGCGACATCGAAGTAGCCGCCGCTCCAGTGGGCGATGTTGTAGATCGCGCGGGACCTCTGGGTCGCAGTCTCGGCCATGGGCGGGTTTCTCGGCGGGTGCAGACGTGCGCGCAATTATCGGACATCGGCGGGCGGATTGAAATCGCCCGCGCTTGCCCGGCCCCAAGCCCTCCGGTAAGGTGTTACGCGGTAAGCCCGGAGGTTGCACGAGATGGCTTTGGACGAATCCTGGTTCACCGAGGTCTGCCGCGAGTGCGGCTCGGCCTTCTCCTTGCAGGTGCGCGAAAAGCTCCATGACGAGCGCAGCGAATACCAGCGCATCGAGGTCTACGCCACCGAGAAGTTCGGCAACCTGATGGCGATCGACGGCTTCGTGATGCTCACCGACCGGGACAACTTCGTCTACCACGAGATGATGTCGCACCCGGTGCTGTTCGCCCACGACGATCCACGCAAGGTGGTGATCATCGGCGGCGGGGACTGCGGTACCCTGCGCGAGGTGCTCAAGCACCCCGAGGTACAGGAGGCCTGGCAGGTGGAGATCGACGAGCGCGTGACCCGGGTGGCCGAGGAGTACTTCCCGGGGCTCACCGAATCCAACGACGACCCGCGGGCCCGGCTACACTTCGGCGACGGCATCCAGTGGGTGAAGGACGCCGACCCCGAGAGCGTGGACGTGATCATCGTCGACAGCACCGACCCCATCGGCCCCGCCGAGGGGTTGTTCTCGGAGCCGTTCTATCGCGACTGTCACCGCATGCTGCGCGCCGGCGGGCTCATCGTCCAGCAGAGCGAGTCACCGCTGTTTCACATGAGCATCCTCAAGCCCATGCACAGGGCGATGGGCACGGCCGGCTTTCAGGAGACACGCTCACTGCACTTCTTCCAGTGCAGCTATCCCTCGGGATGGTGGACCGCCACCATGGCAAGCAAGGGGCGGGGACTGGACGGTTTTCGGCAACAGGATGCGGCCGTGCGCCCGTTCGTCACCGACTACTACAACGCCGACATCCACCGCGCCTGCATGGCGGCGCCGGAGTTTGTCCGCCGCGAGCTGGAATGCTGAGTACGTAGTATGGTTAAGGTCTGGCCCGCGGCCCGCCATCGGCTCAGCGGCACCAGTGCTCCACCGCCTGCCTGGCCTCGGCGATGGCGCGCTCGCGCTCACTGTCGTTGAGATAGCGCCGATTGCCGGACTCGTCGTAGCCGTAGATGACGTTGGCCCTGCGGTAGCTGTCCAGCCGGTTGCGGGCGATGCGGCACCTGCGCTCACGCTCCTTGCGCTCGGCCTGGGCCTGTTCCTGCTGGCGCCGCTCGATCTCCTGCTCCTCTTCCATCGCCTCCAACAACTTGCGCCGGCGCGCGCGGCGGCGCTCGGCCTCGGGATCGCGCCGCGGCCCCGCATCGACTTCCACGCCCTCTGCATCCTGCCCCGCGGGACGATCCCCATAATGAACGTTGCCCTGCTCGTCCACCCAGCGATAGATCTCGGCCCGAGCCGCCGGGACGGCAAGGAGCAGGAGCAGCGAGCCAAAGGCGAGCAACCGGCACATCATCGGCACATCCCAGTGACCTGGCACACCACCGGATTGTGGAGTATACGCCCCGAGCTAGCGCCCGTCATGGCCTGGCGATTGGAGCCGATCCAGGCGCAGCCGCTGGCGCTCGTCGAACAGGCGCTTGGAGGCGGCGTGGACGGCGCACAAGGTCCCAAATCCCGTGCCCGCGGCGATCAGGAACATGATCAGGATCTGGTACTTCACCGCCTCCACGGGCGCCGCGCCGGCGAGGATCTGGCCGGTCATCATCCCCGGCAGGCTCACCACGCCGGCGGCGGCCATGGCGTTGATGATGGGGATCAGGCCGGTGCGCGTGCTGTCGTGGCGGATATCGCCTATGGCCGTATCCCAGGTCTCGCCCAGCATCAGGCGCGCCTCGATCTGGGCACGCTGCTGCCGGGCCGTCTGGGTCAGACGGTCCATGCCCAGAGCGATCCCGTTCATGGTGTTGCCCAGCAGCATGCCGAGCAGGGGGATGGCGTATTGGGGCGTGTACCAGGGGTCGACCCGAACGATCACCGTGAGCGCCAGGACGGTGACGGCAAACGACGACACGAACATGGCCAGCGTCCCCAGGCCGAACCCCCACCAGCCGGCGAAGCGGTAGCGCTGGCGCGCCATCACCTCGCGCCCGGCGACACCGAGCATGGCAAGAGCGATCAACGTAATCCAACCCAGGTGGACATAGGCGAAGATGGCCTTGAGCACCAGGCCGATGAGCAGCAGTTGCACCGTCGTGCGCAGCGCAGCCACGACGATACGCCCGTGGAGGCCCAAGCGCATGTACAACGACAGCCCGGCCAACCCGGCCACCAGCACCGCGGCCAGGGAGAGATCCAGGGGCGTGAGGGAAATCAGGGTCACCGGCGGGCCTCCTTCAGGGCCCCGCCCTCCATCCAAAAGCGACGTCCGCCGACGCGCGCGATCTGCTCCGGATCGTGGCTCACCCACACCACCGCGGCCCCGGTGTCCCGGCGATACTCGTCGACCAATTCCTCCGCGCGCCGGGCGGAGTCCGCGTCCAGGTTGGCGGTAGGCTCATCGAGCAGCAGGACCCTCGGCTCGTTGCACAGCAGCCGCAGCAGGGCAAGGCGCTGGCGCTCACCGGAAGACAGGCGCTCCACGGTCCAGTCCATGGTCCGCGGGGCAAATCCCAGGCGCGCCAAGCCCCGGGGATCCGTGCGGCAGAAGTGCTCGCCCACCCGTGCGCGCCACCATTGGCTCTCTGCGGCCAGCAGGGCCACGCGCCTGCGCCACTGCGGCGGCGCAATGCTGCCACACGGGACCCCGTCCAGGTACACCTCTCCGTCGTGGGGATCCAGATCTGCCACGGCACGCAGCAGCAGCGTCTTGCCCGAGCCCGACGGTCCCGAGAGAAACACACACTCACCCGCCTGGAGCCCCAGCTCCACGGGGCCTACGTGACGGGTGCGCAGCCGTTCGATGCGCAGGCGTTCCAAGGATCTCGGGTACCGTGTCGATTGGGCTCGGTTCAGCCCGCATAGTGTCACGCCGCCGCCGGCGCGGGTACAATGTCCTGCGCGTCGAGCAGCAGGACGACTGAATACACCCGCCCGGGAACACGCAATGCCGGGCAGCGGACCGACGCCGTTGCCCATCCACTGACAACGTAAGGAGTGCATTATGTCAGAGCCGCCGATCCCCCAGAAGGCCCCCTATGCAGTGGAGTTGGAGCCCGGAAGCCACTGGTGGTGCGCCTGTGGCAGGTCCGCCAATCAGCCCTTCTGCGACGGCTCCCACCAGGGGACCGGGTACACGCCGGTGGAGCTCACGATCACGGAAAAGGGAAAGGTGTGGCTGTGCGGCTGCAAGCGCTCGGGCAAGGCGCCCCACTGCGACGGCACCCACAGCTCGCTCTGAACGCCCGCGGCTCGGGCGGCGCGCGGGATAGCGCCAGCTCGCTTCAACCGCGCACCTCTGATCTCAAGGAAAACGGGCGCCGTAGCGCCCGCTTTCCGCCCTCGCCTAAATGCCGGCTACAGGATATAGCCGCGCTCGTCGTGCAACGCAAGATCCAGGCCCTCGGTCTCATGCTCCTCGCTGACCCGCAGCCCGATGATCGCATCGAGCACCTTGAGGATGACCAAGCTCACGACACCCGTATAGACAATGGTGGCAACGACTCCGATGAGCTGCACGCCCACCTGGCCGCCAATGCCGCCGATACCCTCGCCGAACCCCGCACCCCCAAGGGCAGGGGCGCAGAACACGCCGGTGAGCACAGCGCCGATGATCCCTCCCACCGCGTGCACACCGAAGACGTCCAGCGAATCGTCGTAGCCCAAGGCGCGCTTGAGGCGGGTGGCCGCCAGGAAGCAGCCGATACCGGCGGCGATGCCGATCGCCAGTGCCCCCATCGGGCCCACGGAACCGGAGGCCGGGGTGATGGCCACCAGTCCGGCGACAGCACCCGAGGCGATGCCGAGCACACTGGGTTTACCGTGTGTCGCCCACTCGCTGAACATCCATCCCAGCGCCGCGGCGGCCGTTGCGATCTGGGTCACGGCCATGGCCATGCCCGCCGTCCCGTCGGCGGCCAGCTCACTCCCTGCGTTGAAGCCGAACCAGCCGACCCACAGCATGGAGGCGCCGACAACGGTATATCCCAAGTTGTGGGGCGGCATCATCGTGGTCGGATAGCCGTTGCGCTTGCCTAGCACCAAGGCGGCGACCAGCCCGGCGATGCCCGCGTTGATGTGCACGACCGTACCGCCGGCAAAGTCCAGGATACCCTTCCCGCCCAGCCAACCTCCGTCACCCCAGACCCAATGAGTGATGGGCGCGTACACGACCGTCAACCAGACGGCCATGAACCAGAGCATTGCGGAAAATTTCATACGCTCCGCAAAAGCGCCGACGATGAGCGCCGGAGTAATGATGGCGAAGGTCATCTGGAAGGTCATGAAAACGGTCTCCGGAATGGTTCCGCTCACGCTGCTCACGCCCACGCCCTTTAGAAAGACCTTGGCCAGACCTCCCCAGTAGGCGCCCTCGCCCCCGAAGGCGATGCTGTATCCGTACAAGGCCCACAGGACCGTCATCAGCGCGGTAATCGCGAAACACTGCATCAGCACCGACAGCACGTTCTTGCTGCGCACCATGCCGGCGTAGAACAGAGAAAGCCCGGGGATGGTCATGAACAACACCAGCGCGGTTGCCGTAAGCATCCAAGCGGTATCGCCCGCGTTCAAGGTGTCCTCTGCCAGTGCGACCGAAGGGATGGCCGCCAGCAAGGCGGCCGCTGCCAAGCTGGTGGGACCTGTTATTTTTTCGCTTCTCATCATGCGTTCCTCCCCGGTACCTTACAGCGCGTCCGTACCGGTCTCGCCGGTTCGGATGCGAATGGTCTGTTCAAGATCGAACACAAAGATCTTCCCGTCACCGATCTTGCCGGTGTGCGCGGCCTTGGTGACGGCCTCGATCACCGGATCGACCATGTCCTGGGCCACGGCGACCTCGATCTTCGCCTTCGGAAGAAAGTCCACGACGTACTCCGCGCCGCGATACAGCTCGGTGTGTCCTTTCTGCCGCCCGAAACCCTTTACCTCGGTGACGGTAATGCCCTGAACACCGATGTCCGAGAGTGCCTCGCGCACATCGTCCAGCTTGAAGGGCTTGATGATCGCGGTTACTAGCTTCATGACGATTCTCCTGATTGCTGCCCGTCCACATGGCCGCCGCACCGCGCTCCCCGCCGGCCGGCCGATCGCCTCGCTGCCGCTCCCCGTTTGCAGCCGTTCGGCGCCGCCGCCGATTGCCGGTGCGCGCTGCAGGCTGGATTGCAGGTCCTGTGCCATGTCAATCATGGCTCGTAAAGTCAGACGGTTAGGCGCGCGGACGGGGCGCGGGCGCCGTGAACTTGCACCACAAGGGAGGCTCAAGGACGGCCGCGCACAGACATGGTGCGCGCCGGGGCGTGGGCGCGGACAGGGAGATTCACTACAATGCGGGCAATACCCCTGGGCGGAGTGTAACAATGGATCCCAAGACGCTGGATGATCTCGCGCGCCGGCTGGCCGAGGCCCTGCCCGAAGGCGTCAAGCACATGCAACAAGACGTAGAGAAGAACCTGCGCGCGGCGCTGGAGAGCGCCTTCTCCCGCATGAACCTGGTGACACGAGAGGAGTTCGATGTGCAGCAAGCGGTGCTGGCACGCACGCGCGAGAAGGTCGAGCAGCTGGAGCGATTGGTAGATGCGCTCGAGAAGCAACTGCTGCACGAGGATAAGCCGCGACAGGGATAGCGCAGCGAGTGTAAGCGGAGCAACGTCAGCGGTTTTTAGCCAATCTGTCCAATGAGCGGGTAGAATCGGGCCGGTCGCGCGCAGTCCGGGGAGCTGCCGGCTGGGCGCCCGGGATCACGTCAGTATGGAAGGGATGCCATGTCGCTCGCCCTGATCTACAGCCGTGCCCAGGCGGGGGTCTGGGCGCCGCTGGTCAGCGTCGAGGTGCACCTGTCGAACGGCCTGCCGGGCCTGTCCATCGTAGGGTTGCCCGAGACCGCGGTGAGGGAAAGCAAGGACCGGGTTCGCGGGGCGCTGCTCAACAGCGGGTTCGAGTTTCCCGCCCGGCGCATCACCATCAACCTGGCGCCGGCCGACTTGCCCAAAGAGGGCGGGCGCTTCGACCTGCCCATCGCCCTGGGCATCCTGGCCGCCTCCGGCCAGGTAGCAGCACAATCCCTTGCGGCGCACGAGTTCGTTGGCGAGCTCGGCCTGGGCGGCGAGCTGCGGGGCGTGCGAGGCGCGCTCCCCGCCGCGCTTCAAGCCGCCAGAGCCGGGCGGGCACTGGTGTGCCCGCGAGAGAACGCCGACGAGGCCGCCCTGGTCAGCCGCGGGAGCGTGCTTCCGGCCGGTCAGCTGCTGGGCGTTTGCGCCCACCTGCAAGGTCAATGCCCGCTGCCCGCTCACGACTCGCCCGGCTGGTGCCGGGGGCAGGAGGGGGAGCCCGATCTCAGTGAGGTGCGCGGGCAAAGCCAGGCCCGCCGGGCCCTGGAGATCGCGGCGGCTGGCGGGCACGGCCTACTGATGGTGGGACCGCCCGGGACGGGCAAGACCATGCTGGCCCGGCGCCTGCCGGGGATCCTTCCCCCCATGACCGAAGAAGAGGCCCTGGAGACGGCGGCCGTGACCTCGATCAGCGACCAGGGATTCGACCCGGCTCGGTGGCACCGGCGCCCGTTTCGCAGCCCCCACCACACCGCATCCGGGGTGGCCCTGGTGGGCGGCGGCCCCCACCCACGTCCCGGCGAGGTCTCCCTGGCCCACCACGGGGTGCTGTTCCTGGACGAGCTCCCGGAGTTCGACCGCCGGGTGCTGGAGGTCCTGCGCGAGCCGCTGGAGTCGGGGACAATCATCATCTCGCGGGCGGCGCACCAGGCGGAGTTTCCAGCGCGCTTCCAGCTGATCGCCGCCATGAACCCCTGCCCCTGCGGGTACTTGGGCGATGCCAGCGGCCGGTGCCGCTGCACCATGGATCAGGTGCTGCGCTATCGCAGCCGGGTCTCGGGGCCCCTGCTGGACCGCTTCGACATGCACATCGAGGTCCCCCGTCTGTCGCAGCGCGAGCTGCACGGCGCTGACTCCGGCACCGAGCCCAGTGCAGCCGTGCACGCGCGGGTATGTGCCGCACGTGAGCTCCAGCAGAACCGAAGCGCCTGCCCCAATGCCCATGTCACGAATGGCCAGGTCGAGCAGCTGTGCGGCCTCGCCGAGCCCGACCGCGCCCTCTTGGACCGAGCCATCGACCACCTGCACCTCTCGGCACGCGCGTATCACCGCATCTTGAAGGTGGCCCGAACCATCGCCGACCTCGATGCCTCGGGGCGGGTGACCACCGACCACCTGACCGAGGCCCTGTCCTACCGCCGGCTGGACCGAGCGCACGTCGAGTAGGTCGAATTTACGGTGCGCCCCGGAACCAATCCACGAGGCCGTTAGTAGCTCCTTGACCGGCGCGCAACGCCTGCGGTCGACGCTGTCATCGAGCGCCAATTCCCCAAATTGAAAATCCACGAATTCAATCGCGTGTTGAAAAGGGTTGCGGCGTTCGCTATCAAAATATCACCTCGTCGCGTCGCGGCTGCGCACGTCGGTACAGGTCACGAAGGAGTCCGCAGGCCCGTGCCAGAGTGAACGACGACCGACCGATCAACAAGGAGATGAGCCATGAACGGGAAACTGTTGATGACAGCCTTACTGGGCATGTCGTTGTCACTGGGTGCATCGGGCATCGCCTGGAGCGTCGAGCATGAGGGAGAGGAGATGGGCGCGCAGGCCCAGGCCGCCGCGCCGGACATGAGCCGCTCATACAATGCTCGCGAGCTCATCGGAAACACGATCAAAAACCCCAAGGGCGACAAGCTGGGCAGCCTGGACACGCTGATTCTCGACCGGTCCACGGGCCAGATCACATATGGCGTCGTCAAGACCGGGTTGCCCGTGGTGGGCAAGTCCTACGTGGTGCCCTGGGAACGATTCGAGGTGACCCCGGAGCAGGAGCTCACCCTGGACGTGGAGAGCCAGGAGCAGCTGCAGTCCGAGTTCGCCGCCTTCGAGGTGGAGAAGCCCGAGGCCCAGAAGCCAGAGGGCGAAGAGGCCGATTAGGCAATACCGCCGGAGCCGGTTCGAGCCGCCCCCTCGCACCGCAGGGGGCGCGTCTCCGGGTCAGCCAAGCGCATCCCGCTTCACGCAGCGCTCGACGGTCGTACGAGGGTGCCCGCCTCGCCGCGCACCAGGGCCGCGGCCTCCTCCAGGGCGCCGATGACGGCACGCCCGCCGGCCTCGGCGAACAGACAGGCGGCCTCCACCTTGGGGCCCATGGAGCCGGCGGGGAAACGCTCCCGGCGAAGCTCCTCGGGCGCGGCCTCGCGGATCGCGCTCCGCCGCGGCGTGCACCAGTCCCGATAAACCGCCGCCACGTCGGTGAGCAGGACCAGCAGGTCGGCGCCCAGCTGCCTCGCCAACAGGCCCGAGGCCAGGTCCTTGTCCACGACCGCCTCCACGCCACGCAGCGTCCCGTCCGGGCGCTGGCACACCGGCACCCCGCCGCCCCCGGCTGCGATGACCAGCGTGCCGGCCTCCACCAGGGTGGCGATGGCGTCCAGTTCCAGGATGCGTTGCGGGCGCGGCGAGGATACCACCCGGCGCAGCCGTTCCCCATCCCGGGCAAAGCTCCAGCCGCGCTCGGCGGCGACCGCCGCCGCGGCGGGTTCATCGTATTGGGGCCCGACAAACTTGGTGGGCCTGTCGAAAGCCGAGTCGTCGGGGTCGACCACGGTCTGGGTGAGCACCGTGGCGACGGAGGCGCCCGGCAGCCGGCTGTGCAGCTCCTGTTCGAGCACATAGCCGATCATCCCTTCGCTCTCCGCCCCCAGCAGGTCCAGGGGATCGGGGCGCGCAGGGTGCAGGGCCGCCGACTGCAGGGCGAGCAGCCCCACCTGGGGTCCGTTGCCGTGGGTGACCACCACGCGGTGCCGGCGCGCGACCTCGGCCACCGCGGCACCGGCCCTGCGCGCATTGGAGCGCTGGGTCTCGGCATCCAAGGGCTCGCCCCGGCGGAGCAAGGCGTTTCCCCCCAGAGCGAGGACGATGGTCAGGCGGCGCTTGTCACTCGGCATGGGGCGAGGATAAGCGGGCGTGCGCGGTACGGTCCACTGGCGAGGCGGATAGGGCCGCGGGCGCGCCTCAAGTCTGCGGCCAACGGTTGAACATGCGCCGAAGCGCTATCGGCGCCAACACAGAGGTGCCCACGCTGACTACGGCCATGGCCCCATAGACGGCATCGGGGACCCCGCGCGCGCCGAGCAGACGCCGGGCCTCGTAGACGACCACCATGGCGATCTCGGCGCGGGGCACCATGCTCAAGCCGAGGATCACAGCACTGCCGGTGCCCGTGATCAGCAGCGCGGGCAGCGCCGCGCCCACCACCTTGCCGAGCACCGCCGCCACTAGCAGCACCAGCCCCAGGTCCAGGGCCGGGCCCAGGGCCGCGGGCTCCATCTGCAGGCCGATGCCGATGAAGAAGAACGGCGTGAGGAACTCGTAGAGATCGATGAACGAGCGCTCGGTCTTGGTGGCCTCGGGATCGCGGCTGAACACCAGCCCGGCGAACAGCGCACCGATGGCAAGAGAAAAGCCCAGCCAGCCTGCGGCCGCGGCGATGATCATTCCCACGCCCACCACCGTCAGCATGCGCCCCGGCAGGCGCTCGAGGCGCGCGGCGATGCGAATCAGGCTGCGCTCCATGTAGTGGGCAAAGAGATAACACAGGCCCGCGAACAGGGCGAACTTCGCCAGGAAGCCCGCCGCGGTGGCGCCGATGGTTCCCCAGAGCTCACCGTCGCCGCCGTTGAGCAGGGGTACGACGGCAAGCAGCAAGGCCATCAGGGCCACACCGGAGATGTCGTCCAGCTCGGCGACATCCACCAGGAGCTGGCCGTTGGACGAGTCGAGGGCACCCGCCTCCTCCCACACGGCGACGGCCACACCCACGCTGGTCGCGGTCAAGGCCACCGCGACGACCAGCGCGGTGACCAGGCCCAGGCCCACCACATAGTAGGCGGCGACGAATCCCGCCGCGGCCGCCAGCCCCATGTTTCCCAGCCACACCACCGTGGCCTGCGGCAGCTTTTCGGCAAGCGCCGCCGGATGGCTCTCCAGTCCCACCTTGAACAACAGAGCCACGATGCCCAGGCTCGCCAGGAGATCGAAGCCGCGTGCCGCGGCCTCGTTGAGCACCCCCCATTGGCTGTCGGCCACCCGCAGCAGCAACCCCAGGCCCACGTAGCCCACCAGCGCCGGCACACCCAGTCGGGCGAACACGTCCCTGATCAGCGCCGCCAGCACGATGGCGGCGCCGATCAGCATCACCAGCAGGGCGTTGACCTGAGTCGTATCGCTCACCGTCGCGGCTCGCGTCCCGGGTTGGGTCCCAATGGTAGCGCCTGCGCGTGCGTGCCGGGCTGACCGCCCCTGCCCGCCGCGGCGCAGCGCCCTTCACGCCGGATCGTAGAGCCCGGCGGCGCTCACGGCCGCCAGCCCAGGGCCCGGGCGCGCTCCCGGGCCTGGCGCGGAACATCAGCGGCCACGAAGTGCTCGTGCAGCGCCTGCGCCCCGATCATGTGGTTGATCACCGCATCGAGCTGCACCTGGGTGGAGGCCGGCGTCTCCGGCCTCTCGTGGACATTGAACACCGCCTGGACGCCGGCCGCATCCAACAGGCCCGCGTCGCGGATCTTGTCCTCGGACAAAAACTGATCGGCCAGCGCCTTCATGGCGGTCCACTTCTTGGGGTCGGTGTGGGCGGGCGGGGCCATGAAGGCGAACTTCTCGCGCTCATAGAGCACCCTGGGCAGCACCCCCTTCATGGCCTCGCGCAGCACGTACTTCTCTGTGCGCCCCTTGATCCGCATGGAGGGCGGCAGCCGGGCGGCGAGCTCGGCCAGGTGGTGGTCCAGGAAGGCGGGCCGCGCCTCCATGGAGTTGGCCATGTCCACCCGATCGCCGCCCCAGGTGAGGATCTGCCCCTCGAGCTGGGTCTTGATCCACACGTACTGGGCCTTGTCCAAGGGGTGGCGCCCCTGAAGCATGTCGCCGTCCAGGGCCTCGGCGATGGCGCGGCCCGGGTCGTAGCCCTGCAGCGCGCGGCGGTGGCCCTCGGCGAGCAGGCCCGGCACGTGCTCGGCCGCCGCCAGCCAGGGCTGCAGGCAGGCGGGCGTGAAGCCCATCAGGCCATCGAGCGCCGGATCGTGCAGCTCGTCCTCGGCCAGCATGGCGCCGCGAAACAGCTTGTTGCTCTCGGCGAGCATCTGCTCCCAGGTGGCGCGCTCGGCGTCGGAGAGTGTATCGAGGCCGTGCAGGAACATGTCGCGGCGAAAGGCTGGATAGCCGGCGAAGAGCTCGTCGGAGCCCTCGCCGGTGACCACGACCTTGTAGCCGGCCTCGTTGACGTGGCGGCTCATCAGCAGTTTGGCCACGCCCAGCGTGTTGTAGATAGTGCGCTCGGCGTGCCAGACGGTCTCCACGAAATTGTCGTAGAGATGATCGGCCTTGAGCATGAGGATGTCCTGATCGGCCCCCACCGACTGGGCCATCTCCCGGGCGATGGCGGTCTCATCGTACTCGGCGTCGTCGAAGCCGATGGTGAAGGCCTTGACCGGCGACTGCTGGGCGGCCGCCGACAGGCCCAGGATGGAGCAAGAGTCGATCCCGCCGGAAAGGTAGCAGGCCACCGGCACGTCCGCCTCCAGGCGCAGATGCACCGCGCGCATGAGCTGCTCGCGCACGGCCTCGATGTAGTGCTCCTCAGGCTGCTCCGCCTCGCGCTCCTCCAACAGGGGGAAGTCCATGTCCCAATACTTGGCCTCGCGCACGTGAAAGTGGCCGTGATGGCGCTCGACGGCGAGGGCGTGACCGGGCCGGACCTGGTGCACGCCCTCGAAGGGGGTGCTGCCCGGCACGATGGTCTGCATGAGCTGGTGGTACAGCCCCTGGGGCTCGAAGCGCCGGGGCACCTCGGGGTGCGCGAACAAGACCTTGAGCTCGGAGCCGAAGACGAGGGTGCCGTTCACCTGGGCCCAGTACAGCGGCTTGATGCCGAAGCGGTCGCGCACCAGCATCAGGCGGTCATGATGCCGGTCATAGAGGGCGAAGGCGAATTCTCCGCGCAGGTGCTGCATCATGTCCTCCAGGCCCAGGCGGGGATAGAGGTGCAGCACCAGCTCGGAGTCGCTCTTGGTTCGAAAGCGCGCGCCCTTGAGCGTGAGCTCGGTACGCAGGCGCTTGTAGTCGTAGAACTCGCCGTTGTGGGCGAGCAGCAGATTGTCGTCCGGCGAGCGAAACGGCTGCCTGGCCCGTTCCTCGTCGAGGTCGATGATGGACAAGCGCGCGTGGGAGAAACCCACGCCGCGATCGTCGATGGCCTTCCAGCCGAAGCCGTCCGGCCCCCGGTGGTGCTGGATGGCCGCCATGGCCACCAGGGTTTCCGGGTCGACTGGACGTCTGGAGTCGGCGTTGATGTATCCGGCTATACCGCACATGTGTCAATCCAATTCAAAAGTGAGAACGGGAAATCGAGGACGCGCGTGCGCCGGCGCAGCCGCGGCATCCGCGCTCAGGCCGGTCTTTCCGGCGTATCGGTCGCGATTTGCTGCCCGCCACGCCGCACCTGGGCACGCGCTAGCCCGCATATCTCACCGGGCTCGCGGGAGCAGGCGTTGGGTGAGCGGCGGGATAGGAGCCGCGAACGCCCGGCCAGGGATGGCCGGGCCGGACTTAATCGCCGCGCAAGACCGCGTGGCGATGAAGTGGGTCCGTAGGCACCGCTCTGGACCGTGTGTCGTCGCTCGATTGCTCTTCACTATCTCCCATTCCATTTGTGGCTCGGGATGTTTCAGCACGGCCGTCGGCCTCCCGGTGAGATATGCGGGCTACTGACCCTGCGGGGTATCCATGACCTGGCCGATGCGCTGGGTCAGCGTGGTCAGCAGGGCCATGCGGATGAACACCGCCCCGCGGGCCTGGGCGAAATACCAGTTGTGCTCGGTGTTGTCCAGGTCCGTGGACAGCTCCTCACCGCGGGCCAGCGGATGGAGGATGATCGCGCCCTTTTTCAGCGGCGAGGCGGCCGACAGGCGCAGGTGCTCGCCCAGCTTTTCGTAGGTGTCTCCCACCCAGGCGATGGAGTTGATGTAGATGACATCCAGCTGCGGCAGATCGTTTTCCAGGGTGTGGGCCACCCGCAGCTTGAGCCCGGCCTGCACCAGCTCGTCGCGCTGGCCCTCGCTGAAGACGTCGTCGGTCTCGCAGATCACCACGACCTCTTCGATCCCCGTGCTGAACAGGCCCAGGAACAGCAGCAGGCTGCGCACGGTGCGCATGCGGCCAGGCACGCCGATGATGCCGATGCGCACCCGGCGCGCGGCGGACATGTGGGCCTCCATCAGGTCCGGGCGCCACTTGAAGATCGTATACAGGTCGGCGAGGGCCTGCGTGGGGTGCTCGTCCACACCGTTGCCGGCGTTGATGATGGGGATGCGCAGCGACTCCAGCATCTCGTATACGGAGCGATCGTGCGAATCGCGCAGCACCACGAGGTCGCCGTAATTGTTGAACATCTCGGCGACGTCTCGAAGCGACTCGCCCTTGGCGATGCCCGTGCTGGAGGGGTCGGTGATCGACATGATGTCCCCGCCCAGCCGGTGCCATGCGCTCTCGAACGACAGCCGCGTGCGCGTGCTCGGCTCGTAGAAAGCGCTGATCAGGATCTTGCCGGTGAGGGGGAGCTGGATCAGCGCCGGCGTGGTCTCGTACAGGGCCGCCAGGCGGCAGAGCTGTACGGTCTTGTCCCGGTCGAACTGGCGCGCGGAGACCACGGGATGGTTGGCCAGATCCACGAGCGGCTCCGGGGACTCCTCGACGTGATCGAGGAGCTTTTGCGGGCGCTCGATGCCGATGGTCCAGTCCTTGGGCTGGACCGGCTCCTGCAGCAATGGATCGAGGTCGTTCACCAAAGCCTTCCTTTTACCCAGTCGCGTACCAACAAGACGATCAGCGCCACCGGCGCGACCGTCGTGATGGCCAGGCCGATGGTCACCAGTATGGTCAAGAATGTCTCCGATGCCATCATGACGCCTCCCTCTCCGGATGGGCCTCGTGCAGCTCGTCCCAGTCGAACTCCCCGGGCCACAGCCAGGTGGTCAGCAGCACGATGACCATGGATACCGCGGCGCCCACCAGCGCGGCCACGTAGAAACCGATCTGAAAGTAGCTGTAGAGCCCCGCGGCGCTGCCCAACACCATGGCAGCCACCGCCCCGGCGGGGTTGGTACGACGCCAGAACAGCCCGGCGGCGATGGGCCAGATGGTGCTGGCCACGAAGGCGCCGGTGAAGTGCAGCAGCGCGGCCAGGGTGGCGAAGCGTGGATAGCACAGCAGCCACGTGAGCACCCCCAGCCCCAGGATGGTGAAGCTGGTCGCGCGGCGCAGCTCGGGGGCCGTGGCGTCGGGGCGCAGGTGGCGGCGGTAGCCGTCCTCCACGATGAGGATGGAGGTGGCCGCCAGCAGCGAGTCCAGGCTCGAGGACAGGGCCGAGAACACCATGATCAGCACCAGCACCGCGCCGGTCACGCCCAGCAGCTCGCCGGCCACCATGGGCCCGACCATGTCCGCCGCCGGGACGTTGATGTCCAGGGCGGGCGCGGCGAGGGCGACGAATCCGGCCACCACCGGGATGGGCATCCAGAAGATGCCCGCGGTGAAGTAGGCCTTGAAGCCGATGCCCTCGCGAAACGAGAAGGCCCGGCTCCACCAGACGTTGGAGTGGAAGATCTCGCCCACGCCGAAGAGCAGGTTGTTGAACAGGAACATGATCGCCGCCGGCATCAGCAGGTTCAGCAGCTCGGGGCGCTCGCGGGTGAGCTCGGTGTGGATCTGGTCGAAGCCGAGGGTGTCGATGGCCAGGTAGGCGATGAGCACCAGGCCGACCAGGATCAGGATGGCCTGGATGAAGTCGGTGCCGATGACGGCGCGAAACCCGCCCAGCAGAGTGTAGCCGACACAGATGGCCAAGATAACGGTCATGCCGTAGTGATACTCGATGCCCGTGAGCGCATGGATCAGGATCCCACCGGCCATGCCCATGCTCACCAGCCAGCCCAGCCCGTAGAACAGCGAGATCAGCAGGAACACGCGCCAGGCGGTGTTGCCGTAACGCAGGCGCACGAAGTCCCCCGACGTATAGCCGTTGGGCATGAGGCGGCGGATGCGCCCGGCCAGCGGGGCGAACAGCATCAGCCCCACCGAGCCCAGCGAGTAACCCAGCATGCCCCACACGCCCATCTGATAGGCGAGCTGCGGCGCGGCCATGGTGGTGTTGCTGGTCACCCAGGTGGCCATGGCCGTAGCGGTGCCCAGGGCCATGCCTACCTTGCGCCCGGCGAGCACGTACTCGTCCAGCTCCCCGGCCTTGCGGCCCCAGAACCAGCCCAGGAAGATCCACAGGGCGCTGAACAGGGCGAGGATGGTCCAGCCTACGCTCGAGTCGAGGATGGCGGTGTTGACGACATTCATGCAGCTACCACGCGGTTGATTTCAGCAATGGCTTCGTCGGTGGACAGTACCCGCGCGTAGCGATCGCGCAGGGTGTTGATGGTCGCGTTGTGCAGTGCCGGGGTCACCGTGGCGCAGGCGTCCTCGATGAGCGTGGCGTAGAAGCCCAGGTCGCAGGCGTCGCGGCTGGCCGTGGACACGCATTCGTTGGTGTAGGCGCCGGTGATGTACAGCCCGGTGATCCCCAGGTTGCGCAGCACATAGGCCAGATTGGTGGAATTGAATACACCCGAGGCGGTCTTGTTGATGATGATCTCGTCGCCCTGGGGCGCCACCTCCGGCAAGAACTCCGCCTCCTTGGAGCCGGGCGGGGCGTGCAGCCCCAGGCGCTTGTGCGCCGGCCCCCGGTCCCGCCCGTCCTGGGTCAGCGACTGGATGCGGGTGTGGATGATCTCCATGCGGTTGGCGCGAAAGGCCTCCTGCAGGCGCCGCGCGTTGGGCAGCACCACGTTGTGGAGCCGCTCGAAGTAGTACTCCTGGGCCTCGGCGGGCACCCCGGACTGCTCGATGTCGGCGAACACCCCGTAGCCCGGGGCCGCGTCCAGGTACTGCAGGTCGATCACCAGCAGCGCGGTGTTGAGCTGCACCAGAGACTCCACCACCCCCGGGGTCTCGGCGATGGACTCGCGGTAGCTCTCGCGCAGCGGATCGACGTTGAGATAGCTGGGGGAAGGGTCTTTGTCTTTTTCGGCCATGTTCGCGTCGGTTCAGCTCGCCAGGCGATAAAGGGTGTTCAGCGTCACGTTGGCACCGGTCTCGATGTCCTCCCACTGGGTCCACTCGGCCGGCGAATGGCTGCGCCCGTCCTTGCTGGGCACGAAGATCATGCCGGCGCGGGCCAGCCCCGCCATCATCTGGGTATCGTGGGCGGCGCCGCTGGACAGCACCAGGCTCGGGGCGTCCAGGGCCTGGGACGTCTCTTGAATGATCTCCAGGATGCCCGGATCGCAGCGGATCGGTGGGATCTCGGACAGCACCTCGAACTCGAACATCAGGTCGCGGCGGCGGGCGATGGCCGACAGGGCCTTGCGGAACGCATCGGCCAGCTCCTGCAGGACACGGGGATCGGTGTCGCGCACCTCAAGGGAGAACTCGGCCCGGCCCGGCACCACATTGGCCGCCCCCGGCGAAAGCTCCACCCGCCCGATGGTGGCGACGCTGTGCGCGCTGCCATTCTCCTCCAGGATGCGCGGGATCTCGTTGGCCAGCTCGGCCAACCCCTGGAAGGCATCCTTGCGCATGTCCATGGGTGTGCCCCCGGCGTGATTGGCGCCGCCCAGCAGGCGTACCTCCCATTTGAACAACCCGGCGATGCCATCGACGATCCCCACCGGGATGCCCCGCGTCCACAGCCGGCCGCCCTGCTCGATGTGCAGCTCGACGAAGGCGTGTACGCTCTCGGGGGCCCGGCGGGCGCGCAGGGCGTCCATAGCGTTGAACCCGCAGCCCCGCATGGCCTCGATCAGGCTGTTTCCCTCCAGGTCGCGGGCGTTGTAGATGTCCTCCGGGGTCAGGCGGCCGCTCACGGCCTGGGAGCCCAGCATACCGCCGAATCGGCCCTCCTCGTCCGAGAAGGATATGCTCTCCAGCGGCAGGCGCAGCGGCCGATCCAGCTCCCTGAGACGGCGCAGGCACTCCAGGCCGACCACCACCCCCAGGGCGCCGTCCAGGTGCCCGGCCCCAGGCACGCTGTCCAGGTGGGAGCCGGTCATGACGCTGGGGCGCTCGCCGTCCCAGCCCAAGCGCGCGTGGATGTTGGCGGCACCGTCCACATAAAACCCCAGCCCGGCCTCGCGGATCTTGGCCTGCAGCCACGCACGGCCCGCCACGTCCCCTTCGGTGAAGGCCATGCGGTAGACGCCGTGGTCCTCGCACCGGCCCACCGCGCCGAGCTCTTCGATGTCGCGCTGCAGGCGCTCGAAGTTGACTCGCAGTAGCTCCGGCACGGCTACTCCAGTCTCTGCGCGCGCAGGGTGCCGCCGGCGATCAGGCCCAGGGTGGCGAGAAACACCACGGCGCCGGTGGCGAAGAAACGCAGGGCGCGACCGAGCGAGTGGTGCTTCACGGTCACCTGCACCGGATCGCTCCAGGGTGTGACCGTGCCATTCTCCAGGCGCGCGCGCACACGGTAGTAATAGCGCCCATCCTTGCGCCCGGTGAGCACCGAGGCCTGGTCCAGCCCCCGATACATCGTGGTGGCACGCTCGAACTCCGGCACGCTCGACTCCTGCAGCTCGAATTCGGGAGAGTCGCCGGGCGAGGTCCAGGACAGACGGTAAAAGCCCGCCGTGGCCTCGGTTACGCTGGCCTCGAGCACCGGCACCTCTGCGGCCCCGGCAGCGGCCGAGATGCCGAGGAGACATAGCGTGAGAAGGGCCCCCGATACCCGGCGACCCGATTTTCGGTCGTGCTGATGGCCCATGAAAAAGATATTTTTGTAGAAATTCGTTTTGCACAATAACATTTTGGGTGCGCGATTGCCATTTCGGGACCGTGGCGCGGCATGGCAGCGCTGGGATAATTTATTGAAATTTAATTTATTTTATCCCGAGGTGCCACCCCCGGCGGCCCATAGTCCGCGCCCGCGTAGGCTGCTACAATTGCGCGGTTTCGTGAGCGACTCTTGAACCGATCATTTCGTGCCCGAGCTCAACCCCTCCCAGCGTGCCGCGGTGGCGCACGTCGGCGGCCCCTTGCTGGTGCTGGCCGGTGCCGGCAGCGGCAAGACCCGCGTCATCACCCATAAGATCGCCCACCTGATCCGCGCCCGGGGCATCGCGCCCGGGCACATCGCCGCGGTGACCTTCACCAACAAAGCGGCGCGGGAGATGAAGGACCGCGTGCGTCGCCTGCTGGGGGACGCGGACCTCGAGGGCCTGCGGGTCTCCACCTTCCACGCCCTGGGACTGAACGTGATGCGGCGTGAGCACGAGGTGCTGGGCTATCGCGCGGGCTTCACCATTTTCGACACCGCCGACACCTTGGGACTGCTGCGCGAGCTACTGCGCAAGGACAACGGCGGTGGCGATGCTGAGGAGGCGCTGCGCCGGCGCATCTCACGCTGGAAAAACGGCTTCGTCTCCCCACGCGAGGCCCTGCAGGCCGCCGCCGACGCCCAGGAGACCACCGCCGCCCTGCTCTACGAGCGCTACGATGCGGCGCTCAAGACCTACAATGCCGTGGACTTCGACGACCTGATCGTGCAGCCCGCCCGGCTCTTTCAGGACCACCCGGCGGTGCTGGCCGCCTGGCGCGAGCGCATTCGGTACCTCTTGGTGGACGAATACCAGGACACCAACGCCTGTCAGTACCACCTGGTGCGGCTGCTGGTGGGCGCGCGCGGCGGGCTCAGCGTGGTCGGTGACGACGATCAGTCCATCTACGCCTGGCGCGGTGCGCAGCCCGAGAACCTGGCGCTGCTGGCCCGGGACTTCCCCGGTCTCGAGGTGATCAAGCTGGAAGAGAACTATCGCTCCATGGGCCGCATCCTGCATGCCGCCAACGCCCTGGTCGCCAACAACACCCACCTCTATGAAAAGCGGCTGTGGTGCCGGCTGGGTCCGGGCGAGCCCCTGCGGGCGATGGAGTGTCGAAACGGAGAGCACGAGGCCGAGCGCGTGGTCTCCCAACTGCTCGCCCACCGCGTGCGCCACAACAACCAATACCGCGACTACGCCATCCTCTACCGGGGCAATCATCAGTCACGCCCGTTCGAGCGGCGGCTGCGCGAGCACCGCATCCCCTATCACCTGAGCGGCGGCACCTCGTTCTTCGAGCGCACCGAGATCAAGGACCTGATGGCCTACCTGCGCCTGCTGGTCAACCCCGACGACGACGCGGCCTTCCTGCGCGCGGCCAACACGCCGCGGCGCGGCATCGGCCCCGGCACCATGGAGCGGCTCACCGGGTTCGCGCGGGCCCGCGGCCAGAGCCTGATGGACGCCTGCCTCGATGAGGCGCTGGGCAAGGAGCTGAGCGTCCGCGCGTCGAGCAACCTGAGCCGCTTCGCCTGCTGGCTGGTGGACGCGGGCGACCGGGCGCAGCGCGGCGACGCGCTGGCCGTCATCGGCGAGCTGGTGAAGGAGATCGACTACGAGGGCTGGCTGCGGGACCAAGGCCCCGACCCCCAGAGCGCCGAGCGCCGCCTGGAGAACGTGCGCGAGCTCATCGGCTGGGTCGGCCGCCTGCTCGCGCGCGGCGACAAGGAGGCCACACTCGGCGGCGCCCTGGCCCAGATGGCACTGCTGGATGGCCTCGAGCGCGAGGACGACGACACCGGCGATGCCGTGCATTTGATGACACTGCATGCGGCCAAGGGCCTGGAGTTCGACTACGTATATCTGGCGGGCATGGAGGAGGAGCTGCTGCCCCATCGCAACAGCATCGAAGAGTCCCTGGAGGAAGAACGCCGCCTCTGCTACGTGGGGATCACCCGGGCCCGCAAGGGGCTGACCTTTTCATTCGCCGCCCAACGCCGGCGCTACGGCGAGATGAGGTCCTGTGAGCCGAGTCGGTTCCTGGGGGAGCTGCCGCAAAACGACCTGACCTGGGAGGGTCGTGCGCCCGGCGACCCTGAGGAGCGCAAGGCACAGGGCCGGGCCCACCTGGCGCACCTTCGCAACATGCTGGCCGAGCCGGAATGATGGCGCTATGGGCGAATCTTTAACTACGGCCTGACGCCGCTTTGCTGCAGCATGTACTCGATGGCGGCGCGCAGCTCCTCGCTCGAGTAGTTGCCGCCGCCGCGCGGAGGCATGGCGCCCTTGCCGCTGACGGCGATATCCACCATAGCGTCCATGCCCTTCTCGGCACGCTGGGCCCAATCAGCCTGGTCACCGATCCTCGGCGCGCCGGCCACCCCGGTTTGATGGCAACCCCCGCAGGACTCCCGGACCACCCGCTCCCCCGTGCCCCCAGCAGCGGCCTGGGCCGGCGCCTCAGGGGCTTCGGCCACCTCGGCTGGGGTCGGCTCCTCGCCGGCGACGACCACCTCGCCGACGGGCTCGATGCGCCGCTCGATGGCCTGTTGGGCCATGGAGTCCTCGTCGTTGTCGGGCTCCCCGCTCATGGCCCACACGGCCTGAGCCGTCCCGAGCCATGCGACGAGAGCGCCCAAGGCGGACAGGCCTAAGCTGGCGAGGATTTTTTGGGAGACTTGGTCTTTGCGGATCACGGTGCGCCCCCGTTCGTGCCATTCTGATGCTGCGCTGGACGCCCGGTCTGTCCAAGCGCAGGCGCGAGTATAGCGACAATCCCCAGGGGTGCAAGCCGGAGGCGCGGACGCCCAGGCCCGCACGGGGCGGGCCTGGGGAAGCATACGGACACCGGCGCTGCCGGCGCCGCAATCACAGATCGAAAGACTGACCCCAGGTGACGACCACCGTCGGGTCACCGTCGACGCAGGTGCCGCCGGCCGATCCGTCGCAGCCCATGTCTGGGTCGAGGTCCGTGTCGGTGAGCATCACGTTGAAGTCGCCCTTGCTGACACCGACCGAATAGTGCACGTAGTCGTCGAAACCGGCAGCCGCGGGTGTATCGAAGTCGTAGGTCCCGATATGGAGATTGACCGTGACGTCTTCCTTGATCGCGATGTCGGCGCCCAGGGCGAAGTAGGTTGCGTCGGTATCTGTGCCGAACACGTCGTCGGTCACCCCGAGCGAGGCGGAGAACATCCCGTAGCTCAGCGAGCCATTGACCTCCAGCCAGTCGAGATCATCCGCCTGCGGGTACATGTAGTCGATCAGGCTCACGTCGTAGCCGATGGCGGCGACCTCGCCGCCGAACCCGGCATAGAGATCGAGCTCCGGCGAGCCGAACGAGGTGTTGGAGGTCCAAATGCCCGCGTAGGGCCCAGCCTCGTGCGCGTAGTCCAGCCCCCCCTGGATGGCGGCATCGCCCGCGGTCTGTGTAGTGCCACGCCAGATGTAGTTGGAGGTCAGGCCGATATTGCCGCTCAGCTCGGCGGAGGCGGGCATCGGCGCAAGGACAATGGCGGTAACCAGGGTCATCACCGCACCAAACGACGGTGGAATCGTTTTCGAAGTCATCTCCCATATCTCCCGTTTTCAAAAAGACTCGGCCCAAGCTCATCCTTGCATCGTGCGGGTTCGGCGCCCTCGCCGGACATCCGCGCGGCCGTTCTGATCGTCCCGCCCCGGGGTAGCACAACCCGTGCCATAGCAGTTTCTTATTGGAAAAATAATAAGTTAGGCACGCGGTATGAACATCGCGGCGCCCGCCCCCCGGTTCAACTGCACCATCGCGATGCGTTGCGGCACATTCTTGCGGCGTTTTGGGGCAAGCGTGGCGGACGGCCGCCGCCCTCACGCCCACGCTGGGGGTGCGTGGACGAACACTTCGCCAAGAGGTATGCTTTAGCGCCCCAGTCGGTGGGTCCGAGCGCGGAGCGGGGAGCGCGAGGACGAGCGTCGGCCGCAGCCCGAAGGGCTGATCGCCGAATCGGCCCCCAGACCGCCGAGAGTAAAGATCAGTTTGCGCCCGTAGCTCAGTTGGATAGAGCGTTGGCCTCCGGAGCCAAAGGTCGCAGGTTCGAATCCTGCCGGGCGCGCCAAATCCGCACAAGGGCACCGCGAGCCGCCCGACATTCTGCCACGCGTACCGGCCGGGGGGATTCGAACCTGCGACTATTCTGAGCAATCGGTTTGGCAGGCCCGCGCTAGGCGAGGCAGACGACCTGGGGCTGAGCCAGGCTCAACGATTGCGGCGGAACCGTTGATCAGACACTGCTTGCTGACTCGCCACTCGGTTACGCCCTTGCCGCTTGGCCGCATAGAGCGCCTGGTCGGCGCGGGCGAGCACGGCGCTCAAGGCCTCGGCTTTGTCGATGGCATCGGCCTGGGCCAGTCCCACGCTCACGGTGAGGGAGATGGTGCCGGCCTCGTGCTCCATGGGCGTATTTTCGACGGCGGCACGGATCTTCTCCCCCAAGGCTTGTGCGCCCGCGAGGCCCTCACTGGTGAGCACGAGAAACTCCTCGCCGCCCAACCGAAAGATGAAATCGCTCACCCGGCATGAGCGTTCCAGCACACGTGCAAACTGGACCAGCACTATGTCGCCGACGAGGTGACCGTAATGGTCGTTGACCCCCTTGAACAGATCGAGGTCGATCAGCAGGACCGACAGCGGCTTGTGGTGGCGAAGCCCCTCTGACCAGATCTTGGGATAGAGGTCGTACAGATAGCGGCGGTTGTAGCAGCCGGTAAGGGCATCGGTGGTGGCCTGTTCTTCCAGCTGCAGGTGTATACGATTGATCTCCTCCTGTTTGTCGCGCAGGCTCTTTACCATCCCCGAAAACTGATTAATCAAATATCCTACCTCGTCACGGGCGCGTGTCTCACTGACCTCGGGAAACTCGCCTTCGCTCACCGCCCTGACAACCTTGACCATTCGCCCCAGGGGCCCGCTGAGGTTGCGAAGCAGCATCAACCCGACCAGCAGGATCGCCGCGCTGCCGGCCGCGGCCAAGCCCAGCAGCAGGTTGCGCTGCCGGGTGAGCCGCTGCATCAGCCGGGCGTCCGGAAGCGCGAACCACAACTGTGGGAGGGGCTCCGAGGCATGCTTAAGCTCAATCGAGCGTACCAGATACTCCTCGTTGCCCAGGCTCGCGGTGCGCGAGCTGGCTTCGAAGGGCAACCCCAGGTAGTTGCGCCCCGCGGTGGTGAGCGCGACCCGTCCATCCTGAACCAGGAAGAGATGGCCGCCGCTCATTTCCCGAGTAGCCGCCATCCATGAGCGATCGATCACCCGGGTGATCCCGACGACCCCGAGCGGCTGGGATCGGTAACGCAGGCTCGCCGTCGCCACCAGCTCCAGGCCGCGCTGGCCACTGATATAGAAGTGTCTGTCCTGCGCTCCGCCCCTCGAAACTCGCTCGACCAGATCGGTGTGTTGGGAGCCAAGCAGCGGTGCGCCTTCCGTAGAGAGCAGCACTACGCGGCTGACGGGCAGCCATCCGAACTGGCGCCGGTAGAGTTCCTGGATTGACTGTTTTCCCGCCCCGACGGCCAGAACGATGTAGGCGTACTCGGCCAGGGCAGTATCGCCGCGAACCATCTTTGCTCGCTCGAGCAGATCGCGGCCCTCGCGCGCGAGCTGGCCTTCAATCTGCTGGGCGATCCGCGTTACGTTGTTTTTCGCCTCGCCCATGATGACGGCGCGGCTCGAATGATAGGAGAACATGAGCACGCCGAGCAGGAACGCCATCAGCAGGCTGATGTAAACGAGCAGCTGCGCGCGGAAGGTGTGCAGCATCAGCGCGCCGCATTCAGGGGAACGAACTCGTATTGGCGTGCCACTCGCCGCAGCTCATCGCTGGTCTGGGCATCGAGCAGCAAGGCATCCAACTCCTTGGAGACCTTGCCGTGGGTGATGGCAGATAGCTGCTGATAAAACGGGTAACGCCCCGCCTTGAGGGCCTCGGCGGTCGGGGCCGTGCCGCTCACCTCTATTACTTTCACCCTATCCTCGGCGGCGAAGTCCCAGGTCGCGCCGACATTGCCGATGCCCTCGGTAAAGTCTGAAACGCGCTGAACCACCTCTGCCTCGCTCCGCACCGTGAACGCATCTTTGCGAAAGAGATCGAGGGTGGGCAAGATGGTCTTCCAGTGCCCGGGCCGTTTGGAGCAGTGGGGGCGGAATAACGGCACGATGGGCTGATCGTTTCCCCCCACCTCCTTCCAGTTGCGAATGTCACCCCGAAAGATGGCGCGCACCTCCTCCACGGAGAGGTCGTCCACTGGATTGGCGCGGTTCACCAGGATCAGCAGGGGCTCCAGGGCCGTGGGATAGACGGTCAGCCCTTCGGCCTGGACTTCTTCGTCGCTCAAAGGGGAGCACGCGAAACCAAGAGTCTCGTTCCCCGGACGGTTTTCCCTGGACTTCTTGATCCCGGCGTTGCAGCCCGCCCCCAGCATGGACTCGCGGCCACGGAGGTGGAGGCGCACGTTGTGGCGCCGCTCCAGGGCCGGCCTCAGGTGCTCGAAGACAATCCAAGAGAAATGCGCCCCTGCACCGGTGACGGTTTTCCGACCCACGGGATACGAAGGCAGCAGCGGTTCTTTGACGCTCGGCGTCGAGCACCAAGGACCGGTTTCGATGTCCTCAAGCAGCGGGGCGGTCCCTGCCGGCGAGACGGCGCATGCCAGGCTCAAGAGCAATGCATGCCGCCAAAGTTCCATTGGTGAGCTCATGACATTCCCTGGTCGGTAAGCCTCGACCATCGGCTGCAAGACTTGGGCCAAACCCAGGCAAGTTTGGGACATCCACAAATTGGGGACAGGCAAGGTAAGCTTGGGACATCCACCAGTTAGCTGCCGGGCTCCGTCGCTCGCAGGTTTGGAACACCCACAAACTGGAAAACGGGCTCCGGGGCGGGCGCGGAAATTCAAGCATGTCTGGCCAGATGGTTAGCCACCACGAAGACGAGACTCTCCTGCGGGAGTAGGCAGGCGACGGCCGCGCCGGAACGCTAGTGGACACGGCTCCTGCGCAAGCGGCCCCAGGCGCCGGGACCGTCTTCGCGGCGAGGTGAATTACTTAGGCCGCATATCTCACCGGGATCGCGGGAGCAGGCGCTGGGTGAGCGGCGGGATAGGAGCCGGGAACGCCCGGCCAGGGATGGCCGGGCCGGACTTCATCGCC
>JABAHQ010001757.1_pt1 | contig 103516 bp, 120 predicted proteins | sample 7062091 | NCBI WGS metagenome assembly JABAHQ01 (sample SAMN14534359, study PRJNA622989) | marine sediment metagenome | biome: marine biome [ENVO:00000428]; feature: marine pelagic biome [ENVO:01000023]; material: deep marine sediment [ENVO:00002113] | place: India: Gulf of Kutch | collected...
GCTGTACAGCAGAGCGATACCATAAGCGAACAAGTGCGAAAGCACATTTTTTTACTATTTTTAACAAACCATAGATCGGATTTATACCACCAAATAAGAAAGACTTAAAAATATTCTATAAGGTATAAATCCAGAATGACTCTTCCGAAAGGATTTGGTTCCGGCGGGGGTGCCGGTGGAGCATCAAGTGCTGATGTAGAACGTATGATAGGCAGACGTGTCGAAAATATGACTGGTCTTATTACAATATCCTACATCGCAGCTTGGCTTGCTACCTTTGGCGGTACGGCCGCAGGATACTTCTACTATCCATGGGCATATCCAACACCAAGTGGCCACTATGCATTCATTGTTCTTACCATTATCGAGGCTACAGGATACATATTTGCCGTAAAGGTCTCTGAAGAAGGATCTCAGAGAAAGAGCAATGGAGTGGTCGCAGCAACTCTCGCAGGAACAGCAGTAGGAACAGTACTCATAAGTCTGTTTGTTGGAGTCTAAAAACTCCGTTCTTTTCCTTTTTCATTTTTAAATTAACGATCTTCATAATTCAATAAAATTTTATATATTGACTCTTTTCTCTACTGGATAATGGTCTGGCTTAGACGATGTACTCACTACTTGTTTATAGTAGTAGTAGCAGTGAACTCAACCCTGTTAACAATTAATGCAGGTGACTACATCTTCTACACTGACTGGGCCTGGACATCATTCGTGGTATTTTCAATATCACAAACACTGATGTTAGTAGTTGGCGCAACTTACTACCTAACATTTACAGGTGTCCCAGGAACAGCTACGTACTACGCCCTAATAATGACAGTATACACATGGATAGCAAAAGGTGCATGGTTTGCGCTTGGATATCCATACGACTTTATTGTAACCCCAGTTTGGCTACCATCAGCAATGTTGCTTGACTTGGCATACTGGGCTACGAAGAAGAACAAACACTCTCTGATACTGTTTGGCGGTGTACTGGTAGGAATGTCATTACCGTTGTTCAACATGGTCAATCTGTTGACTATCGCAGACCCACTGGAAACAGCCTTCAAGTATCCAAGACCAACTTTGCCACCATACATGACACCAATAGAGCCCCAAGTAGGCAAGTTCTATAACAGTCCCGTCGCACTTGGTGCAGGTGCTGGTGCCGTGTTATCAGTAACGTTTGCGGCGTTAGGATGTAAACTAACTACGTGGACTTACAGGTGGATGGCGTCTTGGTCAAAGTGGGACTAAACCCCAAATCTTTTCCTTTTATCTTAATATTTAGAAGGCATAACTTAATTTGATTAAAAAATATTGCACAGATTGTGATCTTTTCTTGCCTCTTTTGACAATATGTACTACTATGATAATTACTTGTGAGTCAACAATACGACCAGTTAACATATGTACCAAAACCATTTCTAAAATGGGCTGGCGGAAAGAGACAGCTTATTCCAATGATTAAGGAGTATTTACCAAAAATCTTTGAAACTTATCACGAGCCATTTTTGGGAGGGGGGGCATTGCTGTTTCACATTCTCTACAAAAACCCTAGAACAAGATGTAGTGTTTCTGATCTAAACTCGAATCTGATAACAGCATATGCAACACTTCGAGATAACGTGGAAGAAGTAATTGAATCATTAAAATTTCACGCAAAAAATTACTTTAAAGATTCAAAGTCATATTACTATTCTATACGTCAAACCGATCCAAAAGATAGGGTTGAAAAGACAGCTAGACTAATCTTCCTAAATAGGACATGCTTTAATGGCCTTTACCGAGTAAATAGCAAAGGAAAATTCAACGTTCCCCTTGGTAGATATACTAATCCTAATATAGTAAACGAAGAAAACTTGAGGGTAGTAAGCAGGATTTTGAAGTCTAGAGATATATCGATACAATGCAAAGACTTTGCCCTTGTATTAGATCAGTCCCGCAAAAACGACTTTGTTTATTTTGACCCACCATACCATCCAATAAGCAAGACGTCCAACTTTACTAGTTATACACATCAGGATTTTGGGATTGATGATTTACAACGATTAGCAAAAACTTGTAATGCTCTAGATGATAATGGTTGTAAAGTCTTACTTTCTAATTCTGATTCGCCTGAGGTCTTTAATTTGTTCTCCGAGAAAAAATGGAATATTGTTAAAATGGGAGCTAACCGTTCGATCAATTCTGATTCAAAAAAACGTAAAGGACATTATGAGTTATTAATCAAGAATTACTAAAGCCCCGAGCGGGATCCGAACCCGCGACCTTTACCTTACCAAGGTAACGCTCTACCAGGCTGAGCTATCGAGGCATGAAATTTTGGTCTGTCCAAATCCTTATAACTCTTGATTAGATTTGTTCATCTCTAAACCGTTAAATTTCTCCCGAAAAAAGCAACGATGGTTGGAGGAGTAGTCAAGCCTGGCCAAAGAAAGCTAAGAGCTTTTGGACACGCGGGACTTAAGATCTAAAATGGGTGATCCCGTCTCTCAGGAGTCCGTGGGTTCAAATCCCACCTCCTCCACTAAATTTATCTAGGATTTTTAATTCCTCTAGAATTCAAAACTTCATAAACATCTGGAAGAGAAAATACAAATCCAACATGAACACAGTCCTTTTCTTCACACAATAAGCAAACAAGTTCTCCTTTTTGAATAGCTACCTCTGCAATTCGATTTCTTATGTTGTCTTTCAAGATTACTCTATCGTCATCAACGGATATCTTCTCAAGTTTTGGTGCATATCTTGCAAAGGTCTTGTCCTTTTGCATCATTTCTTCTAACATGTAAGTTACATATCCAGAAAAACTAGATATTCCCTTCATTGACAAGCCATCCTTATTCTTCTGGTAGACGTCGTAGAACTTGTCATATACTGACTCTGAGACAGTTATTGACTTGAATCCGGCTTTTGGCATAGTACTTTTCCCTTACCGTACATTAAGGTACAAACTATTTAATGTTTTTTCTAAAATATCTGTTAACTTAAGGTATGAAAATTAGTCTTTATACAATACCAAAATTTTAATCAAATATGGCAAGAGGATACAAATCTTCAGACATTAAAGAAAAATTATTTGAGATCCTCAAAAAGTCGGATACTGGTTTATCTGGAGTTGAAATCTCTGAAAAAATCGGCATTAACAGGATAACAATTACAAAATATCTGAATATGTTTGCCGCAGAAGGTCTAATCAAACAAAAAAACATTGGAAATGTAACATTATGGTTTGTTGAAGAAGGAACCGAACAATTGTATTTTCCAGATGATTATTTTAAAGTAAAAACAAAGGTTTTAGAATTTCTAGCACAATCTTCTGAAACTCCAGTTTATAATCTCGTGAAAAATTCCCTGTACTCGGGAACAAATATTCAAAAATTTGTAATTGAAGTTATAGTTCCTGCAATAGAGTACATTAACAATCTGTTTGGAGAAGGAAAAATAGGTACTACAGAACGAAAACATCTTGATACGATAATCCAACGCTCACTTCACATGCTATATTTTTCACAAAATAAAATCAATTCAAAAAAGAACTGTATTGTTTTAGCTGCTGACTCAGAAACAAGCTTACTTTCAAATGCTGCCTCTGTCGGTATGCATTCTGAGGAATGGAAAGTTTATTCCTTAAATGATATGTCTATGGCTATTGACGTTTTGTTTGATCTAGATTTACAGAAATTTCTTGGCAAGGTTTGGAAACCTAGGACAGGTATTATGATAATAATGGTATTTTCGGCAAGTGAAGAGGGCCTTCATTTTTTTGCAGAATCTATAAACTCTGTTAGAAAGAAATTAGGAAAAAACATACATTTGATTCTCTTCGGGAAAATGGGAAGGAAGACCAAAATTAATGCAGATCTGGTTACTGAAAAAATTGAAGATGTATTTCAGTGGTCAGAAACAGTTTTTGAGAGGACTCAAACATAAAAAATGGGCCGAGTGAGATTCGAACTCACGACCTTTCGATATCTGCAAGGATTTATCAGTCGAACGCTCCAGCCAAGCTGAGCTACCGGCCCTCGAAAAAAAACAAGGACTCAGTCATTTAAGTTTAATTTTCTTTCCACTTGATTGAACAACCAATTGAAGGATCAAAGTTTTTCTCAATCTTTTGATCCGACAAAAGTTTCTCAATATTGTTGATCATAGTTTTATCAGTTGGTGAATCTTCTGGTTTCATGGCATTATCTATTCGTCCATGAAATACTAATCTGCCTTCTTTATCAAACAAAAAGGGATCTGGAGTGCACATTGCACCATATTTTTTAGCGATTTCTTGTGTTTCATCAATTAAATAATCAAATTTGATATCTCTTTCTCTAGCCATCTTTTTCATGTTTTCAAAGCTGTCTTCAGGATAATTAGTAGAGTCGTTACTGTTTATTCCAATTACAGCTATCTTGTCACCAAATTTTTCATGAATCTCCTTAATTGCCTCTAACTTTGCTTTTACATAGGGGCAGTGATTACACATGAAGATAATTAACACTCCTTCGTAATTACTATAATCGGAGATGCTGTGTTTTTTATCATCGATCCCTAAAAGTTCGAAGTTAGGTGCTTTATCCCCTGCCTTTAACTTGATCTGTGATTCTAGCAGAACCATGCCGTAAATTCTTAGAATTCAAATAAAATTCTTGCCAAGACAACAATTAAAATCTACACTCCAATTCATCCTGATATTGGGCCGATAGTATAGACTGGTAGTATACCCGCCTTGCACGCGGGGGGTCAGGGGTTCAAATCCCCTTCAGTCCACCATTCCAGATCAATTCTGAAATTCAGATATCTGGATGGATTTAAATAGGATGTATTTCGGTGAAAATAACATGGCAAGCGCAATAGACGGATGGCCTGTATGGATTCCACTCATTGTCGGTCTAGCACCTGGATTGGTATACTGGTTCGCTATCACCGCTATGAAAACGAGACGATAAATTCTTTAACTTCTTTTTATTATGAAGATTATCTAGGTTAAACCTTGTAACGTTTCTTGTTGATATTATGATATATTACACAAAATTAACAACTCTACCCTTTCGAATTATATGAAGAGAGTTCTTTTTCTATTATTATTCCTAGCTATTATGATTCCAATAAATCAGGCTAGTTCTCAAACTACTGATACTGGTTCGCTATTATCAGTTCAGCTGACAAGTCAGACACCTTTTGTGTACCATGATGATGAGGGAAAGACTGTAGTTATTGGAGAAGTTGTCAACACAGAAGAAGTCTCATCCGTTGGCGACATAAAAATAAAAGTAAATTTTTACAATGATCAAAATCTCAACCCAGTTGAGATTAAAAGAGGAACTACTATCTTGGAGGTAATACCTCCAAAGGGAACATCGCCTTTCATAATAGAGTCCTCAAAAAATTCTGATATTACTCAAGCTTATGTATCAGTGGAAGGATTTTCCCCCTCTCAAAAAAAGGAAAGAACACTTGAAATCAAACCAGGTGAGAAGCTTTATGGGGATATTTTCCAATTTTCAGGAACTATTTCCAATAAGGCAGGAGTCGATGCTGGCAAAACAAATGTATTTTTAGTATTTTACGATTCTTTTGCCCCGCCAAGAATAGTTGGAATATCTAAAGTAACACTTGATAACGTTCCAGCCGGTGAATCAAAAGAATTTTCTTTTGACACAGATATTCCAAAAAAAGCAGTAAGATTCGAAGTGTTGGCTGAGTCTGTATCATTCTTATCTGATAGACATACACTCAAGGTCCCACAAACAGAATCTAGAACAAAGCTTGCAACAATTGCTGATGTATCTATAACTGACAAGTTTGGAAAGACATTATCTGAAATTAAAGTTGGCAAACCAGTACTAATACAAAGTAATTTATGGATACAATTTTCAGCCGACCAACCATCAAATGTACAACCGTTTGTTTATTATGCCCAAATTAAACAGTCCGGTGAAAAGCCATTTGTAGAATTCCTGGGTACACACAATGGGGAGTTTTTGGGAGCTGAGCGAAAAACATCTTCGATAGAATGGGTTCCACAAAATAAAGGGGTATTCTTTATTGAGACTTTTGTTTGGGATGACAAGGGAATTCCAATAGCTAACAAGGGTCCAGTTATTCTAGTTATAGTGACGTAGATTTATTTTCATATGCGTATTGTTTTAGTTATTGAAACAATTCAATACAGTTGCTCTTGGTGGTACCTTTGACATCATTCATAACGGCCATTTGTCTCTGTTGGAGAAAGCCTTTTCAATTTCTTCCAAAGTGATAATTGGTTTGACAGGCGATGAATTAGCTACCAAACGTGGCAAGAGAATCTTGAATCCTTACTCGGAAAGAAGACATAGGCTTGAAGAGATGATTGTAAAACATTTTCCAGATACTGATTTTGAGATAAGCAGATTAGATAATGAGTTTGGGCCAGCAGTTTTAGAAGGCAAGGTTGAGGCACTAGTAGTTAGTGAGGAAACAAAATATCAGGGTTCCAGACTAAATGAATTGAGAAGAGAAAAAAACCTGCCAGAAGTTGAAGTGATAGTAGTACCAATGGTTCTTGCAGATGATGGAACTAGAATATCTACTACAAGAATAAAAAATAATGAGATTACTCAGGAAGGCAAAACTACCTCAAGTTGACAAACAGCTCTTTCTTCTTTGATTCTTTGGAATAAAACAAAATCTGTTCAGAGCAAAATAATGGCAATAATTAATGAAATGATGAACAAGATTAACAGTAATATCAAAAACTACCAAAAAGGTTTGCAACCTGAAAACGTTGGATTCTGGTATGACAAGATAATAAAAGAAACAAAGGAGATGGCACCGCCTTGGCTTCAAGATAAAATAAAGGTAGAACAGGATCCTATACTAACGCTGAAATTTAATATCAATATCTCAAAAAGAGCAGTAAGATACTTTATGATAGCAGTAGATAACAACTTGGATCATATGCCATACACCACTAGACTATATTTTCTTCAAGTCCAAGAAATCATGTCAACAGAAATGGACAAGTCACTGGTTTAATCACTATTCTTTGGTTATCTTTACCTCTTTTCCCTGGGCTTCAGCTGAGGTAATTCTATGTTCCTTTTCTATTATGGATTGAAAAAAATCTGCAAGCATTTCTACTTCATTTTTATCTTTGAGTAACACACTGTGAGCAGACCTGTCCTTTATTGATATGACAAGCTCATTTTGATATATGCTAAGTACATTTGTAAAGAATGTCTCCTTGCCATCTTTATTATAGATCAAGCTTGCAAGCTTTTGTGCCTCGTATTTGTCATCGCAGGTTACAGTTATCTTCAATTCTTGTATAGGAAATCATCCAGCTCGTCTTTTGCTTTTTCCCTATTTTCCTGATGTGAGGAAAGAAATTCGTTTATTTTTTCAATAAGAATTGATTTTAATTCGCCAGTAAGCATTTTGCCAGATTTATAGTCATCATAAATTGATTTTAATTTCTTGTCATCTGGCTCAAAAAATATACGTAGATATTGATACGATACATCAATGTCGGGGTTTCCTCCAATCTTTCGGTGCTGGTTTATATCCGGTTGTCCCCCTGAGAATGCGTACTTGTTGATCTTTTTTTTCACCGTTGCAGGTGGATCAGTTGTATAGATGGTACCTACATCCTCTGAGGCAGACATCTTTCCACCTGGACCTTGCAGGGCAGGAATCATAATATTGTGAACCAGAGAGGGTTTTAGCCTTCCTATCTTTGGCGCTACATCTCTTGTCAACCTAAAGTGAGGGTCCTGATCAACTCCCAAGGGAATCAGAACCGGACGGTTCTCTATAAAACATGGAGCAGACTGCAGTGATGTGTAAAAAATCATTCCTATGTTGGTATCATTTGTGAATCCAAACACGGCCTTTGTGTTTGAAAAATTTATTTTCTTGGCTATATTTGCGGCAATAGGATACAGAGTCTGAATATTTTTTGTGTTGATAATAATTTTTGTAGTTTTTGGCTTGAAACCCAGCGCTATGAAATCTAACGCATTTTCAAATGCATAGTCGGTTGTTTCTTCAAGAGTAAGATTCGGCTTTGAATAAAACTTTTCATCATCAGTCAACTGGAAATACATGTTAACTTTGAACTTGTCTTGGAGCCACTTTGCAAAGACCCATGGTATGAGATGGCCAATATGAGTATGGCCAGATGGCCCTCTGCCTGTATACAGAAAGAACTTGTTTCCCTTTTCATACTCGTCAAGTATGGTATCAAGACCTCTGTGAGAAAAGAAAACTCCTCTGCGTATCATAAAGTGGTCGCTTCCAGCTAATTTTTGCAGACGTTTTGATAATGAAGTAGGGATTTTCTGTGTACCAAACTTTTTGACTAGCTTGTCATAATCAATATCTCCCTCTACATGCCATGGTGTAACGATAAAATCGTCAGCTGACATTCACGTTTGACTTAGGTTAAGGTTTAAAAAGTCTTTTCAGAACCAACTGCTGTTGTCCCAAGTTTTTCATGACATTGAAAAAAAAATTATCAAAACTTTGCAGACAAGAAAAAAACTAACACCAGAAGAAATCAAATCCCTCACCGGACTTTCTGCTGATCAAGTCAGACGTGGTATTGAATGGCTTCGGTTAAAAAATTACATTACAGTAAAAGAATCAAAAAAAACCTTTCTTAGATTAGGTAAAAACGGAATTGATGCTTATGAGAACAAGTTACCTGAGCGAAAGCTGTTAGATGAGGTAAAAACTCAAGCAAAGACCATCAACGAACTAAAAGAAAGGTTGGGGGATCACTTTGGTCCTGCAATGGGAAATGCCAAAAAAAACAATTGGATTCATGCTGAGGATGGTATAGTATCAATCAAGAATTATCCAAAGAAGCTGCCTGAAGAAAAAATTTTAGCTGAAATAGGACGGGTAGAGATACCTCAGGACCACATACTGGATAGCGATGCACTGGCTTCTCTGAAAAAGAGACCTGACTTTGTAATAGAAAAGATTGAAAAACAAAAAGAGGTATCGCTTTCACAAGCTGGTATACAAATAGAACTAAGCTCAGTTGAGTCTGGCGCAATAGATGTTGAGGCAGAACCTCCATTTCTCTTTGCCGCAAGGACACATCCTCTCAAGGATACAATTGAGGAAATACAAGAAGCATTCGTTTCGCTTGGCTTTACAGAAGTCTTTGGCAACCTGTCACAATCATCATTTTGGAACTTTGATGCTCTATTTACTCCTCAGGATCATCCTGCAAGGGAAATGCAAGATACCTTTTACTTGGAAGGATTGGAAGCAAAAAAGATTGGATCCCAAAAACAGATTCAAAATGTATCAAACTCTCATAAAAAGAACTGGAGATACCATTGGGATATACAAAAGGCAAAAAAGATGGTTCTTAGAACACACACAACTTGCGTTACCATAAAGTATTTGGCAGATCACAAACCAGACTGTGCTAGAGTTTTCTCGATGGGGCGAGTATTTAGAAACGAGAAACTAAGTTACAAACACTTAGTTGAATTCAACCAAGTTGAAGGGATAGTAGTTGGCAAGAATGCAACTCTGAGGGACTTGATGGGAATACAAAAAGAGTTTTACAAGAGAATCGGATTGACAAAGATAAAATTTTGGCCTACATTTTTTCCTTACACAGAACCCTCTTTACAAACTATGGTTTACAATGAAAAGCTTGGTAAATGGGTTGAACTCTTTGGAATGGGGATCTTTAGACCAGAAGTTACAAAGCCGCTTGGAATAGATAAGCCAGTATTGGCATGGGGGGGCGGAATAGAACGGATTGCTATGCTAAAGTATGATGTAGAAGATGTTAGAGAGTTTTACAACAATAATCTTGGTTGGTTGAGGTCAGTTCCAAAATGCCAGTTGTAGAGTTAAGTTATTCAAGACTACAAAAGCTTGTAGGAGCAAAAGCAACAAAGAAGAAAATTTCCGAATCACTTCCGTACCTTGGCTTAGATATTGAAGGAGAAGACGGTGACACAGTAAGGGTAGAGTACAGCCCAAACAGGCCCGACTATTCTACAGACATAGGTATTTCTTTGGGGCTTCAGGGATTGCTTGGAATTAAGACTGGGCTTGTCCCCCTACGTGTAAAAAAATCAAAGAACTTTTCTTTAAAAGTTGATTCTAGCGTGCGCAAGATAAGGCCATTTGTAACTGGAATAATTGCAAGGGATGGTAAAATCGATGATAGTCTACTGAAGCAACTCATTGTAATGCAAGAAGACTTGCATTCTGGAATAGGCAGGGGCAGAATAAAATCCTCTATTGGTATTCATGATCTTTACAAGGTTGATTTTCCTCTACGCTATACTACAATAGACCATAGACACAAATTCATTCCGCTCAATTCAAAAGAGGAATCTACAATCTCAGAAATACTACACGATACAGACATAGGGAAAAAATATGGTTTCATTCTGGGGACTGGCTCATCTTTTCCAGTAATTTTAGACAAAAACAACGAAACCGTATCATTCCCTCCAATAATCAACGCAGCAAAGACTACAGTCAACAAAGACACCCAAAACATTTTCGTTGAGATAACTGGACTAAACAAGACTGACGTAGAAAATGTATTGTCAATAATTGCAGTTATATTTCAGGCTGCTGGTTTCAAGTTAGAGTCTCTGAACATATCAGGTTCAAGAAATTCTACTCCTAGATTGACCAAGAGAAAGAATTTGTTTGAGCCGGAGCTGGTAAACAAAACAATTGGAACATCTTTATCACCAAGCAAAATAGTATCGTCGCTTAAAAGATCCCGTTTAGGTGCAAAGATTAAAGGCAAACGGATTGAATGTACAATCCCAAGCTATAGGTTTGACATTTTTGGACCGATGGACTTGGTAGAAGAGGCAGTATTGGGATTTGGAATTGAAAACATCAAACCTAGAGTATCGCCCTCTGAAGTGTTGGGGCAAAAAAACGAAATTTCTAGCAGACTAAAAACTCTGAGCCAATCTATGGTGGGACTTGGCTGCACTGAGGCATTACATTCATCGCTTACAGGACATAATGTCTTGTATGGGGCAACAAAGAGAGACCCAAAAAATGAGATTGCTGTTATGGACTCAAAAAGCCAAGAACATACCATACTGCGAGACATGATAATACCGCAGTTGCTAGATTCTCTTTCAAAGAACATTCATGAACCATATCCTCAAAGATTGTTTGAAATTGGAACCGTCTTTAGCCCGAATACCCCAATAGACGAGACGACTAGTCTTGCATGTGTGATAGCCAACAAAGATGCAAACTTTTCTGAAGCTAAAGCAGTAGCACAATCTGCTTTGAGGAGCTCATTTGGTATTACTGTAAAAACAATGACTTCGAACCAGCCAATGTTTGAAAAAGGAAAAAATGCTACAATTGAAGTTGATGGGAAAACATTTGGTGTAATTGGGGAGATATCCAACAAGGTTCTAGAAAACTTTAGAATCAGAGCTACTGTGGCAGCATTTGAAATATCCTTATCAGGATTAATATTTGATTAAGACGTATCTTCTATGCCCGAGCGTGCACATTGACGGATTGGGTTGATTTAGATCGTACAGATTCGTGTGATACCCAATTCACCCAGGTGTGCTACATGATGGGCACCCCGGTTAGAGAACCCAAGGAGGTTTTGGCTAAATACCAATGATCTTGTGCGAGTCAGAACCGGGGAACACTTTTTAAAAAACAAAGGCTTCTGCAGTTTGGAATTAGTATGGTTAACTATTGGTTGGCAAAGCAAGAACCATCAAGCTACAATTTTGAACAACTACGAAAAGAAAAAAAGACCATGTGGGATGGAGTGCACAACAATCTTGCCCTCAAACACATAAACAACATGAAGAAAGGCGATCAGGTGATGTTTTATCACTCTGGCAAGGAAAAACAGATTGTCGGAATAATGGAAGTATCTTCTAATCCATATCCAAACCCCGAAGAAAAAAACAAGAGGTTTGTGGTAGTGGATGTAAAGTACAAAAAGCCATTGAAAAATCCAGTAACGCTAGATGAAATTAAAAAGCAAAAGAAATTCAAAGACTGGGAACTTTTGAGGATATCTAGATTATCTGTAATGCCTGTCCCAAAAACCATATGGGACTCTATTCTAAAGATGTCACAGAATTAACTTCTTTCAAAACGGTTTATTGATATAGGCGGATTGTTTATCAGAATACATGGCAACAGCTTATGTTTTAATAAACTGTGAACTAGGTTCTGAAGAAGCTATTATTCAGCAACTGAAGGGCCTAGAAGGTGTAAAGGAAGTTCATGGAACTTTTGGCGCCTACGACATATTGGCCAAGATCGAATCTGACACAGTTGAAAAACTTCGAGAGACAATTACGTGGAAGATCCGCAAAATAGACAAAATTAGGTCTACTCTTACCTTGATGGGTATTGAAGGTCAGACATAATTTACCCTTTTTCTTGTTATGCTTTTACATTTTATCTTTGTAGTAAAAGAAGAAGATCTTACAAGACGAAAACAAGAATTTGAGTATGTAAAACAGATGGGGGAGTTTTACAGAGTATGGATCAAAAAAAAATTCTCAAAAGATTTTGAAATTCAATGTGACCAAATGATTACGAAACGGCGAAGTATTTTCCAAAAACTGGACACACACACTCTTGTCCGTGATCATCAAGAACGGGGGAACGAAATTTATCATTTTTACCTGTGTCACTTTAAGCCAATTTGGACTGATTGCACCTGTGAAGGTTATCATGCAGAAAACTTTGGAATGGTCTGGTGGCAGGAACCAAAGGATCAAAATGATGCTTTGTTCTTGGCTGAGAAAAACTGCACTACTGTTTCACATGAAATCTGTCATGAAATGTTGCGTCAAAAAGGACACAAAAAATTCATCGAAGATATACACGATGTTTGGGTTAAGCACTTCTATGATAACCTTCCATTTGAACAGTACAATGAAAAATTTGAGGAAACAAATGAAAAGCCAAGATTCCTTACAATAGATGCTTCAAAATTTAACATAAATGAATAATCAGTTATTTTTTTACAATAGAATTAGTGTTGGTTTTATTCTAACACTTTGTCACTGAATAAATATTGTTTTCAAAGTTTGCAGTCTTGAAATTAAGCTTGTTTTCAGGATCGTCTCCACGTTCCTTGCTTGATTTTTCAAGCTCTACTAGAGCATCTCCTTTGAATCCTACCGATGAACCATAAATTGCATCAGTAAGTTGTGTTCCATGATCTCCTTTCTTTAGATCATCAACTATGTTGTAAAACTTGATTGCGTCCCTTTTGTTGACAGGTTTTCCAGTAGCCTTGTTGTTTGCCACAGCAATATACATTCCGTTATTCTTTACTGCAACGGGTAGCTTGTGGTTTTTGCCAGAAGAACCTGGAATAGTCTCATTTACCAAGATCTCGCATTTGTGGTACATGCTAGAAACATATGCATAGAATCTATATTGTGCAAACTTTCCTTCTTCATCTTCTTTACAGTCAACAAAAATTTTGTGAAGCAACTCTAAAGCTTCATCATTCATGCTTTGAAGCCTGTCGTCTATTCTACCTCTTTCCAACAAATCAGAATTACATTCTTTTGCGATAAGCTCCAAAATGAAATCTGGAAGGTTATAATTTTTCAGCGCGGCAATATAGGCTCCTGCCTGTGACATGCCAAATTTTGGAAAACCTTTATTCACCATTCTTTCACCTCAGAAAATTAAATTCCTCCCCACAAGTAAATAGAATAGCTGATTTCGTTTATAATTGTTAAGGAAAAACCCCTGTGAAAATTATTTTTGTGGTATTTTGGCAGTCGAACCATTAAATTCTGGTTTGAGTTTTACTGTATTGTGAATATTGAAACTACTACAGAATTGGCAAGCTCTGTTTACAATAAACTAGATGATAAAATTGAAAAATACAGAAAAGTAGCAGCAAGACCACTTACTCTTACAGAAAAAATTCTTTCGGGGCATTTGGTTGATGATCCGCAACAAAATCTGGATGAAGGCAAAAACTATGTCTTTTTGAGACCAGATCGTGTTGCTTTACAAGATGTAACTGGACAAATGGTTATCTTGCAATTTAGATTGGCTGGACTAAAACAAACAACTCTGCCAACCACGGTTCATTGTGATCACTTGATTCGGGCAAGAATTGCCGGAGATGCAGATCTAAAAGTTTCACTTAATGAAAACACCGAAGTCTTCAAATTTTTACAATCGGCTTGCAAAAAATATGGGATTGGTTTTTGGAGACCTGGGGCAGGCATAATTCATCAGGTAGTGTTAGAAAACTATGCGTTTCCTGGCGGTCTTATGATTGGAACTGATTCCCATACTCCAAATGCTGGAGGTCTGGGTATGATTGCAGTAGGTGTTGGAGGAATTGACGCTGCAGAGACAATGGCTGGCATGCCGTGGGAGATACTTTATCCAAAAAGAATTGGAATTAAGCTAACTGGAAAACTAAACGGCTGGACCTCGCCAAAGGACGTTATTTTAAAAGTTGCTGAAAAGCTGACAGTAAAAGGAGGTACCAATGCAGTTCTGGAATACTTTGGTTCTGGTGCACGAGAAATTTCCTGTACGGGAAAAGCAACCATTACAAATATGGGGGCAGAAGTTGGAGCTACATGTTCTATATTTCCTTATGATAAACATATGGAGGAATATCTCAGAGCAACAAACAGAGAAGGAATAGCAGATCTTGCAAACCAACATCAAAAATTATTGCAAGCTGATCCAGAAGTTGAGGAAAACCCAGAAAAATTTTTCCACGAGGTAATTGAGATAGATCTTTCGAAACTGGAACCGCACATTGTAGGTCCTCACACACCAGACCTTGCAAGATCAATCTCCAAATTAGCTGAAGACGTAAAAGCAAATGACTATATCGATGATATTTCTGTTGCTCTAATCGGTTCTTGCACAAATTCCTCTTATGAAGATATGACTAGGGCTGCAAGTATAGCAAAACAAGCAAAGGAAAAAGGACTCAAGACAAAAGTCCCATTATTGGTCACTCCAGGATCTGAACAGATTCGTGAGACCATCGAAAGAGACGGACAAATGCAGGCTCTAAAAGATATTGGGGCAACCGTTCTTGCAAATGCATGTGGGCCATGTATTGGTCAGTGGGATAGACCAGAAGTTAAAGGCAAGAAAAATACAATCGTTACTTCATTTAACAGAAACTTTCCAGGGAGAAATGATGGTCAGAGAACAACTATGGCCTTTATTGGTAGCCCTGAAATGGTAATTGCGTTAGCGTTAGGCGGTAAACTCTCATTTAATCCTCTCACAGATGAAATAGAATACCAAGATGGAACAAAATTAAAACTTGAACCTCCAAAACCTGCCTCTCAGGTTCCAGAGAAAGGATTCAACAAACTCGAAAATGTTTATGATAAACCTGCCAGTGATCCAGATAGTGTAGAAATTCAGGTAGATCCAGACAGCAAAAGACTACAACTTCTCAAACCGTTTCCTGCATGGGATGGAAAGGATCTTGAAAAGCTACCTATCTTGATCAAAGCTAAAGGAAAGTGTACTACTGATCATATCTCACCCGCAGGCCAGTGGCTTACTTTTCGTGGTCATCTTGATAATATCAGTGATAACATGTTGCTTGGAGCAGTAAATGCCTTCAATGACGAAGTTGGGAAAACAAAAAACATCATTACGGGTGAGATTGAACAATGCCCACAGGTTGCAAGAAAATACAAGGAAAATAACCTTCAATGGGTAATAATAGGTGATGACAATTATGGTGAAGGAAGCAGCAGAGAACATGCTGCCATGACTCCTAGACACTTGGGCTGTGCGGCAGTAATTACAAAGAGCTTTGCAAGAATTCATGAAACAAATCTCAAGAAACAAGGGGTACTGGCCTTGACATTTGATGATCCAGCCGATTATGATAAAATCAAAGAAGACGATAAAATAAGTCTGGTAGATCTAAACGAAATGTCTCCTGGGAAACATGTCAAGTGTAAAATAACACATCCTGACGATAACACAGAAGAGATATCTTTGAATCACTCATACAACGAGGCTCAGATTGAATGGTTCAAACAAGGTTCAGCCCTTAACGTGTTACGTAATAAACAAACAAAGAACTGAGTTCCAAAACAAATTACGTGGGGCCGACCGGAATCGAACCGGCGACCTACGGGTCACTACAGCTCCAAACTTACATCATCTTTTCATCAGTAGCTTAGTTTAACCTCTGGAGCCCTTAGCGGTGATCTATTCGTAGACACTGTCGCCCTACCAGGCTAGGCTACGACCCCACGGAAAAATGTGATAAGGACTTGAATTTTAAGTTATATTCATCAAGGTTTATTTGCGATTACAAAGCCTTTGATTCGTTACTAAATTATGGTTAGGGCTCTGTTGATTGGATTAGGTGCAATTCCAGTAATCTTAGCATTAATGATTGCAATTCCGATGATTACAACGCCTGAAGTGCCAACCAGTGCTTCGAATCCAAATGACAAAATAGAATTAGAATATACCATACATCAGCTAAAGCGAGTATCTCATGGAGTTACAGAAAGAGTAGGGTCTGTACAAACAGAGATACTTGATATCGATGAGGATGGGCAAGTAACGTATCGTCTGGTAGAAGAGGGTTACCCGCAACCAGACAAGGAAGGAAAGATAAGCCAAGAAAAACTCAGGAAACTAAGTGCTTTGGTAAAAGAAACAGGACTGATTGCCATTCCATCTGAAAACTTTCCTGTCAATGATGACGTAGAAGAGTACCAAAAATCTACCCTAAAAATAACTCTGAACGGAAGAACAAAACAGATTCACTGGCCTGAGCCAAACGCTACTGAAAAATTTATTCCTCCTATCATTATTATGATAGAATCAGAACTTGACAGCATCATGGAACAGGTTCGAGAATAGGTACAAATAGCCATTAGGGGCACTTAGAGTATGATCCCGCTATCTGGTCAACGAGAAAACGCAAAGGGCATAATTAATGAAAAAAAGGAATCCACCTCAATCTCTAGGGGAACTTCTACCTTAAAACGTGGATTTGCCCACATGTTAAAGAATGGAGTTGTGATGGATGTTACGACAGTTGAGCAGGCAAAAATAGCTGAGGAAGCGGGTGCAGTCTCTGTTATGGTTTTAGATAAACTTCCTTCAGATGTAAGAAAGGCAGGAGGTGTTGCAAGGACTGCCAGTGTTAGAGTGATCCAAGAGATAATGGATGCAGTAACTATTCCTGTTATGGCAAAATGCAGAATTGGTCATGTCTACGAAGCTCGAGTTTTAGAAGAATGCGATGTTGACATGATTGATGAATCTGAGGTATTGACACCAGCAGATGAAAGCCATCATATTTGGAAGTGGGATTATACCACTCCTTTTGTTAATGGTGCTCGTTCTCTTGCAGAGGCACTAAGAAGAATAGAGGAAGGGGCTGCAATGATAAGAACAAAGGGAGAACCAGGAACAGGAAATGTAGCTGAAGCCATAACTCACATAAAAAAAGTAAATGATGAGCTAAGAGAGATAAAGGCAATTTATGATTCTGGAGATGATCAGGATCTTATCAGAGTTGCAAGAGAATTCAAAGCATCATATGATCTTGTAGAACAAACTGCAAAGTTGGGTAGATTACCTGTTGTAAACTTTGCAGCCGGAGGAATAGCTACGCCAGCTGATGCTGCATACTTGATGTCACTAGGATGTGATGGTATTTTTGTTGGCTCTGGTATTTTCAAAGCAGAAGATGCAAAAGAAAGAGCAAGAGCCGTTGTTCTTGCAACTACTTTCTGGGAAGAGCCAGATAAAGTAAGGGAAGCCCAAAAAATGATTGATGAACGCAGATCAATGCTTGGTCTAGATGTGAATACTCTTGAGCTTAGAATGCAAGAGCGTGGTAGTAGCGCATGACCAGACTAGACATCGGTGTTTTAGCAGTACAGGGAGATGTAGCTGAAAACGTTAGAGCAACACAACAAGCACTAAAAGAGCTTGGAGTTGAAGGTACAGTCCATGCTGTAAAAACACCTCTTCAAATGGCAAATGTTGATGGCCTGATCATACCCGGGGGAGAAAGCACCACCATAGGACAGTTAAGCCTAGTGAATAGTTCAATGAAACAGATGAAAGAAAAGATAGAAAGTGGAATGCCTGTTTTGGGCATATGCGCTGGAATGATTCTCTTGTCAAATACGGCAGATGATAGGGTAGTTGGAAGAACTGAGCAGCCATTGTTAGGGCTCCTTGATATCAAGCTTGAACGAAATTCATTTGGAAGGCAACGAGAGTCTTTTGAGGCAGACGTTTCATTAGAACAAATACAAATTCCAAAATTCAGGGGCGTCTTTATCCGTGCACCTTCTGTATCAAGTATAGGCTCTGGGATAGAGGTTCTTTCAAAACTAAATGAAAAGATTGTTGCAATCAAGAAGGGAAATATTATTGGAACTTCGTTTCATCCAGAATTAACAGATGATGTTTCAGTTCACAAGCAATTTGTCAAAATGGTAGAGCAAACAAAGAACAACTAAGATGAATTCTGAGAAATTCTTTTTAATTATTAACAAAACTTTTCAATAAAAATGAGGGCAACTTTACTTTTAGTAGTACTTGCTATTGGCATTATTTCAGTTTCTGTATTTTCTAGTGCAGAGTTTTTTGCATTTGCACAGGACGGTTCTGAGAGACCTGAGCAACACCAGGATTCAGAAAAAGGCAAATCAGAAAAGTCAAAAGAAAAGCTTGATGAAAAACTAGCCAAGATTGAAGAAAAACGAGAAAAAGTAAGGCAAAACACAATTGAAAAGGCACAAGAAACAAGAGAAAAACAAGAAGAATTGAGACAAAAGATAAAGAAACTACAATCGTCTTCTGAAAAAATACCAACTCAGAAAGTTGAAAAAGTTAAAGAAAGACTTTATGAAAAAATCGATAAACTAAACCAAAAGACGGCAAGTATTCTTGAGAAGATACAGAAAGGAAAATACCTTGGAGAAAAACATGGGATGGATTCATCTGTTAATTTCACAATAAGATTCATCGACGTTACGGCAGATGCAATAGGAAATGAAACTACCACCATTCTTGATGGAAATCTTAACATGACTACCTTTGATGTGGGAAAAAAGAACCTCAAGTTTGAAGTAACTGCATGTGATATTGTAGTTGGAGAGATTGAGTATGTATGTGGCTTTGGAAAGGCAAGAACAATATCCTCTGGTAACGACGGTACAAAAGACTCACTTGTAATTATTGCATTTTTGGAAGACAGTGTTATGAATAAGCTTCACACCACACTGAAGATATTTCTAGAGTCAAATCAGCCAATAATGGAGACCAAAGACAATACAGTCTCAATACTTGGTCCGCAAAGTACTGTATCTCATCAGTGGTTCTTGAATGGAACTGCACAGCTGTCCCAGATAGAAAGCCAGTCTGATGAGTTTGCAATTGATGACATTGAAGAGACCCAGAAGGATCCCAAAGGTAGGAATCTCACGATAAACCTCGAAGAATCTGTTGGGATAGCAGCCTCACCATGATTGATGGATTATTTCTAAAAGGAGTACTATTAGCTGCTTCGCTTTTAGTTGTCTTTTTTCCCACTATGGCCTTTTCTGAAACTGGTCAGTTTCCAATCGATGAATATGAGGTTCAATACAAGGTTGATGGGGGAACTTTAGAGACTATGGTTTTGGAGACAGACCTGGCAGAGCTAATTATTACAATAGAGTCAACTGATGATGGTCTATTGGAGATTACAATACCGAGGGCAGTTCTTGATGCCAGGTTTGAGGGACAAGATGACATCTTTTTTGTTATTGTAGATGGGTTTGAAACTGATTATCTTGAAGTTGCAACATCGGCAAATTCTAGAACTCTTGCTATACCATTCTTTGTAGGCGACTCTACAATTGAGATCTTGGGCACTAACGCCCTAAGTGTTTTTGAGGTGCCAACAGAGGAGGCAGTTATTCCAGAATGGGTACGAAACAATGCGTTATGGTGGTCTGATGGGATGATTCAAGACAAGGACTTTCTACTTGGGATCCAATACCTGATTGAGGAGGGGATAATGGTTGTGCCAGCTGATGCCACAGAAGGTACAGCATCATTTGTTCCAAACTGGATCAAAGATACAGCTGGATGGTGGGCAACAGGAAAGATAACTGATCAAGACTTTGTCAACGGTATAAAGTGGCTAATAGAACATGGAATAATATCTGTTTAAACCATATACTGTAAATGATTCAAAATATTACTCTGATTTTAATATCACTACCATTAATCCTAATTGTTGACTACAATTAACTGTGCATATGACGAAGAATTGGCAAATAATTTGATGAATTATCTAAACAAGGAGGGCGAAGACTCTACTAGAGAAAAGGACCATGTATATACAAAAAATAAAGTGCAAAAGAAAAAACTTGACAAGTTTTTGGATGATAACGAAATGGAAGGATACAGCGTTATGTTAGCAGAACCAGACACATTCATCGTTGCAAAAAAGACCTCTGTTGAGGACTTTGGGTTAGCTCAATGCGAAATCTGTGGATTTGTAGCGTTTGATGAGGAGCTTTTTGCACACCGACGGGCACACGGAATCTAGACAGTCAGGTTGTGCATTGAAACAAAATCTTTTTTGAATTTTAAAAGAGACTCTGGGATTGGAATTGATATTGACTCCTTTAGGGATTTGCTTTGAGACTTTTTCTCATTCCACACCTTTGAATTAAAATCAATTATTTCCTTTGTATACTGGTTCATGCTCTCAAAGTTTTCTTGAGTAGGCAAGTATTCATTGTGGATGCTGTCTTTTCCATACACAACTCTCCAGAGGTGTTCTGTAATGAATGGAGTTATAGGGGCCAAAAGTTTAAGGATAGTTGCAAAAGTTTTGTGCAGTGTATAGATTGCAGAATTTTTTTCATCTTTGGAAAACTCATCACCATATGCTCTGCCCTTTGCCATCTCTATATAGTGAGCTGCAAAAACATTCCATGTGAATTCACGTACTTCAACAGCTGGCACAAAAAAATTATACTCTGAATACCCCTTTTCGCATACCTTTACAAGCTCATCTAGTTCAGAAAGAATCCACTTGTCAGTATCAGTCAAATAAGCCTTTTCTACGACTGGAAAGCTTGACAGAAATCTTGCAATGTTCCATAGCTTGCTCAAGAATTTTTTTGTTGCCTCTATTTTTTGTTCATTGCATCTAAAGTCATACCCGTGGTTTATCTCGCTAGCACTCCAGAACCGGAACGTATCAGCACCTAATTTTTGAATTATGGGCAGAGGATCAAGTGCGTTTCCCTTGCTTTTGCTCATCTTCATTCCCTTTTCATCAAGCCCGTACCCCATAATCCAGGCCTCAGACCACGGCTTTTTGCCAGTGATCATGTTGCATCTAAGAAGTGTATAGTAGAGCCAAGTTCTTACAATATCCTTTGCCTGGGGTCTGATTGTAGTTGGATAAACCTTGTCAAAAAATGAATAATCCTTTTGGTATTTGGATACAAAGAGTGGTGATATGCTAGAGTCCATCCATGTGTCAAAGGTTCTGTCTTCTCCAACAAATTCAGTGTGTTGGCATTTCTTGCACTCTTTCATTGGAGCCTCGTCCTTCCATGGCTGGTAGTACTTGCCTGGCTCAGGAACGTGTGGCTCTGAGCACTTTTTGCAATACCAGATGGGAATTTCTGTTCCGTAGTATCTCCTTCTTGAGATTGGCCAATCTATTGTAATGTTTTCAAGCCAATTCATCAGGATTTGCTTGTGCATTGCAGGATAGAATGTAATCTCTGATGCAAGCTGTTTCATTTTTTCTGCATAGTCTTTTTGTTTTAGGTAATACTCTTCCATTGGGATAATCTCAATTGGAGTCTTGCTTCTCTCCGAGATTGGAGTTCTGTGGTTTATGGTCTCAACCTTTTCAAGGTAGCCTTGGCTTTCTAGATCTTCAATTATCTTGGTACGTGCCTGCTTTGGTTTCAGTCCTTTGTATGGTCCTGCAGCTTCAGTCATTTTGCCATCAAGTCCGATTGCAATTACTTCCTCTAAACCAAACTCTCGAAACAAGGCAACATCGTTGTGGTCACCATAGCTGCACACCATGACTGCACCTGAGCCAAACTCTGGTCGTGCAGAGTGGTGCATCTTGATCTCTACTTTATGATTTGTAAGTGGAACTGTGATTTTCTTTCCAACAAGGTTATCATACCGATTGTCTTCTGGGTTGACAATTATTGCCTGACATGCACACAAAAGTTCCGGTCTTGTACTTGCAATGATTATTTGTTGGTCGCTATCCTTTACCTTGAATTTCATGTAGACAAGTCTTTTCTGCAAGTCCTCATAGGTTATCTCTGCATCAGCTATTGTGGTTCCTGAAACCCAGTCGTAGTTGTTTGGCCTTGTTGCAAGATATATCTCGCCCCTCTTCCATAATTCGATAAAAGTAGCCTGGGTCAAGCTGCGGTACTCTTCTGAATCTGTCCTGTAATAGTTTGCAAAGTTGGCACTGATTCCAAGACTCTTCATGATCTGAATCATTTCAGCTTCTAGATCATCAAGTGCCTCTCTGCATAGATCTAGGAACTTGCCGCGCTCAGTCTCTCTCATTCTGATATTGTGCTTTTTTTCTGTGTAGAACTCTACTGGAAGGCCGTTTCTGTCAATTCCTATTGGAAAGTAGACATTTTCTCCCCTCATCCTTGCAGTCCTTGCAATCATGTCAATCTGTGCATAGTGGGCTGCTGCTCCAATGTGCCATGGTCTGCCGGAAGGGTAGGGTGGTGGGGTATCTATTGTAAAGTTATTCTCTTTTGGCTTAAAACTGTAAATCCCAGACTCTTCCCACTGGTTCAGTATGTCTTGCTCTAGCTTTGGATCCCAGGCTTTTTCCTTTATCTTTGGCTCCATTTTCTAATCTTTTGACATGCGAGATATTATATGAGATCCCTTGTGGAACCCTTCATAGATATAGACGCCTATTGCCTCTACGTTTTGGGGCATCTTTTTAGCTAGTAACCTGATTATCTCAGTTGAAAGATTCTCAACAGTAGCTTCTCCATCAAGCAGATATGTGGTATGTTTTGGAACCTGCAAATCAAACATTCCCTTTGGGCCCTCAAAGGCAACACGATAATGCGAGCCATCTTCGTCTTTGAGGTATCGCTTGTTGATGAAAAACTTGTGATCAAATGCAGAAAGAATCTCTTTGATTATCTTTTTTGCATCCCCAAAGTCAAGAAGTAGGTTGTTTTTCATCTGTCCTACAAGCTCCACCATTACAGATGAGGTGTGTCCGTGAAGTATGGAGCACTTTTCAACCAATGGAAGAATATGGGCATAATCAAAGTCAAAAGAAGGGTCTTCTAAAAATATTGAACCTGTCTGGGTACTTGACTTGTCATAGACTACTACCTCTTCAAGCTCCTTTACCTGCGAGGAATACTCTGGCATGCCAATTGCCATTATCTTTGTGTCTGGAAGGGACTCTTTGATCTCTTTGTATTTTGAAATGTCTTCTTCAGAATCAATCACTTGAATCAATCCGTTGTCAGTCTTGAAATCAATCTGAACAGTTTTTTCTTTGTCAAGATCTAGCTTGTAACCATACTGGTAATCAATTCCCAAAAACGAAAGCATCTGAGATACTGAAAGCTCTGTTCTTGTCTTCATCAGGTTTCCTTTCTTGTCAACATACCTAAAATCAGAATCCAAAACAGTGGGTGAGGCCATTTGGGTTGATTCGCTTCATTCTGTATATAAATTCTGTAAAAAGGGTTTTCCCCTCCTTTCTGCCTAGAAATATGACGCTAACTAGATGATTTTGGATAGTGTATTTTCTGAGATCAATTTTGTACTACAAGTCTTAATGAAATTGTCAAAAAATGGTTCTTGAAAAATAAAAAAAGATGGTTTTAAAGTGCGTCACATTCGGTTGTAAATGCCCAGTCTGTCACAGAACCTATGCCATAGTCACACGCTAGTCCAGTTTGGTCTATGCTAGTGTCTTCCAGTTCCGACATTGGAGGTATTGCATTAGATGGAACATTGTCTGCTTCGCCAGCTATCACATTACAAACCAGATCATCTTCAGCACAAGACTCAGGATCAATGGATGGTGCATGAGCAACAACAATTGATGCCTGTCCCTTGAATAATGAAGAATAGTCGTGGTTTACAATTGCATATACGCCTGGCTGTTCAAACACAACATCAATGGTAGCATCTTGGTATGGCCCTACATTCCATGTTTGGATTGGTGAATCCGTCATTGTATTTTCACCCATCTTTACGCGGTCTAACTGCTCACCTACTATGTGCCATGCAACCTGCCTGTCACCAGTGTTTTGAATGAAGAATCTTGCATGATCTCCTGCGTTTACATCAATGTGAGTTGCTATAGTTCCAGACCCAAACACTCCTGCCAAAGGAGGAACCGTACTTAATCCTGGATCTGTTGTTAGTGCCAATGGAACATTGTTTTCATCAGTTCCATCACCATCTAAATCTTCACATACTCCAAGACTGGCGGGTAATGTACAATCAAGCAGGAATTCACCTGGAATCACATCCCCTAAGGTCTTGGTCTGCCATTCTGGTAACGCTAAGAGTGTTCCCAAATATCCAAATGGCACTCCGTTTGCGTGAGTGTATGTTGGATCATTGCTCATCATTTTTACTTTGTCGTAAACATGTTCTGAGTGATCACCATCTCCGTGTTCATCAATTTGGGTAAATCCGTCCTTAAAGTAGGATTCAGAATATACTAGTGCAAATTCTTTTGCTGGTCCTCCAAATCCTTTACTGGTAGAATCTACATTTGTTGTAGGATCACTTGTTGCTTCAATAGTCTCTGTCTGAAGAGGCTGGTAACCTTCTTTTGGATCAACAATCAACATGCCTTCCATTCCAAGCAAGGCATGTGCGTCTAGGCCAAAGACATCATTTGCTTCACAGTGATATGCAAATACACCTGGGTTGGCAGCTACAAATGTGTAGGTCTTTTGATCACCAGGTTGTACTGCACCAAAGTTTGGAACTGCAGTAATCTGGGATGCATGCTGATCAATACTATGTACTTCATCACCTTCATTGACAATGGTGATTTGAACAACATCTCCCTCAGTTACTCTGAGTGTTGGAGCTGGTATTGAACCATTAAAGGTCATGGTATGAACTTTATCGCCTGTTGGCAATATAGTACCAGATTCGTCTTCATCTGCAATTAGTGTGAATCGTTTAACAGGTGCATTATCAGCATGTGCAGCTAGCGCTTCTGGACCAGCATATCCGTGTTCATTTGCTGAAAGCAATTGAGCGTTAGCGCCTTGCAACGTAGTTGGTATCATTACTGAGCTAATCAATACTGAAGCAATCAGTATTGACGATAGTTTTGTTTTTGATGTCATTAAGAAACTCCTAATTGATTATTTTTAATAAATCGACAGGTTAGATCGGTTAAAGTTATCATAAAATCCTACAATAATAAATAATAGGAATAAGATACCTGAGCTGAAACGAACCAATGAAATATGAATACTTGAGATTACTTGGGAAAAAATGGACTGTTTCTATATTGTTAGAACTAGAAAAATATCAAGTAATGCGATTTAATCAGCTAAAAAATAATCTAGGAAAGATTAGTTCTGTAACACTATCTTCTATTCTAAAGGAACTGAAAGCACATAATTTGGTCAAATCATTTTTTTTGGATGATTATTTGACACCTTCTTACTCTTTGACTGACTTGGGCAGTAGTATCATACAAGAGGTGATTAAGTCAAACGTGCCAGATTTTTCAACAAAGGTGAGGGTCATAAAGCTTGACAAAAATACAGAACAAAAAGTAAAAGAGATACAAAAGTCTCATTTCAAAAGGAACAATGGCGAATCAATAGACTTTTCAACTGTAATTGAGAGTTTAATCAAAAAAGGGATAGATAAAACTAATTTCAAAAAATTTGCCATTGGTTCTGCCTCATTTGCAGGCATTGCAGCATTATGTCTAGATCACTCACTAGAAATCCTAACATTTTGTGAATCAATTCATTGATTAATCTGTCCTTTTGTAGTGTCATAAAATTGCGCGTGGAGGATTGTTTTATATAAATTCTGTAAAAATGGGGAATCTCCTAGCAAGATAATATGTCGATAAATTAGATCGTACTTTTCTCGTGATTCTGATTTTTAGGAAGGCTTGGATTCTAGAGGAAATTTGAAATAAAATGCTGTGCCCTTTCCATCTTCTGATTCAAACCAAATTTTGCCACCAAGCTGTTCAATTATGCCCTTGGATATTACAAGGCCCAATCCCGTTCCTTGGTGTTTTCTCCTCTCTGCGGTATCTATTTGATAGAATTTTTGAAACAGCTTCTTTCTTTCCTCTTCTGGAATTCCTATCCCATTATCCTTTACGTAAAACAACACGTCGCTATTTTGCTTTTCTGCTCCAACCTCGATGATTCCCTGCCCCTCTTTTACGAATTTAGATGCATTATTTATCAGGTTGTCAAAAACCTGCCTAAGTCTATTCTCGTCTGTCTTAATTGAAATCGAATCTACCTTGGAGTTGATTTGTAATTTGATTTTGTTTTCTTCAAGTACCTTCTCATAATCCTCTTTGATATCATTCAAAAGTGAAGATACGGAAATTTCATTAAATGAAAATTTCATCTTTCCCATCTCTAGTTTTCTTGAATCCAGTATGTCGGTTATCAGCTGCTCAAGATGTTTTGCATTTTTTGAGATAATTTTAACGGCATCTATCTGCTGTTTATTCAGTTTGCCTAGCATCTCCTCTTTTGTCAACATCTTTGTATATCCGATTATTGGAACCAGTGGGGTCTTTAGCTCATGAGTGACCATGGCAGAAAATTCATCCTTTGCTATATTGGCTTCTTGTAATTCTTGATCCTGTTTTTCCAATTTAACTGAAAACTTCTTTGCTCTGATTAGTAAGACTGGTATGGTGATTCCTACGGCTATGCTTGCTACCAGTATTAGCACCTGAATGATTGTAGATAATTCAGGTACGAAACGTGAATCCCATATTCTGTAGGTAAATTCATAGTCAGAGTCTAAGACCTTACTGGATAATCCCGTATCAATAGAGGTAATAACTGCATTGGATAGTTCGTCTTTGGTAAAGTCAACAGTTCTGGAAATTGCCCCATCTGTGTTTTTTAATTCAAATATTGTTTTTCCATCTGATAAGGACAAGCTGAGCTTGTAATTATCAGACAAAGTTCTCTTTGAAATGTCAATGAAATAATCAAGGGGGACGATAAGTACCGTTTGGTCATTATCTAGTCTCTCAAATTTTACATCCAAAAAATTAGTTCCCTTGTAATTGACAGGTACTGTTGGGAATAGATCATAAAAGTTCCTGCCTACCTCTGATGCATCAGGATACGAGTGTACTATGGCATCGTCCTTGAGAGTAAAGATTGCTTTGATTTTGTTATTATCTGCAGTTACTTTTTGAGCAAATTCTTCGAAATCTTCCTGTGTGACTTTTTCAGAGCCTGCATAAAAAGCCTCTATCGCATTGGCTATTGTCTTTAACTCAATTTTCTTTTCAGATAAAATTTCGTTTGTGATTCTACGAGTTTCTTCCTTTTGTTGACTTATTGATTCATCTTTTATGGATTCGTATTCTATTGATCCAGTGACAGTTGAAACAAGGATAAAAACGCCTATTAATGCATAAAGCGTGTAGGTAATTTTGATTCTATTTATTTTCATGAATGTTTACTCCAAAGATTTGAGTTCAAGTTATTTTTCACATACCACCTGACTAGATTTAGATCCGTCGTATAGGGCATGGATTGCAGATACATCGCAACCTGATATGTACGGATACTCGGTAGTGACCTGAGGTGCCATCAGATCTTCTGGTGCAGTGGAGTGAGCCAATCCTAGTGCATGACCAAACTCGTGTCTCAGGATAGTCTTGAATTGTTCGTCGTTTAGCTTGTCAACCTCATAAATTGTAATATCGGATTTTAGAATCTGGTTTTGTGAATCATCGGCAATTGATTTTGTGTATCCAGAAAATCCATCTCCGCTTGCATCATCAGTAAGGTGAATTGTAATTTGTCCTTCTCCACTTGCTGATTCTATGACTTCAAGATCTGTTGGGATGTATAATTCGGAGGGTTCCTCTGATGCTGCAGAGAGGGCTCCTGCCCATCCAAGATAGTATGTGGAAGTTGATCCCTTGGGGCCCTTGTGCAGTAGAGAATCATCAATCTCTATTGATTCCTCTGATAATATCACATCCCTGATATGGCCTAGCTTCTCTGGGTATTGTTCTGAATTTATAACATTGACATGAAGTGTAGCTCCATCAACCAGCCTCCAAGATAGCCAGGTATCTATCGTGTCGCCCTGTAGGTTCTGGATAATATAGTTTGACTTTACAGTTTCTGGATTCTCGACTCTGAATTCTTGGCCTACCAGATCAACCACATAAAGCGAATAGCCAGCCATGATTATTCCAATAACACCAACAGCAGCAGAAATGGTTAGTATGTGTTTTTTGGATAGTTTTTGAAATTTAGCCTCGCTTGTCTTTGCAGTCTTATCTAAGAACTTTTTTTCTAACTCTAATTCTCTTGATTTGTGTCTTAATTCCCTGAGTTCTTGCCTAAGCCTTTCTCTTTCTTTTTCCGATCTTTCAGAGTCATATGCCAGTGTTTCATTGATTTTTTTTAGCAGTTTTTTTTCTTGCTCAAGTTCATTGGACTTGTGGCTTGACTGCAAATCGTCACTCAATGTTTTTTATCTCCTGAACCGATCAAACGATTGATGTTTTGTTCAAGCTCGTTTATGCTAGCTAAAATTACATCCAGTCTTTTTTTCTGTTCGTCATTTAGTGTTCCGTACTTGTTTTGTTGTATCGTTTGACAATATGCCTTGATTGGAACCAAAGGTGTACTGATCTCATGATTTAGTTTTTCTAGATATTTTTTAGAATATTTTGATTTGTTTTGTTCTAGTCTGTAAATAATTTTAGATGCAATACTAAATGTTTGTTCTAGCTCTCTTGTTTTTCTCTTGATAAATTTTTCATCAGAGCGTTTGGCTTGTTCGGATAACTGTAGTATCCTTTTCATTAACATGTTTACCTGTTTTGTCTCTTTGAACTCGTGATTAGCTTTGATGGTATGTTTCTTTTCGTTTTTCATTCAAGCTCTCAAGATATAATACCAAAGAGTCTGGGTCTATTGGTTTTTTCAGGCAAGAGTGTACCCCCTTTTGCGTCAACTCATCAAGTTCCTCATTTGGTTTTGATGATGCAGTAAAAATTACAACCTTTTGTTCTCTGATAGTACCTTCTTTTACCAAAACGTCAATTACATCCGTTCCAGAAAAACCAGGCATTGCAAGATCAAGCAGAACCACATCATACTTTTTACTTTTAATCATGTTGAGACCGTTTCTTCCATCGTTTGCAAACTCGCAGGAGTGGCCACTCATTTTAAGATATTTTGTTATCATTTCGGTTATGTCTGGATTATCGTCTATAATCAGAATCTTCAAAGAAACCTTTCTAGTTGACAATCCGCTCTTTTCGTTTATTTTCTAAAAAAGAGTGTGGTTTACATTGTACCATGTTGTACTACAAATTTTAATGAATCTGTGCAAAAATTATGCAAATATAATTTAGTATTGAAATTAAATTAACAACATTTTATAAAACTTTATTTCAGCCTCTACATTATTAAATTATTGATAATTCCTGAGTGGTAATGGTTGGTAATCATGATGAAAAATCAAATGTCAGATCATTCAGGTTAAGCCCTGATACTCTTGAGAAGTTGGACCAAATTTCTAAAAAAGAAAATACAAATACCAACTTGCTAGTGACAAATGTCCTTGATACTTTTGTATCTTGGAATCATAGCGCGAAAAATGTTGGTTTGATTGATTTTCCAATGAATTTGATAACACACATCTTTGAAGCATTGCCAGAAGAAAAAATTCGGGAAATTGTAGAAAATCATGCAAAATATGGTGTAGCTGACATTATAACATATGTAGAAAAGGATTTTTCACAAGATACTTTCCTGAAATCATTAGAAAAATGGCTTGATTCAAATAAATTTCACTATGAAAAGATAGGTGGAAATTATCTAAAATACGTAATTAATTTGAATATGGGAGCAAAGTTTTCATTTTTTTTCTGCGAATTGGTTAAACAAGTAATTGAAAACTTTGAAAGATCTAGTGTCAAGTATTTCATATATGGACAAACCGTCGAAATCTCAATTCATCCTCTAGTATGATGTACTTTTGTCTTTGTATGTGCAATTATAACAGAATTAAAGTGGTATCGAAATTGGAAATCTAGGAACTAACAGATTGAACACATTGATACAATAGAAAAGGACGGAAATCTATATCAAGTGTTAAAGATTCTGCGTAGTGGTAGGTTAAGGGCTTCTATTCTTTCAAATTCCATACTTGATATTGGCAAGTTCAAGAGAATAGAAAGATGTGTTAACCTTAACGCGGATTAAATGGGGTTCCTAAATGAGTTTATAGATAAATCATACTTGTATTCTAAACATCTGTTGGCTACTAGTTAATCATGATCAAGATACAAAATATCAGATTCTACAAAAATAATGTAAAGATTATTGGAGGCTGTTTAGGATCTTGGCAAGCTTTGTATCGTTTTCTGTAATGCCTCCAGCATCGTGTGTCTGAAGGTCTATCTTGAGTTTGTTGTATACGTTAAACCATTCTGGATGATGATCCATCTTTTCAATATGCAAGGCAGCTTTGGTCATAAAACCAAATGCATCCTTGAAATCCTTGAACTCAAAATCCTTGTGCAGTTTGCCATCTTTTACCTCCCAGCCTGGCAGATCGCCAAGTGCATTTTGTACTTGCTCGTCAGAGAGTTTCTCCATGGTTCTGACTCGTTGCCATCCAATTAAAACCTAGGTTGAAAATAGCAACCGCTTTGTATGGTGTATTAGAAAACAAAATCATGGAAGAAAAACACAGGAGGTTCCTTGAATCCATCCAGAACTCTATACGAGACACGGTACCAAAAGAAAAGATAGGAGTGGCGTTTTCTGGTGGTGTGGATTCTACACTGTTAGCAAAGATTTGTCATGATATGAGGTATGACGTGGTGCTTTTGACAATTGGCTTTCCAAACTCTCATGATGTATTGTTTGCAAAAGAGATAAACGAGCAGCTTGGGTATTCACACAAAATTCTGGAAATAGATTCTGATTCGTTTTCGAAAATCTCTACTAAAATAAAAGAAAGAATCCAAACTGAGAATCTATCATGGAATGAAAATGGTATTGCATTTTATTATGTTTCAAAGCTTGCACACGGCCTTGGAATCAAAACAGTAGTTACAGCAAATGGAATAGATGAGCTCTTCTGCGGTTACAACGCATACAGAGAAGCAATTGAAAAAGGCAACCACTATGTCCTGAAGCTGATGGCATCAAAGCTTGAAAACGAAAAAAAGATGATGCGAGCAGTAAACGCGGTAACATCAGAATTTGATGTAAAGCTAATCCAGCCATTTCTTTCTGAGGACTTTGTGTCCTATGCAAACACTATTCCAATAACAGAAAAGATCAAAGACAAAGACGATCTCTACAGAAAGCACATCATACGAAGTCTTGCAAAAGAGATCGGAGTCCCAACTATATCATCTGAGAAGAGAAAAAAGGCACTGCAGTATGGCTCAAACATTCACAAGGCCCTGATAAAGTCTAGATAGACCCTGTAATCTTTTGAACCTGCCTGTTTACATTTTGTATTATCCTGGCAGATGCACCCAAGTGTTTTTCTGGCGTAAAGATTGATTTGAGTTCTGATTCTGTCAGTCTTTTGGATATTGCATCGTTTTGTCTTATCACGTCTATGTAATCTTGGCCTGTACTGTTTGCCTCAAATGCAGATTTTTGAACCTCTTTGTAGGCTGCAAACCTTGGCACCCCTTTCTTGATTAGTGCCTCCAAGACAAATTCTGCAAAAATCTGCCCCCTTGTTATAAAGAGATTGTTTTGGATTCGTTTGTCATTTACCTGCAGATTGTCAATTACTCTTAGCATGGTTTCCAGTATCTCATCAGCTAGGATTGAGCACATTGGCAAGATGAATCGCTCATTTGCAGAGTTTGAAAGATCCCGTTCATGCCATAGTGCAATGTTTTCAAATGTTACACCGACTTGGGCGCGCAACAGTTTGGAAAGCGAAGTTACCCGCTCACTTTTTATTGGATTTTTCTTTACCGGAACTGCGCTGCTTCCCATCTGTCCCTTTTTGAACTGTTCTGCAATCTCGCCAATCTCGGTTCGCTGCAAATTTCTTATCTCAACTGCCATCTTTTCGCAAGTTGCACCAATCAGCGCTAATTCAAACACATACTCTGCATACCTTTCTCTTGGAACAATCTGAGTTGTAACCACAGCTGGAAAAAGACCCAATCTCTTTGCAGCTTTTTTTTGAACATCAACTGCCTTTATTCCCATGAGTGAGCCAGTGCCAACTACTCCAAGCGTCTTGCAAATTAGAATACGTTTTTTCATATCTTGGATCCTTTCAATGTGAAGTGCAGTCTCTGATGCCCAGTTTGCAAACTTTAATCCAAACGAGATAATACTTGCGTGTTGTCCGTGGGTTCGTCCAACAGCTGGCAGATTCTTGTATTTGAGGGCAAGCTTGGATAAGGCTTTTGCAAGCTTGACAATCTTTGGCTCTATTATGGATATGGTATCTTTCATCTGAAGTGAGTTGCTTGTATCAACTAGATCGTTGCTTGTCAGACCATAGTGAATCCAGGGACGTGCCTTTTTTGGGCACTTTTGACTGAGCGACTCTACAAGAGCTGCAGTATCATGATCGCTTTTTTTCTCTAGTTCCTTGACTCGCTTTGCTGTAATCTTGGCAGACTTGGCAACCTGAAAGATTGTCCTGCCGATGTTTTTTGGAATTAGGCCAATCTCTCCTTGTGAGATTGCTGTTGCCCCCTCTATTGCCAGCTGATAGTCTATCTTTTTTTGCTCATCAAATACTGCAAGCATCTCTTTTGTGCCATATCTGCCAGAATCAATTGGAAGAATTGCCAATGATTGGCCTTTAACTGTATAGAAAATAAATCTATAATGATTCTGTCATTTACTAGCTTGGCAGCTTTTGTTGATTTGGTATCAAAGTTGAGAATATTATCATGAAATATTTAGAACCGTTTTATGATAAAATGAGTATGGATGATACTCACAAGGCAATGGGTCTGGCCTTAATAGCAATGGTGGCTGCTGTGGCTGGCTATGCAGCTTATTCATTGTTTATGGGCGGTTAACTCCAAACATGAAGTGTCGTCTACCTTAGCCATGCTTCCAACAATCTCTTTTTGATTTACCGGGTCATCAAGCTTGAAATGTCTATACTTTTCTGCCCGCATTCAATCAGAAGCCAACCATTACAATCCGATCGCAGCGTTTCTTCCTAATAAATCAGAAATATGAGTGATCAATTGATCTCACCAAATGGCGGAGTGGATTAGTACATCCATTATATTAAGATCCAATGAGGGAATAATGATCTGACCATGGATATAGATACTTTCCCACGTGTTCATTCCATTGGATACAGACTAGATGTAAAGATGACGTTTAATCAAGATATGAAGATCAAGTTGGCAAGTTTCTTTTTCAACAATTTAAGGAGTTCGCTTGAACAAAGCATCAGTTTGTCAAAGTTCAATATAACCCAAACATTTTATTTCAAAGAACTAATTTACAGCATGAAAATTTTCAGCCAGAGGATCAAGTTTGACCACTCTCACCCTGGCTACCATCCAATGGGTTTGGAGGTGATTGTAGTATAGTAGCTCAGGTAAATAAATTAGCTGAACGTAGTAATAACCAAAAAAGAATAAATCCAAGTTGTAACGAACTTGTAACGCTTATTTGTAACGAGAATGGAGTAGGATTAACCCCAAGTGAAGCAGATTTTATTCGGGTTTGTTATGACAAACACAATATTGAAGGAGAATTATTTTCAAAAGCAGATTTCCCAAATCTGAGAGACGAAAATTTTAGACAGATTATTCATAGAATAAACAAAAAATCTGAAGTGATTATTACTGAAATAAGTGGAAGGCCAGCTTTATACAGGCTAAAACATTTCCAATTAGACAAATCTGTAACGAAAAAGGGTACGGGGCTTAAACGAAAGTTACATCCTGAATTTGAAAAATTACTCCGGGATTGTAAGAACCAACCCCCAGCTATGCACGATATACAGCTGTCATTTCAAACATCAGGACTCTATGAGTCACTTCTAAAACAACCAGATCTCAAAACAACAAAGAAAAACAAGCAGTTCAATATTACTATTCCTGTAAACCCTAGATTCGAAGCAAAAACCATTATTTCAAGAAGTGGCAGAGTGGATTTGTACATTGGCTGTTCTCAAAAACCCATTTTAATACATCCGGATTCTTTTGCTGAATTAACCTTCTTTTGTGGACAGATGATCCAATACCTAACTATAAGAGCCAATTCAGAATTTATCTATCAACCAGTAAAAGAGTGGATCTTTGAGCGGTATCATCTAAACAGGGATTCTGAACCAATTATTAATCCAATCTGGCGATATTCTATAGGAGCACTGGAACAATATTCCTACTTTTACATTAAAGAATTTGAGGATGGTTCCATAAGGGCTAGAGCAGAAAACAAACTCACTCCTAAAACAAAGCATTTTCAGGAATATGAAAAATCAGTTAATTTTGTAAGGGCCTCAGAGATGTTAAAAAATTAAAAAAAGTTTGATCCATGTAGTTATTGGAAATAAAGTACAAAAAAATAGCAAACAAAGAACCATGTATCCTGAAATTAATTTCATAATAAAAATAGAACCTTGTGTAATTATTTTTGAAAAATTAAGGAAATTGTATTATGAGTAAAAAATAGTCATTTCAACATAAAATTAAATTAAGATAAAATGCTTTTTCTGTATAAAATTTGGTTTGGTATAAGAAACTCGGAATAATATCTGGAATTGTCATAATACCCATAGTTCTAGTCTATACAGTAACAGAATCAACTTCTATTTCTGATTGGATAAAATCCGATGTGATATTTACGCAAAATCTTCAATCAAAGCTTGAGTCACTTGAAAAAGAAAACAAGGAACTTAGGTCTGAAATTCAAAGATTAAAAGAACGGAACCAAAGGCTTAACGAGCTGTATATATCGGAAGCAAACAAAAATACGGGCAGCAGTCCAGAGGGCAGGAAGTACTATGGAAATGCCGATAACGTAGATTCAAGGAAAGAATTAGATTCGTTAACCCCTGAAACGATAATTGAAGACCAAAAGATAAAGTGGCGCGTATATGATTCATATGGAAATCTATACTCTTGGCAAATGCGAATTGATTCTTATGAAGGACTAGTAAGTTCTAATCCCCCTAAAGATTATCTGTATTTTGAACTACCTAATGGAGAAACTGCGAAGGTATTAGATCATACTAAATTCGTTGGAACAAGTTTTGAGAAAGTAATAGATGAAGTCTATGCTAATTCAGAAGATGATTCGGATTTTATTTATCAGGTATGGTTTATCGTATCACAATTGACTACGTATTCTTATGATATTGGCGACGATCCTAGATATGCTTTAGAAACTTTGAGTAGAGGCGGAGGAGATTGTGAAGATACAGCTATTCTCATTGCCGATATGCTAAAATCCTCAAGCCACACAATGGATTGGAAAATTCAATTGGTTTATTTTGATTCTGATAATATTCATAGACCTAAAAACGTCAATCATGTCGCAGTATCTATTGATACGGGAGACTTCAATACGATAATTGAATCAACTGCTAAAACAGGAGCTGCAGCCAATACATGGAACGAAAAAGAAATTTTTGGATGGTGGTTTAAAGTATAATAAATAGACTGGAATCAGCCATGTAGAAATTCTAGTAAACTTTGATTATATCAGAGTCAACCAAAAACTGGATGGTCCTTACAAATTCTGTATTGCTAATATCCCCATCAGCCCACGATCCTGCTGGTCTTTTTACCCAGTCAGGAATCGTACCTACCGAAAAAGATGATTTGGAATTAGCTTCCTCATGATCGATTTGGATCAAGTCTTCCTTGATCATGAATGTTATACTCTGAGCAAAGTCCCGATCAGTTATGGAGCCAACTGAATACCACTTTGCATTGTTCTTTACCCAACCTGGGATTGGCTTTGTTGCCTCCGCTGTCTGGTATGGTTTGGGTTCATAATCTTCTGGCGTCTTTAAAATTGCATCTGGGCAGCCATCATTGTCCCTAAAGTTATTTTGGACCTCCTTCATGTTTGGGCACTGATCCAGATGGTTCATTACACCATCTCTGTCGTCATCTAAGACTACCTTTATCTGGCCACTTTCGGTATCTGGGCAGCCATCCCAATCAATGTAGCTATTATACACTTCTGCTTGCTTCCAGCAGGTGTCTTCCTCATCAGGTATGCCATCGTTGTCAAAATCGTCCTTTCCTGGCTTTGGAACAACCTCTTTCTGGTCCACACCATCTTGAACTGGTTTTGTTTTTGTAACGTCATTTGTTACTAGTCCGACAGCTTCATAGATTGAGTTGTATTGTGGATAGTTTTCATCAAACCATTCTCTGTAATTTGGTTCATTGTTGTATCTGTCAATGTAATGGTGTGGATCCAAGCTGGTATCAACAAATGTAGCTGGAATTTGTTTTTTGGTTGGTTTTTGATCAGGACAACCATCTGAATCCAAGTATCCATTGTAAGTTTCCTTGTAGGAGTCACAAATATCATCTTCGTCAGCTATTCCATCATTGTCAGTATCAATAAGGGGAGGGCCTTTGAGATCTATGTTTTCTGTATCTGATTCAGTTGTCTCTTCTTTGCCAGAATTATCAATTTCTTGCCCAACCTCTTCTTCCTGTTGTTCTAGCTGTTTTTCTTCTTGTAATTGTTTGGCCAACATGCCTATATGATATATTCCCTTATCCACCTCATCTTTCAAGGTTCCAGTTGGTGCCATAAAATCCGGAATACAGGGAACATCCTTGATGTACATTACCAGCTCGACATTTGTTCCTCCATTAGGATCACTTCCATCAAAACTCCAAGTTTTTGACAATGTCATGATAGTTTTTGAATCTTTTAACGTTCCATCCACATAGTCTATTACGTGTTTGTTACCCAAAATTTCATATTCAAAGGTAGTATCAATTGAACATCCCTCGATATTCATTTTTACGTTAGCCTTCTTTTCGTTGATTTTGTTTACTTCTTTAACGTAGTTGCCAAACATGCTTGAAAAATTATTGATATCAGAAAATGTTTCCTCAACAAATTCTTGTTTTGCATCAATTGTTTTTTCCACCTTAATCTCTACTGAAGCAAATGCTGGATTATTGACCAGCAAGAAAAATATGAAAAATACAGAACCAATTATGACTAACAATCTATGTGTGTTACCCTTCAACCAATCCCACTTTCTGAGGCTTTTTCCTTTTTATACTAAACGGATATCTCAGGCATGAAATGATGCGATCAAGATTTTTTCGCAATTTATCCAAACTTACAGACTAGGGGGATTAACACAATACCTCGAAATTCAAGCCAGTGAAAAGCAAATTATCGATAATCCCAATTTTTGCAGTTTTGATGTTTGTTTCATTTCAATCACCAGCTTTTGCATATGATAAGGAAATACAGCTGTCTGACTTTGTAGATTGGTCATACGAGCACCATATCTACCTGATTGGAATAAACAAAAGCTCTGAGTATCTCAAGGAAAATGGATACAATCCATATTTAGACAGAATTTCCTTAGCTGAGGTACCAAATCTTGACAAGCTGTTAGATACCATTACAAATCTTCCCGATACAGTTGTTGATTCACTGCATGGAAAAACCATTTACATTAGTACAGAAAATGGAAGGGGTCTTGCCATACCAGAACAAGGTTTGATTGAGAACATTAATCCAGGATTCATCATAGAACAGGATATAAACAAGTATTACATCATTCATGAGATTGGACATATTGTATACCATACCTTACCACAACCTGAACTGTTTTCAATTGATTATTCAAACATTGTACAATACGAAGATAGACCAGCTGGATTTGTAACATATTACTCTCTAGTGAATAAACATGAAAACTTTGCAGAACACTTTTCATACTATGTTGTCCGTTCACAAGAGTTTCGTGATATGGCAACTCAAGACAAACTGCTTGATTCTAAATACAATTTCTTAAAGTACAATGTATTTGATGGCATAGAGTACTAGTACATACACAGTATACACATACAATGCATACGTTTCAATCAATTGAATCAATGAATTGACAATCAAGAAAAACAAGGTAGAATAAGAAAAGTATTAACAAATTAAGAGAATCAAGCTGAAAACAAGAGTAAAACAAGAAAAGTTCGTTTAAACTTAAGTACTAGTGTTTTGTAAAAGGCCCTTACATGGCAAACAAGAGTTTACAAACGCAAAAAAATGAAACAATGATCAAAGTTAGATCTTTGCAAGAGGCAAAAGAGAGGATACACTCTGAGATTCAAAACGGCAAGAATTACCGAGATATTGCCAAGATGAAATTTGACATAGACGGCAAGGCTAGGTCATTTAACATATCACAAATATCTCATATAAAGTCAGAATTTGAGCCCAAAAACACAGAGATTCATACCAATGAGGACAAGGCAGATGCCTTTAGACTGTTCAGGAAAGGGTATAACCCAGCCGATGTGTTAATTGAGACAAAGTACTCCTTTGAGTTTGTAAAACAGGCATGGCGGGAGTACAATGAACTCAGAGACAAGATATCAGTGAATAATTCATTTATCAGAAATTTAGCAAGCGAATTAAGACCTATCTCAAATTGTAAGACGTTTGATGATATAGAAATTGCCGTTTCAGAGGCAGTAGATGGATACAAGGAATACGAAAAGTTTGTTTATCCATGTTGTGAATGTGGAAAACCAGTTTTCTTTGGTAAACGATCACTTGAAGTTGCTCAAAAACATTTATCGAAAAATTGGGGTCATGCTGACTGTATTGATAGGGCAAAGAGGCAGAGAAACCGTTATCGATAATTATCTAGCATTTCAATATCTTCGATACAACTATTTCCAAATACTACAAAATTCTTTTCAAATAATTACGTAAATAAATAAATTCATTGCCTTGTATAGATCTAATTGTTAGCTTCTAATTTGTATTTTGTAGTTCTATAAACCTTTGAACATTCTCTAACCTCAATCTTTTTGTGGTGAAAACCTCTGTAAACCACAATACTTTATTGAACACAAGTTCATTAATTTCTCTTTTAACATTTTCACTAGTTCTGTTTGTTATCATATTTTTCTAATCGTTAGATTTGTTTTTTAAAGATTTAAAGGATTTCTAAACTACTATAATACCTTCTTTTATCAAAAATTGTAGTGCGGATACCATTTCTTGATCAGAGATTGTCCCCTTTGACCACCATCTGACATTATTTTTCACCCAATCAGGCATATCGTTTGGCCTTCCAGTTTTTTCAGATTCTGGTATATCAGGTAATACAATAATTCTTTCCTTTATCAGATATTGTATTCCATTAATGAAATCTGCATCAGAAATGGAACCTTCAACCCACCATTCAGCTTGATCTCGTATCCACGATGGAATTTTAAGGTCTGGCTTACCATCTCCAACTGTTTTGTATTGTACATCAATGCCTTGGGTTAATTTCTGTGCCTCTGTTGCAGCTTCAAGGGCATAAAAAATAGAACCGTCTTTATAGCTAAGCTCATTTTTTTGCAGATGATTCACAGCCTGTTCTATGTTTCTTTGTATTGAATCAATTGAATTGTTAATTTCTGGAGGAAGGTTGTTTGGATCATTTCCATTCTCTTCATATTCCAAAACAGTTCTGTAGATATTGTTTTTAGCAGACTTGAGTAGATGTGCGGTAACTCCTTTGGCCAATGATTGTTTTTCAAACTTGCTAAATTCAGTATTGACATTTCCACAAGGTTCACCTACATGTATCAAAAACCACAAGCCGCAACCATTTGGCGCGCTGTTATAGACCATACTACTGTCGTACCAATTAAAGTAGTCATTTACAAAGAACTGGTGATTAGTATCATATCCCATAAAGGGATGCATCAATCCAACTACATGCCCTGCCTCGTGAGCAACAAGAGAAGTTAATCCCACATTGTCATCCCATACGGCATTGTCATATGTAACTGCCAAGGCACAACATGCCTGCGTATCATCGTCTGGATGGGCAGGAGCCTTGCCCACTACGCCATAGTTTCCAATGTAAAACGGGCTATCTCTTTCTCCTATCACCACAAGAATAGGGATGACCCATTTTGAGTCAGAGATTTTCTTCAGATCTCTGGGATCAGTCGATTCTCTGGTCCCTGCCCAGCCAACTACTTCTTCAGTGATGCTATCTTCGTCTAAAACGTCAACTGTTGGTCCTCCTTCAAAGAAGATTGGGACTGGTTCAGCTGAATTTATCACAGTTTTCAGGTCAGAAGGCAAATTCCTACTGTCTATCTTTTCTAGGGTCGATTTTAGATTCCACTTCGAGTGGGGTATTGCTTCTTCAAGTACAGAAATTACCTTGGCCTCGTCAATAAAATGGTCTATTGTGGTAACTATGGCAGTTGATCCTCTCTCAGTTACAATTACTAGATCAATCAGATAATCCTGTTTGTAAAGTGGAGGATAAAGATACGAGGGCGTGATTAAAAGATTAGTTGAATTGTTGATGTAATTTGCTAAAAGCTGACCACGCTGTTTGTCCGTTTTTAGATCATGAAAGTTTGAGAATTGACTGATTTTGTTTGGATCATAAAATCCTTGTAATCCCTGATATGGGTCCCAAGGAAATGCATAAAGATCAAAGTAATATAGATTGTAGTTTCCACCATATCCCATTAGTCCAATTTCTGTGTGCTTTCTGTCTGTTGAGGAGTCCTTTTTTGTTACCTTATAGTTGTGGAGAAACTCTATCTTGTCTGGACTGTCTGCAAGAAAAATCAAGTTTACAGAGTTTGGTTTGTTCAGAGAAGGATCTTTTGAGACAATCTCTTGATACAAAAATGATTCAAGAGACTCTGCATCCATGAGCTTATACTCTATCTCAAATCGTTGTTGTGACTGATCTGCCCATTCTGTATGGTTGTGTTTGATCCAGCTGGCAATTCCCCACGGCTCTTCATAGGAATCCTCTCCAAAGAATGGTTTCACTGCCTCAGAATTTTGCTTTATGTGATCAAATACTTTTTGACTTGTCTCATCAGGAGCTGAAACAAAGTTGTAGATGTAATTATATTCAATTCCAGCTAGATGGAGCTCACTTGAAACTATTGGCAGGTATTTTTCTGTGAGTTCTGGTTTGATCCTATTTTTTAAAGATTCAGTCCAAGTATCACCTACTAGAATTAGGTTTACATCAAGGTTTTGAGATACAACAACCTCATGCGGAATCCAACCATCTGATTGTAGCTTTTTGATCTCGTCCCCTGATTCGAAGTTTGTAGTTGCCCAGCTTGCAGGAGTGGTGGAAAATGCATTATCTGGAATTCTTGTCTTTTTAAAATCATAAAATGTACGATCAGTCTGTTCCATGGCTAGTTTGAAGTCTTTATTCACATCATTTACTTTGACAAGGACTTCGTATCCATCAGAAATTTTGTTGATTCGTGCTTGCCCAGAATCCCACTTGTTTTGATCTGAAGCCCAGCCAGAATCTCCTGTAATCTTTGCGCCACCAAAGTTTCCTTTATCTATAATGTATCTAAAGTCAACAGTTTCAACTTCTACTCCTCCGCTTCCGTCCCTGTCAATAAAATACTGGACATTATCAGAAGAAAAACCAGAGGGATCTGTAATCTTTGAAACTATGTAAAGTGATTTGTCAGATTCATCATAAACTAGGTATGTCTTACATTTTTCATCAGGTTCCTGTTCAAAATCACCTCTGTTGACTCCAAACTTTACATAATCAGAGGGCCCATTGACCCCATATTCTACCACAGCTCGATAAATACCATCGTTAAATTCATCTAGATCAACGAGAAAAAGTGCGTCGTTATTTTCTCCAACCTTGGTGCTTTTTTTAAACACTGTCCTATCATTTTCATCATAAACTGTTAGCTTGACGGTTGGTGCCTCTGAATCTGTATTGAAAACAGCTGAAATCCTTGCAACATCTTCTTTATCGTATATTTCAGCATTTGCACTTACGGTTACTGTATTATCGGCACATTGGAATTGGTTTGATTTTAATCCTTGAGTCAAAGTGTTAAAAGGTGTGTAAAGAAAGTTGTTTGTTGCTAACCTGCCAGTATTTACAACAAAGGATTCATCTGTTTCATCTGTTGCCATTTCAATAGTGCCATAACCCTGAAATCTATCAGGCCAATAGTGATACTTTGATTGATCAATTCTGTCTTCATCAAATTCTTTTGCATCAACATAGACCCACTTTAATTCATATGGGCTGTCTTTGTCTGGCTTGGGGAAATCTGAAAAGAACTTTACATAAGCAGCCCAGCCGTTTTTTGTCTCTTTTGTAATTACTGCACCCTCTGAGCAATCACCCTCTGAGGAATACCTAGGAATCTGTTCGTCTGGAACTTTTACACAATCTTGGCCTGTCCTGTCCACAAACGCAATAAAGTTTGGTTTTTCAATTGAATCTCTAACTATATCAAATACAAAATAGTCAGCTGGATAAAATGAATCTCCTTCAAATACATCGTCTGAATCATCCTCAAAGTAGAATATTGAGACAAGGTCTCCATCTGTTCTACCTGAATACATAAAATAAGCGTCTATCTTTTGGCCATCTTCAGTTACTATGGTTGAATGCCACTTTTCTTTTAGAAGATGATCTTGAGATTTTTCTTGGAAATCGTTTTGAGATGGAACCTCTCTTAGCTCAATTATAGGCATGGCGTTATACTCAAAACCATAGGCAGAAGATGAAACTCCAAAAGCAATCAGGCAAAGAAATAACCAAAAAAGCTTTTGCATTTCATAAATTCACACTGTGGTTCTAATTAAAAATGATCAAGTCGATTATTTTTCAATCTGGATTATGTCTTGTTCTACAAGAAACTCTATTGCTCCAAGTAATTCATCCTCTGAAATTCTATTTTCTGCATACCAGACAAAGATGTTTCTCACCCATTCTGGCAGTTTTTCTTTAGGATCAGATTCTGGTAATCCTACAGCTTCATAGATTGAGTTGTATTGTGGATAGTTTTTGTCAAACCATTCTCTGTAATTTGATTCATTGTTGTATCTGTCAATGTAGTGTTGTGGATCCTTGTCGGGATCGACAAAGGGTGCAGGTATTGCTTTTTGAGGTTCAGGTTCTGGAGAAATAACTTTTTGTGAACCTATAATTTCCAAGGTATGAATTCCTTTATCATAACTAATTCCAATCCATCGAGGATCCTCATACTGAAATGCTTGACCACCAGCTGTACTTTGACCGTCAAGCAATATTTTGAAAGTATTCTTTGGTTCGGTATCAATTAATTCGTGCGGTAACCAAATTTCAAAGTAATATGGATCCAAGTTATTTGCAACAGGTTGGTTTTCAAAGCCACGTAAATTGAAGACGATTGAAGGTTTGTTATTATAGGAATGATCTAGTATCGTACCACCTCTAATCTGATATTTTACACTAATGCCGTTAATTTTTAACATTCCACTTTCTGTATAAGGTTCTGAAGATTCAGTTTCATAATGAAATGTAGTTTGAGCTGTACGAGCTTGTGTTCCATATTAAACCTTCACAACATATATTCCATCAAGTTCCCATAAACTTCCTCCAGCTCTAATAGAAGTGTTGAATTGATTATTATAAGATAGGTCTAGTTGTTCTATTGCAACAGATTCTCCATCAGGTCTTACTACCTTGAGTGCCACTGGAGTACCTTCTATACGCTCAGTTGCTTCACCAAAAATTCTAATTAAATCACCGTCTGAATAAGAGCTCTTATCCGTTGATACAGAGATTGTGGATTCTGTAACTTCATGCAAATAGGTTCCATCCCATTCTAATTGTATGCTAACACCGTCCTCTTCTTTTTGTTCTCCTGAAAATACAGTTGCTTTGTAGATACCAGAGTTTGAAAAATAATCAGTCACGTCTCTTGGAATGGTTGAAAACGAACCATTAGAATCTGATGAAGGATCAGAAACCATTCCCATAAAATTTCCATTAGGTGCTCTGATTACGACAAAGACTGATTTGGAACCATCTGATTCTGTTCCAGAAAAGCTGAATTGTTCATCCTTCTGATATGATTCGTTTTCTAGGCCAAAAGATATAACTTCTGCATTGGCAGTTTGGAATGTAAACACTAGTAGTACAATGGGTAGGAATAAGAGTATTTTATCTACCACTCGTATTCTCATATTTTCTATTTATTAAAAAATTGCTTTGCTTCTACCATAATTCATGAAATAACTTGAATTAATTAATAATTGACCAAATTACCAATAAATCAATTAAAGTACAATTTCATGTGTTAATGATATGGATGATAAAAATAGAAAACCATACCAAATTCACCTCATAAATTCAGATGAAAACATCCTTGAGGTTTTCGAACAAAGCAAGAAGTATTTGGAATCAAATAAGGAGGTGTCCTCTACCATCGAAGAAATCCTTTGGATTTTTAGAGCATTAGAAGATTTGTTGCCACAACCTTTAGAAAAAGTGTGGTCTGGCCATATGTTTCCGTTAGTAGAGGCAAGCTCAGACCTGGAAAACTCTATTCAGCTTTGCAAATTAGGATTTTACAAATCAGCCATGTCTTCATTACGAAGTGTGTTAGAACTTGGGATTCTTTCGGTATACTGGGATATTGATGATAACAGTCAAATCAATATTCAAAATTGGTTCAGATCAACTGAAAAGACTCCTGTTACAAAAGACATTTTAACTAAACTCAAAATTAACCAAAACATCTACACATTTGATGAGCGTCATAAGTTATTTGATGATGTCAAGGATCTCTTTCAACAACTATCAAACTTTACACATACGAAAGGTCATTTACATTCGAATCAGGATTTGTCAATGGCTAACATCAACCGTTTCAATGAACAGGCTTTGTTGAAGTGGTTAGAATTGATGATTAAGGTAGTCAAATTTATTGTAATTTTACATATTCTCAAATATCCAGTAGCTCTACAACATACACCTATTGAACAAAAATTCGGATTGAATGGTCCAGTTGGTACATTTTTGCAACCTCATGATGTACAAAGGATTCGTAATTTTTTAGATTTGGCTTATTTGAAAACATTACAAGAAATAAGTGACAATGACCCTGACGCTGTGAGCTTAGCTAATAGCATTAATGAATTACCAGATATATCTGAAGAAGAGTTTAACAAACAAATAGAAGAGTTTGAAAAATTTCATTCTAACACAAAATGAGATTCTAGTTATGCGTATATCCTTATAACTCACTGGAGGCTTGTGGAGTGAGTATAAAAGGGGATAATAAATGGATCACGCATATTAGAAATGCTCGTTTAAAAGAATAGATACATAATCCTTTATAGATGGAAAGCGATCTAATATTGTATGAGTGAAGTTGAAACCAAAAAGAAAATCATTGACCTAAATTTGCCTGAAAATGAGTCAATAGAGGAAGCAGATAAGGATATAGATTCACTCATAGAAAGTATTATGAAAGAATCCTCCAAGTAAACTATGTTTGTTTACTAAATATGATATACATACTAGAGATGTAATTTGGGCAGATCCTAGATATGCAGATCAAAACGAACCAAAAACCAGGCCTTTGATAGTTATTTCTCAAGATATATTTCATCAAAATAGTAATTTTACAGTTTGTGTGGGAACTACTACTAACGTAGAAAAAGATCCATATCTTATACCCATTAATCCAAAAGACCAAATGGATTTTCAGTTTAAACAGAAATGCCAAGTCATGTGTAAAAGATTGGTCAGTCTGAAATGTAATTTAATTCAGAAGAAAATGGGTAAAGTTACACCTGAATTTTTAGAATCTATAATAGGAAAATTGCGTCAAGATATTTTATATTCTGTCGATTTTACTAGTGATTTTAGCAGTAGGAGCGATTCTACAGACATTTTTCGTATTTAGATTCCATCAACCGAAGGGTAACACCTACCTAAATCCACCTAAGAGGTAACAGAACCTTTAATAGGGTTCTGTTCAATCTATGGTTGATCCTATGCCTGTATAAAGTCGGTTGATAGTTAATGGTTAAGATTCCACTTGTGATCTTTGCTTATTTCATGCATGACCACTTGAGCTTCTGAATTAACTTGAATTATTTTATTACAAACCTCACAATAATGTTCAAACATAATTCTAGAAATCAGGCATATGATAAAACATATTCGGTATTTAAAGCGGTTTAGATAGGTTGGTATTTAAGTTACATAATCCTTAAAAAGTGGTTACAAGATATTATACATAATTACTATACTAGGTAGTAAGGGCGTGATAGTTTGGAGTTAATATCTCGCCCATTCAAAATTAATAGGCAGGTGGAGGTAACTAGGATTTATCCCCCTGTCAGTTTGGAGCTGACGTTTCCTGCCTAGACCACGCGTGATCAGTGTTACCTACTAAAATATCATATAAAAACTCGTCATTTCTTACTAGCATTCTGAATTAACGTGATCCACTTATTCTCACCATTAATTGAAATTCCACATTTTTCACTAGGCGTTTTACCATCCAAACTCATGTGAGGCCTAATGTAATTATGATAGATTTGGTATCCAGAAATTAAGGGTGATTCATCCTTTTTGATTCCCCTAACAACCTTTTCTCTATCCCTAAACTCACCGTTTAATCTTTCCATGCGGTTGTTGTTTCTCTCACCTCTTAATGCTACATTCTTCAAGTGTTTTGTCCTTCCTTCTAGTCTATGTTGCCAAAATTCCTTGTAATAAGCTCGTTGATATGATTTTAATCCATCAGTTATCAAAACTCTAGGCTTTGTTTTAGTAACTTGTTTGCCCTTTTGGAATAACCCCCTTGCATCATGTCCTTCCTTTCTATTTGCAACCTCTTGGGCTATCCAGAATCTTGTATCTTCATCCATAAGTGAGAACACATACTTTAAGTTGCCCTTGACCTTGACATAAACCTCATCGGCACTCCAAACATCACCTACTTGTGGAACTATATCGTCTAGATATGTCTGCATGAGGTTGGTGTATTTTTTGATCCAATTATAGACGGTTGCATGAACTACATCAACGCCTAGAAGTTTGAGGGATTTTGTGACGTTTCGTAGTGATTCACCACCAAAGTATAGTTGCATGGCAGTAGTAATGGCTTTGGGGTTGTGCTTCATTCTCTCAAATCCAATATTGAATGAGAATGTCTTGTGGCAGTCTTGGCAGATGTAACGCTGTAGTTCATAATTCTTGTTCTTTCGCTTGCCAAATTTCTTGATATTATCAGAATGACAAAATCTACATTGAGAAATATCAATCTCGTTTATTGTAACTTGATTTTGCTTCTTTACCTCCTCTCTTAGTCTAAGGCTAATCTCTACTGCGTGAATATGCTTACAGCAAACCCTTCTAAATCTATGATCAGGGCATGGACAGAACCAACCATCCTTTAGTTTTACCACATCATAATACTTGTGGGTAGTTTGTGATCTAACCCGATAGGTGTCCTTGTTGATTCTATGCAGATCTTTCTTCTCTGCTATTCTTTTGCCTCGTAGTTGTCTAGGGTTTGTTTCCATACTACTATATTACTCGTAGTAACTAATAAACCTTTAATACAATGCTTATATAATACTAGTAGTAATGTATCAAATAGTGAAAAAAGTAACATCGGTAAAGCTGGAAGAGGATATTTTCAGAAGAGCCAAGATTGAAGCCATTAACAGGGGAATGACATTAGGTGATTTTATCGAAGAGGCATTAAAGAGGGAAATGAAAAAAGGTGGTAGGTAAATGGCAGATTACGACCTTGAAACAATCAAAGATGCATTAGATTACTATCAAGAAACATTAGAACCTTTACAAAACAATAATGAAAAAACCAAGTTTTACTTCATAAAGAGTGATCTTAATGATGAAATCGCCAAAGCTAGAAATCTAAAAGGTATTTTAGAATCTCAAGATCCCGAACTGGATATTAACATTCCAAAATATAAGGAAATAATTTGTTCATCTCTTGAATGTTATAAACAGGGAATAGAGAAAATAACAGATGAGCTTAAAGAAGAATTAAAAACCAAACCATCATTTGTAAAAACTAAAGAAAAAATAGAAACCATAGATAAGATGATAGAAAAAATCTGTAATGGTAAATTTCATGTTCCAGAGGGTAGAGGTTATTAAGAACGAGTTAAAACGAAAACATTAAGATCCTTCAATTTTGTCAACCTTTACTTTTTTATTCTTACCAGTATGTTCTATTGTTAATTCTGAATCTTCTATTGGCGAATTAATGATACCGTTAGGCAAGAACTGAAAGAAAAAATCCTCAGCTCTGCCAGCTTTTACAGTCTTGGGTAAAAGGCTTTCATCCTCTACTTCTTGCAGTTTTCCATCTAGGTTAAACTTTAGTCGGGCTTTGGTTATGCTTGTGTCCTTATCACCGTCGTTTTTTACCAAAAAATGCGTATTAATCTGTGAATATCCTTTATCTTTCCTATTCAGATAACCCTTATCCTTAATATTAAGATCCAGTTTGGGTTTTGGTTTTTTTAAATATCTCAAAATGGCTACTATTCCAGCTAAAATACCTCCTATACTTCCACCTATTACCAGATACTCATGAATCATACCGCCTACACTTATCAAAAATAACGAAATCATGGCTAAAATTAGAATGTAGAGATAGTCTTCCTGCTCGTTTTCCCATATCAACCTATTTTGAACACTCATTTTATCAACCATTTATTGAACAGAGCCTTTAATAGAATTAGTTATAAGAAATGAGAACTTACTAATCAAGATGAGTCTGGTTTTCAAACCTAGAAAATCTCAAATCCCGCCAGACTAGTACAATAGAATTTAACAAATTTTGTAGGTTATAATATGTAAAGAATCAATTCTAGGATTGATGAGCCAGCAAAGATTTGTGTTGTTTGATCTGGGAGGAGTGGTGATAAACTGGCACATGGAATGGATGAAAGAAGAAGTCTCAAGACTATATGGTATTCCTCTTCAAAGTGTACGTGAGGCTTTCTCAAAACACCTCTCAATGCTTGATACTGGTTCAGTGAATGAACACACATTCTGGAGACTGGTTGGTAAATCCACAAATAACGTCAAGCTGCAAAATGTCTCAAACTCTCTTTGGACTGATATCTTTCAAAGACAAGCAAAGCCAGACCAAGACGTACTCGATATAGTAAAGGATCTCAAGAAGCAAAACACCAATCTTGGAATCTTATCAAACATAGAGTATGGCACTCACCAGATCCTGGAGGGCTGGGGAATCTTGGATGACTTTGATTACAAGTTCCTCTCCTATATGATCGGATACTCTAAACCAGATCCACTAGTATACCAACACGTATTGCAAAACCTACAGATCCCAAAAGAGAGGTTGCTGTTTATAGATGACAGGCAAGAAAATGTAGATGCCTCAATAAAAGCAGGAATTGATGCAATATTGTTTGATTCTGGCAAGAAACTCAAGGAACAACTTGTCGAAAAGGATGTAATCTAGCTGAATTATGATTTAAATTGCCTGCAGGGGAATTTTTTTTGAATATAAAATGGCTATATCTCCAACAAAGGTAGGTGACTGGGAGTATAGAATCGACAAGGAATCTGTCGATGGATTACAAGTTCCAGTTAGAATATTTGCAAATGATGAATTGATACAAAAGATACAAACCGATCGTACGCTTTTGCAGGCAACTAATGTTGCGTCTATGCCTGGTATAGTAAGTCATGGCGTGGTTTTACCTGACGGACATGAAGGGTATGGTTTTCCCGTTGGCGGCGTTGCAGCAATGGATGTAAAGGATGGCATGATATCGCCTGGAGGTGTAGGCTACGATATAAACTGCCTTCACCCGTCAACTAGGGTTTCCAGAGAAGAGGGCACTTGGAAACGCATCGACAAAATCGCAGACAATGACAACACGTTATCGTTTGACACAAAAACAAAATCGACAATAAAGACCACACCAATTCTCACACTCAGGAAAAAAAACAAAGGAACAATATTCAAAATAACCACAAGGTTTGGCAGAGAAATACTCGTTACCGGTGATCACCCGCTTCTTACCGACAAGGGAATGGTAAATGCAAACTCTGTGTCAACTGGAACGAGGCTGGTCTCCCATGGATTTGAGGGATTGGAATACACCGAGCCAGAGCAATCCCTCATTTACAGCTCAACTGACATAGGCGAGGCGATGACGAAACTAGGCATAAGTGAAAGAGGAAACGCAAAATCCCAAGTCCTGAAATACCTAAACAAACTGGGGCTTGTGGAGCTAAAGGCAACAAGTTCCAAGCTCCCAAAGTTACTCAAGCTGATGGGAATAATACTGAGTGACGGGACAGTACCGCAAGGAAACAGATACGTCTCAATTTATGCCAAGCCAGCTGATCTAAAATCAATAAAGAATGATTTGAGTGATCTTGGGATCCCATCAATCATACTTTCAAGAAAACGAGACCACACAATCAAATCACATTATGGCAAGGGTAAATTCAAAACTGTAGAGCACTCACTAAAGATAACTTCCAAGGGATTCAGAGTAATCCTACATGCCCTTGGCATGCCGTCTGGTAACCGGTCAACAAAAAGATACAGATTGCCTGTGTGGATTAAAGCGCTGGAGCCTTGGCAAAAAAGACTTTTCATTACTGCATATTTTGGAGGTGAACTCACCAAACCAATCTCTAACAATGGTTATAATTTCTCTATGCCAGCCCTCAGCGTAAGTAAAGTTGAGGGATTAATAGACAATGCGTTTGAGATAGTCAATGACATAAGAGAAATTCTCACTTCGCTTGGTGTAAGGACATCAAAGCCTAGAGTAGTGGATGGATATAGCTATTCTGGAAAAAATGGTACTACAAAGGCTGTGCGCTTATCAATAGAATCCAATACAGACAACATGCTAAGATTCCTCAGTACAGTGGGATATGCCTACAACAAGGAAAAGGAGGGTTTGGCAAGTATTGCATCGCTTTATTTGCGTTTTATAGGTGAGGTTAGAAAACAACGAGACGGCGCAAGAACTACTGCTCGGAAGATGTATGCAAACGGTGTAGGTTCTAGACAGATTTTAGAGACTATATCCGGCGATTACTATACTTCGTCATTTATAGAGCACTCGATATGGACTAAGAGAAAGTCGGCAAGGACGTGGGGTGTCATACGTCTCAAAGAGTTTATTCAAGAAATTTCAATAGGAAATGGATATGGATGGGACCAAATTTCTAAGATAGAAAGAGTTGGCTACGATGGTTATGTTTATGATCTTACCATAAATGACCACAACCACAACTTTCTTGCAAATGGTATAGTAGTATCTAACTGTGGTGTTAGATTAATCAGAACTAGTCTTTCAGAAGATCAAGTCAGGGCCAAGCTAAAAGAAGTTGTAACAGATTTGTTTAACTCTATTCCATCAGGTGTTGGCTCAAAGGGTGCAATCAAGCTCTCAAAGCCAGAGCTTGATGAGGTTCTAGTAAAGGGAGTTGATTGGGCAATAGCAAACGGATACGGTACTTCTCAAGACAAAGAATCATGTGAGGAGAACGGACAGATGAAGGGCGCAGATCCAAACAAGGTCTCAGAAAGGGCACGGAAGAGAGGTGCTCCCCAGCTTGGTTCTTTGGGCTCTGGCAACCATTTTCTTGAAATACAAAAGGTATCTGAGGTTCATGACGAGCAAGCTGCAGAGAGAATGGGTTTAACTAAAGGTACAGTTACGATTTTGATTCATTGTGGCTCCAGAGGTTTTGGTCATCAGGTGTGCAGTGATTACCTTAGAACATGTGAACAGGCTTTACAAAAATACAACATTTCACTAAAAGATAGGGAACTTGCATGTGTCCCAAACTCATCTGAGGAAGGAGAGTCTTACAGAAGGGCAATGGCCTGTGCTATGAACTTTGCATGGGCAAACCGCCAGATGATTACAAACTGGACAAGAAAATCCTTTGAGAGAGTATTCGGACAATCTGAATCGGATCTAGATATGCGACTAGTTTATGATGTAGCACACAATATTGCAAAGACTGAGACCCACAAGGTTGATGGTGGCAAAAGAAGGGTTGTGGTACACAGAAAAGGAGCGACTAGAGCGTATCCTGCAGGCAAGGAAGAGATACCACAAAGGTATAGAGACATTGGACAGCCTGTTTTCATTCCGGGCTCGATGGGCACTGCAAGCTGGGTCTTGCTTGGAAAGGAAGGCTCCATGAACCTCACGTTTGGTTCAACAGCTCACGGAGCCGGAAGGACAATGTCAAGATCAAAGGCTAGACGAAACTATACTGAGAAACAAGTACGAAATATCCTTACTGACAAGGGAATCTACATCAAGGCCTTGACTAAAGATGGAGTGGTTGAGGAAACTCCACAGGCCTACAAGGACGTTGATTCCATAATTGATGTCTCCCACAGATTAGGAATTGCAACAAAGGTAGTAAAGCTAACTCCGATAGGTGTGATAAAGGGATGAGCGACGAGGATACCGAACTAGAAAAACTAAAGGCCAAAAGACTTGCAGAGATGCAGAAGAATATAGATCTTAAGAAAAAACAAGAATCGCTAAAAAACCAACAAGGAGAATCAAAGTCAGGCCCAAAACCCAGAGATGTGGTTGTAAAACAACTGGGATATAGGGGTGTGGAGGTACTAGAAGCAGCTGAATACCAATTCCCTCGTGAGACAAAGTACGTTGTAGAAAAGATTGCAGAGTTGGTACAGTCAGGTGAGCTAAACGAAACAATAGATGGAGGACAGCTCTTAAGCTTGTTTAGAACAGTAGGACTTAACGTGAGGTTAGATACTGCAATAAAGATAGAAAAAGATGGCAAATTTGTTTCAATATCAGATAAAATCACTGGTAAAAAAGACAACAACCAAGATGAAGAATCGTAATGGTCTATACCTTTCAGCTTGAAACCACAAATTATGAAGAAGACCGTCTTTTAGTGAAAAAAGCTCTCTCACAGTTTGAGTCTCTCTGTGATGCATACAACGGATACCTGTTGTCAGAGCCTGTCTCAAAGTTTGGCTGGACGTTTTTCAAACTTGCAATGAAACCTCCTTTGGAGATGTGTATAGAAAAAAAGTTCGAAGATATGCTAAACAAGTATAGGTGGAGTAGCCAATCTGAAAAGTTTACACGATTCTTGCAGGATTATTTTGATTCTAAAGGATGTAGTATCAAAGTAAAGTTAATAGACCGTTAGACTCTTCTGCCCCTCTTTCCGCCCTTCTTTCTTGTAGTGTCATGTGGAATAGGAGTAACATCATCGATTCGGCCAATCTTGAATCCCCCTCTTGCAAGGGCCCTGATTGCAGCCTGCGCACCAGGTCCAGGAACTCTGGATCCAACACCGCCGACTGCTCTTACTCTTATATGGAATCCTGCAAATCCTTTGGTCTTTGCAATCTCCACAACTTGGTTTGCTGCCTTCATTGCCGCAAATGGTGAGGACTCGTATCTGTCTGCATTTACATGAATTCCGCCAGAGCTAATGGCAACAGTTTCACCGCCACTGAGGTCAGTCATATGGATCATTGTATTGTTGTAACTGCTAAAGATGTGGGCAATTCCCCATTTTTCTGGAGCATCAGTTGTGGTTTGGGTCTTTGTTTCAGCCTTTTTGGTCTTTTTCTTCTCTTTTGTTTCGGCTCTTTGAGACTCTGCTGCCTCTGTCTCTTTGACTTCGTCTTTTACTTCTGTCTGTGCTTCAGTCTCTGACAATAAACTGTTCAATTCTTAAGGGTTTAAAAAACATTGAGAATCTACTTGGTATTTTTATAAAAACCATTTATCTATCATGATTCATGGCAAAAAAACTCAAAAAAATTCTAGTTCCACTAGATGGCTCAAAAAATTCCCTTCGCGGATTGAATCACGCAATTGATCTTGCTAAATCCTCAAATTCCTCCATAGTTGGCTTGTATGTTTTAAAAATACCTCCTGTTCATGCAATCTCTAGCAAACATTTCTTAGATTCCAAGCTAAAGGGTGTTGCAAAAAAGATTCTCAAGGAAGCAGAAACAAAGTGCTCAAAAAATAAAATACCTTTCAAAGGCAAAGTAGTACACGGCAGTGATCCAGGATATGATATTGTCAAGTTTAACAAGAAAGAAAAGACTGACATGGTAGTAATTGGAGCACGAGGTGTAAGCAGGATCAAAGAAATCTTTCTTGGAAGTGTTTCAAATTATGTCCTACACAAATCAAAAGTTCCAGTTCTAGTTGTAAAGTAAAAATTATCCTAAATGACTCCAGCCTTTATCTAGTATTTTCTCAGTATGTTCATTTTCTTGTAGGGTGACTCCTTTGCCCTTTTCAACAGTACCTATCTCGATGAGTTGTGTTTGAGTAGACCTTGCAATTTTCTTGATTCTTGCCAAGTCTTTTTGTCTGGCCGTAAAAACTATCTCATATTCCTCCCCGCCATGAAAAACCAAATTCTTCCAATCTAGATTATTCTTCTTGGCAAACTCCAAGACATCTGGATTCACAGGTGGTTTCTTTATTGCAAACTTGAACTTGCTTTGTCTTGCCAGCTCGTGTAGAGTGGTTGATAGGCCATCACTAGAATCCATAGATGAGGAAAAATATCTTGCACACTTTGAGCCAAACCACAGCTTTGCTTGTGGCTCAAGTACTGCCATCTTGGATATCTTTGCAAAGTTTTGTGAGGCTTTTTTCTTTTTTAGAAGTATCTCCAGTCCTGATGAGGAATAACCAAATGGGCCCGTAACAAAAATAGAGTCACCAACCTTTGCACCTATTCTTTTTGAAATCCTCTCACTTGTTCCAGAGATACAGACATTGAGGACTAATTCTTGTCCCTCGTTTGTATCTCCTCCAAGGATTTTTAATCCATACTCTTTTGCCCCAACTGCGATTCCTGTTGCTACATCTTGGACTTGTTTTTTGGTGAATCTACGTGGTATATTCACTGAGATTATTCCATACTGTGGCAACACCCCTTTTGCAGCAAAATCGCTTACTGGACCCACGATGCTCTTTTTTGCAGCAAACAGGAGGGGGCTCTTTGGTGGAATATCTGTACTTTCTACTAGTGTGTCTACTTTGATGATGCAGTTTCCTGAAACCTTAATCTGCTCCACATCTTCATTTGAAAACTTGATTCCAAGTTTTTTTTGAAATACTTCTATGATTGCTTTTTCATCTAATTTCGTCATGACAATTGTTTACAAGCATCCTTGTATCCTCTAGGATTTCATTTGTCTTTTGTAAATCGTTTGACTCAGAAGAGATCCGAATAATGTCTTCAGTATTGGATTTTCTGACCAGAACCCAACTATCATTGTCTATTATTCCTTTTACCCCATCAATTGTTATTACTTGACTGTATTTGCCATTCATTTTCTCTTGAATTAGATCGAGAATTTTATCATGCAAGTTTGACTCAACTGAGATTTTGTCTCTAAGCTGGTGATAATTTCTCATAAATTCCAGCGTTTTATCAAAGTTTTTGGTGCCAAACATAGACGCTATCAAACCACTTGTAAAAATACCATCTCGACAATAATTGAATTCTGGCAGGATGAAACCAGCACTGCTTCCTTCCCCTCCTGCCTGTGCATCACTTTGCAACATGGAATCAACTACATTCGCTTCTCCTACCTTGGTTCGTTCCGTTGTACCGCCATTCTCTTTGATTAGTTTCTCTACTGCAACACTTGTGTCAATACTTAGGACAAATTTTTTGTAACCTAATTCCAAAGCCTTTGCTACTCCCAGACCAAGTGTAATATCCGATGACATTTTTTTGCTGTCTTTTACAAGTACCAGTCTGTCTCCATCAAGATCGTATGCAAATCCCATGTCCCTCTTTTGTGATGTAGAAATCAGCTCAGACAAATTATCACTGGTAGGATCAGGACCGCGGCCAGATTCTTCTAATTTTTCATTTATCACCTCTACTTTACAACCCAATCTACGTAGTAGATTAGGTGCAATGTCAAGAGATGCCCCTCCGCCAATATCTAGAACTAATTTGGGAGGTGATTCTACTTTACCAATAATTCGAATAGCCTCATCTATGTAACCTGACTCTATTTTCTTGTAATTACCACGATTGGTTTCTGGAATTGTCTGGTCTTTGAGAACAACTTGTAGTTCTTCTTCATTAATTCCCCTCCCCTCAATTATGAATTTCAAGCCGTTCCATTCTATTGGATTATGCGAAGAGGTGACGATTATCCCACTCCCATACCTTCTGGCTTCTCTAAACACTACAGGTGTTGGGGATACTCCTAAATCATAGACATCTATACCATTTTTTCTCATTATTTCCGTTGCGGTTTGTTTTATCTTCTGTCCAGACGGTCTAGTATCTTGACCAATTACACATCTTTTTGATTTTATCAGTGAGCAAAAATTATTACAAAATTTGGATATGTCCTCAATTGTAAGATCTTTTCCAAATATTCCCCTTATTCCAGAGATAGACTTTTTCACTTTTTTCAAAATCAGATTGGTTTTATTTAAAGGGCAGTATCTTTTCTTACTCTGATAAACCCAATAAACAATTGAAAATGAGGCATGTAAGCTAACAAGCTTAGCATTAAACTAATTCTGATACTATCATCTATCTATAACTAACAGCAAATCGAGACATGGAAACAAAAACAACTCAAAACAAGACAACCGTTTGGAACAAGATGGTTCATGCCCCATTTAAGAGGGTAGTTGCATTTGACCTATTCTGCATAGGTATTGGTATTGCAATAGGTATGGGACTTGGTGCATACCTAGTTAGTTAGGTGTGAACCAATTTTTTTATAATTACGATTTGTTAACTTTTATGCATTTTCTTTGAGCTTGCTTTCTTGAAATGAGCCAGACGCATACCAACAATACCGAAAATAATCAAGACACCATTCATGAAACAGAGGATCTGAACCATAAAAAGTAGAGGTAAGATCGGCTTTACCATCAGTGTCTGGAAACGAAACACAAGCCTCTTTTTCATTTAATACAATGACAACTTGAAGGCCCTTGATCATTTTCCTTTCAACTAGTTTTTTTTCTATCAGCTTTTCAAATTCTAGATTTTTCAATAATTTTTTTCTTCCAACTGGAACTATTGCGTTTTCATCAAATATGTAGTGAAACTGCACTCCATCCCTTATTCTTTTTACAAGTGGTTCAATTAGATCTAATGGTACCTCAGTTAACATCTCAAAGATATATTCATTGGCATTCTTGTAAACTTCTTTCCATTTTGCAAATACCTTTACGACTCCCTCAATCTTCCTGCCACCTGCAAGCTGACCAATCCTCATGATGAATTTTATAGGAATGTCTCCAAACTCATGTTTCTCAAAATACTTTCTGTTGCTTGACAGAAATACCATGGATGGCATTTGACTGCATATAGTACGACCGTAAACAGTCAGGTGGTAGTAATCATCCACGTCTTTTGTAATCAGACCTGCCTTTGCCAGTCTCTCAAAGTTTCTGTATACTTCTTGGATTGTAGCCCCAAGCTTTTTTGATATTTCTGAAACCTTGTGTTTTTTTTCTAACAGATTTAGAAGTATCTCTAGTCTTTGTTCACTGGCAAGCTCAAGAAAATAGGAGGCACTTTCTTCAGTAGTAGACATGCTCTTAATTTCTCAAATTTTTGAGCCGTATAAAAAACAATTAGATGCTATATAGAGTGTTTTTCATACGTCATTAACATCATTTAATTCTTCAATTGTTTGACCCAGATCTCGCAGGAGGTCAAGTATCTCGTCTTGCCTTTGGGGGTCATCTTCTTCTATCATTTCTTGAGCAAGTTCATCCATCTTATTTTCTAGTTTGGAAATAGTTTCATCTACGTTAACTTCTTTTTCCTTAGATGGACCATGATCGTCTATTGTTACAAATTGAATATTTGATTCGTTTTGAGAGGTTTTTTCTGATATCTTGAGGTAGGGGTTTGTATCCTCTGAGGAATAGTATCTATCTCTTACCTGTAGGTATTCTTGACAGCCGTAACATTTTGCCATACTGTCGTTTTCATATCTGGGCAGCTTTCCATCTTGGTCAAAGTTTTCCTGTAGGACTGCCTCTGCAAATCCATGTTTAATATTCAGATCAATAATTGTTTGAATCATTTCAGACCTTGGCATTGAAGCAAACTTGATGTATTCTCTTTGTGCATCTTGGAAGGAACCCCCTGCATCAAGTACTAGTTGTTTTGCCTCTCTGGCTAGGATGATCTTCTCTTCCATATAGTTGAACTGATCCCAGTAGATTCCATGATGTGTAGAGTTGAGCTTTGAAACAAACTTTGAAAACGCACTTCTTGGGGAATACTCTTCGTATTGTTTAGACATTGAATCTAGTTCCCTTTGTAAGTTTTTTTGAGCAATTCTTCGTTGTTCTTGGATGAACTTTTGGTGCTCTGTTACAATTGGTTGTTGCGATTGCATCTCAGCGAGGATTCTCTTTGATTCCTCAATCCTTTCTAATATTTGCTGAGCTGTTGGATTGTTCTTTATCTGTTCTCCTTCAATTTTTGTAAATTCTCCAAACTGAGAATTGCTTTCCTGTGCAAATACCAGAGATGGTAGAGTCAATGCTGTTACTGATAACAGCAATGCGATCAAAACAATATTGCAGTTTCCACCTATCCCAATTCCCACGTAAGAGTTAGAATAGCAATGTATTTAATCATTAGGGTCCTAATCATTAGTATACAAATGGTTAATACGAAAGTAAAAAAGTTGGATATGCAAGAAAGTATTGGTATTATAATTCGTACCGCATCAAAATCTTTGGAAAAAGCTTTAGGAGAAAAGCTAAAACAGGAGTTGGATTTGACCGGGAGCAAATGGAAGGTGCTTGCAGCACTAGCTGGACAAAACGGAATTAGTCAGAGGCAACTTGCAGATTTGATCTTTGTTGAGGGTCCTACACTGGTCTCAATTCTAGACAAAATGGAGGAGATGGGTCTGGTTAAGCGAAAGCTAGATCCTCAGGATAGAAGAAACAATCTAATCTTTATAACCAAGAAATCTCAAACAATTGTCTCAAAGATTGCATATTGTATTCTTGAACTCAGAAAAACCATTACAAGAAATGTTTCAAACAAAGATCTTGAAACAACAAAGAAGGTGTTACGGAAGATGACTGAGGATGCAGACAGGTATTATGTGGAAATGAGGAGTTGAGACAAAATCCAGATCTGTTTGTCTGACTGGTTGTTTATCAAAGGAATCTGTTAAATGCGGCAAAAAATCATTATCCCATTTTTGATCCTTCTTTCTTTTACAATCATTCCTTCCTACGGTCAAAGTATTGTCCAAATCCAAAAGCCCATGGATGTTCCTATCAGCGAAATTAGGAATATGGCTGAGAATATACAAAACTACAAGATATTTCCAAAAAATATCAAATCCATTGAGGTCCTAAAAGAGACAGAAAACTCCAAGCTCGTTAAAATAGAATTTGGCTCAAATGGGATCTTTATAAATACCCTAGTCAGACATATTGAAATTACTGACACCTTGCACAGGATAGATCTTCTGTCTGGTGATCTGGAGGGTACGGTGATTCTTGCCAGTTTTGAAAAGACTTGGGGGTATGATGGTACTCCGGGTGAGGGAACTATTGTTAACATGAAAGTTATTCCAAGAGTATCAGGTGTTTTATCATTTTTTGGGATAGTCTCAGATGATCTTATCAGGTATTCAATTGATACAACATTGTTTACATTGGAAAACCATCTCAAGAATCACAAAGTTTGAATCTCTAAAGTATGGTTATTCAATCCAAAAGGCTTTTTATAAACTCAGTTAACAAATCCGAAAAGTGCCTCGATAGCTCAGCCTGGTAGAGCGAACGCCTCGTAAGCGTTAGGTCGCGGGTTCAGATCCCGCTCGGGGCTTTTAATGTACCAAAACAATTTTCAGAAAAATTTAGGATCTGTTGTCATCAAAGGTCTCGATGTCTGTTTCTAGTTTCTTGCCTAAACCTTTCCACCACTCTACTACCTCGTCTGTCATTCTCCCCGTAAAAGAAACCGAATGCTCCTTTATAGATCTGTCGGTTCAAAAACAAAAGATTGAAAACATTGATAGCTTTTTAGAGTCAAGTAATTATTCGGACAACTCTTTTCGTTTTTTCTTGCGATAAATTATGATTCCAAGTGCACCAGCAGCTGATCCCCAAAATAATGGCCATCCCAATGGATCCCCCTGCGGTATCAATCCCAAAAACGCATAGATTGTTCCGCCGATAAAGCCAAAGCCAACTAGTTCTAGTAATTTGATCAACTTTCAAGATCAATAATCAAAAGGTTATATTATTTTACAAAACCAGACAGTTTGTGGACAAGTACCTGCTAATCGTTCTGGTTTTTCTAATAGCTGGCATGGGTATTGCAATAACCAAGGATCCTCCAGTTCTGGGTCTCTTTTACTCAATGTTGGCTGGCGCAATAATTGTGATTCTCTATAGCGCATTCAAATCAAGAAGAGAACATAATCTACAAAAACGGAAAAGAAGGTTCAAAAAGTGAACTTTTTTAGAGTTCTAGACCAAAGGATTCGGCTATATCTGAGAATTTCTTGTAAGATTCTAGATACTGTCTCCCATCTGGGGTAATTACGAAGGTGTGTTTGCCGTCATAATCTATCTTGTTTATCAGTCCGGCTCCAGTAAGATTCTCCAAGAACTTGGATAGTCTAGAGTGAGAAAGATTAGCCTTTGTCAGCAGCGATGTTGTTCTGATTCCTTGTTGGCCAGACTCTTCAGTAGCGGTTAGTAAATCTGCCACTATCTGCATACTTGTTCTATACGCTACCATACCATAGCCAGTGTCAAACCGCGATATAAGGGTATTACCATCTATTCAGATCAGATAAATATGCTTACAAACGATCTTTTTGCGATTGTCTGATCCATATCTGCCTCCATGGTTTAATGACTTTTTGGGTGTAGCATATAGATATTATGACCTTAGGATGAATGTAGTACCGCTATTTTCAGATAAGAAAGAAGCAAACTCACTTTGGTATGACACCATACACTGGTGGCTAGAGCCTTCCATAAAATTCCGATTCGTAGAAACAGGAAAAGAATACTGGTTTATCTTGGGCGCAGACAGCCAAAAACCGCAAAGTAACAAGTCCTTCTTCAAGGTTCTCCCCCATTCTACTCATTATGAAAGATTCAAGAGAGGACATGAAGGCGAAGCGTATCTACGATTTGGGATGTACTCAAAAAAAAATTTTGATGAAGCCAAGGGAGATACTCAGTGTGAGTGTGGTCATATATCAGAAGAACACGATGAGGATGATGCCTCGTGTCTCTATGAGGATTGTGGATGCAAGATGTTTGAGTCATTTCAAGTGAATCTACTAAAGCGAAAAAAGACAGTAACAGATATTGTATTTCTTAAGGAACAAGATGTAAAGGATGATCCCCTTGCTTGGAACTGCTTTAATGCAAACAAATACTCAAAGACATGATTAATCCTTACGCATTCTAATATGCTCACCAGGATAATATTCATCTATCTTTTTTGAATAACACTTGCTACATATACTTCCGCTAATATTCCAATCCTTCATTGGAAGATATTTTTTATCAATCTCTCCTCCGCACAACGAACATTTTTCCTTGACAACCAAGTGAGTCTGTTCTTTCCTGTCTATATAAAAATCATTTAGAATTATCACATCATGTTAAATATCACTAATAGTATCTTTGATTAGGTAGAACGTCTGGCCAATGTAAACCTCCTGCAATTTTTACTTGGCTGGGCTTCTACCTTGACTCAGAGTAGATTTTCAACCAACTTTTTGATTGTGGCAATACTTTCATCTTCTTGTTTTATTTTTTTATCAACAACTCTGAGCATGGTATCATTCCAGACATGTTGAGAGAAAAAGTTGTGTTTTGTATTTGCCAATTCTATTTCATCATCAACTACAGTATCTTCTAGAAACTTTGTTACTACAATGTCGGCCAATTTCAGTATCCTAGCATTCAGCTTAAAACTGCGAAATATTGGCTCTAGCCTGATAATATCTGATTTGAAATCACCTTTTGTTTCCAGTATCTTTTTTTGTAATATTCTAAAATAGATTGCAACATAAAACAAGGTTGCATAACGTTTCGTTTTGTGACCACCTTGTTTTCCATACTTGAGTGCCTTTTTTGCATATTCTTTGACAAGATATGGATACAAAAGAATCCTATAATCGTCTTTTAGGCCCTCATTGAAGATATCATCATACTTGCTACCGCGTGGAAGAAATTGCGCCGGTGAACTATATGCCTCTGTGGGTCTTTGCTCTATTCCTGCAACTAGTGCTTGGATGGCATCCTTTGCTACTATTACTCTCTTGTGATTATCTGGCAGATAGTTGTTGTAGGAAGGATCTCCCTCATACTCGCATTGCTTTGATTTTGTTTTAGTATCAAAGGAACCTGCTTGGATTTCATAAAAATAACCGCAATTTTTGAGCTGTGACTTTATTGACTTGTGAAAATCCATCAAAGAGACTAGGTCCTTCCCACGTACTGCATTTTGCGAATTTCTGTATTTTGTGATATTGTTTTGTTCCTGTTCATCATCTGCTTTGATTATTGTTACGGTCATGAATCCATCCAAGTTTTTGGTTCTTTTTGCATGGTCTAAAATAGAGTTTGATGTTTGAGCGCCATTTACTATTTGAGGAGCATCTAGATCGAGAATATTTCCCTCTTCTTTAAAATCACTTACAACAATAGTGATCCCATTATTATAATAAAAAAATTTGTTAGGATTGTTTTGTAAAGTCTCACGAATTCCTTTGTTTACGCTAGTCTTAAACTGCATCCATTGTCTAATGTTTGACTCAAAAACATAATCCCTATTCTTTGTTACAAACTCTGTTAATTCTCTTAGCTTCAAGATTCCAACAATTGTGTTCCCATGGCGCAACATCTTTTCTAACGTGATTGATGATTTTTTACCTGCGGCTGGTTTTTTGATCCTTTCCCATAACCTTTGAATAATTTCATTTTGATCAATTACTTCAATAAGATCATCTTCAAAGTCTACTTTTTGGTCGGTGACGTAACAGCAACGAATCTTGAGATTCTTCTCTTTTATGTTGGTAACAAGATGAGCCAGTTCAGGCCTCATCTTAGTTACATCCTTGTCCAAGAGGCGTTTTACATCTTCTTTGAATTTGGCAATTGCCTCGATTGAGTGAGATGTTCCATATTTGGCTTGAAATAGCCTTATCTTGTTGTCCGAAAAATCAACAGGAAGATACGCATCAATTCCTAGATCGTTTGCACCATCCACGATGGCATCAAATGCATCGTCCTCTGTGGCCTCAAATACTCTGGTCAGAACCCAATGTAAAAAATTACCTCCTTTTTCTACTTCGCTTTTTGCACTCTCGGCGTATTCCCATACACTTTCCATAACGTTTTCAGAAAAACCCTCCAGTGGTTGACTAGAATATCCTTGCACCAGCAGAGAACGAGAACCTGGAATGTATTCTAGTAGATTATTATTTTTGGCCAATTGTTAACCTTAGCATGCTATATATTTTAGAAACTTGGGTAATTACATAATAACTTCTGGGATATAATCATGAAAAAAATCATAGTACCTGGCATCGCTTTTACAATAATTGTAATCTCTATTTCTCTTTTGATTAATAACAATCAAGAACAACCAGAAGTGCTAGAGGGTGAGTCTTCCATTGATGTAATGATGCCAACAAAATCATCTAGACCAGGCTGCGAAGATACTGACTCCTGCTACATTCCTTCAACCATTAAAATTTCTGCAGGAGAATCTGTAACTTGGAAGAACTCCGATTCTGCCTTTCATAGTGTAACTAGTGGAAGCTACGACTTGCCAGATGGTAGATTTGATAGTGGACATATGGATCCCAGCCAAACTTTTACAGTAACATTTGATGAGGCAGGCATCCACGATTACTTTTGCAAACTTCATCCTTGGATGAAAGGCCAAGTAGTAGTGGAATGAGGTGAGGGAGGGATTCGAACCCCCATAGATAGGCTCTGCAGTCAGGGGCTTCGCCCCCAGAACCCCCTTACGTCCTACCTGCGAAAAGATTATCTTTCTTTAATCAATAATTTAGATTGGAAAGACTTTGAAAAGTGGGTAAAACAATCAAGGCAAAAACAACATGGCAATAAAATGTACACATTTGCTACCCGTTATCACGACTTGTGTTTTAACGATAAACTAGTTTCGATGGATGCAAACAGAAAGAGATTAGAGATAATCAAATCATTGGCCTTGCTGACTAGATATCTAGATGTAAAGTATGAGACCTACCTTCATGATCAATTTACTTCTTGGTTGAAAAGAAAGGAAATCAGGTGGAGTCAGAAAAATACCACCAATACCTATGCTCTTTCAAAAACCCTATCTATAGAAAACGTTGTTAAAGAATTGAATAAACTTCCAATAAAATATTCGATATTTGGAAAGTTTGTTCTTACTACTGGCCTGCGACCAGAAGAGTCCTTACATGCGTTCAATAACCATTCTAAACTATGCAAAAATGGAGTTTTAGAATTATTCTGGGATAGAGGAACCAAGAAAGCAAATTCGGTTTTTTGTCATCCTTCTCTTCATGATAAAATTGTTTTTCCAATGAGTAGAATAGTCTACAAGTACATCAACAAAAAAGAAATTGGAATTGAGGTAAGACATCTAAGGAAATTGAACTATACCATAAACGCCACCAAGATAGATCCACTATTGGCCGAATTCATGCAAGGTAGACGGGGGAATGTATCTCAAAGACACTATTTTCTTCCTATGATGCAGAATTATAGGAAGAAATGGATTAAGGTATGGAATAAAATACTTTTACGTACAAATAATTTGTAATGATCTAATTAATGAGCCTCTTTGATATGTCTTTTTTAACAGGAGGCGTTATGAAGTAACCAGCAGATTCCAAAATTGTAATAGAATCCCTTACCTGTTTACTCTCTAGAAAACCTTTCTGGTTAGCCATAAATAAAAACATCACGATGTCTAACGATTTCATGCCTAGTTCTCCAGCTTTCTTTTGTGCTGGAACATCGTCAATTAATATCAAATACTGTGTAAACTTTCTATCTTCACATTTATCAACAATGCATATAGCTTCTAATTCACCATCATCAATACCTATCAATTGTTTTTGGAGTTGCAATAATAATCCATTTGAACATGATTCTACCTCTATTATATTATTGTCAATTAGACCACCTAATTGGTTAGAAATTGATTTCTTCTGAAGTTCATCACACACCTTTTTGGGAATAATAAAGTTCCAATTAAGTAGGGTTACCATTGAATCTAAAAGGCTAATGAGTGTAACACGTTCTAAATGTCTGATAAAACTTGTATCAAGTAATACCTTCAATTATATCCAAAGATTTCTTATAAGTTTCCTCGTCTAACGAATAAGGAGAAATCCCGCGTTTCTTCAAAAGCTTAACAAATTCTTCTTCAGAAATTCCCGCAACTTTTATTGCCTTAGAAAGAGAAAGTTTCTTTCGTTTGAAGAGGTTGATTGCTGCATTTATACGATGCTTTTGAAAGTCAGTTCTAATTTCAGATTTCAATGTTGTTTCTGGAAATGTTGAATATGAAAAGGATATTAGTTCCCAGTAATTCATATCATTGAAGAATTCCTTGATTTGAGATATTACATTCCTTTCATTAAATGATGTTTTTTGCCAAATCTTTTTGGCTGCGTTTAAACCTTTTTCCGTTAACCTAATTGGACCATCCTCAGGAGGCTGTTCTATTAATCCAGAAGATTTGTTCTGAATTTGTACAATCCCTAAAGGAGCACTAAATGCACCAAAATTATGTTCGTCAAATTCATAACCCAGATTTTTTATAGTCTTAGACAATACATGTACTTGTTTTTGTAACCATGTGTTACCCCTTATTGGTTCATTGAACTTCTTAGTATATCCCGGCGCAAAGAGAATCAAATATAGATATTTTTCCTCTGGGGGATATTCATCATCATAATATTTTTTCAATTGAAGATCACCTACCTAAAAGGTAATATTCAATTACTAAAAAGATATCCTGTGTCTAGAATTAAAGTTAAGGTCAAAGACATAGATGATGATATACCAACGGCAAAATCTTTAGAGTTGTCCGGTATATCGGGTAGCATAAAGACGCCTATGAGGGCATTTCACTTAAAAAAGGAAACTACCTCAGAATCAAGATTAATTCAAAATGATAAGATAAGGGGTTTAAATGAGGTATATCACGTTTTATCGAAGGAAAAAATCAATGATATTGATAGCAACGTAGACAAGTTAAAGGAATGGGGAAAGAATCTACGATATATTTTCAGTTATCCCAAAATTAAAGACGAAATGAATCTATTATTTTTTAACTATGAAAATAAAGAAACAGGTCAAGAATCAAATTCAATTCCAGAAGAGAAAGAAATAGAATACCTTTGTAATATCGTTACCCATCCAGAAAGTGAAGTGGTCATACCTCCAATAATTTATGGCTTGTCTGGCGGTGAATATTTGGAGTTCTTGAAAAAATTTTTCCGATTTTTGAAATCGTATTCAAAAAATCAAGAAATCATGGGCATGATACCCTTGGTTGCTACAAGTGAGTTAAGAGAAATTAATCAATTTTACTTAGAGCAGGGTATTAGGTTATTTACAGTAGATTTTGCTGGAAATTATCCAATGGATTCTTACTTGTTAATAAACGAAATAAGAAAAATGACCGAATTCATAGCTACTGAATACAAAGAAGATTCGTTTCTGCATGCATTTAATGTTCCATTAAGCAGGGCACAACCTACTACTTACGTTTCTCCCGCAAAAGATATTTTGACATACCTAAGTGGGTTTGATAGTTTTGGATCGTACCACAAAAAAGAACCGAAACCACCAGAAGTAATTGAAAAAATAAAAGAAAAGATCGAACAGAAAAAATTGGAGGCAAAGAAAAACAAAACTAGATACATACCATCTTTTAGATTGTTTAACAGAGGAGATTATGGATATTACAAAAATGACGCTACAAGGTTGGAAGTTATCTTTAAAGATAGAAAAGATGAAGTCATCAAACTTTCTGATTTATCAGATCCAGAGTACAGTGAATCCAAACTAAAAGGATTAAGGAAAGCCTATAATGTTGAGAGGCATGCCTTAGAATCTAATGATTATCAATCTCACATTCATGAAAATTCCCTCAAACAGCACATTCAGAAGAAAAAATATGGTGTTGAAAACTTTAACAAAATTTTACGTGTAATTCATTAATTTTTTGATAATTATTGAGAAAAATTTGGCCGTTGTTTGTTATATTAATAAATCAGAATTTAATCTCGTTATAGAAAATCATGGTGGAAATCACTAGAGAAGAATGGGATAAGATCAAAGAATCAGATTTTGTTGCAAAATCACTTCGATTATTCCTTAGTTATTCCTCAAAAGATCGACGCATTGCAGGAAAAATCAAAAACTCACTTGAACAATTTCAAATAAGGGTGTTTTTGGCTCATGAAGACATAACACCCACACAAGAGTGGGAAGAAGAGATTTTACACAATCTTAATAATTGCGACATTTTTTGTCCACTTCTTACAAAGAATTTTGTTAGATCCGAATGGACAAGTCAAGAATTAGGAATAGCTTTTTGTAAACAGAAGTTCATTTTACCTTTAAAGCTAGATGTAGATCCTTATGGATTTATCAATAAGATACAAGCTCTAAAAATAAATGAAGATGTAATCGATGATTCGGTAAAAAGAATTATAGAAATTATAAACAGAGATAAAATTTTACGAGATAGTCTTAGAGATTGTGTAATCCAGTCGCTGGAAAAAGTTAACGATTTTGATAGCGGAGCAAAAAGATTAGCCATTTTGGAAATTTTTGAGTTCAACAATGTTCAAATTACTGAAATATTTCGTAAAGCAATAATAGATAATCAAATTCGTATGTCAAGGAAAGGCAAAAGGCAATTACGAAAATGGTTAGAAGAATATTCAGACAAGATTGATCCATTTGTAAAAAATTTATTTGAAAAAGTAAGAGATGAATTTTTTATTACCATTTCAGAATGAAAACCAATCGTTTATTGATCATCTAGTTTATCTATTGCCTTTGATCCCACCGATGCGATATCTACTGTCCAAAGTAAGAGTCCAATTACAATTGCAATAACGAACGCCGCTACTCCCCACAGCCAAGAGATAAAGAATAAAGGAATACTAGCTACAAAGAGTAAAGCTCCAATCACTGAGAGAACCCAAGAACCCAATAACCAACAAAGCATTTTTTGATCTTTAAATCTTGGTTATTCTATTATCAAATGTTGTTACTATATGAATATAGGATCTGATTTATTTAGAACAGGTCTGAATTTACAGTGGGCATGGTCTTTTGTACCCAATGCGGCAACAAGGTTGATGAAAACCACAGATATTGTGCCAATTGTGGATCTTCCGTATCACCACCAACAGAATCAACAATAAAGGAATCCACCCCAGAAGGTTTAGTTGAGGAAAATATCATAGAACAACCTCGTAATGTAAGCGAGAAAAAATATCCTGAAATTTATGTTACAGACGACGTTGTAGACAGAAAAATTCTATTTGATGATGGAATGCTAGTTTTGACTTCAAAGGATCTTATTCTTTATACTAGTGATGAAAAAGATGAGCTAAAAAGATTTCCCGTCCACTCGATAGAATCATGTTCTTACAGCACCATAAGGGGTGGTTTAGTAGTAAAAAGAAGAATCAATGAAGAAGATAATTTTCAAAACCACCTAACGCAAAAACAGTCTCAATTTGCAGACATTAAATCCCAAAAAGAATTCTATGAAGACGAGCTACGCAACACAAGGATTCGAGACCACAGAGACGAGCTAAAATCAAAAATTGCCAACCTAGACGAACAACTGTCAATTCTTGCTCAGGAAATCAAAGAGCTAGAATCTGATCCAACAAAGATACAAACAGTACAACAAAAGGTAGCAGACACAAAAAAAGAAATCTTCAAGCTTCCAAAAAACTTTGAATCAAACCACACTGCAAGAGACGAATACCGCCTCTGGGAATATGCTGTCAATAGACGGATGCTAGGTTTAACAAAACTAAAGATTACAACTATGCCCTATGACGCAGTAGTTTCTGTAAATGGCAATGTAGTTGGATCTACTCCCATTACATTTGACAAGCCCCTAATTGATGAGGCGATTCTTGAAGGAAAATACAGAATCAAAGTTTTGAAGGAAGAATATGAACCGTTTACATTTAACGTTTCAACTGACCTGAAGAGAGGTTCAATCCTTGAAGAAATAGAACTACAGAAACGCGATCATCCTGACTCCCATGAGGATCAAATGATAGAAGACATGAGAATTTACGTTAAAGACAGGTCCATTGACTTGTCATTTTATGATGTTGAAAAAGAGATTGAAGGCCTGACTGAAATCCTGATGCTAACCAGAGACGAACTACTAGTGCTTAGCAAAGACAAGGAACAGTGCCTCTTTGAGATACCATATGGGGCCATAAATGACGCCGAATATGACAAGAAATTCCTTAGGGGCTCAAAGGCTGTAAAGATCAACTATAATGAACTGGACTACCACGATCTAGAGTTTAGGTTCTGGATAGATGACAAAGACGGGAAAATTTCATCCTCTGAGCTAAAACAAAGGTCTGAAAGCCTTGCAGAGTATCTAAACAGAAAGAGAAAGGAATCAAAGATTACAGAACTGCCTAGGAGAATCCGTTCTGCCAATTACTTTGTTATTACTCAGAATGATATCAACAATAACTTTAGCAGGTTTGAGCCATTTGAGTTTGAACGACTAGTTGCCAAGTTATTTGAGCGAAAGGGATACAAAACCACAGTAACTGAAGAACGCGGAGACTTTGGAGTAGACGTCCTAGCAGAAGCTGGTAGTGACAAAATAGCAATACAAGTCAAACACTGGAGAGCAGCAGTGGGAGGACCAGATGTTCACAAGACGCTGGGTTCTATGATGACCTTTGGAGCTAATAGAGCAATGGTGGTTACATCATCTGATTTTACAACTCAAGCCTATGAGATTCAAAAACGTGGATCACCTGTAGAATTGTGGAATGGAAGCAGGTTAAAAGATGAATTCAGACAGTATCTGCTTGATGCTATTAACGAAGCTAGAAAATCTGAACAGTCTTAGATTTTAATAACAATATGGAATTTAGCGCTTTATCATTTCACTAGCCAACTGCTTCAAATCCCCCATTGAAACATCATTTGGAACAATAATTGGTTCGGAGCCATCTCCATAAATCACTCTCTCACTTGTAGTATCAAGAGCATCAACTACTGCATCACCAAGACCACTTTCACCACCTGTGAGACTTCCCGTATCTGGATCAACATATACATCAAAGAGAGCCTCAGAACACAAATCATTTTGTTTGTTATCTAGGGAAACTGACATTATAATTTGATCATCTGAATAATCTCTCAGCCATGTACTTACTTCAAAACCATACTCGTCAAGATAGACCTGCATGCCGCACTGTTCTGCATATTCAACTAGCAGCATTTCTTGCAGGTTCCAACCGGCGTTGTCACTTCCCCTGTAGTTAAGGACTTTGTTTTCTAACTTGTCTTCTGTTCTTTCTTGATATTCAGAATCGCCGAATAATCCAAATTTGGACGTATCAACGAACTTGGATTGTTCTTCCATTCTAATTTGTTTATCTTGAGGTGGTTTTGATATTAGTTGCGTATCTGCAACAAACACATTGTCATAAGTGAATTCTTTTTCAATGATACTCCAGTCGCTTTCAACAGTGAACACTCCATCTACTCCAAACCGTGAAATTTTCTCTTTAACAATTTGGTCATAAACAGTAGGACCTACTTGTGATTTTGCAACAAGCAGCGTATTCTGTAATTTAATTTCAGAATCTGGATAAAGTGTCGAATCGTCATCTTGTGAAGAATATTTGCTTGATCCCAGACGGTTTTCGTTAGTGAAAAGATCATATTCTATATTGGGGATTGTAACAGTTTCTTCACTTGGATTCTTTACAAGAAATATTACTCCTAGCTGTGCTGTATTATCTGTAGTGTCTATGTTCATAATTTCTACGCCCTTTAGTTCAATCTCAACTTGTTCTAACTTGTAATTATCCAGACTCGCAAATATTACAAGTGTAAAAAATCCGCCAACAGCAATAATAATTCCAAGCAGTATCTTATGTGTAGTCTTCATGAACTATCTCCTTTTTTGAATTCAACAAAGGGGCGGCCGGTGGCCTTGGCAATTAACGCAAGGATCAAGACAATGACTGCAAAGAACAGTATTACTGCACCAACAATTGGAATAATGAAGAGCAGGACAGTGCCTAGACCAATAAAGAAAATTGAGCCAATGATTCCGTCATAGCGTTCAGTCTTGGCCATTTTGCATTGTTCTCCTTTCTTTCCTTACATTCATTGGCATTTGATAAATTTTGCTTACTTTTCTTACTTGTAAGGAAATGACAGGAAAAAATGTTCTTGGAATGAGCACAATCACCTACAAATTCCAGATTACAATTCCTAAGAAAGTGAGAGAAAAGTACAATCTGGAGGAAGGTGATAGCATAATGTTCGTTGAAGATGGAAACAGTGTTTACCTGAAAAAGAGTACTGAAATGTCTTGATTTTTTATAATACAGCGCCGCAAGCGCGCCGGCTGAATAAAATGAAAAAGAAGACTTTATCAGAGAATGAAAAAAATTATGATAGGGTCACCCGCACGATTTTGAATAAAAAAGAAAGATTCTTTTCTTAACGTGAATGATTGCCAGAGATATTTTACGTGCTGACCACTAACGACACTAGTAAAAAAAGTAGTAGAGGTATGTAGATCTTTTTTCGATGCCTGAACTATTCTGAAATTTTCAGTTGACCACGTTGACCACTTGTACCACTCTTAGAAGAGGGAGGAGGAAGGAAGTATTGTTTTTTCAGTCTGTTTATTATCTCTTGTGTGAATTTGTAGCTCGTAAGTTTCTTTTTATGTTCTTTCCTTTCTTCATCCTTGAAGATACTGTATCTGGCAATCTTTAGTCCTTTGAACTTTTCTTCAAGTATTGAAGCAACATAGTTGTATGTGATCCTTGTTTTATGTTCTGTTGGATAGAAGGATTGATTGGATGGATCGATAGTTCCCGGCAGTTCTGGATTATTCTGCGTCAGACTGTTCCAAAACTTTATGAAGACAACTTCAAAGTTTTTGTCAAGCTCTTCAAGTAGTTTCCTAAAGATTATGGCTTCTATACTGTTGCTCTTTTCTTCTTTTCTCTTTTGTACATAGTATTTGGCAGCTTCATTGCATTGTAGGTAGAAATCTGTTCCAAAGACACAGGATAGGAAGCCATTCCACAATTCCTTGTTCCTGCCTTCAAATCCAGAATCAATTATTTTGATTCCTTTCTTGGCATTCTTTACTTTCCAGAAAAGCAATTTGTTTCTTAGCTTCAATAATTCTTTTCTTGCATTTGGTGTAAGCTCTTTTATGTTTGATTTTGGGGTGCTACCAATAGTTTTGATGACTACTGATCGTTGTCTAAAGCCTTTATTTTTGGGAAGATATTCCCCGCTGAACACCTTAAAACAGAATGACTTGTAGAATTCCTGCCTCTTGAAGTTTGAACCCACGAATATTTTTGGGATTCTTGATCCTTTGGAGTAGCCATTCTTGTAAATGCGCAGTTTTTCTCTTTGGTAGTCCAAGTGGTGTGCTTCGTCTTCTACTATTATTCCTGCCCCTTCTTCGTCTTTGCCAAGGAAATTATAGATATTGGCTACGGAAATTGTCTCAGAGTAAAGAGCCCTGTATCCAAGCCACCTAAAGAGATGACTGCAACTTGATTTTCCTGACTCGTTGTCCCCCACAAAGAACAGATAATGTACTGTGTTGATCCATTCTTGATAATAGGATAACAGAACGTCACCTAATACGACATCCTTTTCTAGATCTTCTAGGACAAGATATCTATCAATTTTTTTCTTTATTTCTTCTAATAGGCTTTCTCTTGTGGGAGGTTTTGATATCAGTTGTGCTATCTCTTTTGAGGTATATGAATAAGGATCATATCCTTGTCCTTCTTTTTCTAAAGGAACATAGACAGTGTCCTTGTCTTTGATTTCTTTTTGCATCTGTATTTTTTCTTCTTTTGCATTAAAACACAAAAAGTATGGTTCCGAATCGCGTAGAATAGATTCAACAAAGGTGTTACCAATCCAACCTTTCGTTTTTGGTATTATCTTTTCTTTCTTTTGATATTTTTTTTCGTTACTTTTTGATTTTTCTTGTTTCTTTTCCTTTTTTGTTGCTTTTTTGGCTTTTTTTATTTTCTTTTCTTTCCTTTTCTTAGAAGTGGTCGAGGTGGTGGAAGTGGTTTTCTTAGATGTCAATTTTCCACTCACCGTCTTTTTTTACTAATCGAAGTGGTCGAACCTCAACTGAAACAATTCGGCCGAATAGATCAATTTCCACTATTGTATCAAATACTCTTCCTTCCAGAATGTCTTTCCATCTAACGTTATTGAAAGAAAAAAAATCGTTTCCAATGCGGAATGGTTTGACATATTCTTCCAAGTCTTTCATGATGCCCACCTCATGAAATTTCCGCATTTTTCTGCGTGGTTGATTAAGTCTTTCACTACTGAATCCCAAGTGGAATTTCTTGACAAGAATTCAGAAAGTTTCGCCTTTGTTTTGGCATCAATACGAATTGTTGCTTCAATCATTGTTTTCTACCCCTCCTCGTATTGCCAAGGGCATTGTCCACGAGTTTTTGCAAAAAAGCACTGCGTGGTACATTACCCCTAATTTTGTCTATCTTAGACCATTGGCGTTGGTCCAAGGTGATTGATTTTTGAATTTTCATAAATTAGTCATAATTATCATGATTTATATAAGAGAGTTCTGGATATATCTCCAGTACTCCAAATGGTTGAACCAAGGAAAAAAGATGTATTTCGTGAGGTAAGAAGAATCCTATCAGAACACGAAGCAAAAGGGATTACTAAGAGTGAACTAGTTAGAATACTCACAAAAGATGGCACAGCAACATGGAAGACAGTACAGAAGTATTGGGAAAATTTGATAGATGAAGGAATCCTAGAGCAGAGAAAAACAGGTTATCAACAGAAAAGATGCTTTCCAACAAAAGCAAATCAGAGACTAGTAAAATTTGAAAATAAACTTGAGACAGTTAACAAACTTCTTGATTTTGTTGAAAAAGAACCAATACTAGGCGATTGTTTTGCTTCCTCTCCAAAAATTGAAGGATTTCCTGAAATAAATTCAGCTGATACCTATTCAAAAGCTAAGCCTAAAGATCCTATTGATGTGTTTGCGAAAAATTTCAGAGAAAAAAACGTATCTGTATTTAACATAACTACCTTAACATCTCGAAGGGATTTACTGAAAGAAATACCTTCTTTTCTGATCTCTTATCTTGGTAATCCGCTTAATCAATATCCAGAAAAAACCAGAACTGAAATAATGAAAATGATAAATCCAATAATTACAAAATGTTATGATATTTTACAGAGAGACTATTCTAAAACAGGCCTCTATTCACAATACTTCGCTGACAAGGTAAACAAGAATTTTGAAAAATTTATTGTATTATTTTATGCTGTAAAAGGCAATACGTTGTTTGATCCTACAGCGGAATTCTTGAATATCTTAGGTCGTTATTATTATTGTGTCTCTTATAGATACTCAAAGGATTTGAAATACGAAAACTGTAATGAACAGAAATTAATCTCAGCTTTTATAGAGGAATTTTTTGATTTTCAAAAAGGAACGGCCAAATCAATTGATGAAAAATATGATGCAAAATTCATTAAAAGTAATCTTGAAAATATCAAAGAACATGCTAAAACATTCCATATTGCTTCTGGTCCTATTGCAGACAAGGATTTCCCATGGTTGGATGAGATAAACAAATCACTCGCGTCTAAACTAATTAAAACAGACAAACGCCATTATACTGACGATCCTCCATTCATAAAGGATTATTATCTAAAACTGTTCTTCCTGCTTGGTTTGTTTTCCAAGTTAGAAAAAAGGATTATTCAGGAAGATTTTACCGATAGAAAATCACACCTAAAGAGAGAGGAAGGAAATTTGTAAAATCATGTAAAAGGAAGAATTGAAATGTCCAAATTATATACTGTTAAAAATTATTTTCGTCTTCTTTGACTAGATCAGATAGATCGTATTTATCATCTACAGGAATGATTTTACCACGAATATCTTGGAAACTACCTTTCACGGTAACAGTATCGTTTGGGTTGCATTTTATTAAAGGTGGAGATCCTTTTTTCGGAAACCTTTGTGCTGGTGTTAATGCTATAGGGAAAACACGTTTCTTGTCAATCGAACTACTTATGGTTAAATCAATTTTTTTAGCACTTGAGGTTCCTATGTTTTGTATACAATGAATTAAGGTATATTCTCCTTTTTGTACTTGTCTAGGCACTATGCAAGGAGTATGAGCTAGCTCGTTAGTTTTTTTCATTTCCTCAGTCTGGTTTTGTAGTTGGGATGTTTGATTCTCTAGTTGGTTTGTTTGATTTTTTATTTGATTAGTTTGGGTAACTAAATTATCTGTTTGTCTATAAATCAAAAATGCCAAAATAGCAGTAGCTAGACTGCCAACTATTACAAAACCATCTACAGCCCTATCCCATGCTTCTTGAGGTATCACTGAATTTTCTAATTTATCTAATCTCGAAACTATGGAAGAAGAATCATTTTGATGTTCAGGATTATTTTGAGCAAAAATAGGAAAGACTGACAAACTCAATAACAAAATAACTAATAGTTTCACAGTGTTTTCATAACGCGGTTCTTTATTTTCTTGTTGATATTACAAAATAACCCGATCTTCATAAATACAAAACCAAAATTTAGTTGTGGTAAATTATTGCATTCATTGTGATTTCAAAACAGAAGATGATCATAAATTACAGGTTCATTTGCTTTTAGAACACAATGTAGATACCAGAAAGAAAGATCCTCCCAAAGGGCTTGAGAAATGGTGTGATTAAGGAAAATCTTTAGTTCATATTTTTTAAGAAAAATTATGAGCGTTAAATTAACTGATTTTGAATCAAATTTACTTCGTTTGTGTATAGTTTGGGGAAGAGTTATGACAATTTACAAGGAATATCCAAATCATATGAAAAAAGGAACGCATGAGTTGATGGTCAGACATCTTTTTAGAGAAGTTACTGTGGAACAATTACACAACTTCCTGAAAATTAGAAAAGATCTACTTCAAAATCCAGATTTTAAAAAGTTAGATGATATTATCAAGGTTTTAGTTGAACCTATTTTAGATAATGAAAAACCGATTAAGGAATTACGACATAATTACGTTGCTCACATTCAAGAAAAGGGTAGGAATTTTGATGTTATGATGAATGACATTATTGTAAAATATAATCTCCCTACCGCTTTTTCATTTTATCGATATATGACAGGTTTGGTTTTTTATTATTGTGGAATAATAGAAAGAAATTTTTCAAAAGAATGGAATAATGCAATGAAGAAATACGATGCAAAATTAGGTGTAGGTATAAGTGTAAACTCAGGATTTAAAATGAACAAAGTAGATGAAAAAATACGAGAAAGAATATCGCCTGTACAAATTCCGTTGTTTGACAACGGTTATGTTACAAGTGTTCCAAAAACAGTAATAGAAAAATTAAGAAAAAAATATTCTTAATTCAAATAATTACCGATAAAAAATCAGTTAAGATTCGAAATGAATGAATATTCACTAATTTCATTTAGTTTTAATTAAATTCTTTTAAATAATCAGTTAATTATAACGATAATGATAACCAATCACACTCCAACGTTTCCATTATTTGACTTGTGGAGTTGGTTTTTTGTTGTTATAGGACAGTTACCATTTATCTTGTCAATTCTCTGGAAAAACCGTTTAAAAATTATTGAAAACAAAAAAAGAATTGAGACATTTGGAATTTTGTCCTTCTTTGGAATGATAGGCGTAGGATTTTCTGTAGGTTTTGGTTTTGTTTCAATAGGTTTAGGATTCAACACAGTTTTAGGGAATTTGGTAGGTTTTGGAAGCGTTCCTGAATTTTTACATATGCCTATTACAATTGGAGTAATCGGATTCTGTGTATATATGACATATGCTGGCATAATCATCACAAAAAAAGTTTCAAAAGACATAAGAAAAGCTATGAATGATCCAAATTTTATAGTCAAAGGGTTTCAAAACTAATAATTAGAATAAAAGAACTAATACTAATAAACCAAAACTGGAAATCTGTTGAAAAATAATAAAAAATTCGAAACTATTGGTTTAACTATTTTTTCATGTGTTATAATTTTTTTAGGTATTTTAGATGGAATAGAATTCTCTAAAGGGCTCATTCAACTTTACAACTATGAAATTTCAAATAATTATCCAAATGATTCTGATTATGACTACAAACTTTCGCTACTAACAATGCAGTTTTTTTTGATGTTGTTTTTATTTTGGTTGGGGGGAAAAACACTGATAACACTACATTTTTCTCAAAAACAAAAGAAGATTGTTAATCAGCAAAGAAAACAAACAGAATTCCAAACAAAGTTCAGTTTTTATTTATTAATAATCGCAGTACTAATTTCATTTTCAGTACAATCTATGAATGACAATAGACATTTCTGGATGTTTGTTTGGGGTGGCTCCTCAATTATCTTAACTCTATGGTTATGGAGATATAGAAATAAAAAACTCAATGAAATTTTTGATAATGATCAGGATATTCTAAAATAGTAAAAGTTTGTAGTGAAGTTTAAATGATTTTTTACCAATAAGGATCATTACTTTCTAAGGCATTTTTTGTATTTTCTAGTCTTAGATTTAAAGTTCTAACCAAATTTTGAAAATCATCTTCGATAGATGAACCCGTTATAGCTTCATAATGATTTGTTAATAGACGAATTTGCTCTTCTAAATTTCTATCCACATTGTTAAACGAACGTTCAATAGTTTGTCCTATTCTTAATCTCAAATAATGCAATAACATTTCTTGACTCATAATTTTGTAAAATACCGATTGAATTTAACAATTTACCAATAAACCATAACTTACAACATTTTCTAATCATAATGAAAAACCAGCACAAATGCATACGTGTGATAGGTATTCTATTTTTACTAATGGTAGTTAAACTATTTTGAACCGAAAGAGATCTAAATAACCTCTTCTTATCTCTTATAGTGCTAAGCCAGACCGAAAGAGATTATCTATCTAGAAAATATGTTCCTAGTACTGCTCATAAGCGGGTTCTTGATCATAGAATCAAGACCAAACTAAAAGAATTCTACATGCTAGAGGTTCCTTTGATAGAACGCTCAACCGTTACTGAAATCCGTAATCATGTTACTAAATTTAGTAACGAGGTTTTTGGTGAAAGACCAAAAACCGAAGGTGAGGGAGGGATTCGAACCCCCTTGGATAGGTTTTGCAGACCCACGCATAACCGCTCTGCCACCTCACCGCATGAAGAAAATTAAGGATTTGCCAATTAACTCTTTAGATCAGGATTTGGTAAATTGTTTTGCAGCAAGTTTTACATCTTCTCCTTTGACAGTTTTTCTTCCAGTATGTTTTGACATTTCTACTGCATTTTTAGCGATTGACTGTGCCATATCTTCAATCGTTCTTCGTAACTCGTCAGCTGATTCATCGCTTACTCTTTCAGCACCTGCTTTTTTTAGTATTCTATACATTGCAGAAAGGCCCAATTCCGAAGATTTCAACAATTGAAATTTTTCTTTATTGCGATAAAAATTTGTAAGTAAAAAAATATCACCAAGTAATCGATTTATACAGACCATAACCATCTTGACTAATTGACATGGCTATACGATGCTCATATTCACCTATCTGATCCTGCTTATGACAATGATCGTGACTTAATTTTGAAAGCCATGGAAAGAATGAAGATTAAGGCATGCTGTGTATCTTCTGACTATGAAGATTCTAAAAAGACACTGATCTTGGCTAAAGAAAACAATCTGATTTTCCCATTTGTTGGTATTCATCCACAAGCATCACCCGATCAAATAGAAAATCTGACAAAGATGATTGAAGAACAAAAAGATGAGATTACAGGAATTGGTGAAATTGGTTTAGATCCAACATATGTAGATGATGGTAATATGACGGAGCAATTGCATGCATTCGAAACTCTTTTATCTATCGCAGAAAAATACGACAAACCGGTATCAATCCACTCCAGAAAGAGCCTGGACCAAGTTTTAGAGACACTCTCTTCATTTAACCTCACCAAAGTCCTTTTGCATTGGTTTGATGGAAACAAGAAACAACTAAGAAAAACACTAGAAAAAGACTATTTTGTCTCGTATGGACCTGTAATGGTGTATGCTAACGATAAACAATCATTACTGGCCAGAACAGATCTTGATAAAATTTTAGTTGAAACAGATGGACCAGTACGATTCTCTGGTTGTTTTGGATTCAAGACTGCCCAAGTTAGTTTTATTCCAAGTGTAGTATTTTGTGCCTCTAAGATACTTCGAATGGATTACGACAAACTAGCTACTGTTCTAGAAGATAATACGAAAAGATTTCTTGGAATATACGTATAAAAGGCCCCTGAAATCAATCGTCAAAGTGGACAGAGTTAGAAAGATTTCAATAGAAATTCTTGATAAGCATCCCTCACAGTTTGGCGATGATTTTACTGAGAATAAAAAAACTCTTGAAAAAATAGCAGTTGTTCGATCAAAACAACTTAGAAACAAAATTGCAGGTTTCATAACAAAGTATATCAAAAAAGAGGCTCGTCATGAAGAACAACTTCAAAACGTTCAAGAGAGTCAAGAGGGTGCTTCAATTGAACAATCTGAGGTAGAATCAAATGAAGATAGAGAACCAATCGAGATTGCCTCGGGCGAAAGCTCATTAAATTAAAAAACTTTACCTTTTGGAATTGATAAAAATCAAACTCCTTGGTGGTGCAAAAAAATCAATTGCAAAAAATGAAGTATTCCTAAACCAGGATAACGTAACCATAAACGACGTCTTTGAGTTTCTTCACAAGATCAAACCTCAAGACACTCCAGATCTTGATCTAAAGAACATGCTGATTGCAGTAAACGGCGTAGATTCTTCGGCCCTTGATGGTGGAGAAACTAAATTAAAGAAAGATGACGTAATAAGCATCATTCCAGTAATACACGGAGGCTCAAGAATAGAGTTTGTGATAGGTAAGAATAATGTATATGCAATTGAGATCATCGGTAAAAAAGTAGAGAAAAATTTTCTTGACTCGGTCAGAGAGCAATTTCCAAATTTATTAATTCAAACAGTTTCCTCAAAATTTGTTTTGAATAAACTCCATCTATACAAAATTCTCAAGATATCAATAGAATCTCAAAAAACAAACACCATGTTATCTAACAAAATTGAAACAGATATCTTACTACGATTTGCAGGGACCACTCAAATCTCCCAAGCAATATCCAAAGCAGGGATGAAAAAGGGAAATGACTTTGTTTTAATTGCGATAGGCAAAAAATCCGACCTAAATTTACTACATCAAAAATTGGCTGATATTACAAAGAAATCTCAATTAAAAAACAATTCAGAATTTTTAGAAAACGAATTTCATATTACAAAAAAACAGATTCAGGCAGTAGTTTCAAAACACCCACTTGAAGATCTTCTTGCTGAAAGATCAACAGTTCTATTCTAAAAGACTTCTTTTTGTTTTTTCGACACTTACGATGTCTTGAGCGTGTAATACTGATACGCCTGTCTTAGAACCAAAGATTTCAATCAAAATTATCCAACTGGGATTTTCAAGATTAACCTTGTTTTTTACTCTAATGGCTATTTCTGTTATTATCTGCCTACTAGAAATTAAGCTGTGACGCTTTTTTACCGAGATTCTATATGTTTCTTCTTTCCCAATTTTTTGTATTAGATCTTGTACGTTATTTGTAATTTCTTCATTCTTAGTCTCGATAAATCGCTCAATAGGTATTACTCGCATGATGTACCTAATTTGCCATGGTTCTTCTTCAATTATCTCCTTAATTTTTCTGGTAACAACAAAAGGATCAATTGAGGTATCTACAAGAATGATTCCGGGCATTTTTGTTATTGTGCTTTTTGGTTCTTGATCACCGATCTTTTCCAGTATTTTTATAACTTCACTGTCAGCTTCTTCTTCTAAATGTCTGGCACAGGTAATTATCAAGTTCATAAAAATCTCTCAACCTTTGCTTTGGGAATTGCACCCATTCTCAGTATTTTTTTCTCATTTACATCTACTACAGTAGATTCTCCCGAACCTTGTAATCTGCCTCCATCCAAAAAGAGATCAAAACCCTTGATGTTTTGGTAACACAAATCAGGGTCCGTGAATGAACCTGATTCAGAAATATTTGCACTAGTACCAACTAGAATTTTACACTCTCTTAAGACAGATCTAATACATTCGTTTGAGGGTACCCTTACAGCGATCTTGTCATCTAAGTTCAATGTCCTCCCTAACTTTTTGTCTCGTAACTTTAAAACCAAAGTCAACACTCCTGGCCAAAATTCCTCTGCCAACTTGTTTGAATTTTTATCAAAGCAAGCAATCTTTTCTAAAACCTCTTTATCATACCCTAGAATAGGCAATGATTTGTCTTTGCTTCTTTTTTTTATATCATATATTCTGTTGACAGCATTTCTATCAAAAGGATCACAGCCTATTCCATATACCGTATCCGTAGGATATACAATAACTCCTCCCTCTTGTATGACATCTACTGCATTTCTCACGCCAAAATCATCGCATGTAAGCCTCAAGGTCTATTTTACACAGACTTTGTCATTATTCATTCTTTCAGTTTAATATATCTGAATTAACTAATCTGTTTGTGTCAAGTGAATCATCTGATTTTGAAGAAAATGAATTTGAAGACGAATTCGAGGATGATATAGAAGAATCAGATGCTTAATCCAAAATTGTCTGCAAAACTTCGAAACGTTTGATATGCCTGAAGAAACTCTCTCCCAGAATCACTTATTCTATATCGTGATCCCCCGTTCGAATCAACTTGCTCTAACAGACCATGTGATACAAGATTCTTCAAAATCCGACTTATTCTAGAATGAGAAACATTAGCTTTTCTTATGAGATAAGTTACAGATGCACCGTCTTCGTCTTGCAGGTCATCTCTAGTGGTACTTAGAATATCTCCAATGATTCGCATATGTGTCCTGTATTCATTCATCCATTACACACCAATGGATATGATTGACCACCTTTTCCAATATATTGAGCAGATAAAAGAATTTGACAATATGATAGGATTGCTTTTAGTCTTCAAGATCGTCAAATTTTATGCGCGTTAAAGGAACCTTGCTTACAGGCATGAACAAGGCTATCAATCCTGCGATCTTTATCGTAACTGAGGTTGGGTATAGTATAGTCTCAGGAAAGACAAATGAATACCAACCCAAAAATTCTCCAAGAGCTAACAAGCCAAGACCAGCAGCTACAGAAATTGTTCCCCTTTTTTTGTTATCAAAGTAGGACAGTATGGTTTCGATGGCTCCATAGGCTAGCAAAATAAACGAAACTGATCTGAAAATGTGTTCTATGTGCACAGAGGAGACTAAAAACAGGGGAATGAAACTAATTGATCTAAAGTAGCGGGTTTTTGGAAAGAATGATTTTATACTATGAGAAAATGCAATGAAAAAATATCCTACTGTTTGAATTCCGATTCCTACTGTTTGAATCCATCTTTCTACTTGACCTGCTTTTACAACAAAATCTTCTACCATATAGCCAGACCAAATCACAAAAAAGCCAATACTGATTGAAAAAAAAGCTATTGATAATCGAAATAGGGTTGGGCTACCAGTATTTCTAAAACCAACATACGACATTATTCCGATAGCAAGACCTATCAGAAAGCCAACAAGGTTCAAAATATTTTCTAAAAGAAACTCCAAACTATGCTACTCTAATTTTTTAATTATTTTAACTTGATGAAACTATCTCAGTCCCATTCATCCAATGTTCCTGAACTCTCACCTTCTGTACTGCTTGAATAATCGCCCAAAATGTCTGAATAAGTTATATCATTGTGTGCAACAAATTGAACGTATTCACCATACGTCATTTCAAGCTCGCAGTTATCACACCTTACAAACGAAAAATCAGATGATAGTTCTGCATTCTCTTTGCATTTTGGACATTTTATCTTCACTGTTTTGACTCCATCAATTTGATTATTATTGCTTGCCTAACAAACTAATAAAAGGAGTTTAGCTTGTTGATTAATCATGGCAAGGATTTGTACCAAATGCAGGAATGAAATTCCAGATAATGAAAAACTTGATCCAATTGCAGAAAAATACCCATGTTGCAGCAAGTGTTGGGCGGAATGGAAAGAGTACAGAGTTATCGTTATGAACGAAATGAGACTTGACATGTCGATGCCTGATCATAGAAAAGCCCTAAAAAAACAAGAAAAAATATTCGTTGGTGTGCTTACTCCTGAAGGAGATCATGTGGACTTTACTGATGAAAAAAACAGAAATCCAGATGCTTAGATTCCAATTTCTCTTTTTGCATTATCTGGAACCATCAAGAAAAGCTTCCTTTTATCATTCTCATTAATCCCGGATATAATCTCTCTAATTGTTTTGGATAGTGTATCTTTCTTCGAGCCGTCTAATGACAAAAAAATCTCTAAGATACCATCCAAGTTGTATGGGACTAGTTTTTGTGGAGACCTAGAAACTTCGTCGATATAATTTGCAAACAGATCCTTTCGCTGTTGCTCAGAAAACTCTGTCAATATCTCAAGCCATGTTTTGAAGAGCTTTGCAAAATTAGGAAACGGTATTGAAGGACCAGCTTCAAGGGCGTTGTTTATGATTTCTTGTTTTTCTTCTTTTGACATCGAAAAAAACTCATTCATTCGTTTTTTCAGGATTGGTTTTCTTAGAAAGTCAGGAAGACTTGCAAGATTAATGATAATGTTTCCCGCAAAATTTTGTTCTACCATTGAGATTCTTTTAAAATAATTGATTTTAAGTCATGTGCCATCATCTTAGCTTAAATAAACCGGTTTTGACTGGAGCGATATGCCTTCAACTGTCGTGGTGGGTGGTTTCTTCGGTGATGAAGGTAAAGGAAAAATAATTTCTCACTTGTCAATCAAGGATAACCCAAAAATAGTTGTTAGAGGAGGTGCAGGACCTAACGCAGGTCATACAATTCGAGATGGAGACAAGATTTACAAGGTACGAATGCTTCCAAGTGGATTTCTAAATAAAAAAACCAAAATTATGATAGGTCCCGGAGTAGTTGTTAATCCCAATGTTTTGCTTCAGGAAATCTCTGACTTTGGTGTATCGGGCAGGTCCTACGTTGACAGAAACTGCGGAATCATCGAGGAGGATCATATGAGACGAGATTCAAAAGGTGAACTAAAGAATAAGATAGGGAGTACCGGTTCTGGAACTGGTCCAGCAAATGCAGATCGTGCAATGAGGACGCTAAAACTGGCAAAAGAGATTGGTTCACTATCCGATTTACTGACTGATGTTTCTTCAGAAATCAATACGTGCCTTGATAATGATGAAAAAGTACTGATTGAAGGAACACAAGGTACCTTTCTCTCCTTATGGCATGGAACCTATCCGTATGTAACCTCAAAGGATGTTACTGCTTCAGGCATATGTGCAGATGTAGGATTAGGTCCAAAAAGAGTGAACGATGTACTTGTTGTATTCAAGTCTTATGTGACTAGAGTTGGTACAGGACCTTTAGTGGATGAACTGGAACCTGAGATGACTGAAAAACGAGGCTGGGCTGAATTTGGTACTGTGACTGGACGACCGAGGCGGGCAGCAGAATTTAATTTTGATCTAGCTAGGCGTGCAGTCACGCTTAATAGTGCAACACAACTAGCCATAACAAAACTTGACATAGTTTACCCTGATTGTGCACACAAAACTTCTTTTGAACAACTAAACGAGCCTGCAAAGTCATTCATAAAAAAAATTGAAGATAAAGTTGGCGTGCCGGTTACCATAATAGGTACAGGTCCTGAAAGTAAGGATGTAATTGACAGAAGAAATTAATTCAAGCTTTACAGACTAGGTGTACATTGGTAAATTCTAATTCACCAAATGAAGATAAACTACCTAGATACATTCAAGTTGAATCCACTTTAGAGTTTTCACGGTTAGTTTGTGCACTTGAGCGTGTGCCTAGGGTTTCGTTTCTTCATGATCACGACGGTAAAAGAGTCCTATCAGTTCAAATGGATCTTTTAAAGGATAAACCAATTATTTACTATACGCCACTTGAGCGTATAGGTCATTATCTGTGCTATGGATTCAGAAGTGGTAGGGAAGAATCTATGATTGTCGATAACACATTTGATGCCACAAAACTCTACTCTCCTATAGTCAAGATACGCTCCCTTCCAGATTCTTTAAGGGCTGGAAACGGAACTGGTGACAAGTACCAGCCTATCGAATTAGAAGATCTGGCAAGTCTTGCAAAGTTAAGTTATGGTTTTGAAGAAGCCCCATTCCCACTATTTGCTTATCCTTACAATGGTAAATGGTTGTTAGGCATGTTTATGAATTTCAACGATGAGGGAGGTTCTTATTTTTGCTATGTCGTATTGAATAACGATCCAGGGAAACCATTTTTAAAATACTCTACTAGCAATGGCACTGATCCTATGTTCGTAGAAGATCCTTCTGAACACGGTTATTCCTATATCAAAATTATAAGGTTAAAGGATGTCCATCCACTAGTAGAATATGGCCAAGTTCAAAACTAGTCTTGATAAGCTCTCCAAAAAGAAAGGTCGCTTAATTTTAGCCAATGATTATGATGACTCTACCAAGAACCTAGAGAAAAAAACAATATCTAACATAAAAAAATTTCATGATTATATAGTTGCAATAAAACTAAACTTTCATCTTCTTCTACCATTAGGAAGTGACCAGATATCAAAAATTAACAAAACTGCTCACAAACATAAAATCCTCAGTATTGCAGACATTAAACTAAACGATATTGGTAATACTAATAAAGTTACCACTGAAAGGTTGTGGGAGCTAGGTTTTGATGCAGTAATAGTCAATCCAATGATGGGGCTTGAAAATTATAGGAATTTAATCAAATCCACTCATAGGAAAGGAAAAGGCATAATATCGCTGTGTCATATGAGTGCCCCACAAGCAAAACTTACCTATGATATGGAAGTAAAATATTGTGGGAAAAAGATCAAAGTATACCAGCTTTTCCTAGAATGGGCTGTAAAAAATAATGCCGATGGAATAATTGTTGGAGCTACATTTCCTAAAGTGATAAGGTATTGCAAGAGTAAAACTAAAGAGAAGGTTTGGCTTGTTACGCCAGGCGTGGGCACGCAAGGAGGTGACGCAAAAACCGTTTTGAATGCAGGCTCTGATTTTTTAATTGTTGGTAGAACAATTTTAAATTCTAAAACTCCAGTTACTGAGGCAAAAAAACTTCAGGAATTAACTCTCAGATAACACGATGTTAGCTCTAGATAGAATGGATTTTGCATTGTCATATGTGGTTTTTTTGTATGCCTCTTCAAAAGGCAACCATGCGTAATCTACATGCTCATGAGAAAGAGTAATTTCAGTTTCTGAGGTGTACGCTAGAAAAAACATCACTTCTTTGTGTACTAACTTTCCCTCAAATTGGTAGTTGTACTCAATAGAATCCTCAAAGTTTTCAATAAAATTTAACATCTTGATTCCTGTTTCTTCTGTGGTTTCTCTAATTGCAGCCTCTCTTGGATTCTCATATTTTTCAATCTTTCCTTTTACAAAATCCCAATGCCCAGAAGGATAATGTAAGAGCAAAAATAATCTCTTATCGTTCTCTTTTCTAAAAATAACAATACCTGCAGATCTTTCTTCTATCATTTGCGTTCTTTATCTTATTTTCCTAACCTTCTGTTTCTTCTTTGAAATGTTCTAATGGCACGCATAAGATCTATTTTCCTAAATTCAGGCCAAAATATATCCATAAAAACTAATTCACTGTAGACGCTTTGCCACATCAAAAACCCACTTAATCTTTTTTCACCTGAGGTCCTAAGTATCAAATCTGGAGACGATTGGGGTAAATGAGATGTATACAGATTGGCTTCTATCTCCTTCTTGCCTATGTCGTTTACTTCCAGTTCTCCTTGTTTGATCTTCATTCCAATTTTTTTTACTGCATCAATTATTTCGTGTTGTCCACCATAAGCTAATGCAATATTCAAAAAGTGTTCATTATAATCCTTTGTTGCTTCATCTAGTTTGTCTAACACCTCTTTAATTGAATCTGGTAAAAATTCTACACGCCCTATTGCCTTGACCCTCATCTTATTACGGTGTATCCTAGAATCGCTGTACAACTTTTCTAATCTCTGTCTTATCAATTCGTAAAGATAATCCAATTCATCATCTTTTCGCTTTAGATTCTCAGCTGATAAAGCGTATAAAGTAATAATTTTAATATCAAATTCTTCACACCAATCAAGTAATTTTTCAACTGCGTCGGCTCCCCTCCAATGACCCCCTCTTTGTAAGATAAGATTACGTTTGGCCCATCTTCTATTTCCATCTAAAATAAGTGCCACATGATTAGGTATAGATCCATTCTTAATTTCCTGTTCTAGTTTTTTTGAGTATATTTTGTAGAGGCCAGACAATTGCAAAACTGCATCTTTGAGTCCGGCCAACTATGTCACCTTTAATTTAAACTTGTTTTCAGGGGTTATCAGTGTTTTTGCATTTTTTTAATAATTATACTATGAATCCATTTCCTCGTGATGCCGTCTATACTTTTTGAACAAGATTGTAGCAGTTACGAGCGTGACGGCTAAGCCAGCCAAAAGTGGCGGTATGAGAGTAAAGGAATTTTCATTGTAAATTAGTATCGAGGTAAATTGACTTACTGTGGGATATAATGAAATAAGGACAACAATTCTGAGAGTGTCGCTAATTCTTCGTGGTACCCCGCCAATCCAATTACTCAAGAAGGTACCGGCAAAGATTGCACCAATTCCAATCCAGAGAATAGGAAGAGCACCTGCTATGAATTGGCCCATTACAATCTTATCTGATAATATGTTGGCAAGTTCGGTTTCTTCATTTAATAATTCAGAATTGACGTTACCAATCCCAGCTGGCACTGATGATAGCATTAGAATGACACCTGTTATCAGAGTAAACATCTTGATAAATCCCACAGGTGTTGGTTTAGTCCAACTAGACCAAGCCCTGTCTATATCAAATGCTCTTACAAGAAAAGCCCCTCCAAGAATACTAACTAGTACAGCAAATATTTCTGCAGTATATCCAAATACGGTAGCGATTCCTCCTATTAACAACAGTATCCCTGGCACTCCCAAAAAATATTTTGAGTATTTAGAATCATAAGCTATCATTTTCAAATATTTTCCAAATACTGCGTAAGAATATTCTACACTACGACTAACCTTCATAACAACTCTCTGAACAGATACAACTGGCAAGACGTTTTGTATTATTGGAATAACACTTTCATCATCTTCGCCATCAGAAACTATTACGGCTCCATTAGCATCAAATTTTGACAATACACTACGTACTTCTGAAACAATTTTTTCATCAGCTTGAACTCCTCTATCTTTAATTCCCGCAACAGCAATTACCTCTGTTTCGTATCCTTTACTAATCAAATCTTCATATGTTTTGATTGCTGAGAAGATCGAATTAGAATCTGCATCTTCGGGATCCTCTAAGGCTAATCGCTGAGCAGCTTCTATACATGAATTACGACCAATCACAGGTGTTTTAATTCCAGTTTTCTCACCAATATCGTTATCTCTGTCTACGCATACGACTAGTAGTCTGTTCGCTGTAGAGGCACCTACATCCTTTTCAACTTTATCCGCCTTTTGAGACACTCTTAATAAAATGACACTGTTTCTTTTTAACGATTTCCAACATTTGAAATTAGTATTGGTAGGTTATGGCCTTGAGCTATCTGATTTTTTAACAAGTTCTCGAGACTCCTCTTTTAATTGATTTAATTTTTCCAAATTTTTTTCGATGTTTCCACTCTCTTCATCCTGAACTGCACTAGAGACCGCCTGAGTTTCTCTAATATACGAATTAAAAGTTCGTAATGCTTTTTGATAAGACTGGTAACTTTTTTTCCATTCTTCTGGTGGATTTGATTGCATAATTTTGATAATCTGAGAATTTATCTGAGAAGATGCAACTTTGGCTCTTTCATTAAACTCATCAGGGGATATTTCGTTATCCAACATTCTTTGAAAATCTTCATTAACACTTTCCTTAATTGCCTGATGTATGTTTTTGATTCCATCCAAGTTGTTTTTATAATCTGATATCGGGATTGACTGATTTGTTGATGGTATAAACCATACAATGAAACTAGCCAAAGTAATTGCTACCAAAATTCCTATAGTTACTGCTACTCCTTTTTTTGACGTCAAGTTCTAGTGCAGTATTAATTGACTGTCTTATAATTGATGGATAAGATTAGAATTTGATTCGATCAACAAAAAAATCATAAAAATTAAATCTTAACTTTCCAATGACATAAAAAATCAATGATTTTATGGGTTTTCTAAGAATAATTCGAATGTATCTTTCATTACTGTTTGAAAAATTTACACAGAGTTAGTTTATAGTTAAATAATTTTTACAGGCTCTGCCTAAATAGAACTATTCCGGTGAATGATTAGAATGACTGAGGCATATTGTGTAAAATGCAGAGCAAAAAGGGAAATCAAGAACCCCCAAGAAACTAAACTGAAAAATGGACGACCTGCCGTAAAGGGCACTTGTCCTAAATGTGGAACTAAAGTTTTCAAGATAGGCAAACCTTAAGAAACTAATCTCCACTAGTCTCCCTTTTTCAAAACCCATATAGGGTGAACCAGTACATGTTGAATATTGACAAAAGCTGATTATGAAAAGTTACTCAAGAGAATTGAGAGTAATCTAAGTGATGAAAGTAAGTCAACTAAAACCCGCTTTGAACTTCCTGTTGTTGATGTTATGTGGGAAGGTCAAAAGACATTTTTAAGAAATTTTTCTGAATTTCCTAAAACTCTAAGAAGAGATCCTGATAAAATTCTGCAATTTTTGTCAAAAGAATTCGCTGTTCCTGCAGAAAAGATTGGAGAAAAGGCCATGTTTATTGGAAAACGAGAACCTGAGGACTTTAATCGGCTTTTCCAGGTTTACTATAAAGACTATGTAGAGTGCCCCACTTGCAAAAGTCCCGATACAAAGATTGTAAAAGAGAATAGAATCTCTTTTCTGATCTGCGAAGCGTGTGGAGCAAAGTCTACTCTTAAAGGCAAGTATGCATAATGAGATTCTTTGTTAGAGAAACAGATTATCAAAAAAACAAAATGTTAAACATATGTGACGAAGATCTGCTAGGAAAAAATGTTAAAGAAAATGAACTTAACTTACACATAAGCGAGAGTTATTATGGAAAACGAACAGTAGAAAAAGAAGAGGCAAAGGATCTCTTAAAGAAATCGAGTATCATCAATATGGTCGGTAAAGAAACTGTATCTCTTTCAATTAGTTTAGGAATTGGAACTGAGGAAGGAGTGAAAACTATTGAAGGCGTTCCTTTTTTGATTGTTTTTAAGATGTAGAATATGAAACATGTCTGAAGATTTAGATAAAAAATTAATGGATAAGATAGATCGTAAACTACTAGCTAAATCAAAACGCGGTAAATTAAGTGATGGTTTTGACAAAAACAAAGTAGTCAATGAAGTATTAGACCGATCTACAGTTATGACATTGTATAAGATGATAACTTCTCACATCATATCCTATGTGAACGGAGTTGTAAGTGCAGGAAAGGAATCGCTAGTTTTTTGGGCAGTAAATGAAAGTGGTAAGGACGTTGCTTTGAAAATCTATCTTGTAAGTACCACCAGCTTCAAGAAACGACTCCAATACATACAAGGAGATCCTAGATTCTCTAAAATTAAAGGTGGTACAAAAAATCTTGTTTATGCGTGGGCAAAAAAAGAGTTTAGGAATCTATCTCAATGTTATGAGAATAACCTACCTGTACCTAACCCAATATACATATCAAACAATGTCCTAGCAATGGAATTCATTGGAACTGAAGGCAGGTCCGCCAGCAGACTAGTAGAATCTGAGGTAGATGAGGAGGATTACAAATCATGCGTAGATATATTAAAACAACTTTACAAAAAGGCAAAGTTGATCCATGGTGATTTCTCAGAATATAATATTTTTAAAACTGAAAATGGGTTGGTGGTTTTTGATATGGGATCTGCAGTTGATATAAGACATCCAAATGCAAAAGAATTTCTTAAAAGAGATTTTAACAACATAACACGATTTTTCTCTAAGAGAGGAATTTCAACTAAATATTGCAATGACTTTTTTAATGAGGTGACAATATGAGTTTTGAAAAAATTCTGAGAATACCCTCTGATAGGATTGGTGTCCTTATAGGTAAATCCGGAAACGTCAAGGTAAGGATTGAAAAAACATGTACTGTTTCAATCGATATCGATAGTCAAAGTGGAGAGATTGTCATCAGATCAGCTGGAAGTATTGAAGACATTCGGCCCTTCAAGGCAGTTGAAATTGTCACTGCCATAGCTCGAGGATTTTCACCAGAGAATGCAATGAAGCTGTTAGAAGGTGATAATAGATTACACATCATAGATCTTAGAGAATTTGCAGGAAAATCAAATTCTGCTATTGAAAGGATAAAAGGAAGAATAATTGGTGAAGAAGGAAAGGCTAGAAGAAATATGGAAAATCTCAGCGGAACTATTATTTCGGTTTATGGTAAGACCGTTTCAATAATAGGTGAAACAACAAAACTCAAAATTGTAGTAAATGCCATAGCTTCCTTATCAAGTGGTAGTATGCATGGAACAGTTTACAGTAAATTAGAGAATGCAAATAGGCGGAGAAAACTTGACAAACTAAATCTTTGGGAGGATCGAAATGTCTTCTATTAAAGAAAGTTTCAATCAGATATCTCCTAGCGAATTTTTTTACAGAAATCGTGATTTAGCAGGGTTTAGTAATCCTACTCGTTCCCTATATACTGCAGTTAGAGAGTTTGTAGAAAATTCTCTAGATGCGTGTGATCAACAAAGAATATTGCCTGAAGTCCATCTTTCTATAAAGGCCGTTGATCCTGAACTCCAAGATCCTAAGCAATACATACTCACAGTCAAGGATAATGGTCCGGGTGTTGAATCAAAACACATTCCATTAGCTTTTGGTACAGTTCTCTATGGTTCTAAATTTGGCTTGAAACAAGCAAGAGGTATGTTTGGACTAGGAGCTACAATGGCAATACTTTATGGACAGATCACTACTAACAAACCAGTTACTGTCAAAAGTTCTGTTGATGGAAAAGTCCAACACGATTATGAATTATTACTTGATATTCAGAAAAACAAACCTGTTATACAAAAACACAATATCAAAGAGGTCTCAAAAACTGGTTTGACAGTAAGTATCTATCTTGACGGAGATTATTCAAAGGCTGGAACAAAAATTAGAGATTATGTTTATGAAACATCCTTGATAACACCATACGCTACAATAAATTTTGATGATCCTAAAGGACAAAAATTTCATTACGGAAGAATTGTAAAGACTATGCCTCCAGCTCCTACTATAATAAGACCACATCCGTATGGAACAGACGTCGAAACGATTAGGAGAATGATTGTAGATTCTCAGTTTACCATTCCTGCAGTAGATAATAAAATGATTGAAAAAGTTAGAAAAGACTTAGGACTAAAGAAGAAAAATCTCAGTTATACTGCAATTATGGAACGTGCAAAAACTAGATGGAAATCATTATCTCGTCAGGTACGGGTAGTATTAGCTTTAATGTCATTTCTAAAAATGGATTTTGATCAGTTGAGTAAAATTAAGATAGAAGATATTGATGTAGCAAATCAACAACTGACATATTGGGATTTTGGGGAATCCCAATCAAAGACAGTTAAAATGGATCCTCAGAGCAGTTACTATAGACAATTAATTAATACTGTTCAAGGTGAAACACTTGCCTCATTTTTGACAAAACGATTTCAGCGAGTAGGTCAAACCACTGCAGCCAAATTTTCTGAATTCGCAGGATTTAAGCCAGAAACTCGAATAGGAAAAATGAGTAATCAAGAACTAGTCAAACTAAGTGAATCACTCCAAAAATTTGATGATTTTTTATCACCTGATCCTAGCTGTCTTGCACCTCTTGGGGAAGAACCCCTAGAAAAAGGCATGAATAAATTTTTCAATCCTGATTTTTGTGCGGTAATACAACGACCCGCCTCTGCATATTCAGGATTTCCTTTCGTTGTTGAAATGGGAATCGCCTACGGTGGCGATATTCCGGCTGGAGGAATTAAGGTATATCGATTTGCCAATCGAATTCCCCTTCTATATGATGAGGGAAGCGACGTAGTTCTCAAAGTGGTCCATGACACTGATTGGACAAGATATAAAGTGAAAGGCGATCCGCCCTTAGTTGTAGTTTCACACATTTGTTCAACGAGAATCCCATACAAGACAGTTGGGAAAGAAAACGTTGCAGACAGACAAGAAATTGAACGTGAATTAAAACTAGGGTTACAGTATCTTTCACGGAAATTATCATCTTACATGTCCAAAAAGGGCCAAGCAGAAATGGCAAAAAGAAGAGCAAACTTGTATGCAAAATATATTCCATTGATAGCGCAATTTGCAACAGAACTATCTGGAAAAAAGAAAGAACCAAATTACAAAAAAATGTTACAGGAGGAAGTTATAGTTGAAGAAGTCAAGAGCTGAAACTCGTAAAAGAAGAGCAAAGGAAAAACAACAGTCTCTGTTAGAATTACTGAAAAAACAAGGTGAAAAAATTTACAACGAACTGAACAACGGAGAATTTCCACGATTTTCAATCCCAAGTAGATCTGTTAACAATATTGTTTATGACAAAAAGTTACGGCAATATATATTGGGAAATAATACTTCTGTTAGAAGTTCAAAGAACACTTCACAATTAAGATCCTTTACTCAACTAATGTGGCTGGCATTTTTTGCAAGTCGTTTAACGAATGAAAAAAAATCATCAACCCTTAGAGATGTTTATTATTCTTCTCAAGCATTTGCAATTGACTTTGATGATCAATCTGAATCTGATAATATTATAGTCGATTTGGAGGCAGTTTTATCAAGACCAAGAGAGGAATTTCACATATTTCCTGAAGAAAGAAGTGCTGTTTTTGGTGATCTGAATATAGAGTATACGGTTCCTGGCTATGAGGGAAAGACAATGAACTTGTCTAACCATCCAGACGGTTACGCTATTGGTCCAAGCCTAACGAGTGCGGAATTGCTTGATACAAGTGCTGAAGTGATAATTGCAATAGAGAAAGGTGGTTTATTTACACGGTTTGTTGAAGAACAAGTAGATAAAAAATTCAAAGCAATTATCATAGATACAGGTGGGCAGGCACCTCGTTCTACTAGAACATTACTTAAGAGACTTCATGATGAACTTAGCTTGCCAGTTGTTATACTTACTGACGGTGATGTATACGGAGAACATATTGCTATGGTAATAAAATCTGGCTCAGCAAATGCTGCACATCTGCGAGAACTAACAGTGCCTGATGCAAAGTGGGTTGGTGTATGGGCAACTGATATAGAAAAGTACAAACTTCCAACGATTCCAATGACTGAATCTGATGTAAAAAGATGCTATGATCTACAAAAAGATCCTCGATATCAAGAGGGTATTTGGAAAAGAGAACTCCAAGTTTTCCTGAAACTCAAAAGGAAAGCAGAACTTGAAGCATTTTCTAAATATGGATTAACCAATATTACAGACAAATATCTACCACACAAATTAGAACTTGCAAAAAGTCTTTAGCTTATTCTAAGAGTTAGAACGCCATTTCTGTATTTGAAATCACGAATCTGCATTTTATTAGATCCTTCTATTGGTATCTCTTTTGAAAAATTACCAGATCCTCTAAGATATAATATTCCATCTATTAGTCTAACCGTGATTTTATCCTCAGGTCCTGGAACTTCAGCTACAAAAACAAATTCTCCGTCACCTTTGATTAAATCATATACCCAATTCTTAGTTTCTTGTTCTCTGGATGTGAAAGTAGGTTTCTGTTCTTTGGCCATTTTCTTTAGAACGTGTACCCAGTAAAACATGGTCACAGCAGCGGCACCAATCAGAATAAAACTTACAAAACCCGTACCAGAGCGTTGAGCCATAACGTAAACGATCCCAAGAAAAAGGATCACTATTATTGGTATTACAAAGTTTAAGGATTGTTCATTTGAATAGGTACCCTTGTAACTAGCCAACTTGTTAAATTTGAATTCTTCCTCTTATAAAACGTATATCTGAATAATCATCAAGATCTATTTTTATTACCATTTGTTTCACAGGTAATTGTGGATTCACAAAATAATTCTAAAAAGCTTGGTCGCAGAGAAATAATTTATCGGGGATCTTTAATTGGTCTTTTAATCACCGTTCCTTCTCTAACTGCCTTCTTTTTAGTATGGTTCTTTACAGAAGAACTATTCACTTCAGCAATAATTGGAGCTGTTATTCACTTTTGTGCTATGGGTTTTTCTTGGAAGGTTGCAAAAAAATTCTTTGTTAAAAAAAGTATGTGAAATGGACTATTCTGAAATTGAAACAAACCTCACAAACGAAATAAAACTTAGTAAAGAAGAAGCTAGAGTTTTCTTAATAGTTACTACAAAAGGCAAGATGTCATCAAATGAAATATCAAACCAATTAAATTTACCATTATCCGATACAAAACAGGCTATTGAACAGCTGATAAAGTTAGGCGGATTCATAGAATTAAGAGATGATCTTTTTGAAGCAATGCATCCTCGGTTTACTGCAGTGAATATGTATCGGAGAATATGTGAGAGAAATAATATGGAATTTAAACGAAATAAAATAGTAGATAATATTGGTGTTGTGCTAGAAAAACCCTATGATGATGCAAGGACTAAATAGATGCAAAAAAAACTAGGCATGTTGAATAATGTAGAAAAATGTGATCATCAACCAGTATATTATGGTGTTGTTAACATTAACATCAACGAGAGAACGATTGGATCAGTTGATGTCTGGCGTTGCGGTGTCTGCAAAAAGAGATTTTGTGAAGAAAAACAACTTGGTATAGAAGCTATTGCCGATATAGTAGGCATGCCTGAAATTGGACCTGAAGAAAAATGGGCGGTAATAGTTTGTAAGTTACAAAAAGGAAAAGATAAGTGGAAATTAGCAAAATTGAAAGAAAGTGGCGAGATAAAACACGAATGCCTTGATGAAAAAATAATTCCTTTAAAAATTACCCACTACTCAATCGACGATGATAGTCATTGGAGCTTTTTGGTGGATGATAATATAAACAAAGCAGTGGAAATATGACAATGAAGATCGAGGTCTACATTAACAATATCAAAGGCACACAAATGGCAGCAAAGATTACAGGTAAATTTACTGTAGACAAGCATGAGTTCAGATTTTCAGCTATCGCCTTTGGTAGGATCGGAGGTCAAAACATCGGTGCAAAATTATCCACAAAAACACAACAGGAATTAAAGAGACTGGGTTATGACGTTGATCAAGTTGTAATAGAATTACAAGAACAACTTTTACAAGGAAATCTTACTATTCCTGAAAATGTAAGAAAGGATCAATTTGTTGATGATTAAAACTCTGCCTCTGATAGGGCCTTTTCACATAAACAGGTTCTTTTTCTAGGAATCTTCTCTATCAAGGAGGTAAGGATCTTTTTTGTCTTTTCTACATTCTTTGAAAGGGTTTCTAATACCTCTTTTGCAGTTACTGGTTTTTCAGCCCAGACATCATAATCAGTCACAGATGATATAGAAACATAACACATCTGTGCCTCTCTTGCTAGCTGGCATTCGGGCACTAAGGTCATTCCTATTATGTCTCCTCCACTAGACCTAAAAAATTGGGATTCAGCTTTTGTGGAAAAACGAGGTCCCTCAACACAAACATAAGTTCCACCTTTATGAAGAACTAGTTTTCCATCTATGCTTTCTTCAGCTGATTTTTGTAATTCTGGACAGAATGGATCTGCAACCGAAATGTGAATAACCTTGCCATTTTCTGCAAAGGAACCTTTTCTTGATTTTGTAAAGTCAAGAAATTGCGATGGGAGTACAAAGTTGCCAGGTTCAATCTTTTCCTTTAAACTGCCCACAGCTGATGGAGCTATTATTCTTGTCACTCCCAATTTCTTAAAAGACCAGATATTTGCTCTAAAGTTTATCAAATGAGGCGGGATTGTGTGCTTTTTACCATGTCTTGGAAGAAAAGCCACTCTTCTTCCCTTGAACTGACCCATTGTAATTTTGTCTGAGGGTTTTCCGTATGGTGTATCTACCTCGATCTCCTTTGGATCCTCTAATAATTCAGAATCATAGATTCCAGTACCTCCAAAAATCCCTATTTCTGCGTCTTCCAATCAAAACTTCACCAGGGATTTTGACTTGTACTTGTTAATTTTTTTAATCCCGTTTAGTTCTGTTAATTCAATAACAAATGCAAACCCTGTTACCTTTCCACCTATGTTATCAATCAGTTTTGCTGAAGCTTGGGCGGTTCCTCCTGTTGCTAAAAGATCATCGCAGATTAGGATTCTTTGACCATTATTGATAGCGTCATTTTGCATTTCTATTGCGTCCTTTCCATATTCTACCTTGTAGGATAGTTTCGTTGTTTTTCCAGGCAACTTTCCTGCTTTTCTGATCATTATCATTCCTTTTTTGTAATGATTTGCCAATGCACTTGCTACGAGAAATCCTCTTGATTCAATTCCTGCCAAGAGATCAATATCGTTTGGATGAAAATATTTTGAAAATTCATCTACAATGTATGAAATTGCAGAAGGATCTTTGAGAATGGGACTAAAATCCCTGAATAAAACTCCTTTTTTAGGAAAATTGGGATATTCTTTAATTCTTTCTTTTAGTTGCAATGTAGGCTTTTGACTAGCTACAGTAAAAACTGTTTCTCAACTTATTTCGAATGTATCCTCAGCTGTATTCTTTTGAGCATCTTCAACCATAACTTTATACGTTCCTGAAGGTGTTTCTGGTGGAACCATCCAAACAACTCTGAAATCTCCATTTTCTTTTGATGGGAACGATAACTCATCTACAACTTCCTCTTGAGGTGAGATGATTGTTAACACTATGGTTCTACCCTCTGCATTTACTCCCTGAAATGTGAAAAACGTATTTCCATCGCTATGGGAAGTGTCAGCTATCCAAACAGTAACTCCTTCTTCCTGTGAAGGATTTACACTAAATTCTGTTGTTGCATAATTAGCTCCACTTTCAGCCCTTACTGTCCAAGTACCAGGTTTGGCATTTGTTGGTACCCTAAAGTTATCCTCAGACAGTATGCCTTCTTTGTTTGTAAATGTCTCCCTCTGTTGTATTTGTTCTCCATCTGGATCAATGAGCATTAGAGTCAGAAGAACATTCTTGTTAGATGTTCCTAGAACTAGAATCGGATCACTTGGCTTGTATTCTTCCTTTGTTGTCCTGATCTTAATGTCCCCTGAACCTGTTTGAAGCCCAACAGTAAATGTTTCAGATGCTTGTGATCCTCCCCTTGTAACTACTGCAGAATAAGCTCCAGAAGAATAACCAGATAAGCTTAGTTCATAATCTGACCAGCCTTGAGGACCTAATTGGATTACATCTGTTTCCTTTTCTTTATTGGAAGGATCCGTTATGATCAAATTCAAAGTTGACGAAGCAGGCCCATGAATTCTCATAGTCGCATTCTCATTTGAATCGTAATTTAGTTTGTTCATTCTGATAGTCATATGTTCTGCTGGAAGCTGGCCAAGACCTGCTAGGGCAACTGTCTCTTCATTGCCTTGAATTGCAAATAAAGCATAAGTCCCCTCCGTAGTTGATACTATGGTAGGATACTCAAACTCAAATTTACCAGATTCATCCAAATCCAAGACATTGGAGGATACTTCGTTACCCTGAGGATCTTCCAATATCAATTCTATCTGTTGATTTGGAATTCCGGTTCCGTTAAACTTGATGGTATCTCCAGGCGTAAACTTTATTCTAATAGGACTAACTTGAATATTCTTTGAGGTTTCTATCTCTAATGTCTTTGTAATTTTGTCTTTTTTACTAATTATTTCTAAAACATATTTTCCAAGATCTAAATCCATCCCAACCGTTTTGGTATACGACCACTCTCCTCTTTGATTTGCTTCTACAACATTAGTGGTAACAATCTTATCGTTTTGATCTTTTATGTTTATTGTTACCGTAGAACCTAATGGTGCAGTACCGGTGATTTTAATATCCTCACCTCTATAAACACTAGATGGGATTTCTCGTGTAGTTAGTTTGATGTCTTCTGCTTTTAGTACCTCTTCACCTTCGCCTAGCCTCAAACTTACATCTTTTTGATTACCTGTACTATCCTTTATGATAAAGTCTACTCTATCTGCACTTACAGTAGATGGAATTTTAGTTGTTATAACGAATTTGCCATTTTCATCAGTTTCAAATGTTTCTAGTTTTTGTTTATCTATGAAAAATTCTAATTCTTCAGTAGGACCAAAATTATTTCCAATCACTCTGATTGTAGAACCTACATTGGGCTTTTCGGGAATTAGCCTGAAAACAGAAGATGAAAGAATACCACCTTCTGATTCACTTTTTGGCGGTTCTGGTGCTTGTTCACTCAAATCTGTTGGAAGTACTTTGCCAATTTTTAGTTGGTTATCGTCTTTATCAAGTGCCTTCCAGTTAATTCCAGGCTTTGTTTTATCTGTTTTTACTCCAAACTTGATTGATTCTCCGGGTCTTATTGTCTCTGAAGAAGTAAACACTATTACTCCTTGAGGAGTTTTTTTACCTACCCATCCCTCCTCTGTTTTGAATGACTTAAAATCAATGTCAGAGCCTAGCCAGATTCGAAACATGGCTATTTCGGTGTTACCTTCATTTGTAAACTCTAGGATTGTAGTTTTTTCAAAAGCTGTACTTTTTGCGTCTATTAGCTCTGTTTGAGCAAAGCTATCTGAAAAAAAAATCCCTAGTGAAAAAGAGGCTGAAATTAACAAAATAAGGAACAATCGATTAAATGAAAGAGTTTTCATATTTTTCAATGGTTTCATATCTCTAAATTAAACCTTAAACAGTTTTTTCCAATTCTATATTTTATACTTATGAATTCCTTGTTAGTAATCTTCATTAACATCTACCGACTTTTAGCCTTCTGATATTTGTCCAAATTCATTTTTGTTTCTACGTTTTGATACTGTCTTATTCTTTCTGCAATCTGCCTGTATAGTGATCTAAATCGTTCTTTTGTTTTCTCTGTTAGAAATTCTGTTTCTTCAAGAGTTATTTTTTCACAGATATATCTAGTAATTTCTTCATTGTCAAATTTACCCCATCCATCCTCTCTATGATCATTCCATATTGCTTGCAGATTTTCTATCACACTATCCTCTCCCTTGGAATTGACATCTTCTGGAGTCAGATTTGTAAAGCCTTCATGTCTTAATTTTATCTCATAAGTTTGGTTTACTGCATAAATGTAATCTTCCAAGTTCAGGAAGTCTTCGATAGTTTTCAGCTTCTTGCCCTGCTGTTCAAAAAATATGGTTTGAACTTCAGAAAAACCATTTGAAATCAATTGTGAAGATATCTGTTTTGACTCGTCTGTATCATCAAGTAAGATGAAGGTCCTATAACCATGATTCCTATAGAAAATAGCAAGGGGCAGAACTGCATTTTTGTTATACGCAGCTACAACATTCAACGGATTCATAGAAATATTTGGATCTTGCAAAAATTTGTCAAATGCATTAAGATACATTGCATCAGACATTGTTTCTACAATGATAACAGGTCTAGAGTTGGTCCCTATTTCTCTATCTACGATTGATTCTACTAATCCCTTGGAAAGGCCATACAGAATAGGCACCAAGGTACTATCATCTGCATTCCAGTATTCGTAGAAAATTTTGCTGAGGTGTTTTCTCTTATCAAGTTCTACTACCAGCAAATTGCCAGGTGTATAGTCAAAGATCATAAATGGAGAGTGTGTTGCATACAAAACTTGGTTTGATCCTGCCAAGTTCTTCAATAAATCAGAAATACCCATTTGTTGAGTAGGATGTAGATTTCTTGCAGGTTCATCAAGTAATAAGATTGCCTCTTTTAATTCTGCCCTTTGGGTTTCAGCTGCAAAATTAACAATAAAGGAAAAAGTCCATTTGAAACCTTCTGCTCGCCTACTTAGTAAACCTGTGTTTGTAACAGTCCCATCTCTATGCACATCCGATATCACTACACTCATGATGTTGCCAGGATTGTACCTAAGATCAACATGGATGGGATCTCCTTTCCATGCTGGATTTAATCTAGTTGTAAGCCTGTTACTTGCAGTATTTAGCAACTTTATTAGCTTAGATGGGCTGTCTTTGAACTCATCAAGCTTGTCAACATCTAGTTCTGCAAGATAAAAAAGATTTCTTACAGTTTCAGCNNTTTAGGTTAATGTTGCCATAGATTTTTTTGTAGTCAGAGAAATATACAAATCTTGGATGCAGTTCATCTGCTATATAATTTTCAAGTGCAGTTCTCTCGCTTTGTCCAGTTAATAGATTTGTAAATTGATTTTCGGGATTTTCATAAATTTCTTCCCATTCTTTAATTACTTGCGATTCCTGCATTGCTACCACATGAAACTTGTTGCTAAACTCTGCCATATTACTATCAAAAACTTCTTGGTCTCTTGGAGGCGGCCCTTCAAAAAACGATGTGTCTAATTGAATTCTAAGATGATTTGGTATGGTGTCAAGGAAATTTAGGATTCTTTTACAAAAATTTTCCCAAGAGTTTAGACTTCTGTTTTCTTCTTCACTTATTTTTAATTCTCCAAAATCATACTGTACATCTGGTTCTTTATTGGTTCTGAAAAGAGTAATCTTTTTTAAATCTGGTATATTGGGAAATCGTTCTCTTACCATCCTCGTTTCGTTACGACTTAATTCGAATTCTCCTTCCACGATGGTAATTTCTGACTTTAATTCCTCAGTCATCTCGTCACAGAGGTCAAGTTCAGATAGTTTTTCATCTTTATTGAGTAAGGTAAGTGCTTGAAGAATAGTTGTTTTTCCGCTTTCATTTCTTCCAACAAAAGAAGCTAGATCACCAACATTAATCTCACCAGAATCATGAATACATCTAAAAGCTTTTACTCTAAACTTTCTAAGCCGCATCTAGACATATTTTGTCGGGCTCGATTTAACTCATTCGTCAGAATTATCATCGATTCTTATGCTAAATAGATATAAGGGAAATTTCAAAATAAAATTAAATTGGCTAATGGTATTGCATATACAGTTTTTGTATTACCACTGATAATATCAATAGCGTTTGGTTCTTTTGTTATGTATGGCATACTTCAAGAACCAGAACGAGACTTGAACATGTGGCAATTTGAATCGATTTCAAAACCAATAGCAAGTTCTGAGGCTATAATTGAAATTCTTGGTTTAGAAAAAGAATATGATACTAACAGTCCAATTAGTCTTCAAGTTGACGTGAAAGACCTTGCATTTGATTGTGGGGATCTCTATATTACCCTCTATGAGATAAAAGAAAATTCAAAGAATGTAGTAACTCAAAGCGGGTATTTTGACCAATGCTTTTCTAACGATGATGCTTTACTCCCTATAGATGATGAATTTTCAGAAACTATTGATTCTCCAGGAAAATATGAGGTAGTTGTAGAATTAAACGATGAAGCTCAACAAAAACAGACTTCTTCTAAAGCCTCGATTATAGTGAATTAGTTTTGGAGATGTTATATATTACACGAAATTCTATCTCTCATAGATTCTAATTTCTGGTGATAAAATGGGAAACAAAAATGAGGAAAATATTGTCGAAGAAGCTGAAAAGCTCAAAGCAGAATTAGATGTTCTCAAACAAGAGAAAAAAAAACTTGAAGGAAAAACAAAGTCAAAGAAAAAGTCAGCTAAAAAAGA